>Ga0308164_10000640_pt1 | contig 51652 bp, 45 predicted proteins | sample PhyTR2_FD_201031 | JGI IMG/M metagenome (GOLD analysis project Ga0308164, IMG submission 201031) | Phyllosphere microbial communities from UC Gill Tract Community Farm, Albany, California, United States - DLSLT.R2 | ecosystem: Host-associated > Plants > Phyllosphere > Unclassified | place: USA...
ACCCAGTAATTGCTGTAGGAGCGCTCGTAGTATTTTTCATCGAAAATGTTGTTCAGGTTCAGACCCACCGTGACGTTGTCGCTGGCTTTGTAATGCGCCAGCAGGTCTACGGTCTGGTAGGCCGGCAGTTCGAAGTCAGAGCCCGACTGCCCCGAGCGGTCGCCGACGTAGGTGTACGCAGCGCCCACGTCCGAGCCGCGCAATGCGCCTTCCTGGAACTCATAGACGCCCAGCAGGCTGCCGCTGTGTTTGGCGACACCGAGGATGCGACTGCCGGTGGGGATGCTCTGGTCGCCCTTGGTCACTTCGGCGTCAATGTAGGCGAAGGCACCGATGACCCGAATGGCTTCGCTGACCTGCCCGGTAAATTGCAGATCCAAGCCCTGGCTGCGAGCCTTGCCCACTGCACGATTGGTGTCGGTGCCCGGATCCAGCGCGAGAACGTTTTCCTTTTCGATATGAAAGGCGGCGAGGGTGGTGCTCAGGCGATCGTCGAACAGTTCGCTCTTGATCCCGACTTCGTAGCCGACGCCTTCTTCCGGGTCGAAGGTTCTGCCGGCGGCATCCAGGCCATTGTTGGGCTTGAACGAGGTGGAGGCGTTGGCGAACAGGCCGACCTGCGGTGTGAGTTGATAAAGCAACCCGGCGCGCTGAGTGAAAGCGTCCTGGCGCTGCCCGGAGGTGGCGTTGGTGGTGAAATCATCGACCTGCTGATCGAAGTGCTCGTAGCGTGCCCCGATCATGCCGCGCAGCTTGTCGGTAAAGACAATCTGGTCCTGCAGGTTCAGCGCACGGCTTTCGACATGCTCGTAAAAATCAGTACCGGAGCGTGCGCCAGCAGGTTTCGGTTGGCCGTAGACCGGGTTGTAGATGTCGATGGCGTAGGGGCTGCCGGCGATGGTCGTGACGCGTTCGTTCTTGCGATAGTTCTCGTACTCGGTGCCGATCAGCACCTCGTGCTCGACCCCCATGCCATCGAAACGGCCGCGTAACTCTAACTGGGTGATGCTGTCATGCCAATTATTGTCGCGCTCCCGATAACGCCGATTGACGGTGTGCCCGTCGGCGTTCAGCGGGCGCGCCTCGCTGGCAAAACCCGACATCTCGCCCTGCTTGTAATGGCTGGCCAGACGCAGCGACCACACATCGTTGAGCTGGTGGTCCAGCGCAAACTGGACCATGTTGTTGTCGTTATCGATGTCATCGTCCGGCTCGCCGAGGAAGGTCGAACGCGACACGCCACTCCACTTGTTGTTGGGGGCGACCACGCCTCGGTCGAAAGTCGATGTGTGGCGCACGAACTCGGTTTCCACCAGCAGACGGGTGTCAGGGTTCAATTGCCAGCTGAAGGACGGGGCGACAAACACCCGTTTGCTTTCTACATGGTCACGAAAGCTGTTGTTGTCTTCGACGGCCAGATTGACCCGCGACAGTAGATTGCCTTCTTCATCCAGCGGCGTGTTGACGTCCAGCGCGGTGCGATAGCGATCCCAACTGCCTGCGCTGGTCTGCAAGGTGGTAAAGGCTTCACGCTGGGGTTTCTTGGTGACGATGTTGACCGTGCCGCCCGGATCGCCACGCCCGTACAGGCTGGCGGCGGGGCCTTTCAGCACTTCAATGCGTTCGATGTTTGCGGCATCCGGCGTGGCAGGGTAGCCGCGGTTGGCGCTGAAGCCGTCCTTGTAGAATTCGGACGTGGTAAAGCCGCGGATGCTGTACTCGTAAAGCGTCAGACCGCCGAAGTTATTCTGCTTCGATACGCCCCCGGCAAAATCCAGCGCGCGCTCGACATTGTTGCTGCCGAGGTCCTTGAGCACTGAGGCAGGTACGACGCTGATCGACTGCGGGATATCCGCGATGGCAGTGTCGGTTTTGGTGGCCGTGGCCGAGCGGGTGGCGCGGTAGCCCTGGATCGGGCTGGTCGCCGTTTCGTACTGATAGTCGGAAGTGACGTTGACGCTTTCCAGTTCAATGGTCTGCGGCTGTTCCTGCCCATAGCTATTGCTGCCCAATACCCCGATTGCCAAGCCTGCCAGAGACGCGATTCTACGAGACGACATGTGAGACTTCCTGATAGTAATGGATACAATATAACATCTCCGTTGAGAATTGTTTGCGATTGTGAGCTCATTCAGTCGCGCTTCGAGCGCTTTGAGCGCTGGAAAATGTTGAAGGGATGGCAGGGATTCAAACTTCCGGTACTCGGGAGACCTGAGGAAACTCTGAAAAAGCCCCGAGTTTCTGGTGAAATACCTGCCTGACATGAACACAACGGTCCCCCCTATGACAAAGCTGTCCTTCGCCGATGCCGAATACGCCGGGAAACGTAAGCAGCCCCGTCGAGAGCGCTTCCTGATTGAAATGGATCAGGTGGTACCATGGAAAGGTCTGATCGCCTGACTGAGCCGCATTACCCAAAGGGCCAAGGTGGGCATCCGGCCTGTCCGCTGATGGCAATGTTGCGGATTCATCTGATGCAAAAATGGTTCGGCTACAGCGATCCAGCCATGGAAGAATCACTCTACTAGACCACGATCCTGCGGCAATTTGCAGGACTGCACCTGGATCGAATTCCTGACGAAACCACGATCCTCAACTTTCGTCTTTTGTTGGAAGAGCATGAGTTGGCCGGCGGTATTTTGCAGGTCATCGTCGATCAGTTGCTGCATGGTGAGGAGCCTATGTCATCGGTGATGCTGGCCTTATACGAAAGTCCGGTTTCGCGAGCTGGCTAAAAATAGCGCGCAACAGGCAACGTTATTTGCCTTGTCGAACCTTTGGATGATGCGAAAGCGGTTGCTGGCTATGGGAGAGGCGCGCCTGTAATGCGGAAAAACGCCTTGAAAAGGTGCTGTTTGAGGGGAAATCGATGAGCTAACGACGGAAAAAGTCTGATGATCTGATCGAACAAGTTTTTTTTGGACATTAGTCTAAGAAAGCATCAAAAATCAATGCCTACTTCAGAACTTTCCTGAAAGGTAAAAAAATAAAAGCCTGTATATAAAAGCGATCTAATCATAGCAGCGTGATCAGATCGCTAAATGCATGAAACATGCAGCCTTGAAACCAGGTGATAGTCCTGATGCCAATCAGCGTTATTTAATTAATGTCTTTACTATTCAGGAACCCCAACATCGTAGTAGAGTTCGTCGGAGACGCCTGCGGGGAAAAGTCCGTTAAGCTGGTCGTATCTTAAATCATCTGTATAAAATCCTTTCCAGGAAGTATGGCTCAGAGGAAAGTCCGTCCAATAATTCCAATCAGTGCCAGACTGATCTTTTCTAATTGTGAAATGGCCCTCGGGGCCATCACTGTTTGCCAAGAGATACACAGCGGCATATTGTTTCAGTTCGCTAATACTAATAAAGTTGTCGCCTGCTCTGGAGCCAGATCCGTCCTTTTTTTCGCATGATAGTTTTGCTCTCAATGTCCTGATACCGCTCCTGCCTTTGATATCGATGCTGGGAGCTGGTTTGTATTCGGTAGTCCTGTCGTCTGCGTCCATGCTTGTAAATCTCCGTTCAAGTTGAGTAAAGGTGACTCTTGTTAGAGAGTAGACCGTGTGAGGCGGTAGAAAAAAGAGTTTTTATAACTTTTATTCATTCGTAATAGGGATGGATGCAAAAAAATCAGGATGCTTTTTTATGATGAGACGCGCTCAGGTTATTCCTTTTTTTGATATGTCTATTGCGTTGGCAGGGATACACCACAGGTTCAGTTGAGTCACTAGGCTCTGTACGAAAAGTCGGCGAGCGAATGTCAGGCGAGGCAAAAACAGGCGAGGAACGGCCGGGGTCGCGTTCGACTCTACGTGTTGTAAATGAGCATTCCGATTGGACTCGCATCCGAGCCTGTTTTTAACGAAGCATCACCGAGCGCAGCCACTTTTCGTACAGAGCCTAAGATTTGCGTTGATAATGCCGTCTGTCAGCAAGCCAAGCTCTGTACGTAAAGTGACTGCACTCGCCGAATTTTCGTGAACAGCCTAAGGGCTGAATACCTGCCGTGGTGAGTTTTAGGCCACGTCTGATGTCGATTCCCCCCTACGCTGTGGGGAGCTGTGATTTTTTGAAGCGAAACGATTGCGTTGTCAGGCCAGCAACTCCGTCCCTAACTGAAACGCCACCCACAACGCCAACCCGGTCGCAAAGGTCAGCGCGATGTTTTCGAACCAGTTGTTGCGGTATTCCTTGCTCAACAGTGACTTCTGATTGGACATGATCAGCAGCCCCAGCGAGATGACGGGCAACCCGATGATATTCAGCGCGTTGACGCCCAGCGTCAGGGTCACGAAGTCCGGCATGCCGGGCAGCGACCAGATCAGCGGGGTGACCAGAATGAACAGCATGAACCAGCGGTGCATCGGGTCGTGGTGGAACACTTTGCCGTAGCGTTCGCGGCGCTTGGGCTGGATATGCTGGAAGGCATCGGTGATCAGCATCGGAAAGGCTGTGGTCTTGCCGGAAATACTGGCGAACAGCGTGGCGAACACGCCAATGAAGAAGATGTACCAGCCCAGCGGGCCGAAGAAGATTTCCAGTGCCTTGCCCAGGTCCGCCAGGGTGTTGACCTGAATACCGTTGGGCCGCAGGATTTCGACGCCCACCACCCAGATGGCCAGGTTGATGATGATGCCGACGATCACCGCGAACAGCAGATCGTTGCGCTGGATGCGCTTGTGCTCGGGGCCGGTCCAGCCTTTTTCACGCATCACGTAAGGGTGGACGAAGTTGGCGATCGACCCGGCCACGGCGCCGATCACCGAGACTGCCACCAGCAGCGCACCGTGCACGCCTTCATCAGGCGGAATACTGAAGCCGATGGTGCCCTTGATGATGCCGGTGACATCGGGTCCGGACATGATCGCCAGGGTCAGAAACGCCAGGGTCATGATGGCCAGCAGCACCTTCATCACGCCTTCGATCATTGCGTAGATATTGCGCCCCACCAACAGCCACACGGCAATCACCACTGCGACGGAGCAGAGCAGTGGCTGGTCGATGTGCAGCAGCATGGCAAGCGCCTCGCCAGCGCCTTTGATCATGTAGGCGTTGATCAAATGTCCCATGAGCAATGCGTAGCCAAGCATGAACCAGGCAAACAGCGGATGCAGCTGCGCGTAACCCTGAAGGATGGTCATACCCTGGTTATTGCAGAGCTGGAAGCGGGCGATGATGTTGACGATCAGAAACCTGAGCAACAGCGAAATCGCCAGTACCCACATCATGGCGTAGCCATAACTGGCGCCCGCAACCGATGAGGTGATCAGGTCGCCCGCGCCCAGCCAGGACAGCACGGCGATAATGCCGGGCCCCAATAACCTGGCTAGTTTCTTGAGGCGAGGTTCGGCTGCGGATGCAGCCGTTTCTTTGAGAGACGGGGTTTGCGGCATGCGGTGAATCTCCGTTTTTTATTGTAATGAGATGTCAGTCACTGCCGAACAAGATAAGACGTCGTACAACGTTGGTCGTGTTTGAAAGTGTAACTATGTGTGAGCCAGCTGCAACGCGGGCTAAGCTTGCGTCTGCCAATCTCGTTTTCCCTGGAGAGCCAATGACGTTTCCAATACTCGCCGCTGCCCAATTCTGCTCTACACGCGGCGATATCCAGCACAACCTCTCCGGGCATCTGGCGTTCATGCAACGGGCTGCTGAACTGGGTGCCAGTTACTTGCTGTTTCCCGAGTTGTCACTGACAGGCTACGAGCCGGAACTGGCTCTTGAGCTGGCTTTGCTTGCAGAAGATGCGCGTCTGGCACCGCTCGTGGCACTGGCGGTGAAATTGCAATTGACGACCACCGTTGGCGTGCCACTCAGGGGGCCGAGCGACAGTGTCCTGATCGGCGCATTGACCTTCACCGCCGCGGGCGATGTCATCGCCTACGCCAAGCAATACCTGCATCCCGGTGAAGACGCCGTATTCACTGCCGGCAATCAGGACTGCTTTCTGCTCGTTGATCAGCACCGAATCGGTCTGTGCGTATGTGCAGACTTCGCCCACGCCAAGCACGCGCAACGCATGGCGCAAGGCGGATCCTGGGTGTACGCAGCCAGTGTGCTGATCTCGCCGGGCGGCTATGAATACGATGCCGGATTGCTTTCGGGGCATGCCCGCCGTCACTCGCTGCCGGTGTTGATGGCCAATCATGGTGGGCCGACTGGCGGATGGCAGTCGGCGGGGCGCAGTGGTCTGTGGGACGAGGCAGGGCGCTGGGTTGGCGGGATGGAAGGTGGAGGTGGCGGTCTGGTAGTCGCAACCCGCCAGCGCGAGGGCTGGCAGGTCAAGGCGGTTACGGTGGACTAAGGGTGGTCACGCGCCCACGGCATTGTCCGGTTTGAGCCCGGTTTCGTTATGCGAGCGCGAAAGGGTCTCCGGCACCGTCAGCCACAACAGGCAGAACGCTACCGCTGCCACACCGGCGAGGGTCAGAAATGCCGCGCTGTAACCTGCTGCATGCACCACAAAGCCCGCCAGGCTGTTGCTCAGCGCTGCACCCAGCCCGAACAGCGTGGACAGCGCGCCCAGACTCACGTTGAAACGCCCGCTGCCTTGAGTGAGGTCCTTGACCATCAATGGGAACAGGGCACCGAACAGGCCCGCGCCGATGCCGTCAAGCATCTGCACCGCCACCAGCCAATAGGGATCATCGGAGAGGGTGTACAGCACACCGCGAATCGGCAAGAACAGAAAGCCGGCCAGCAACAGCGGCTTACGTCCCCAGACATCTGCTTTCATGCCGACCAGCAGCGCGGCCGGCACCATCACCAGTTGGGCCGCGACAATGCACGCCGAGGTCAGCGGTGTCGCCATCTGCATGTTGATCTGTGACAGCTTCTGGCTAACCAGCGGCAGCATTGCTGCGTTGGCCAGATGGAACAGCGCGCAGCAGATACCGAACATCAGCAGCGGCTTGTTGCTTAACAGCGCAGAAAGGCCTGACGGCTGGTGACCACTGACCTCGTGGCTGGCGTCGAAGCCCCGAGCCACGTCGTGATCGATCGCGTCTGCGGAAACGAAGCTGACCGCGACAATACTCGCCAGCGCCATGGCGGCCATCAGGTAAAACACCGCGATAGGACCGAAGAGGTAGGCGAAGCCGCCAGCCAAAAGGGCTGCGCAGGCATTACCAGCGTGGTTGAAGGTTTCATTGCGCCCGGTACGGCGGGTAAACGCTTTGGGCCCGGTGATGCCCAGCGAAATGGCCGCGATGGCCGGTGCAAATACCGAGGCCGCAATGCTGCTCAACGCCTGGGTCAGGGCGACCACTGAAAAAGACGAAGTAAAGGGCAGAATCAGGCAGCTCAGCGTCACCAACAAGGCCGCCACACCGATCATGGCGCGCTTGTAGGGCGTTCTGTCGATCAGCGCCCCGGCAGGTGTCTGGGTCAGCAGTCCGGCAATACCGGCAATGGTCATCACCACGCCGATGCTGGCCGGGTCCCATTTGTGCACCGCCAGCAGATAGATCGCCAGATACGGGCCCAGGCCATCGCGCACATCGGCAAGGAAGAAATTCAGGCTATCCAGTGAAAGGGTGTTGCGGCGATCTGCATGACTGACCAAGAGTGAGGTTCCTGTAATTCGTCCGACTCCAGGCAACCGAGTCACGGGTAATACTGACCCGGGCCGTTTTAAAGAAGTTTCCGCACCCAAGATGAAATTTAGGCTTCAAATGCTCTTTTTCTGCAGGCTTTTCAGCCTCTGGGTTGCGCGTTGCACGGCTGCCATCTTTTCAGGCCGTTTCATGCGCTTCCACTTGCGGATATCGTCCTTGGTACGTCCACAGCTCACGCACAGATCACCGCTGAGCTGGCACACGGAAATGCACGGGTTTTCGATGTCCTTGGCCATGCTCAACCTCGTCTGGCGTATTTGCGTTTGATGCGCTGCTGCCAATCGCCTGCATTCTCGCGCAGGCACTGCTCTTCGCAGTCGACATGCACATGCGCCGCTGCATTCGACAGGCTGACCTGAGCATCGTCAAGTGCCTCTACCGTGAGACCGATCATCCGCTCCACCAGCCCGCGGGCCAGCGCAGCGTTCTTGTCAGCCAGCGTATCAAACACCCACACCACCTGCAGGCTGGCCGGGAACGCCGCGTAATCGACTTCATGAGTCAGCCAGCAGAAACCAGGCATCTCGGCCTTGGCGGTCTCGCAGGCGTGTGTCAGTGCGCTCACCAGACGCCGATCTGTCTGGGCCTGTTCGCGTTTGCTGGATGGCATGGTGGACCTTGGGTCGTTGAAAAGGAGTGGCGCAAGATACCTTATCGCGAGAGTGTGTCGAAGCATGAGAGACGGTATATCTGCAGGCGAAGTCTGATCGCAAACGGCCATTATTCAAGCCATCCAGCGGTATCTTGTAGGATGACGTGCGGCCGTAAGGCGGGCGCTTTTCCGATAATAAAGATAATGGATGCTCATCATGGAATTCTCATCGTCAGGCAATACACCCGATCACAGCCGCAGGGGCTTTCTCAAGCAGTCACTGGCCGTTTCCGCAACCGTTGCCGCAATCGGCGCATTGCCGCGTCTTTCCAGCGCTCAGCCGCTGACCCAACGCTACCCCGACCCTTTGGTCAGTGTGCTGGACGACAGTTTTACCCACATACGAATCTTCAATGCCAGTGTCGAGAAGCTGGCCAGCGGCATGCGCTGGGCCGAGGGGCCTGTGTGGATCGGTGACGGTCGCTACTTGCTGGTCAGCGACATTGCCAACAATCGCATCATGCGTTGGGATGAGGTGACGGGTCAGCTGTCGGTGTACCGCGAGCACTCGAACTTTTCCAATGGCATGTGTCGCGACCGTCAGGGAAGGCTGCTGGTTTGTGAGGGCTCCAGCACGACCAATGAGGGGCGGCGGGTGACGCGTACCGAGTACAACGGGCGTATCACCGTGCTGGCCGACAGCTTTGAGGGCAAACCTTTCAATTCGCCCAACGATATCGCCTGCAAACGTGATGGGTCTATCTGGTTCACCGATCCCACCTTCCAGGCCGAAAGCAACTACGAAGGTCAAAAGGTCAAGCAGGAGCAACCCTTCGGCGTCTATCGCATAGACCCCTCGAACGGCAAGGTCTCCAGAGTGATTGATGATCTGGCAGGTCCGAACGGCCTGTGCTTTTCGCCGGACGAGAAAACCTTGTACGTTGTTGAAGGACGCGCCAAACCCCACGGCCTGATCTGGGCGATAGCGGTCAACGAAGACGGCACGCTGGGCGAGCGGCGCAAGCTTATCGAAGGCCTGGACTACGCGGCCATCGACGGCATCAAGTGCGACGAGGGCGGCAACCTGTGGTGCGGCTGGGGCGGTAACGGTGATCCCAAGGCGGATATGGAGAAACTCGACGGCGTGCGAGTGTTCAACCCTCAAGGCAAGGCCATCGGTCATATCAGTCTGCCCGAACGCTGCGCCAATATCTGTTTCGGCGGGCGAGAGGGCAATCGGCTGTTCATGGCCAGCAGTCATTCGCTTTATTCGGTGTTCGTGAACGCGCGCGGTGCTACGTTTGCCTGACGGCGCGTGACCCGATGACGGCGCATGACACGACGCGTCGTCAATCGGGTCGAACCCCTTGGGCCGTGCCCGGTCTGTTCCTGTAATTACTTTCAGGGATAGTTATTTATGTCGGCGCAACGCGGCCTGGTTCTACTTGCACGAGGCGGTTATGCCGCCCGTGGTGTTGTTTATCTGATTATCGGTCTGTTCGCGGTACTGGCGGCGCAGGGCTCCTCGCAGCCGGCCGACAGCCACAGCAGTCTTGAAGCGCTGTTGAGCCAGCCTTTCGGCGGCGTTCTGGTCGGGGTGGTGATCGTCGGTCTGTTGGCGTTCGCGGCATGGCGAGTCCTGCAGGCTACCCGGGACGTTGACCATCATGGCCGCGAATTCAAAGGGCTGGTGATTCGCGGCGGTCTGTTGGTGGGCGGCTTTACGTACGGCGCACTGGCGTTTTTTGCCCTCGGCCTGCTGGTCAGTGGGCTGAAGAGCTCCGGAGGCTCATCGGATGGCGGGCAGGCCAAGGACCTGCTGGCAGCCATTTTGTCCTGGGATCATTCCAATCTGCTGGTCTATGTGGTCGCCCTGGTGCCCCTGGGGCTGGGCATTGTGCACATCATCAAGGGCTACAAGGCGTCCTTCGAGAAGTATTTCGAGGCCGACGAAGACGTCATGAAATACGTGCGTCCTGTCTCGCGCTTCGGCCTGATCGCCCGCGGCGTGGCGTTCATCGAAATCGCCGTGTTACTGGCGGTCAGCGGCTCCAGTTATCAGGCCATGCACCCGCCGGGAATGAAAGATGCGCTCAACGGTTTGCAGGATCTGCCCGCAGGTGGTCTGGTATTGCTGATCGTGGCACTTGGGCTGATTGCGTTTTCGGTTTACAGCTTTGCTCAGGCGGCCTGGCGCCGGATCAATATGGACGTGCCTGATGCGCCGGAGGCCGTGGCGCGTCATTTCCGCTGAACACCCGCGTTTGGCAGAGGACTGCGTGACGTCTCAGGTCAGGCAGTCCGTTTCAGGGGTGCCTGCCAGTAAAAATAATGTGATCTACGTCTCAAGTCGCCCTTGGCGCGGCCGACATTCTCTTTAGCGCTGCGATCATTTTCCGGACTGACGTTCTCCACGCGGGCCCGGATCAGATTCAGCGCAATAAAAATAAAAGAGGATAGCCATGACCATTCTTCAGCGAGTGATCGGTGGATTTGCTGTGCTGGTAGTACTGCTGCTCGCCATGGCAGGTATCAGCTATCAAAGCACTCATTCCATAAGCGATCGGATCAGCGTCATCACAGGGCAATCCGCACCCTTGAGCAGGGCGGCGAGCGAGCTATACGTGCATGTGCTGCGCGCCAACCAGGCACTGCTCGGGGTTCTGGTCAGCACTGATCCCAAACAGATCGACGATGGCAAGCAGCCGTTCAACGAGAGCATGACCCGGTTCAATCAGTTGCTGGACAGCACGCCTGCCTATATTGGCGATCATGCTGAACTGCGCGACAACCTGAACCAGCAACGCCAACTGAGTGCTGCTTATGCCGAGCAGGCGCAGACGCTGATTGCCAGCCATCGACAGCACGTTCTGCAGGCACTTCAGAGCCGAGTGTTGCAGGGCTACAGCAGCAGTCAGGGCGCGCAACTGACCGGTTATCTTCGTGACTATATTGCCCGCGAGCGCAACGCCGGTTCCGCCGAGACGGTGGCAGCGGGGGAAAAGCTGCTACTGGAGGTCGGCAAATCCTACGATGGTCTGGCTGCCCATGCCGCCACACCGAATATTCAGACCTTGCAGCGCGTACTCAACTTGCAGGATGAGGTGATCAGTACCCGCACACGGGAGCTCATCGCAGCCGACCCGCGCGCTGGCCGGATTGCCGCAGTGATGGTCAACCGCCTGCTTAACGATCTGACTGGCAGCGACGGCGTTTATCAGGCCTACAGGCAGGAAGCGGCACTCGCCGAGCAGGTCGACAAGCAGCGCCAGGCAGCGGAAACCCGTCTTCAAGCAACGCTGGGCAAGATCGGCGAGTTCGGCAATCAGTCACTGGCGGTGGCCAACGAGGCCAAGGCCGGGGCGGATTCGACGATTGCCACCAGCCTTAGCCTGTTGCTGATCGCCTGCCTGCTGGCCGTCATGGCGGCAGCAATCATCGGCACATGGGTCGCCTTCAGCCTTCGTCGCCCTCTGGCTGCGTTTCGCGAGGTTTTGAAGACGCTCACCAGTGGCGACATGCGGGTACGTTTCGACGTCAGCCGCCGCGATGAGTTTGGTGAGTTGGGTGGTTATCTCAATGAATTCACCCAGTCGTTGCAACATACGTTTCGTCAACTGATCGGGTCGGCCGACAACCTGGCGCTGACCGCCAGCCAGAACGCGCAGATCAGTGAGCAGACGACCCGCGTGGTGGACGAGCAGAAGGATCGGCTCAACTCTGCCGCGTCAGCCATGAATGAAATGGAAAGCACGGTCGAGGAAGTCGCCCGTCGGGCTCAGGACACACGCGGCGCGGTGGACAGCACCAGTGAGCTGACCGGAAAGGTGCAAAAGCGTGTTGCTGAAACCATCGTCAACATTCGCCAGCAGGCTGAACAGGTCAACAAGGCGTCTGCGGTGACCGACGAGTTGCAGAAATACGGGCAGAACATCGACGGTATCGTCGACGCCATTCGCACCATTGCCGAACAGACCAACCTGCTGGCGCTCAACGCCGCCATCGAAGCGGCGCGGGCTGGCGAGCAGGGCAGGGGCTTTGCGGTGGTGGCCGATGAGGTACGCTCGCTGGCCAGTCGCACTCAGACCTCCACCAGCGAAATCCAGGAAATGATCGGCCAGATGCAGAGCAAGATCCATTCGGCGGTAGAGGTGATGAACGAAAGCCAGATCCAGTCCGACCATTGCGTGACACTGGCTTCCGGCGCTGATCAATTGCTGGTGGAAATGGGCGAGGCGGTGGATGTGATTCGCGACATGAACATTCAGATCGCTGCGGCCACCGAACAGCAAAGCGCGACGGTGCAGGAGACCAGTCGCATGGTCACGCACATCAACGATTCCGCCCAGCAGGCCGCCGACGGTGCCGAGCAATCGGCAATCAGCAGTCAGGACCTGTCGAAAATGGCCAGGGATCAGCGCGAGCTGCTTCATCATTTCAGCGTTTAACGCCCCGGGAGTCAGAACATGAAACAGTGGTTATCGATTTCCCTGAGTGCGAGCCTGCTTTTCGCTGGCCTGGCGCAGGCTGCCACGCCGCTGATCGGTGTAGGCATGGCCAAATACAATGACAACTTCCAGACCATCCTGCGCCACGGCGTGGAGAAACAGGTAGCCCTGCTGGACGCCGATATTTTCATGGAAAACGGCCAGGACGACATGGAGCTGCAGATGCGGCAGTTTCGCAATCTGGTGAACTCGAAAGTCGATGCCATCGTCGTCGCAATGGTGAGTGGCAAAAGTGCGCCGGAAATGATGCGTCTGGCCAACGAGGCCAAGGTTCCGCTGGTATTCGTCAATCGCAATCCGGAGCCTGCCAAGTGGCCTGCGCTGACGGCGTTCGTCGGCTCTGACGAACTGGAATCCGGCACATTGCAGATGGAAGAGCTGGCCCGCCGCGCCAATTACAAGGGCAATGTGGTGATTCTGGTCGGCGACCCGAGCAACAAATCATCGGTCATGCGCACCGAGGACGTGGAGAAGGTGGTCGCCAAGTACCCGGACATGAAGGTCGTGCAGAAGAAAATCGGCAACTGGGAGCGCAGTCAGGCTGCGACCATCGTGATTGAATGGGTCAAGCAGGGCGTGGACTTCTCCATCATCGCTGCCAACAATGACGAAATGGCCATTGGGGCAATCATGGGGCTGGAAAAAACCGGCAAAAAGGCGGGTGATTATCTGGTGGGCGGGATCGATGGCACCCCGGACGGTTTGAAGCTGATGGCCGAAGGAAAGATGGCGGTGAGCGTGTTTCAGGATGCGCTCGGGCAGGCCGACGGCGCAGTGGATGCCGCGATGCGCATGGCGCGCGGCGAAAGCCTGGCGTCCCCGGTCATCTGGGTGCCGTTCAAGCTCATTACTCCGGAAAATCGTCAGCAGTTCGAGTAGTGCGCAGGTTGCAAACGTGTGGCGCCGGGCGTCACACGTTTGTGTCCTTGCTGCACACTCGGGATCGAACGTGGAGCAGGGCGCGCTTATCGGAAAGTCAGACCCGGATATCCTGCGGTCCGCGGATCTGGGCTTCGATGCGTGTGCCGGTCAGGCGCTCTTCGTTGGAGAACCCGTCGTAACTGGACAGGTCGCCAAAGCGGATACCGGTGAGTTGCTCGATCTGCGCGACGCTGCGTTGCCAGGTTTTGAGCGGGCCGAACATGATGTCCAGCTTACCCAGCTCGCGGGTCTGGTCGATCATGTAGGCGCTGGCCGAAGGCTTGCCGTCATCACCGAGAAAGGCCACGACCTTCCAGAATGCCGAAGGGATTTTGACATTGCGGTAGCTGCGGTCGTCGTCGCGCAGCACCGGGCCGGTGAACACCGTTACCCGTGATTTCCAGCGTCGTGTGTTGTCGAGAATGTAGTCCTCGAGTTCCAGCCAGGTCTTCTGGTTGAACGCACCCATCTGCGGCGAGCAGTTGGTGAAGTGGAAGGTGTCACTGTTGGCAACTTCGGCTTCCTTGCCCCAGTTAGGGTCCTGCCGTCGAACCAGATGGCCGCGATCCAGCAGGTTGTCGGCGTACACACTTTCGCCAATCTGCGCCTCGGCGGGCAGGCGGCCGTCGAATGCCCAGGAGTCCTTGCTGCGCTTGACCTCTACGCTATTGGCACCATCAATGTTGACGCCGACATACAGTGCCAGACGCCGACTGCGCGACATGGTGATGGAAAAGTGCGTGTAATCGAGGCGATCCCCGGTGTTCTTCAACGGATAGACATCAGGCGCCAGTTCCTCGTCGACAGTCGGCCAGGGCACGATGAAATCACCGAGGAAGTTCTCGGCATAGCCGGTGCGCTTTTTCAAGTCGCTTGCTGGTGTGGTGCGTCCTGCGGCCAGCGCCTGTGGTTCGAGTAAGGGTGTAGTCGACGTCAGTGGTTTGAGGTCGGCAAGGCGGGGCCGGTAGGCGAGATCGATGGCGAACTTCTTGTCAGGCACAGTGCTTGCTCCTGTGGGGATTGAATGTCGTTAGTTCACCATAGACGCGTTACAGAGCGGCGTCAGGCCGGACGGTCAAGGTTATTGTCTGCCGATTCGGCAACATCCGCTAAATAGGCCTAAGTATCTGGCAACGTGCGTCGATAAGCTGTTGATAAGAGCAATCCGCAGCTCGCGTTATTTCATTGACCGGAGGGGCTACAGGATGTCGATAAAACTACGTCTGTTCTTGCTGATAGGCACCAGTGTACTGACCGTCATGATCATCAGCCTGGTCAACTACCTGGGTAATACGCGCATGGAGGCGGCGATGCTCGACAGTGAAGTCAGCATGGCTGCGCTGGGCAATCACCTGCAAGCCGACATGATGCACGACGCGCTGCGCGCCGATGTGCTGTCAGCGATGCTGTTCGGCCTTGGCAGGAGCAACAGTTCGCGTGATGAAGTGCAGGTGTCGCTCAATGAGCATGCCGCACTGTTTCGCAAGGTCGTGAGCGATAACCTGCAACTGCCGCTCACCGATGCCATCAAGGCAGAACTCAGCAGGATCAAGCCTAGCCTCGACGCCTATATCAGTGCAGGCGAGCGGATTGTCGGGCTGGCCATCGACAGCCCGGACCGCGCGCAGCAAGAGCTGGGTACATTTTCCAGCGCTTTCACGCAACTGGAGGGGCAGATGTCGAGCTTGAGTGACCTGATCGAGGACAATTCCAAAGCCAGCGGCGAGCGCACTCGTCAGGCGATTAGCAGTGCCAATGTGACCTTGGCGGTCGTGCTTTCGATCAGTATTTTGCTGCTGCTGATCCAGGGGCATTGGGTGACGCGCAGCATCATGATCCCGCTCGCGTCCGCCAGCCGTATTGCCGACGGTATTGCCCATGGCAACCTGCGCGAACCCATCGCCGAGTCAGGTGGCCGTGACGAAGCCAGCATGCTGATTCGCAGCCTGGCGATCATGCAGCGTGACCTGCGCAGCATGATCGAAGTGGTGCGCAGCAATGCCAACGACGTCAGTGGCATGAGCCGTCAGCTCAGCAGTGGTTGCCATGAGGTGGCCGACAGCAGCCGGCAGCAGAGTTCGGCAGCCGGCACCATGTCGGCGGCGACCAGCGAGATGACCGCAAGCATTGAAGAAATCACCCGGCATGCCGGGCAGGCCCTGGAAATGGCCAGTCAGGCCGAATCCCTGGCCAAGAACGGCGGCCGGGTGATTCATCAGGTGGTCAGTGACATGGACAGCATTGCCCGCTCGGCGCAGCAGTCGGCTCAGGTGATCCGCACGCTGGACAAGGATTCGGAAGGAATCTTCAATATTATTCAGGTCATCAAGGGCATTGCCGACCAGACCAACCTGCTGGCACTCAACGCGGCCATCGAAGCCGCCCGCGCTGGCGAGCAGGGCCGTGGGTTTGCCGTGGTAGCCGACGAGGTGCGCAGCCTGGCGGGGCGCACCAGTGCGTCCACTCAGGAAATCACCACCATGGTTGCGCGCATTCAGCAGAGCACCCGTGAGGCGGTCACCAGCATGGAAGCCGGTGTGGCTCAGGTCGACAAGGGCATGGCGGTCACCGCCGAAGTGGAACGTGCGATCAGCGATATCCTGGATGCCACGTTGAGCACCACACAATTGGTCAACGACATCACCCGCACCATTGGTGAGCAAAGCCTGGCGAGTAATGAAATCGCTCATCAGGTAGAAATGATTGCCAGCATGTCCGAGGGCAATAGCCGGGTCATCGGCCAGACCGCCAGTACGACTGACGAACTGTCGGTAATGGCCGGGCAGCTTTCACAATCGGTCGATCGCTTTCAGCTGTGATATCAAATTGCCCAGCTCTGCAGTACTCTGCGGCGCGAAAAGCACCGTGAGCTGCGTGGTCGAAGTTTTTCCGCCTCCGCTGAAGGCGAACGCATTAAAGCTTTGGTCGCGACAGACGTTAACCATCGCACCGGAATCACCCTTGTACCCAGGAGCAGCAAAATGCAGACGTTAAAGGCTTTGTACGAGTCAGTTGAAAAGCAGTTTTTCAACACGCTGACCAAGAAGCTATCAAGCCTTTTCCTGCTGGTCCTGGTCAGCGCCTTGCTGTATTGGGTGGCGTTGAACATTCGTTCCGACATCATGCTGCAATTGCGCGGCACGCAAACGGACCCTGCCGCGCTTGGCGTGATCCAGAGTCAGCTTGATCTGCTGAGCAATGCGATTCTGTTGAGCACGCTGTTCACGCTTGTCATGGTCAGCTTCATGGTCTGGTATTTCCGCCACCTGATCGTGCGTCCTGTGATGTCCATGACCCGCGCGCTCGAAGAGGTCGCCAGCGGTGAGGGTGATCTGTCGAAGGATCTGCCGTTGCTCACTCATGATGAAATTCGCGGGCTGGCCAGTACCTGCAATCTCTTTCTGGCCAAACAGCGCGAGATCATCAGCAGCATTCAAGGGCTGACTGTACAGATCGCCGTCGAGTCGGCGCGTTCGCTGAAGAACATCAGTGATTCCAGCGACAGCGCAACCGATCAGGCACGCTTCGCCAGAGAAGTGATGGACCAGAGCAACATGGCAGTGGGCAGCATCGAGGACGTCTCGCAACAGACCCAGGGCATTTCCAGCACCACCGCGCAGAACCTGAGCATGGCGCGCGATTCTTATGCCGAATTGCTGGAAGTGACCGGAAACATCAGCCAGATATCCAGCAGCCTCAATGAGTTCGGTGGACTGGTCTCCGGCTTAAATGAGCGTTCATCAAGCATCAAGTCGATTGTCGGCCTTATTCAGCAGATTTCTTCGCAAACCAACCTGCTGGCGCTCAATGCGGCCATCGAAGCGGCGCGGGCGGGGGAGAGTGGTCGAGGTTTTGCGGTGGTGGCTGACGAGGTGCGCACGCTGGCGCAAAACGTCAGTAAAGCCACTGATGATATCTCTCGCAACATCGACGCCATGCTTCAGGAAGTCAGCTCCACACACGAACAGACCATCCAGATCAGCCACAGCGCCCGCGAAACCCAGTTGGTGGTAGAGCGCGCGTCCGGCCATTTCGAAAGCATGATCGGCGATTTCGAGTCGACCAACGACAAGCTCGCTGACATCGCTGCTCATATTCAGCAGTTTGCCTCTACCAACACGGGGATCAATGAACGGGTAACACGGATCTATTCCGATAGCCAGGCCATCGACCAGCGCATGCAGCACTCCGCGACGGCCACCCGGGATCTTTCCAGCGTGGCCGAGCAGGTGCAGGCGCTGTTGGGGCGATTTGTGCTTGGGCATGGCGAACTGGATGCGGCGATCACTCGCGCTAGCCAGTGCCGTGACATTCTGCAAGCACGCCTGGTCGAGCTGCATAAACAGGGCGTCAATCTGTTCGATCAGAGTTACAAGCTGATTCCGGGCACAGACCCCAAACAATACACCACCGGTTACACCGAGCGTTTTGCGCAAATCTGCCAGGAAGAATGCGACAAGCTGACCAAGGGCACACGGGGCGGCAAGGTTACATTCATCGTCGACAGCAAGGGCTATTGCCCGGTCAATAACAGCTGGGTATCGCAAAAACCTACCGGCAATCGTGAAGTCGATCTGCCGGTGTGCCGCAACAAACGTATGTTCTCCGACCCGATTGGTCTGCGCGCCGCAGGCAACAAGCAGCGTTTTCTGTTGCAGACTTACCTGCGCGATACCGGCGAGATCATGACCGAAATCGATGTGCCGTTCTTCTTCGAGGGGCGCCACTGGGGCAACTTGCGGATGGGCTTCGACGCAGCGCTGCTATTGGGTAAATAAGCGAGGGCGCGACGTGCGCGCCCGGTGTTCGATGCTGACCCACAGTGACATCGCTCAATGTGTTTCATGCACTGACGGCAGGCGTGTTCAGGCTGGCCTGACCCGAAAGGACTGAACGTTTGCGCCAATAAAAGCTCCATTTTCAAGCGGCGCTGATTTCCAGAACGCCACCGGAGGTGTGACTTTGAACATTCAAGACCTGACCAAGCATGTAAAGGATCAAACGGTTCGTGAACTCGATTTGATCTCCATGGAAGGCGGTTCCTACGTGCTGCACGCAAAGCTCGACGGCAAGTCTGTGCCGGTGGAAGATTCGAGCGGAAAAACCCTGCACGTTGCTTCGGTGGAAGAGGCGCGCAAGGTGCTGTCTTCGGTGTCTGACGTAAAACTGTTCATGACCCAGGCCGTGGCGCATGACGAAATGGTCGGTCTTGACGATGTTCGGGCCCAGTCTTCGCGGCACGAGATACCCTTGCGCTCCAGCCTGTGATTGCCGATCAGGTGTTGTCGCGCCTGACCGCAACGCACTTGATTTCGAGCAGCAACCCGGGGTGCGCCAGTTCGGCAACGCCGATGCAGGTCCAGGCACATTGGCCACGCGGGAAAATGCGGTTTTTCACTTCACGAAACACCGCCATGTGCTCGCTCATGGCGACGTGATAAGTGGTCATGTCGACGATATCGTCGAAGGTGCAGCCGCCCTCGGCCAGTACGGTGCGCAGATTTTCCCAGCAGGCGATGAATTGCGCCTCTGGGTTGAGAATGACTTCCATATCCCGCGTACGCCCCACCTGGCCCGCGCAGTACAGGGTATCCCCAACCCTGACCGCAGGCGCATAGCCTGCACGGTCCATGATCGACTGCATGGTGGGCGGAATGATGAGCTCTCGGTCTGACATGTTGTAACACCTGTTTGTAACGCTTGAATGTGCAGTGGCTGATCTGGCTATCGCCGTTCCGGCCTACGCCTTGGCGGCCGGTCTGGCAGCACGCCGTGGCTTTTTCGCCGCAGTGTCCGCTGTGGCGGTGGAGGTCTTGGCGACGCGCTTTGTGGTCTTGCGTTTTTTCTTCCAGGGCGGCGCAACGCCTGCCGGGCTGGCCGGCCGGCTGATGCTCATACGCATGCCGACGCAACGGCTGACCTGTTTGCTCATCCACGCCGCCTGTTTGGCAACGAACTCTTCGAGGCTCATTTCGCCGCTCTGGACCATGTCCAGCGCCTGCTCCCAGATGGCGGTAGTGCCCGGATCGGCGATGGCACGCGGCACGGCGTCGATCAGGCTGAAGGCCGCCGGTGCTGCGCACAGCGATTTGCCCTGCTTGGTCAGGTAGCCACGGTCCAGCAGGCCTTGAATGATCCCGGCGCGGGTGGCTTCGGTGCCGATGCCGGTGGTGTCCTTGAGCTTCTGTTTGAGCAGCGGGTCTTCCACCAGTTTGGCGACGTTCTTCATCGCCTTGATCAGGTCTCCCTCGGTGAACGGTTTCGGCGGCTGGGTCCAGAGGTCCTTGAGGACGACCTCGGCGATTGCACACTCGCAGCCCTGAAACAATGCCGGCAACGGCTGCGGGGCAGGCGCTTCGCGACCCTTGGACGGTGCCAGCGCTTCGGGCATCGCACGCTTCCAGCCCGGCTCGACAATCTGCTTGCCCACCGCACGCAGCGCGTGGCCCGCACAGTCGAAGTCAGCCTGGGTGCGGTCGTATTCATGGTTGGGCAGAAACTGGGCCAGGTAACGCGCCCTGATCAGGGTATACACCGCTCGCAGTTTGCCGGTCAGACGTTCTACGCCACGCACCGCCGCGGTGGGAATGATGCCGTGGTGCGCCGTCACTTTGCTGTCATTCCAGGCCCGTGACCGACGTTGTGGGTCGAGGTGCGGGGAAAGGCCTGCCAGTGCAGGGTCGGCCTTGCACAGTGCCGCGATGATGCCTGCGGCTTCACCGTGCTGACTGTTCGGCAGGTACCCGCAATCGCTGCGCGGGTAGGTGATGACCTTGTGGGTTTCATACAGGGACTGGGCGATGTCGAGGGTTTCCTGCGCGCCGAGCCCGAGCTTCTTCGAACAGATTTCCTGCAGGGTGCCCAGGTCGAACGGCAAGGGCGCGGCTTCGCGAATGCGCTCGGTGCGCAGCTTGGCCAGTCGTGCGCTGGTTGTGGCGTGCATGTCGTGCGCAGCCTGTTGCGCCAGCGCCTGGTTCAGGCAGCGGTCCTGATCGTCGCAGGCGTCCGACGGCGCGCGCCACTGGGCAATGAAGGCCTGATTGTCATGCAGCAGCCTGACGTCAATCGCCCAGTAGGGCGCCGGGACGAAGTTGGCGATGCTGCGATCACGGTCTACCACCAGTCGCAGGGTCGGGGTTTGTACCCGGCCCACTGGCAACACGCCCTGATAACCGGATTGTCGACCCAGCAGGGTGAACAGACGGCTCATGTTCATGCCGATCAGCCAGTCGGCGCGTGATCGGCCCAGTGCCGAGTGATACAGGCTGAACGTGTCGGCACCGGGCTTGAGCGCCGCCAGCGCCTTGCGAATCGAGGCGTCATCCAGTGCCGACAGCCACAAGCGCTGAATCGGCCCGCGATAGCGACAGTGCTCGATCAGTTCGCGGGCGATCATTTCGCCCTCACGGTCGGCATCGGTGGCGATCACCAGTTCCCGGGCTTCACCCAGCAGTCGTTTGACTGCCTTGAACTGGCTGGCAGTTCTGGGCTTGACCAGCATCTTCCATTTTTCCGGAACAATGGGCAGGTCTTCCAGCACCCAGCGTTTGTAACGTGCATCGTAGGCATCGGGCGGGGCGGTTTCCAGCAGGTGGCCGATGCACCAGGTCACCGTCGCATTGGCACCCACCCAGCAGCCGTCGCCACGCCGGGTTGCGCCGAGCGCAGCCGCAATGTCTTTGGCCTGGGAAGGTTTTTCGCAGAGAAACAGCCGCATGACTACCGTCGTCGATTACCGGTGCAAGGGCTGCAAGGATGAACGTTGAATGCGTAGCGGGCAAGTTTTATCTGTATGGATATACAGATAAACGCGCTTTACGGCCTCAGCAATGGACCGCTCGACGCCATGCCCGCATGCGCGGTTCAGCCTGTAGAGTTGCCGGTGACTCAGCTCAACAATTCGGAAAACGCCTTGTCGGCTTCCAGCACCGCTGGCAACCCGGCAAACAGCGCGTCCAGATCGATGCCTTCCATCAACGGCCCGCCTGACGCCTGCTGCGCCTGAGGTGTCGCGCCGCCGTGGGCTTCCAGGGCGTCTGAAATGGTGATGGCCTGGGCGACGATCCTCGGTAAAGACGCGTCCTTCGGTGCCTTCAGCGGAGTCGCCTGATAGGCGATAGCGTCGCGAATGACCTGGGGCAGATGCCAGCGACTGGCCAGTTCTGCGCCGACTTCCGGGTAGCTGAAACCCAGTTGCAGGGTTTCGCTGGCTGCACGCCCTGGCGTCCCGGCTTTGGCGGCGTTGTTCAGGCGCTCGGCCACATCGGGCGCGCCGGTCTGGATCAGCAACTCACCGATGTTATGCATGACCCCGCAGGTAAAGGCGATTTCAGTGTCGGCACCGGTCTGTTTCGCCAGCATCCGGCAGATCCCTGCCACCTGAAAGCTTTTCAGCCAGAACCCCTTGAGATCAAAACTCGGCCCGGCCTTGAAGGCACCGGTCACTGCCGAGGCCATTACCAGCGTACGCAACGTATTGAAACCCAGGCGCATGGCCGCGTCTTCGATGCTCGAGGATTCCCTCGAACCACGAAAGCGCGCCGAGTTGGCCAAGCGCAATACCTTGGCCGCAATCACCGGGTCTTTTTCTATATTGCGGGCAATGCTTTCCAGGTTGGAAGAGGGATTGTCAAATTGCAGCATCAAGTCCTGAGCCACTTTGGGAATACTCGGGAGGCTATGCAAACCGTCAAAAAGTTGCTCGATACTTGGCATGGCGAAACCATCCTGTGCAGGGCGGGGGATGATTTCAACCATAGCCAGTTTTTCATGTTCTGCACGCTTGAGTGTCGATTATGGGAAGGACATCTCGACCCCCGACGAAAAAAATAATCAAGGACTCGTGGGTCGCGCCGATATGGCGATACAAGCGTCTTTGTAAGGTGTCGATACTCGGGCCTGCCTGGTGATTGACGCCGCGGCAGGTGTATCGGCTCCGGTTGCTGAACGGCCTGTGGGTTGTAACGTGAAATAGACGGCACCGTTGTGAAGTTTGATTGGCGATCCAGAGATCGTCCTTATTGGTTTTTTGCCGTGGAAGTATCCGCTATGAAGAGTCTGGGGTTCAGCAAGAAAATCCTTCTTGCCGCTGCATTGATTGTGGTTGTTGCGTTCAGCGTGTTCATTGTCGTCAATGACTATCGCCAGCGTCAGTCACTCAAATCCAGCGTCAAGTCCGAGTTGCAGCAACTGGGTACGCTCACCACGCAGAATATTCAGACCTGGCTGGAAAGCCGTATGCAATTGCTGCAATCGATGTCGCAGCAGATCGCCGCGGATGGCAAGGAACTGCCCCAGTTGCAGCGCGCCATCGGCCTGCCGGCCTACAGCGAAAGTTTTCAGCTGAGCTACTTTGGCAGCACCGAAGGCGTGATGTTCTCGGTGCCGTCCGCCAATCGCCCCGCTGACTACGACCCGCGTGCGCGTGGCTGGTACAAGGCGGCACAGAATGCGCCCGGCACCATTGTGACCGAACCCTACATCGCGGCATCTTCCGGCAAGCTGGTCATGACCATGGCCACACCGGTCAAGTTCCAGAATCAGTTCGTGGGCGTGGCCGGTGCCGATATCGCTCTGGACAACGTCACCAAGATCATCAACTCGCTGAACTTCGATGGCCATGGTTATGCATTTCTGGTCAGTGCCGACGGCAAGATTCTGGTGCACCCGGACAGCAAACTGGTGCTCAAGAACATCAGTGAAGCCTACCCGACCAACACTCCGAAAATTACCACGGGTGTGACCGAAATCGACTCCGGTAAAAAGCCGGAAATCATTTCTTTCACGCCTGTTCAAGGTGTTTCGACGGCCAACTGGTACGTGGCACTGGTACTCGAGCAGGATTCCGCCTACGCCATGTTGGCCGAGTTCCGTGCCTCGGCCATCACGGCCATGGTGGTAGTGGTGGTGGTGATCATCCTGCTGCTGGGTCTGTTGATTCGCGTGTTGATGCAGCCCTTGCATCAGATGGGCCGTGCGATGCGTGATATCGCTGACGGCGAGGGCGATCTGACCAAGCGTCTGGCGATCACTTCGCAGGATGAATTCGGTGAACTGGCCGAGTCGTTCAACCGTTTCGTCGAGCGCATTCACACTTCGATTCGTGAAGTGGCTTCGACTGCCGCACAGTTGGGCGAGGTTGCCACTCGGGTGGTCAAGGTCTCCAACGCGTCCATGAGCAACTCGGACCAGCAGTCCAACCGTACCGAAAGCGTGGCGGCGGCGATCAACGAATTGGGCGCCGCAGCCCAGGAAATCGCCCAGAATGCGGCGCGCACCTCGCAGCAGTCGAGCGATGCGAGCGGCCTGGCCAGCGACGGCCAGAACGTCGTGCAGCAGACCATCAAGGCGATGAACGAGCTGTCCGGGAAGATCAGCGAGTCGTGCGTGAACATCGAAAGCCTGAATGGCAAGACCGCCAACATCGGGCAGATTCTCGAAGTGATCACCAGCATTTCCCAGCAGACCAACCTGCTGGCGCTCAACGCGGCCATCGAAGCGGCGCGTGCCGGTGAAGCCGGGCGCGGGTTTGCGGTCGTGGCCGACGAAGTGCGCAACCTGGCGCATCGCACTCAGGATTCTGCCCAGCAAGTGCAGACCATGATTGAAGAGCTGCAGGTCGGCGCTCGCGACGCAGTGACCAACATGACCGAGAGCCAGCGTCAGAGCGAGGACAGCGTCGGCATCGCCAACCTGGCCGGCGAGCGTCTGAGCAGCGTGACCCGCCGTATCGAAGAGATCAACGGCATGAACCAGTCGGTCGCGGCGGCAACCGAGGAGCAGACCTCGGTGGTCGAATCGATCAATGTCGACATCACTCACATCAACACCCTCAACCAGCTGGGCGTCGACAACCTGCGCCAGACCCTGGATGCCTGCAACTCGCTGGAAGAGCAGGCCGCGCGTCTGCAGCAACTGGTGGGCAGCTTCAGGATCTGATCCGGCCATTCTCTGCGCCGCTGCTCATACCTGGGCGGCGCAGGCAGAGCGTCTGGAACCGTATCCCGACGCCCTGCATCGCTGAACGTGTGCGCATCGCAACAACATCTGCGACAAACTGTTATGACCCCGTCATTCGAGCTTCATGAGGCTGCAACAACACAGGTTCAGTTTGGTTGACAACCAAATGCGACCTGTCCCGGGTCGTACACAGACCGAGAAGCCTCATGAACGAAGCCATTCATGTACAAGGCCTGAACAAGACCTTTTCCCATAAAAGCGCGCTCATTGACCTTGCGTTGTCTATACAACCCGGTGAGATGGTCGCGCTGATTGGCGCTTCCGGTTCGGGCAAGTCAACGCTGCTCCGGCATCTCGCCGGCCTGGCGTGCTGCGATCGCAGCAATGGCGGACAGGTTCAGGTGCTGGGGCGCGAGGTTCAGTCCTCGGGTCGCCTGAACGGCCAGGTGCGACGTCTGCGCGCCGACATCGGTTATATCTTTCAGCAATTCAATCTGGTCAATCGCCTCAGCGTGCTGGACAACGTCCTGCTCGGTTGTCTGGGGCGCATGCCACGCTGGCGCGGCAGTCTTGCGCTGTTCAATAACGAGGAAAAACAGCGTGCAATGGCTGCGCTGGAAAGGGTCGGGCTGGCGGACCTTGCCGCGCAACGGGCTTCGACCCTGTCCGGCGGTCAGCAGCAGCGAGTGGCGATAGCCCGGGCCTTGACCCAGCGCGCCGAAGTGATCCTCGCCGACGAACCGATTGCCTCGCTGGACCCGGAATCGGCCCGCCGCGTCATGGAAATCCTCGCCGACATCAACCGCCGCGACGGCAAGACGGTCGTGGTGACCCTGCACCAGGTCGATTATGCCGTGCGCTATTGCCCGCGTGCGGTGGCTCTCAAGTCGGGGCGCATCCATTTTGATGGTCTGGCGCAGGACCTCAGCAAACAGTTTCTCAACGACCTCTACGGTGCAGACGCGGACGCGAGTCTGATGATCACCGAACGAAGCCGGCGTGTGCGGCAAAAAGCCAGCCTGACGCTGGCCAAGGTCTGACGTCCTTTCGACAACCATCACCTGACATTTTCCGGAGAGCCTGCATGTTCAAGCGTATCGGTCGTCTTCTCGCCTCTGCCGCCTTGCTGACTGCCTGCGCGTTGGGCACGGTCCAGGCCGCAGAAGAAAAAGCCATCAATTTCGGCATCATGTCCACCGAGTCTTCGCAAAACCTGAAAAGTATCTGGCAGCCGTTTCTCGATGACATGAGCCGCAAGACCGGTCTCAAGGTTAACGCCACCTTCGCCTCGGACTACGCCGGCCTGATTCAGGGCATGCGTTTCAACAAGGTGGACGTGGCTTGGCTGGGCAACAAAGCGGCGATGGAAGCGGTGGACCGCTCCAACGGCGAGATCTTTGCCCAGACCTCGGCCGCCAACGGTGACGCGGGCTACTGGAGCCTGCTGATCGTACGTAAGGACAGCCCGATCAATAACGTCGAAGACATGCTCAAGAACGCCAAGAGCCTGACCTTCGGCAACGGTGACCCGAACTCCACTTCGGGCTATCTGGTGCCAGGTTATTACGTGTTTGCGAAAAACCATGTCGATGCGTCCACCGCCTTCAAGCGCACCTTGAACTCCAGTCATGAAGTCAACGCCCTCAGCGTTGCCAAGGGTCAGCTGGACGTTGCGACCTTCAACACCGAAAGCTGGGATCGCCTGGCCGTGACTCAGCCCGACAAGGTCGAGCAACTCAAAGTGATCTGGAAATCGCCGCTGATCCCGGCCGACCCGATTGTCTGGAGCAAGGCGCTGTCGGACCAGGACAAGGCAAAGATTCGTGAATTCTTCACCAGTTACGGCAATACCGACGAAGAGAAAACCGTGCTGAAGAACATGCAGATGGGCAAGTTTCTCAAGTCCAGCGACGACCAGTTGTTGCCCATTCGCCAACTCGAACTGTTCAAGCAGCGCACCGAAGTGGTGGCCAGCACCACGCTGGACGAGCAGGAGAAAGCCGCCCGTCTCAAGGATATCGATGCCAGCCTGAGCAAGTTGCAGGAGCGCATCACCGAGCTGAACCAGAAAACCGCAGGCAGCTCCGCAGGTTGAGCCAGCCGTTCACGATCAGGAGTTCGTCATGACCACTCATGCTGCCTATACCCAGGTCGCGGGCAAACCCAACGGGTCCCGTTATCTGGGTTGGGGCCTGTTGCTCGCTGCACTCGCCTGGGCCTGGCACGGCGCAGAAATGAACCCGATGGCACTGGTTCGCGACTCGTCGAACATGGCCACATTCGCCGCCGATTTCTTCCCTCCGGACTTCCGTGAGTGGCGCAGTTACCTCAAGGAAATGCTGGTGACTATCCAGATCGCTCTGTGGGGCACGGCGCTGGCGATTGTCTGCTCGATACCGCTGGGCATTCTGTGCGCCGAGAACATCACGCCGTGCTGGATTCATCTGCCGCTGCGGCGCTGCATGGACGCTTTTCGTTCGATCAACGAGATGGTGTTTGCGATGCTGTTCGTGGTCGCCGTCGGGCTGGGGCCGTTCGCCGGGGTGCTGGCGCTGTGGATCAGCACCACCGGGGTCCTCGCCAAATTGTTCGCCGAAGCTGTCGAAGCCATAGAGCCCGGACCGGTCGAAGGGGTGCGCGCCACCGGTGCCAGCGCCTTGCAGGAAGTCATCTACGGGGTCATCCCGCAGGTCATGCCGCTGTGGATCTCCTATGCTCTATACCGGTTCGAATCCAATGTGCGCTCGGCGACTGTGGTCGGGATGGTCGGCGCAGGAGGCATCGGGGTTATCCTCTGGGAAAACATTCGCGCCTTTGCGTTCGTCCAGACCAGCGCCGTGCTGCTGGTGATCATCGTTGTGGTAAGCGTCATCGACATCATGTCGCAGCGCCTGCGCAAGCAATTCATCTGACAGAAGAGGGGTGTTCAATGAACACTTTTTTTTACCATGTAGTTGTCTAGACAAGTTAGCCCGATGTACCACGAGCTCGCCAACATCTTGCGTGAAGAGCTGACCACCTATCAGCCCGGCGATTTCCTGCCCGCCGAATTCCAGCTGGCCGAGCGCTTCAGCGTCAACCGCCATACCATTCGCCGCGCGGTCGATGAACTAGTACGTGAGGGCAGCGTGTTGCGACGTCAGGGCAAAGGCACTCAAGTGCTGGAGCGTCCGCTGATTTATCCGATGCAGGCTGACAGCGCCTACAGCAAATCCTGGTCGGCGCAGGGCCTGGGCGTGGAAGCGATCCTGCTGCGTCGTCAGGAATGTCAGGCCAGCCGTGAAGATGCCCAGCATCTGGGAGTGGACGAGCACGCGCCGCTGATCGAACTGCAGACACTGCGCAAACTGGACGGCCAGGCGGTCAGCCTGATCTTCCACCGCTACAGCGCCCGTTACAGCGATTTGCTGGGCGATTACCGCGGCGGCTCGGTGCGCCAGTACCTGGCTGAGCGCGAGTTGCCGTTGAGCCGTGCGCAGAGCCTGATCGGCGCACGCCTGCCGTCCCGCGAAGAGGCCGCGTGGTTGCTGATGCCCCGACACATGCCGGCGCTGACCGTACTGACGGTTTCCTGTGACCCGGCGGGGCAGCCGGTGGAGCTTTCCCGCTCGGTCAGCCGCGCCGATCGCTTCCAGTATCAAGTGGCGACTCCTTTCAAGACGACCTGACACCGAGGTGTTCCATGCAAGCATCCCCCGAAACAGCCGCACGTCAGCACTGGATGGGCGTATTGGCGCGCGCCCATGTCGATGAGCCGAGCCGCGAGCAGTTGAACCGCCACGAAGCGGCGCTACGCGACACCGATTACCAGATGATCCGCGCCCCGGAAATCGGCATGACCCTGGTGCGCGGCCGTATGGGCGGCACTGGTTCAGCTTTCAACCTCGGCGAAATGAGCGTGACGCGCTGTGTGGTGCGTCTGGCCGACGGGCGCACCGGCTACAGCTATCTGGCTGGACGCGATAAGCGCCACGCTGAACTGGCGGCTCTGGCCGACGCGCATTTGCAGGGCGCGCAGCAGGCCTGGTGGCTGTCCGAGTTGATCGAGCCGCTGGCGCGTGCGCAAGCCGAGCGTCGGGCGCGCAAGGACGCCGAGGCCGCTGCCACAAAAGTCGAATTCTTTACCCTGGTCCGAGGAGAAGACTGATGAATGCCGTCCTTTTGCAACCTGCCTTCACCGATCCGGTACTGGATGCCCAGCGCAGTTTTCGTGTCGCCCTCAAGGCGTTGTCCGGTCCGGGGGTGATCCAGACCTTGCCCTGCGCGCACCAGCCGCCGGCCTTGCAGGGCCTGGACAGTGCAACCCACGCCTTGTGCCTGGCGCTGCTGGACCTGGACACGCCAGTGTGGCTGGCACCGGCATTCGATACCCCGGCGATTCGCGCGAACATTGCCTTTCATTGCGGCAGCCCGATTGTCACTGAGCGGCACGCAGCGCGCTTCGCGTTGCTCGACGCATCGACTGCCTTGCAACTGCACGATTTCGATAACGGCAATGACCGCTACCCGGATCAGTCCTGCACTTTGATGATTCAGCTGCCTGACCTGGAAGGCGGGCGGATGCTTGCCTGGAGCGGTCCGGGCATCGAGCGACACCATTCGGTGGCCCTGCCGCTGGATGAAGGTTTCTGGGCCGCACGTGAAGCACGTAATGCCTTCCCTTGCGGGTTGGATGTGTTCTTTGTTTCGGGCAATCGATTGCTCGGCTTGCCACGCAGTACCCGCGTGCAGGAGTGTGCCTGATGTACGTCGCAGTCAAGGGTGGCGAACAGGCCATCGATAATGCTCACCGCTTGCTGGCCAGCAGGCGTCGTGGCGACACCGGCATTGCCGAACTCGACGTCGAGCAGATTCGTCAGCAACTGCCGCTGGCGGTAGCACGGGTCATGAGCGAAGGTTCGCTGTACGACCCGCAACTGGCTGCGCTGGCGATCAAGCAGTCGGCGGGCGATCTGATCGAAGCAATCTTCCTGTTGCGCGCCTATCGCACCACGCTGACGCGCTTTTGTGTCAGCGTGCCCATCGACACCTCGAACATGCAGCTCAGCCGTCGCCTGTCGGCCACTTTCAAGGACGTTCCCGGCGGTCAATTGCTGGGGCCGACCTTTGACTACACCCATCGCTTGCTGGATTTCACCCTGCTGGCCGAAGGCGAGCACCCAGGCCCGGAAGTCACCCCGCACGCCACGCTTGAGCCCTGTCCGCGAGTGCTCGGATTGCTGGCCAAGGAAGGGCTGATGAAGCCCGAAGTCGACGACGGCGAGCGTGTGGCGGACATCACCCGCGAGCCGCTGGAGTATCCGTCCAGTCGTGCCCAGCGCCTGCAAGCACTGGCGCGTGGTGATGAGGGGTTTCTGCTGGCGCTGGGTTATTCGACCCAGCGCGGTTATGGTCGCAATCACCCGTTCGCCGGGGAAATCCGTATCGGCGAGGTGGAAGTCTGGATCGAACCTGAAGAACTGGGCTTCCCGATTGTGATTGGCGACATCGAAGTCACCGAATGCGAGATGGTCAATCAGTTCGTCGGCTCGGCCAGCGAACCCGCGCAGTTTACCCGGGGTTACGGCCTGGCGTTCGGCAACGCGGAGCGCAAGGCGATGGGCATGGCACTGGTGGACCGGTCGCTACGCGCCGAGGAATTCAACGAAGAAGTCCGCTCACCTGCCCAGCAGGAAGAGTTCGTCTTGGCGCACTGCGACAACGTTGAAGCGGCGGGTTTCGTTTCTCACCTCAAGCTGCCGCATTACGTCGACTTCCAGTCCGAGCTGGAGCTGATCCGCAAGCTGCGCAAGTCTGCACCGAAACCGGGGAGCGACCAATGACTCATTCACCGATGAACACCACACAGCAAAGGCCTGCACGGGATGAGGCCTACAACTTCGCTTATCTGGACGAGCAGACCAAACGGATGATTCGTCGCGCCTTGCTCAAGGCGGTGGCGATCCCCGGTTACCAGGTGCCGTTCGGCGGGCGCGAAATGCCGCTGCCGTATGGCTGGGGCACCGGCGGGATGCAACTGACCGCCGCAATCCTGGGCGCCGATGATGTGCTCAAGGTCATCGATCAGGGCGCTGACGACACCACCAACGCTGTCTCGATCAGGCGTTTCTTTGCCCGTACGGCTGGCATTGCCACAACCGAGCGCACGCCCGAGGCGACGGTCATCCAGACCCGTCACCGAATCCCGGAAACACCGCTGCACGCCGATCAGATCATGGTCTATCAGGTGCCGATTCCCGAGCCGCTGCGTTTCATCGAGCCCTCGGAAACCGAGACCCGGACCATGCACGCGCTGGATGATTACGGCGTCATGCACGTCAAACTCTATGAGGACATCGCCACCTTCGGTCATATTGCCACCAGTTACGCTTACCCGGTGATGGTCGATGAGCGCTACGTGATGGACCCGTCGCCGATTCCCAAATTCGATAACCCCAAGCTGCACATGAGCCCGGCATTGATGCTCTTCGGTGCGGGGCGCGAAAAGCGTCTGTACGCCGTGCCGCCGTATACGCAGGTGGTGAGCCTGGACTTTGAAGATCACCCGTTCGAGGTGCAGCGCTGGGAGCAGTGCTGTGCGATCTGCGGCAGCCATGATTCCTTTCTCGACGAGCTGATTCTCGACGATGCCGGGACGCAGAGCTTTGTCTGCTCCGACACCGATTACTGCGCCCAGCGCGTCAAACAGCAGGAGAACGACCGATGATCAGTGCACGTTCATTGGGCGCGGCGGGCGAGCGCCTTCCCGAGGCTGTGCAGCCGCTGCTCAAGGTGCGCGGCCTGACCCGTCTGTACGGTGTGCAGAAGGGCTGTCAGGACGTCAGTTTCGATCTGTACCCCGGCGAAGTGTTGGGCATCGTTGGCGAGTCCGGCTCGGGGAAATCCACGCTGCTCTCGCTGTTGAGCGGACGTTGCCCGCCGGACCGCGGCAGCATCGACTATCGCAGCAAGGAGGGCGACTGGTTCGACCTGTACAGCGCCAGTGAGGCGCAGCGGCGCACCTTGTTGCGCACCGAGTGGGGCTTTGTCGAACAGAATCCGCGTGATGGCCTGCGCATGAGCGTGTCGGCCGGCGCCAATATCGGTGAGCGTCTGATGGCGCAGGGGGTGCGCAATTATCAGCAGTTGCGGGGTGCCGCGCTGGACTGGCTGACCCAGGTGGAGATCGATCCGCAGCGCATCGACGACTTGCCGCGGACCTTTTCCGGCGGCATGCAGCAGCGTCTGCAAATCGCCCGCAACCTGGTCTCCAGCCCGAGACTGGTGTTCATGGACGAACCCACCGGCGGGCTCGACGTGTCGGTGCAGGCCCGCTTGCTCGATCTGTTGCGCGGGCTGGTGCGCGAGCTGGATCTGGCCGTGGTCATCGTCACCCATGATCTGGCAGTCGCGCGGCTGCTGGCTGACCGGCTGATGGTCATGCGTCGCTCGGAAGTGGTCGAAAGCGGCCTGACCGACCAGATTCTCGATGACCCGCAGCACCCGTATTCGCAACTGCTGGTGTCCTCGGTATTGCAGCCATGAGCCGCACTGTCCGAACAGCCTGTACAGAAGAGGTGAGCCCGATGACAACCTTGATCGAGGTCCGTGACCTGTCGAAAACCTTCACCCTGCATCAGCACAACGGGGTGGTCCTCAATGTGCTGCGCGGGCTGAATTTCTCGGTGCGCGCTGGCGAATGCCTGGTGCTCAGCGGGCAATCCGGCGCGGGCAAAAGCACGCTGCTGCGCACCCTGTACGGCAATTATCTGCCTGCCGCCGGCAGCATTCGCGTGCAGCATGAAGGCGAGTGGACCGAACTGGTCGGCGCAACCCCGCGCCAGGTGCTTGAGGTACGACGCAAGACGCTCGGCTACGTCAGCCAGTTCTTGCGCGTGATTCCGCGTGTGTCCAGCCTGGACGTGGTCATGGAGCCGGCCCTGGCGCGCGGCTGGTCCCGTGAGCAGGCTCAGGAGCGTGCGCAACTGCTGCTGGGGCGGCTGAACATTCCGCAGCGTTTGTGGCCGTTGGCGCCCAGTACGTTTTCCGGTGGCGAACAGCAGCGTATCAACATCGCGCGCGCATTCATGGTGCCATGGCCGGTGCTGTTGCTCGACGAACCGACTGCGTCGCTGGACGACGCCAACCGCCGGGTGGTGCTGGAACTGGTCGATGAGGCCAAACAGGCCGGTGCCGCCCTGATCGGTATTTTCCATGATCGCGACGCCCGCGAGGCAGTCGCCAATCGTCAACTCGACATGACCCCGGTGGACCTCACCGCCAAGGAGTTGCTGCAATGCTGAACGAACAGGTTTTCAGTAACGCCCGCGTGGTGACGGCCGAACAGGTATTCACCGGCACTGTGGTGGTCCGTGACGGCCTGATTGCCGAGGTCGAGAGTGGATGCAGCCAGTTGAGTCAGGCTCAGGACATGCAGGGCGATTACTTGCTGCCGGGGTTGGTGGAATTGCACACCGACAACCTGGAAAAGCACCTGTCGCCGCGTCCGGGTGTCGACTGGCCGTCGATGTCCGCGGTGATCAGCCACGATGCGCAAATCGTCGCGGCGGGCATCACCACGGTGTTCGACGCGCTGTCGATCGGCGACATCAACCCCAAAGGCAAGCGCATGCAGCAATTGCCCGCCATGCTGCAGGCGATTGCCGACGCCAATGCGGCAGGCCTGACTCGCGCCGAGCATGTGCTGCACTTGCGCTGCGAGGTCAGTCACCCGGATACCTTGAGCGTGTTTCGCGATCTGGTGGACCAGCCACTGGTGCAACTGGTCTCGGTGATGGACCATGCGCCCGGCCAGCGTCAGTTTGCCCTGGAGTCCAAGTACCGCGAGTACTACATGGGCAAGTACCACATGAATAACGAGGAAATGGACCGTTTCATCGTTGAACAGGTGGCCAACTCCAACGAGTACGCCGACCGTTACCGGCGTGCGATCGTCGAACTGTGCCTGGCGCGCGGCCTGTCGATTGCCAGTCACGACGATGCAACCATGGCGCATGTCGAGGAGTCGGCGGGTTTCGGCATGAACATCGCCGAGTTCCCGACCACACTCGAAGCGGCCCGTGGCTGTCGGCAACTGGGCATGAGCGTGTTGATGGGCGCACCGAACATCGTGCGCGGCGGCTCGCACTCCGGTAACGTGGCGGCAGCATCGCTGGCCCGCGACGGGCTGCTGGATATTCTGTCCAGCGATTACTACCCGGCCAGTCTGTTGCAGTCTGCATTCATGCTCGCTGCTCAGGACAACGCATGTGACCTGCCGCAGGCGGTCAACATGGTCAGCCGCACGCCGGCCGTGGCTGCCGGCTTGGCGGATCGTGGTGAGATACGTGTCGGGCTGCGTGCTGATCTGATCCAGGCGCGTGATCATGCCGGCCTGCCGGTTATCGACAAGGTCTGGCGACAAGGCAAGAGGGTGTTTTGATGGTTGGCAGGTTGATCTATCTCATCGGGCCGTCCGGATCAGGCAAGGACAGCCTGCTGGACGCGGCCCGGGATACCCTGGCGCAACGCGATTGCCGAATCGTTCGGCGGGTGATCACCCGTTCTGCCGAAGCGGTGGGCGAGGCGGCGCAGGCGGTGACCGTCGAGCAGTTCGAGCAGATGCGCGAGCGAGGCGCGTTCGCCTTGAGCTGGCAGGCCAATGGTCTGCACTACGGCATTCCCGTCGAGATCGATCAGTGGCTGCTGGAAGGCCATGACGTCCTGATCAACGGCTCCCGGGCGCATCTGCAGAAGGCGCAGGCGCGCTATCCCACGCTGCTGGCGGTGTTGCTGACGGTCAATCAGGAGGTGTTGCGCAAGCGCCTGCTGGCGCGCAACCGGGAAAGCCTTGCGGAAATCGAGGAGCGTCTTGCGCGCAACTCACGCTTTGCCGGAGACTTGCTGGCGAGCAATCCGCAGGTCTTCCCGCTGGATAATTCCGCTGATCTGCAACACACCGTTGCCACGCTGCTCGGCTTGCTCGACAAGCGTCACGCATGCGCCTGACCCTGCTGGGCACCGGTGATGCCCGACAGGTGCCGGTCTACGGCTGTCATTGCGTGGCGTGTGCTGCCGCGCGTGCCGACCATGATCTGCGCCGCTTGCCGTGCAGCGCGCTGATCGAATGCGCCGACCAGCGCTGGTTGATCGACAGCGGCCTGACCGACCTCACCGAGCGTTTTCCGCCGCGTAGCCTGAGCGGGATTCTGCAGACGCATTACCACGCCGACCATGCTCAGGGGCTGTTGCACCTGCGCTGGGGTCAGGGGCTGGTGATTCCGGTCCACGGCCCGGCGGATCCGGAAGGCCTGGCCGACCTCTACAAACACCCCGGTATCCTGGATTTCAGCCAGCCATTCGCCGCATTCGAACGCCGTGCACTGGGCGCGTTGCAGGTCACAGCGCTGCCACTGGCGCACTCAAAGCCTACGTTCGGCTACCTGTTCGAAGGCGACGGGCAACGTTTTGCCTACCTGACTGACACCGTCGGCTTGCCCGACGACACCCGCGAGTATCTGCAACGTGCACCGCTGGATCTGCTGGTGCTCGACTGCTCCATGCCTCCACAGCCTCAGCCGCCGCGTAATCACAACGACTTGACGTTGGCGCTGCAAACCATCGAGTGGCTAAGACCGGGCAGGGCGGTGCTGACGCATGTCGGCCATACGCTGGATGCGTGGTTGATGGAGCACTCAGGGCAGTTACCGGGCAATGTAGTGGTAGGGCGGGATGAGATGAGTGTGCTCTGAGCGAGGTCTTCACATCGCGCCAATCTCCGGCTTGCCCGTTCTCGACCCGCCATAGATCGGCGGATGCGTGACGATGTGGGTCAGGTTGACCGCCGAGGCCAGCAGTTTCTGCAGGTCGGGACGCGGACGTGACAGGCGTGGATCATTCAGCGTTGCCTGCTCGATCGCCTCGGCGCAGGCCAGCAGCTTCGCGTCGCCCCGAAATCCGCCGATCACCTGCAGCCCGAACGGCATACCGTTGTGGTCGGCGCCGCAGGGCAGGGACAGCGCCGGATTGGTGGTCAGGGTGATGGTGTAGCACAGCGCCAGCCAGCGATAGTAATTGTCCAGGGGCACGCCATTGACTTCGCGCAGGTACAGCTCGCTCCAGGGGAAGGGCGAGACTGGCGTGGTGGGCGCGAGGATCAGGTCGTAGTGTTCGAATTGTTTCTGAAAGCCGCGAAAGATCCGGCTTTGCTCGCCATGCGCCTTGACGCAGTCCTGCAGCGACATCGCGGCACCCATGTCGAAATTGGCACGGGTGTTGGGCCCCAGCGCATCAGGGTCGCGGTCGTGAGCGTCCTGCAGCCCGGCGACGAAGGCTTCGGCACGCAGTACGTCGAAGGTGCGATGGGCGCTGGTCAGATTCAGGTCGATGGCTTCGCAGGACTTGAACAGCGATTTCAGGGCGCTGATCTTTTCCCGAAAGACGGCACGGATCCTGTCATCCACAGCACACGCGCCGAAGTCTTCGCTGTAGCCGACACGCAGCTGGCTGAGGTCGATCGGGCGCGGTGCGAACTCGTCAGCGGCGATGGCATAACTCAATGGGTCGGACTGCCCCAGCCCGGCGCTGGCGCGCAGTTGCACCAGGGTATCGGCAACATTGCGGCCCATGGGGCCTACCACTGAAATTGGTGTCCAGCCGAGCTTCTTGCGTTCACTCGGCACCAGCCCTGGTGAGGGACGCAGGCCGACGATACCGCACAGCGCCGCGGGAATGCGCAGCGAACCGCCGGTGTCCGAGCCGCTGCACAACGGCACCATGTCGACGGCCAGTGCGGCGGCGGATCCACCCGAGGAACCGCCGGCATTCAGTTCAGGATTGAACGGGTTACCGGTCGCGCCCCACACCACATTGCGGGTATTGGCGCCTGCGCCCAGCTCCGGAACATTGGTCTTGCCGACCATGATTGCCCCGGCTGCACGCAGGCGCGCGACGAACAGGTTGTCCTGCGCGGGAATGTTGTCGCGAAACAGTTGCGAGCCGTAGGTGGTGAGGACCCCGGCGGTCTCTTCCAGGTCCTTGATGCCGATTGGCAGGCCATGCAGCAGCCCCAGAGATTTGCCCTGCATGACGGCCTGTTCGGCCAGCAGTGCCTCGTCGCGGGCGCGCTCGAAACAGGTCGCGGCGAACGCGTTGATCTTTGGGTTCAGGCTTTCAATCCGCTCGATACAGGCGTCCAGCAACTCCACCGGAGAGAGCTGTTTGTTGCCGATCAGCGCACGCAGTTCGGTGGCGGATTTACCGAGCAGCTCAGACGATTTTTGCATGGAGTGTTCCTCACTGGACTTAGGTATAACGCTGGGTGCGGAGCATGGCTACGATACTGGCCCGAATGTTCATCGTTCCGCATGCTCCGTGGGGGAATGCATTTCGTGACGCTCTGCGTCACACATCCCCCAGCGCCAGAATCGTCGCGACCAGCGCCTGGCCTCTGGGCACCAAGGTGTTCAGTTCCAGGTACTCGCGGTCGGTGTGGACCTTGCCGCCCACCGGGCCAAGGCCGCACAGGGTCGGGATCCCCAGGCTGGCGGTAAACCCAGAGTCGGCGCAGCCCCCGGTGAATTCGCCTTCCACGCTGAAGCCCAGTTCCTGCGCGAGGCCCTGATAAATACTCAGCAACTCGGTGCTGTGCCGGGCTTCCATCGGCAGGAAGGTGGTGGCTTCCAGCAGTCTGGCTGACGTGCCGGGCAGTTCCTCTTCGGCGACGATCGCCTGCACGGCGGCAAGTATTTCCGTCCATTGGCGAAGCTCGACAAAGCGCACGTCGAGCTTCGCCGTGGCGCTGGGCGCTACCGTGTTGCTGGAGGTGCCACCGCAGATCAGCCCGACATTGGTGGTGATGCCCGCTGCGTAATCAGTCAACGCATGCAACTTGATCACCTTGTGCGCCAGCGCCTGGATGGCACTGGCACCGTCGGCATGATTGACCCCCGAATGCGCTGCGCGGCCGTTGACTTCGATGATCAGCGTGGCACCGCCTTTGCGCGCGCTGACCACATTGCCGCTGGCGCGTCCCGGTTCGGGGTTGAGCACCGCGCGCGCCTGGCGGGCGTAGTGTTCGATGTGACTGCGAGCGCTGGCGGAGCCGATTTCCTCGTCGCCGGTATACAGAATCTGCACCGGGAACGGCAGCGGGCCTGCGCGCTTCAATGCCTTCAGCGCAAAGCAGTTGAGCACCAGTCCGCCTTTCATGTCGGCCACGCCAGGGCCGTAGGCCAGCTCACTGTCTTTTGTGTAGCCGCGTGTTGTAGTGGTGCCCTTGGGGAATACGGTGTCGCGGTGACCCAGCAACAACACCGGCTTGTCGGGTCCGCCGGGCAATTCAGCCAGCAACACATCACCGAAACCCTCGACCGGGATACGCTCGACGCTGATTCCGTCAGCCTGCAATTGTGCGCAGAGCAGGTCACCGACCGCGTCGACGCCGACCTTGTCGTAACTATTGGAATCGGTATCGACCAGGCGCTGCAGCAGCGACTCCATTGCCTCATATTGCTCGGCCAGCCATGCGGTGGCGTGCAGTTGTGCCTCATTCATTCACTCAACTCCTGTGCCCGCTGCTCCCGTGTCAGTCGTGCGCCGTCCGTGCCGAGGTCCCAGAACAGTCCGGCCATGATTTGCAGGCTCTCCTTGACCACCGGAGCCAGCAAGTGCTCATCAGGCGCATGCTGCGAGCACGCCGGGTATGAGTGTGGCACCCAGACCGTCGGCAGGCCCAGCACTTCAGCGAACACGTCATTGGGCAGCGAACCGCCCAGATTGGGCAGCAGTGCGGGTTTCTTGCCGGTGGTGGTGGCCAGCGAATCCAGCGCCCAACCGACCCACGGGCTGTCCGGCGACAGGCGCGTGGCGTGCATCACGTCCATACGCGTCTGCCTGACCTCGACACGATCGAAGCCATGGGCATCGAGGTGGGCGCGCACCGCGGGGATGAACGCGTTGTAATCGCTGTCGACCACAAAGCGAATGTGACACAACGCGTGAGCCTTGCCGGGAATGGCGTGTACCGGGGCGTCCGGGTTGCCGGTCTTGAAAGCGAGCACGTCAAGGGTGTTCCAGCCGAAGACTTTTTCGCTGAGCGACAGCGCCGGGTTGCCCCAGTCGGCGTCGATGTCCGGATCGCCGGGGCCGCCGCCGACCTCGATATCCGCCAACGCGGCCTTCACCGCGTCGGGAATGGCTTTGGGCATGAGCCCCGCGACTTTCACCCGGCCATGCTCATCGACCATGCTGGCGATGGCATTGGCCAGAATGATGCCCGGGTTGGCCAGCAGGCCGCCCCAGTTTCCGGAATGGTGCGCACCTTCGCGCAGGTTCACCGTCAGCTCGAAGTTGAACACTCCGCGCGAGCCGAGAAACAGGGTAGGGCGTGCCGCCGCCAGGCGCGGGCCATCGGAGGCGATAAAGATGTCGGCGGCGAGCTCTTCTGCGTGGGCCTGGCAGAACGCGCTCAGGCCGGGGGAGCCATCTTCCTCGCCCATTTCCAGAAGCAGTTTGACGTTGAAACCCAGCTTGCCATCGCGAGCCTTGAGGGTCTGCTCCAGTGCCGTCAGGTTGATCAGGTGCTGACCCTTGTTGTCGGCGGTGCCGCGCCCGTACCAGCGCTCGCCACGTTCAATCACCTGCCACGGTGACAGGCCGGTCTGCCACTGCGCGTCATAGCCGCGAACCACGTCGCCGTGGCCGTAACTGAGCAGCGTTGGCAGTTCAGCGGCTTCGATGCGCGTGGCGATCATCAGCGGGCCACGTCCGGCGACCGGGTTGTCATGCACGGTAACGCTGAAACCCAGACGCTCGACATGCGGGGTGATGAACTCATGAAGATAACGATACAGCTCGGGCAGGCTCTCGGCCTCCTGGCTTTGGGTCGGGTAGGCAACGCTTCTGCCGAGCAGGGCGAAAAAGGCGCCGTTGTCGAACTGTTCAGTGACGTTTTCGATGGCGTGCGAACGGCTACTCATGAGGGCATCTGCTCCAGAGGTTTCGAGGTGTCGTGCAGGTGACAGCGGACGGTTCCGCCTTCCATGCGGCCAATGGCCGGGGCTTTTTCCTTGCACACCGGCATGCACGCCGGGCAGCGCGGATGAAAGGCGCAGCCGGACGGCGGCGACATGGGATTGGGAAAGGTGCCGTGCAAACCCAGATCGGGAATGCCCAGATGCGGGTCCGGGGTCAGCACCGAGTCCAGCAACGCTTGGGTGTAGGGATGGCCGGGACGGGCGAACAAGGATTCGCGGCTGCGCTCTTCAACGATCCGCCCCAGGTACATGACCGCCACGCGGTCGGCCAGATGTTCGATGACCGCCAAATTGTGGCTGATCAGCAGGTAAGTCAGGCCGAATTCCTGTTTGAGCTCCTGTAACAGATTGAGAATCTGTGCCTGCACCGAAACGTCCAGCGCCGAAGTCGGCTCGTCGCAGATCAGCACATCCGGACGCATCACCAGCGCCCGGGCAATCGCCACACGCTGGCGCTGGCCACCGGAAAGCTGGCTCGGGTAACTGTCGATCACGCGCTTGGGCAAGCCGACCACGTCCATCATCGCTTCGGCGCGCTGGCGACGTTCGGCCGGGGTGCCAATGCCATGCACGATCAGCGGCAGTGTGACGATCTCGCGCAGGGTCTTGCGCGGGTTGAGTGACGAGTAGGGGTCCTGAAAGATCGGCTGAATGCGCCGCGCCATCTCCTTGCGGTCGGTACCGGCGAGGTGCTTGCCGTTGACCAGTACGTCGCCGCTGCTGGGTGCAAGCAGCCCCAGCAGCATCTTCGCCAGGGTACTTTTACCGCAACCCGATTCGCCGACCAGCCCGAGTGTTTCGCCACGCATCAGGCGTAGCGACACACCATCGACGGCTTTGAGCGTGGCATTGGGTTTGAAAAAACCACGACTGATGCTGAATTCGCGGCGTATATCGCACAGTTCCAGCGCGATGTCTTTCTTGACGCTGGCAGTCGGAACTTGTTTCACGGCGGGATTCATGACGGTACGCCCTCACGTTGAAACGCAGGTTCGGCGCCCGCTGCAGCAAACAGGCAGCGAGTCATGTGGTTGTGGCTATTGATCGGCGGGACGTCGTCGGCACAGGCGGGGATCGCCTGCGGGCAGCGATTGCGAAATGCGCAGCCGTGTTGCTCGCCCACCAGACTGGGCACCAGCCCTGGAATCGACCCCAGTGGCTGGCCCGGCTGAGTGCGTCCGGGGATCGGAATGCTCGCCAGCAAGCCGCGGGTATAGGGGTGTTGCGGGTTCTCGAACAACTCGATGGCCGGGGCGGTCTCGACGATCTGTCCGGCGTACATCACCGCGACCCGGTCGGCGATACGTGCCACCAGCCCCAGGTCGTGGGTGATGAAGATCACGGCCAGACCCAGCTCCTTCTGGATGTCGCGGATCAGGCGCAGGATCTGCGCCTGAATGGTCACGTCCAGCGCAGTGGTCGGTTCGTCGGCGATGATCACGTCCGGCTCGCACATCAGGGCCATGGCGATGATCACCCGCTGGCGCAGGCCGCCGGACAATTGGTGCGGATACTGGCGCAAGCGCTCGCCCGCGTTGCTGATCCCGACTTTCTCGAGCATTTGCGCGGCGCGCTGCAGGGCCTCCTTGCGGGACACCTTGCGGTGTCGGGTGAGCACTTCGCTGAGCTGATCGCCAATGCTGTAGGCCGGGTTCAGCGAGGTCATGGGCTCCTGAAAGATCATCGCCAGCCGGTTGCCGCGCAGGTCGCACATCTGCCGCTCGCTCTGGGTCAGCATGTCGATGCCGTCCAGGCTCAGCGTCGTTGCGGCCCGCCGGGCCTTGCGCGGCAGCAGGTCCATGAGCGCCAGCGAAGTCAGGGATTTGCCGCAGCCGGACTCGCCGACGATGCACAGCATTTCGCCGCGCTCGACCTGAAAGTCAAGGCCGCGCACTGCGTGCAGCGTGTCTTGCCCGAGAGGAATCTCGACACGCAGGTTTTCAACATTCAAAAGCGCCATGTGCGTATCTCCTCTGTCAGTTGCGCCCGTCGGGCAGGATCAGGTCGCGCAGGCCGTCACCGACCAGGTTGATGCCCAGCACCAGCACCATAAGGGCGACGCCGGGAATGGCGATGACCCAAGGGGAAAAGAACATGTACGGTTTGCCCTCGGCGATCATCAGCCCCCATGAAGGAATGGGCGGCTGCACGCCAACCCCGAGAAACGACAGGGCCGACTCGAGGAGGATCGCGTGAGCCATTTCCAGCGTAGCCACGACGATCAGTGCACCGACCAGATTGGGCAGGATTTCGCTGGCCAGAATGCGCAGTGTCGAGCAACCCAGGGCCTGGGCCGAGGCGACGTATTCAGCATCGCGAATCTGCTGCACGGCAGCGCGCACCACCACGGCAAAGCGGTCCCAGAGCAGGCAGCCAAGCAGTACGATCACCACTTTCAGCGAACCACCGATCAGCGACGCGGAGGCCAGCGCGATCATCACCACCGGCATCGCCAGGCGAGTGGTGATCAGGTAGCTGATCAGCGCATCGGTCTTGCCGCCAAAGTAACCGGCCAGCAGGCCCATGATGGTGCCGATGATTCCGGAGATCAGCGCGGCCGAGAAGCCGATAAACAGCGAGATGCGTGCGCCGTAGAGCAGGCGTGACAGGTAATCGCGGCCCAGTTTGTCGGTGCCCAGCACGTAGTCCCAGGTGCCGTTGGCCATCCACACCGGCGGTTTCATGCGCAACATCACGTCCTGCGCATAAGGGTCGTAGGGGGCCAGCCAGGTGGCGAGCAGTGCGCCGAGCAGGATGATCAGCAGCAGTACCGCGCCGATGGCGAAGCCGCGATGCGCGAAGCTGCTGCGCAACGTGCGCCAGACGCTGCGCGCTGGAGGCTGGTAATCGTTGATCAGCAGCGGCGATGAGGTGGTTGTGCTCATGGGGCCTCCTATTTCACGCGGATGCGCGGGTCGAGCAGTGCGTTGAGCACGTCGGCCAGCAGGGTGAGGACGATGTAGATCACCGCGATCAACAGCACGACCGCCTGCACCACCGGAAAGTCGTCACGGGCAATCGCATCCCAGGCCAGCTGGCCAATGCCCTGCAGCGAGAAAACCGTTTCGATGACCACCGAACCGCCGAGCATGAAGCCGAATTCCACGGCGGCGAGGGCCACCACCGGAATCAGCGCGTTGCGCAACGCATGCTTGAACAGCACGGTGGCAGGGCGCAGGCCCTTGGCTCGCGCGGTGCGGATGTAATCGGAGTTGAGCACGTCGAGCATGCCCGCACGGGTCAGGCGCATGATCGCCGGCGTGGCGTAATAACCGAGGGCGATGGCCGGCATCACGAAGTGCGCCCAGGTCGAATTGCCTGATACCGGCAGCCATTTCAGGGTGACCGAGAACACCACGATCAGCATCAGTGCGAACCAGAAACTCGGCATGGCCTGACCCAGTACTGCGATGCTCAGTGCCAGGCGATCAATCCACGTGTCGCGTTTCACTGCGGCCAGCACACCCAGCGGAATGGCGATCAGCAGCGCAATACTCAGGGCCATCGCTCCCAGTCCGAGGGTGATCGACAGTCGCGAGGCGATCAGGTTGTAGACCGACTCCTGAAAGAAGAACGAGTCGCCCAGATCAAGACGCACCACGTCGGCCAGCCATTCGAAATACTGTGTAACCAACGGCTTGTTGAGGCCGTACTGCACCCGGATCTGTTCGATCTGCTCGCTGCTGGCTTCCGGGCCACCGATGGCAGTGGCCAGATCGCCGGACAGGTGCAGCAGGGAAAAGCTGATCACCGACACGGTAATCGCTACGCACAGGGCGATGCCCAGGCGGCGCAAGAGAAATCCGAACATGGCAAGTGACCTTGTGTTCAGGGAGTGACGGGGTGGCTGAACCTGCTGCAAGACGCGTCGTGCGCCTCACAGCCCGGTTCGCCGACTGGCCTGGGCAAGCGCTTATTTCCAGCTCGACAGCACGAAGCGCGGCAGCTCGTCCGGGTAAGGCTTGAAATTCAGGTCCGAGACATACGCGTAGTTCATCGAGTAGTTGAACAGCGGCGCCCAGTAGGCCTGCTCGCTGATGCGCTGCAACGCCTTGCGGTAGTTGTCCTTGCGCACCTGCGGGTCCAGCGCGTTGTCGGCGGTCTGCAGCCAGCCCTGGACTTGCGGGTCCTTGATGTTGTCGTCGGGGTTGCCCTTGAACCAGGTGCCGGCCGACGCCGAGGTGTCGAGGATCGAGAACGAGCCCCAGGCCTGGAACGACATCGGTACCTTGCCGCCGCGCTGCTGATCACGCAGGGCGGCGTACTTCAGGTAGCGCAGCTTGGCGTTGATGCCCACGGCGCGCAGGTTGCCGATGATGGCTTCCACGTAGTCGCGGTCGCGGTAAGCGAAGATTTCGGTTTCAAAGCCGTTCGGGTAGCCGGCTTCGGCGAGCAGCGCCTTGGCCTTTGCCGGGTCGTAGTTGTAGACCGTGGCGGCGGTGGTGTCACAACCGAACTGGCCAGGGTAGCAGGCGACTTGCAACGGCTTGCTTTCGCCGCCGACCAGTTGCGAAGCCAGCCCGTCCCGATTGATCGCGTAGTTGATCGCCTGACGTACTTTCAGGTGCTTCATCGGCGAATCGGCGCTGGAGGTACCGCGCGCGTCGAGAATCAGAAAGCCAATGCGCATGGTCGCACCGCTGGTCACCACCAGATTGGGCATGGCCTTGAGGTTTTCCGCCTGATCCGGTGCAACCCGCCAGGTCCAGTCGACGCCACCGGTCATCAGCTCGGCCAGACGGGTTTCGGCATCGGCAATCACCCGGAAGTTGATGTGACCGATCTTTGGCTGACCCTGCGGGCTGTCCTTGAAGTAGTCCGGGTTCTTGTCCATCTTCACGCCTTCGCCGGTGGCGATGGCCGTCACCTTGTAAGGCCCGGTGCCGACCGGTTTACGGCTGAAGCCTGCCAGCCCGACTTCTTCGAAATATTTTTTCGGGAACATCGGTACGGCGTTGGAGAGGTATTCCAGCGCAGGCGGGAAGGGCTTTTTCAGGTGCAGACGAACGCTGTAATCGCCCAGTTTTTCGGCGCTCTTGATCCAGTCGACGTTTTGTACCGTGACCACCTTGGACTCGGGAGACACCACATAATTGAGGGTGAACACCACGTCATCTGCGGTAAACGGGTCGCCGTTGTGAAACTTCACGCCTTGGCGCAGCTGGAAATCGATGGTCGTATCGTCGACCTGTTTCCAGCTGGTGGCGAGCATCGGTTGGTACTCGCCATTGTCCGGGTTGCGATAGACCAGGTTGTCCCAGATCAGGCGACCGAGGATCACGCCTTCGCGCAAATCGTTGTGATAGGGGCTGATGTTTTCCGGTTCGCTGTCGGAGGCGTAGACCAGTGTGTCGTCAGCCTTGCCGGCCAGGACGGAGAAACTGCTGAACAGGCTCAATAGCGCGATGCTGCGAGCGAAACCCTTGATTCCCATGCCGTCGTCTCCAAAAGGCAAAGTGGATGTATCAAAGGGCAGTGGGTCGCAAATGCGAGAAGAGGGGAAACAACGAGGCCGCAGTGTTCTTTTGATTGGCTTCTTTTGATGAGTTGCGCCTCGACATGACTCTAGGCAAAGCGTATCAATGCCACAAGCACAATATTTCGAACCTTTCATTGCTGAAAAGGCAACGCAGGAGCACCGATGCAACTCTACGGCGTACAGTCCACGGCCTTGCGCTACTTCCTCGAAGTGGCGCGGTGCGGATCGATCAGCGAAGCCTCGATCCGCCTCAATGTCGCGTCTTCGGCAGTCAGTCGGCAGATCAGCAAACTGGAGCGGGAACTGGATGCAGTGCTCTTCGAGCGTCAGGCGCGCGGCATGATGCTCAGCGAGGCGGGGGTTCGCCTGGCGGCCTATGCACGCAAATCACAGCTTGAGGCCGAGCAGGTGGTACTGGAAATTACCGAGCTGCAAGGCTTGCAGCGTGGGCATGTACGCATCGCCTGCTCCGAGGGCTTTGCCCTGGATTTTCTGCCGCAGTGCATTGCGCGCTTTCGGCGGCAGTACCAGGGCATCCATTTCTCGATGGAGGTCTGCGCCCCGGCGCAAGCCACCGAACGGGTGCGCTCGGGCGACGCTGACCTGTGCCTGACTTTCAGCCTGACGCCGCAGAACGAGATCAAGGTCGAGCACATCCACAGCGGCGCGATCTGCGCTGTGGTCAGTCATAACCATCCGCTGGCCGCACGCAAGGAGGTCACGCTGGCTGAACTGCAGCCTTACGCCATCGCCCTGACCAACACCGACACGACCTTGCGCCAGTTGTTCGATATCTGCTGCGGCGTGCAGGGCCTGCTGTTCGATCCGGTGCTGACCAGCAATTACATCGGCGCCTTGCTGCGGTTTGTTCGGGAGGAGGGCGGAATCAGCCTGTCCAGCGAGATGACACTGGATAAACGCGCCCATGAAAAACAGCTCAAATCGCTGCCGATCAGTGACGATGGCATGAAGGCACGGCGTATCGAGTTGCAAAGCATGGCAGGGCGCAATCTGCCGGCGGCAGTCGCTGCCTTTCGTGATTTTCTGATCGAGGAGCTGGCAAAGACCTGAGCCGCTGGCGGTATTGCGGGAGCGTTGTGTGGAGTGAGTAACCTTTGGTTGATGAAGTTCGCGAGCATGATGTTATAGTGTAACGAATTTATGGCCGTGCGCTGCACGGCTGTGAACCGCCAACATCAGGCTTCGCCCGCGTGGTGAAGTTCGCCAACGAGACGAACGACGCACATGAACAAACCTCTCCCGGATGTTGCCCTGACGGAAATTTCCCCGGCGCTGGTGTCACTCGACTGGGTCGGCATGCAAGGTGTGGAAGTGCCGATCAGACTGGCTGAAGCGAGCATTCGTCATCCTGTTCACGCGCATGTCGATCTGCAGGTCGATCTGGCCGACCCGAGCGTCAAGGGTATCCACATGTCGCGGCTCTATCGGTTGCTCGACGGCTATGCCGAGCGCCAGATCGTCAGCCCAGATACGCTGGCTGCCTTGCTGGAAGCCATGGTCGAGAGCCACCTCGACTGTCACTCCAGCCACGCCCGACTCAAGCTGAGCTTCAATCTGCTGTGCCGTCGTCCGGCGTTGATCACCGAAGGGCTCAGCGGCTGGAAATCCTACCCTGTGACGCTCGATGCCACCTGGCATGCCGGTCGGCTGTGCCTCGACAGTTCGGTGGATGTCACCTACTCGTCCACCTGTCCGTGCTCGGCTGCATTGTCTCGCCAATTGCTGGAAGAGGCATTCGCGGCGCGCTTCGGCAGGCAGTCGTTTGTCGATCCGATGCAGGTCGCCGCCTGGTTGCGCGAGAACGCATCGTTCGCCACGCCGCACAGCCAGCGCAGCGTTGCGACGGTGCAGGTGCGGGTGGCGGAGCAGGCGACCGAACTGGGCCTGATGACGCTGATCGACCTTGTCGAACAGGCGTTGGGCACCCCGGTACAAACCGCGGTCAAGCGCGCCGACGAACAGGCTTTCGCGCGGCTCAACGGCCAGAACCTGATGTACGTCGAAGACGCTGCGCGCAAGGTCCAGCAAGCACTCGAAGGCCGCTATGCAGCTTCCAGCGTCAGTGTCCGTCACTTCGAAAGCCTGCACCCGCACGATGCCGCTGCCCAGACTTCCAACTACCTGTCCTGAGGTTTCATTCCGTGATCCGTAAAAATCCTTCCGGCCATCTGCCGGTCATTGCCGAGTCCGCCTACATCGACAAAACCGCGATCATCTGCGGCAAGGTGATCATTAAGGACAACGTATTTGTCGGCCCCTACGCCGTGATCCGCGCCGACGAAGTCGATGCTACCGGAGACATGGAACCGATCGTCATCGGTGCCAATTCCAACATTCAGGATGGTGTGGTTATCCATTCGAAATCAGGTGCTGCTGTCACCATCGGCGAGTTCACCTCGATTGCCCATCGCTCCATCGTGCACGGACCTTGCATAGTTGGAGATCGCGTGTTCATCGGGTTCAATAGCGTGTTGTTCAATTGCCAGGTCGGCAACGGCAGCGTGGTCAGGCACAACTCGGTAGTCGACGGTCGCGATTTGCCGGAGCACTTTTACGTGCCGTCCACCACACGGATCGGGCCGGGCACTGACCTTTCGCAATTTCCACCGGTGAGCATTTCGGCTTCGGAGTTTTCCGAAGATGTGGCGCACACCAATATTGATCTGGTGCGCGGCTACAAGGCGCTTCAGAACGAGTTTTGAAGCGCTGCGCGCCAGCGGCAAGCGGCAAGTTATAAGCTGCAAGCTAGAGGCTAAAAGCTTGAAGCTTTCCACTTGCAGCTTGCAGCTTGCAGCTTGCAGCTTGCAGCTTGCAGCTACAAGCCATTAGCCATTAGCCCCCCATCACGGACCTTGGACTTTTCATGACAACAGCTGTTCACTCAAACCGGGCACCCGCATCACGACTGCGCTCAATCGATGCTCTGCGCGGGCTGATCATTCTTTTCATGTTGCTGGACCATGTCCGCGAAACGTTCTTCATGCACCACCAGGTCATCGACCCGATGGACGTCACAACCACCGCGCCCGAGCTGTTTTTCAGCCGGACGCTGGCGCATTTGTGTGCGCCACTGTTCGTCCTGCTGACCGGGCTTTCGGCGTTCCTCTATGGCGAGAAACACCAGGGCAAAACCGACGTTGCGGCGTTCCTGCTCAAGCGCGGTCTGTTTCTGATTGCGCTGGAGTTCACGCTGGTGAGCTTTGCCTGGACCTTCCAGTTCCCGCCGACCATCATCTACCTGCAAGTGATTTGGGCCATCGGCCTGAGCATGGTCGCGCTGTCGCTGATGGTGTTTCTGCCGCGCTGGGCGCTGGTGCTCATCGGCGTGGTGATCATCGCCGGGCATAACCTGCTGGACACGGTGCATTTCGGTGTCGAGTCGGCCATGCACGTGCCGTGGGCGATTCTGCACGACCGTGGCTGGATCGAGGCTTCCGATAACCTGCGCTTGCGTACGTCTTATCCGTTGTTGCCGTGGATCGGCATCATCGCACTGGGCTACGCCGCAGGCCCCTGGTTCTCAAGCAGCTACGATGCGGCGAAACGCCGTGCGAATCTGTGGAAGTGTGGGGCAGGGGCGTTGCTGGGCTTCGTGGTTCTGCGCCTGATCAACGGCTACGGTGAAAAGCCGTGGAGCGTCGGCGACAGCGGTATACAGACGCTCATGAGCTTCTTCAACATCACCAAATACCCGCCCTCGCTGCTGTTCATCTGCCTGACGCTGGGGATTGGTCTGCTGATCCTCATCGCCTTCGAACGCAGTCAGGAGAAAAGCTGGTTAAGGCCGCTAGTGGTGCTCGGTTCGGCGCCGATGTTTTTCTACCTGCTGCACCTTTATGTGCTGAAGATCCTCTACCTGATTGCCTTGGCGATCTGGGGCACCAGTCAGGGCACGTACTTCGGTTTCGACCACATGTGGGGCGTCTGGCTGACCTCGGTGGTACTGGCCGTACTGCTGTTCCCGGCGGTGCGCTGGTTCGCCGCGCTCAAGGCTCGTCGTCGCGATATCAGCTGGCTGAAATACTTCTAGTCCCCGCAATAGCGGTGCGCCTGCTGGCGTACCGCGTCTCGCCTGGCGTCAATCTCCGTGCGCCCCGTAATTCATGATCGACAGCAGCTTGATCGGCACCTGCACCAGTTGCTCGGGGCCATGGGGGATGTCGCCGTCGAAGGTCAGGCTGTCACCGGCCTGCATCGGATACAACTGGTTACCGTGGCGGTAGATCAGTTCGCCTTCCAGCAGGTGCAAAAACTCCGTGCCTGGGTGTGAGAAGGTCGGAAACTCTTCGCTGGCATCGTCCATCGTCACCATGTACGCCTCGAAACTCTTCTTCGGCCCACGGGTATGGTTGAGCAGGTGATAGGTGTGGCCTTTCTCGGTGCCGCGCCTCACCACTTCGAGTCCTTCATCGGCCTTCACCAGCAAGGCACTGCTGCCTTGCTGGTCGTACTGGCTGAATAGTTTGGACATGGGCATGCCCAGCACGTCGCACAGGCGGCTGAGGTTGTCGAGGCTGGTCGAGACCTGCGCGTTCTCGATCTTGCTCAGCATGCCCTGGCTGATGCCGGCGATGCGCGCCACGTCGGCAAGCTTCAGTTCCTGAGCCTGGCGCTGACGCTTGATCTGAATGCCCAGGTACTGCTCGAGCTTCAATTTCGGATGAGGGTCGGTCGGCATATTCATCGGCTTTGCACAGTTTCCGTTCAATAATTTTTATTTCGCACTGGGAATGTGCGTTTTGAAGCAGCCTTGGTCTGGCCGAGTCGCAGATTATTCCCAGAGGGAAAACGAGTTTCCCATATAAACAGCCGAATTACCCCTCCCGAGTCACTTCGTTTAACTGGCATACCAAACTGGCAAGCGCCTTGCATTCCTAAAGAGAAAGTAACTTTCCTGTTCGGAATATATCCCGAGAGGCAGTGAACAGCGGTCCTTCCCTGAAACGTTTTGCTTTTGCCAGGAGACACGTCCCATGTTGCCACCCGAAACACAGCGTCTGATCGAACAGCACGGCATCAAGTACGTACTGGCTCAGTTCGTCGACATTCATGGTTCGGCCAAGACCAAATCCGTTCCTGTGACAGGTCTGGAAATGGTTGCAGAGGACGGCGCCGGTTTTGCCGGTTTCGCGATCTGCGGCATGGGCATGGAGCCTCACGGGCCAGACTTCATGGCCAAGGGCGATCTGTCGTCGCTGACGCCCGTGCCGTGGCAGCCGGGCTATGGACGTGTGGTGTGCATCGGCCATGTGGATGGCAAACCCTGGCCCTATGACAGCCGCTACGTGCTGCAGCAGCAGGTCGAACGCCTCAGTCAGCGTGGCTGGACCCTCAATACCGGCCTGGAGCCAGAGTTCAGCCTGTTCAAGCGCGATGTCACCGGCAGCCTGCAGATGGTCGATGCCAGCGATAACCTCGACAAGCCCTGCTACGACTACAAGGGGCTGTCGCGCTCTCGCGAGTTTCTCGAGCGCCTGACCGAAGCATTGCAGCCGGTGGGCTTCGACATCTATCAGATCGATCACGAAGACGCCAACGGCCAGTTCGAGATCAATTACACCTACAGCGAGGCCATGGAATCGGCCGACCGTTTCACCTTCTTTCGCATGGCCGCCGGTGAGATCGCCAATGACATGGGCATGATCTGCTCGTTCATGCCCAAGCCTGACCCCAAACGTGCCGGCAATGGCATGCACTTTCACCTGTCGATCGCCAGTGCCAGCAACAAGAACCTGTTCCACGATGCCAGCGATCCGAGCGGTATGGGGTTGTCGAAGCTGGCCTATCACTTCGCCGCGGGCCTGCTGGCTCACGGGCCCGCGCTGTGTGCTTTTGCCGCACCCACGGTCAACTCCTACAAGCGCCTGGTGGTCGGCAATTCACTCTCGGGCGCCACTTGGGCTCCGGCGTTTATTGCCTTCGGTGCCAACAACCGCTCGGCGATGGTACGCGTGCCTTACGGCCGCCTGGAGTTTCGCCTGCCCGACGCCGGTTGCAATCCGTATCTGGTCAGCGCCGCGATCATTGCCGCAGGGCTCGACGGTATCGACCGGCAACTGGAAATCGATCACGTCTGCAACGAGAACCTCTACACATTGAGCCTCGAAGAGATTGCCGCACGGGGCATCAAGACCCTGCCGCAGTCGCTCAACGAAGCCTGCGATGCATTGCAGGCCGATCCGTTGTTTGGCGAAGTGCTGGGCAGCGAGATTGTCGATGAATTCATCCGCCTCAAGCGCATGGAATGGGTGGAATACAGCCGCCACGTGAGCGACTGGGAAGTGAAGCGCTATATCGAATTTTTCTAGCGGCAAGTTTCAGAGAGCAGCTGCAAGTTTCAAGCGGCAAGCTGCAAGAAGAAGCGGATTGCGGCGTGTTTGATTTCTCTGTCTACGCGGTTGGTTTTTAGCTTGCAGCTTGCAGCTAAAAGCTTGCCGCTCCCGAACAAGGTGAGGCTTATGTGCGGAATCGTTGGTTTGTATCTGAAAAACCCGGCGCTGGAGTCGCAACTCGGCAAGTTGTTCGAGCCGATGCTCGAAGCCA
>Ga0308164_10000641_pt1 | contig 51496 bp, 40 predicted proteins | sample PhyTR2_FD_201031 | JGI IMG/M metagenome (GOLD analysis project Ga0308164, IMG submission 201031) | Phyllosphere microbial communities from UC Gill Tract Community Farm, Albany, California, United States - DLSLT.R2 | ecosystem: Host-associated > Plants > Phyllosphere > Unclassified | place: USA...
CACAATATAGGTCTCAGCTCCCGCCAGTTCACGCAGGCGTTCCAGATAGGTTTCAGGATCATACAATCCATCAATATGGTCAACCCTTAAGCCCTGAAATACCCCTTCTTTTAAAAGCTGACTAATCAGCTCATGGTAGGCATTAAATGTTTCCTTATGCTGTATATTAAGGCAGATCAAACTGTTTACGGTAAAAAACCGTCGGTAATTAATCTGATGATTGGTTTCTTTCCAGCTGCATAGCCTGTAATACTGCAGGTCGAGCGCTTCTTTTACAGGCATATCAATACTGGTTACCTTATCATTAACCGGCCACAATGAATCGTTGCACTGTAATTTAATCTGATTGTCAACCTCAACCAGTTTCACCTGGCCTTCCTCAATTGTTTCTTCTACTGTCCCTCCCAAAAATGGAACCATAACAGGTTCCTCAGTATTTCCAGACCAGTTAATATCAAAAAAACCAGCGTATGCAGAGTCAGCCCCTTTTTCCAGAACATCCATCAGCCAGATATTATCTGGATGAAAAGACATATGGTTAGGCACTATATCCTGTATCCACTTGATATTCTTTTCCTTTAATACTTTGGATATATTTCTAAGTTCATCAAGCGTTCCTATCTCCGGATTGATGAGGTTAGGGTTTACCGTATCATATCCATGTGTACTTCCTGGCGAGGCCTGTAGTATAGGAGAGGCATAAATACTATGTATGCCCAGCTTTTCCAGGTATGGAATAATATCCTGCAGATGTTTAAAAGTAAATTCTTTATGAAACTGGATCCGGTAAGTAGATATAGGGTTAAGCATATTTATTCGTGTAAATTAAGATTGATTGAGGTTGTATAGTAACTGACTTAAGGGCATCCACAGAAAGCGGTGCTGCAGCCGGACCGTTCCAGCATGGATCAGCAGAGTCTAATATTTTTTTCCAGTAAGGTTTGTCCGCTGGTATCTTCATCGACTGTACTTTGGAAGAAAAATTCATCAGGCACAATACCTGCTGCTCCTGTTCCCATCTGATCAGAGTAAGACAATTGGTTTTTTCATCGGCACTTACCATCATTTGTTCACGGTCATTATTTTGCAAGGCAGCGTATTGCTTACGTAAACCAATCATTGTTTTATAATAGCTATGCAATTGCTGATGCCCTTCCTTATACTGCAAATCCCATGATAATTTTGATTTTGTAAAGGTAGATTCTGCCTGTGGGTCTGGGCTCTCACCCTCACCATGAAAATCTTTAAATTCATCTTTCCGGCCTTTTCTTACGGCCTCAATCAATTCTGCATCACCATGACTGGTAAAAAACAAAAAAGGATTTGTTTCTGCCCACTCCTCACCCATAAATAACATAGGCAGGAATGGGCTGCAAAGTACTGCTGCGGCTAAAAGTTTCTGCATCTCAAAGCTTACCAGCGTACTTGTGCGCTCTCCCAGCATACGGTTCCCTACCTGGTCATGATTCTGGGAAAACACAATGAACTGTTGTCCTGCATTTCCCTTAGCAGATCCGCCAAAAGTACGCTTTCTGGTTTCTGAATAAAAACCATCATAAACATATGCATCCCTATAGGCTTTTTCCAAATGGGCAATGCCCGAAAAATCAGCATAATAACCAATAGCCGGCTCGCCGGCAGTCACACGCAGGGCATGATGAAATTCATCGATCCACTGTGCATCCATACCATATCCCTGCTCACTAACAGGATTGATATATTTATGATCATTCAGATCTAGTTCAACAATAAGGTTAAAGTTTTTCCCGGTAGCCTTCTTTAACAGATCCACTTCCTCCCTCATCTCTTTTAGCAGATGCTTTACCCCAAAATCTTTTATGGCATGTACAGCATCTAAGCGCAGCGCATCAATGTGGAAATCACGAAACCACATCAGTACATTCTGTATAAAGTAATTACGAACACCGTCAGACCAGGCGTCATCAAAATTGATGGCACTGCCCCATGGAGTGTGGTACTTCTCTGTAAAGTAGGGGCCCGACTGCTCAAAATAATTACCTTCAGGTCCTACGTGGTTGTATACTACATCCAGCACAACTGCCAGCCCTTTTTCATGACAGGCATTAACCAGGTTCTGCAGTGCAGCCGGTCCGCCATAAGAATTCTGTGTGGCAAATGGAAATACTCCGTCATATCCCCAGTTCCTGTCGCCTGGAAACTGGGCCACCGGCATTATTTCTATTGCGGTAATCCCTAAATCTACCAGATAATCCAGCTTACTGATTACTCCCTCAAAGGTTCCTTCTTCAGTAAAGGTTCCTGTATGGATTTCATATAGTAGGTATTTACCCAGTTCAGGGCTTTTCCAATCTGCATCGGTCCATTTATAGGCATTTACATCAAATGTTTCAGAAACGCCGTGTACACCCTCCGGTTGAAAAAGGCTTGCCGGATCAGGTACTACTTTTTTTCCGTCTATAACAAAGTTATAAGCGGTACCAGGACTGATGGATAAACTTTCCAGTTCCCAGTATCCAAATTCTTTTTGTTCTAATGAAGTATCAGTTGTTCCAAGCCTGATCTGTACAGATTCTGCAACTGGCGACCAAAACCTGACGCTGGCGGTCTTGTCTTCGCTGAAACTGATGCCGATATTCCTTTGTAAAGTATTTATGTTACTCATTGTTGCAATATTTGTTTTAATAATACAATAGACCTTCCCTCAACATGGATAGATTCGCCGGTAAAATGCCTTAAAGGCGATTCTATAATTCCTTCTATACTGGTATCAAGCACTTTTATCCATTCAACTCCATAACGTTCATTCGGCAGATTATAATCCAGACCTTCATAATGGGCATTAAACATCAGATAGAAATTGTCATCAGTAATTTTCTCGCCATGCACACCAGTACTTTTTAAATCTTGTCCGTTCAGGTATATAGCTAATGACTTCGCAAAATCTTCCTTCCAGTTATGCTCTTCCATTTCCATTCCTTCAGGCAGGAACCAGGCAATATCTTCCAGGCCAATACCCTTAATCGGCATTCCCTGAAACCATCTTCTCCGGCAAAATACCGGGTGTTTTTTTCTCAGGTGAATCAGCTGTTGCGTAAAGGCAAAAAGAGATTCATCTGCCTCAACCCAGTTTAGCCATGAAATTTCGTTGTCCTGGCAATAGGCGTTATTATTTCCCTGCTGGGTACGGCCAAATTCGTCTCCAGCTACCAACATGGGTATGCCTTGTGAAAGAAAAAGGGTAGTTAATAGGTTTCGCTTTTGCCGGTCCCTTATTAAATTTATCTGCTGGTCGTCCGTTTCACCCTCTATGCCATAATTACAGGAAGAGTTATGCCTTTCTCCATCCTGGTTTCCTTCTCCATTAGCATCATTGTGTTTATCATTATAGGTTACCAGGTCATGCAAGGTAAAACCATCATGAGCAGTGATAAAGTTTACACTGGCCGTGGGTCTCCGCAAATCATCCTGATATAAGTCCGGACTACCGGTAAAACGCTGCGCAAATTCACCCAGCATACTATCAGCGCCCCTCCAGTAATCGCGGATACAATCCCTGTACTTACCATTCCATTCCGCCCACTCATGTGGAAAGTTACCAACCTGATAGCCACCTTCACCAATGTCCCATGGTTCGGCAATCAGCTTTACCTGAGAAATAACCGGATCCTGATGAATGATATCAAAAAATGCACTGAGTTTGTTTACAGCATGTAATTCCCTTGCAAGTGCCGGTGCCAGGTCAAACCTGAAACCATCTACATGCATTTCTGTAATCCAGTACCGCAGGCTGTCCATTATGAGCCGAAGTACATTTGGTAAATTGGCATTAAGCGTATTACCTGTACCGGTATAATCCATATAGTACCGCTGATCTTCCGTTAAGCGGTAATAGGATTGGTTATCTACACCTTTAAATGAAAGCGTGGGCCCCATATGGTTTCCTTCCGCAGTATGATTGTAAACTACATCAAGGATCACCTCAATACCGGCCTGGTGCATAGCCTTAACCATGTTCTTAAATTCCAGTACCTGGCCTCCTCGTTCTGAAGAAGCGGCATAACGGATATCTGGCGAAAAAAAACCTATAGTATTGTATCCCCAATAATTTGATAAACCTTTTTCAATCAGGTGCCTGTCGTTTACAAACTGATGAACCGGCATCAGTTCTATAGCAGTAACACCAAGTGATTTTAAATAATTAACCGATACAGGATGGCCCAGGCCTGCATAAGTTCCGCGTATTTCTTCTGGAATATCGGGATGCTGATTGGTAAATCCTTTTACATGCAGCTCATAAATAATAGATTCATGATAGGGAATATCCAGGGGCTGTTCATTATCCCAATCGTAAGCCTGGTCAATAACGATAGACTTGGGAATAAACGGAGCACTGTCCATTTCATTGAAACTAAGGTCCTCCTGTTCATCACCTAATATATATCCAAAAAGCGCATCATGCCAGTTAATAACTCCGGCAATGCCCTTAGCATATGGATCTATCAGCAATTTATTTACATTGTAGCGGTGCCCGTTTTCCGGGTCAAAGGGCCCGTTAACGCGGTAACCATAGAGCTGTCCAGGTGCCAGTCCCGGAATATAGACATGCCAGATATGATGGGTACGTTCCGCCAGTTTAATTTTGATAAATTCTGATTGATCAGTTTCATCATTAAAAAGACAGAGTTCTACGTCAGAGGCATGGTCTGCATAAATAGCAAAATTAATTCCCTCCCCATCCCAGGTAGATCCTAATGGATACGGCCGGCCGGGGTATACAACAATCTCTTTCATTGCTATATCAATGGTTTTCGAATAGAAATGTTTTACATATTTACCATATCAGCCCTTTGGCATTTACGCGCTGCCAGGTATACATATCACCAGCGGAATTGGCAATAAAAAAAGCGGATACTGTTGCCAGCATCCGCTTTAGTTTTTCATAAGTAGATCATAGATGCCGAAACAACATCTTATCTAAATAATTGTTTGAAATTTTGAATTATTTATTGAAAGCTTTTTTTAATTGTTCTGCTGCATAGGCTTGTGCGTCTTTTGCTTCAGGAACTATTGCTGCCATTCCAAAAAATTCATGCGTTACACCGTCGTAATTTTTGCTCTCTACAGTTACACCTGCCGCTTTTAATTTATCAGCAAGCATTACACCATCATTATTCAGAGGATCAATTTCAGCGGTTATAATCGTTGTTGGCGGCAAGCCTTTTAAATTTGCATTAACCAATGAAATTCTTGGATCTTTTGCTTCTGCCATGGAGGTAACATAATTTTTTGTAAACCAGGCCATCATTGCTTTATTTAAAGGATGAGCATTTGCATAAGCAACATAAGATTTGGTGTTCATATCAGATTGTGCAATTGGATATACCAATACTTCATGAACCGGCACCATAATCTTTTTATCTCTCGCCATAATACTTACATTGGCCGCCAGGTTACCGCCGGCACTTTCACCTACTACGGCAATCATTTTTGGATCTCCTTTGATCGAGGCCGCATTTTTTAAAGTCCATTCATAAGCTGCAAATGCATCATTGTGTGCAACCGGGAATTTATTTTCCGGTGCTAAGCGATAAGCTACAGATACCACTACTGCACCGGTCTGCTCGGCAAGACCTTGGGCAGAGGCATTGTAAACGTCAAGATCTGCTATAACAAACCCGCCCCCATGGTAATATACAATTACAGGGAAAGTTTTACTATCCGTTTTTGGTGTATATATACGTAAGTGAATGTTCCCGCCAGCAACAGGGATGGTTTTTCCTACAGTATCTACACCTGGAACCGGAACCACAATATTATTTTCTTTGATCAGGTCCATTACCGCATCTGTAGGCGTGTGGTTCTTACGCGCATCTGCCGCACTGAGTGTTTCAATAGGTTTATCCCCATAACTCATCAGCTTCTCAATAACAGCCTGCATTTCCGGATGTATGCTTTTGCCCCAATCTGGTGCTGGTCCGGTTGGTTTTAAACCTGCTGCAGCTTGCCCGCTGGTCATGCTCGTATCTGTTGCAGTACTGTCTGCTGATTCGTTTTTGGTAGAACTGCTGCAAGAAGCAAATAAAAGGGCGCCGCCCACCAATGCCAAAGCAGATGTTTTTGATAAAATTTTCATATTATTATTTTTATCCCTCAACAACAACATTTTACATTAGTTTTAAATACACCCGCAAGGAATAGGATTTTAATTGACCCAGTTAGGGTGAGCAGGTATAGAGTCTTAAAGAATGTTAAATACCATACAAAACCTGTGATATGGCAAGGTGTTTGCCTAGTATGGTGTAATTCATCTACCAAAGATAATCACATGTCAAACCCACTGAAAAATAATCTGATCAAAAACGCTGATATTAGCGCATTAGCGGCTAATTTCAGGGAATATATTGCCCGTAACAAAGCAGAGGAGGAAAGAGAGCAGCTTATAGAGGACCTAACTTCCCGTAATCAGGATTTAAGTCAGTTTGCGTACATCACCTCACATAATCTCCGTGCCCCTCTGTCGAACTTAATGGGTCTGATCGACATATTAAATTATGACCTTCTGGATGAGTATAACAGAACTATTGTAGATATGTTCAAAGATTCTGCACATAAACTTAATGAAACAATATTCGATCTCACCCAGATGCTGAGCATCAAGAGTAATAAAGCCGTTAAGATAGAAAAGGTCAGCATCAGCCGTATTTTTAAGAAAGTATGTAATTCATTTACAAAACAGATTCACACAATGGGTATATATATACACACAGACTTTGCGTGTGAAATGATCCCATTTAATAAAAGCTATCTGGAAAGCATAATGATGAATTTAATGTCTAATGCAGTAAAATACTGTGCTGAAAACCGTCCGCTCAGGATAGAAGTGAGTACACGTCCAGATGCATATGGCAATATTATTCTCAAATTTTCTGATAACGGGATGGGAATAGACCTTAACAAGCATAAGGACCAGATATTTGGCCTTAATGAACGTTTTCATAGCCATGTTAATGGAAGTGGAGTTGGATTATTTATTACAAAAACTCAGATTACATCATTAGGTGGCACGATTGATGTAGAGAGTGAAGTAGATAAGGGTTCAACCTTCACCGTAACAATCAAAAACGATCTTGTTACGTAACATCATCATGTGTCTTTTCCGACATAGATAAATCATTGATAGTCTTTATTTTTGGATATTAAATATTTCCTAAGAAAGACATGAAAAAAAACTTACTCTTAATCGTAGCCTTTGCGGCAGTATTAACTTTTGTAAATACAAGAGCTGGCGCTCAAACTGTTTCTACCGGAACTGTTACGGCAACCATCAAAATTGCTGATGTGTATGCCATTGTTGTAAACGATGCGGCAGTACAAATTGACTACCTGCAGCAGTCGGATTTTGTCGATAACCGTACGGCTGTTAAAGCCAATCAGATTACTGTTTTCAGTAACAGGAAATACAAAATTGATGTTAAAGCAACTGAAAACTTCCGTGTAGGGTCGGCCACTACCAATGTGATCAATCAGAATGTAATGCAGGTTAGTGTTACTGCTCCTGCCAGCCCTCCGGGATCTGCTACATATACTACTCAGTTTTTAGGTGCTACTAATGCAAACATTATCAATAATGCACCTGCTGCATTGGCACAACAATATTCCATGACTTATACTATTCCAACGGTAGCCTCTATTTTAGGCACACCTGCCGGAACCTATACAACCGATATCACTTATACCTTGACGCAGCAGTAAGCGCTATTGATGAGATTTCTAACTATCCTATTTACCATAAGCCTTGTCTCCACGCTGCACACAGTGATGGGGCAAGGCTTTTCCTTATCTCCTTCAAGGCTCTTTTTTACCGGCAATCCCGGAGAAACCGTTAACCAGACCCTTACCTTTGGCAATACTACCGGAAAAACTGTTTCCTATGTAGCCAGAATACAGGATTTTGACAGGGATTCTATAGGGAATAAAGTTTACTACCCCGCAGGAACAAAACCAGCTTCTAATGCATCCTGGATATCTTTTTCCAGCAGTTCCGTAGAGGTTCCCCCGGGAGAAAACAGACAGTTGGTTATCTCACTCAATATCCCGGTTGGTTCTAAACAGCTCACTAACAGCATGGTCTTTTTTACTCAGGTAAAAGAACAGGCAAAAAAGCAGAGTGCTAAAATTTCCTTTGGGGTTAATGTACTGATAGAGCTGGGTGTACAGGTATATTATACGCCCAATGGCTTAACCGCCGGAGAATTTGAGTTTTTGGCCTTTAATGATCTGGGTACACACCAGAACAAAGAAGAGAAATCACGCAGACTGGCGCTGAAACTACATAATAACGGAAATATCAATAAAGATGCTTTTATTCGTTTTGAACTCACCAATAAAGCAAGCGGAGAGGAAATAAAAATCCCCCCTACAACTATTGCAATGCTGCCAGATGCTACACAATGGGTGTATGTTGATCTGCCTACCCATCTTAAAGGCAAATTCCTGGTGGTGGCTTTGCTCGATGCCGGATCTACTTACGACCTAAAAGTTGCAGAAAAAGAAATTATATACCGCCCTTAGCCTGCTCGCTTGCTGCCTGACAGTTTTTTCTGTTAAAGGCCAGGCCAATGCAAATAACGCTATAACAGTAGCAGAAGCTAATATTTCGTCTCAAACTGATGCAATTTCAGAAGATCAGGTTATTGCACTGGTTTTGCTCGCTGGAGGAAAGCTGACAGTCAAATCAACCTCTTCTGTTTTCAGCCACAACTTAGCAGGACAGCCCAGTCTCAGTCTCGGAACATTGAGGATTAAAGGAAAAAACATCGGTAGCACAGCTTTATCCGCGCAAACCGAAGTACCTTTATCACCACTTGAACAAACAATCGGCACGGGGGGTGCAGTACTTGCTACTATTTCTGTTGATTACCGGGTGCCAACTGGGGGAACCATATGGCTGGCAGGAACTTATACAGCCAATGTAAATTATAATGTTGCGAACTTTACACCTTTTTACATGACTGTACCTGCATACATTACTGCCACTTCTGTTGTACCTGCAAGCGCGCCCATTACCATAAACTCATTCGGCCAGTTCCGTTCTGTAGCAGGAGCAAGCAGCAATAATATTAGTCTGGGCTATAACACAACTGTACCAACTGTCATTGATCTTAAAGCAAAAACAAGTTCAACATTTACTTTCACACCTGGGTTTACTTCTTCCCTAACATTTACACCTGTCAGTTCCAGCGTTTTAAAAGCTACATTATCAGATCCAACAGGACCGGTAGGGTCGCCCATTACCCTGTCCACTACAGACAAGTCATTAACCCCTCCTGCAGGTTTACCGGTAATTCTAACTAATAAGCGGCCATCCCTCAATACCGTATTTAATATTGCGGGCGCTGATCTGCTGGCTAATTTTGTAAATGCCGGGATCTATAAATTGCCTGTCACCTATACCATTGCAAAAACTCCAGCTTTTAATATTGCAGCTACTTCTAAAACAATGGATAGCTCTGTCGATGTAACAGTGGCTAATATGATGGATATTAGTTTACCTACCACTACTATAGCCCTGAACTTTACCAGTCAAAGCAATTATAGTTCCGGTGTAACCGCACCGGTTACAGATCAGGTAATGTTAAGCAGTACAGTACCCTACAATATCACTGTTAAAGCGGGCACCTCTGCCTTCGTAAATGCCAGCGATGCAACCGCCACAATTCCTCTTAATGTAATGACTATTGAAGGAATGAGCGGACAATCTGGTATCACACCTATTCAACTTTCCACCATTCCACAAACTATCATAACCAATGGAAATCCGGTAATAGACAGAAAGCTTAACCTGCAATACCGAATTCCATCAGCACAGGTCTTATCAGCAATCTTTGGAAAATCACCAGGAAATTACAACGCTACAATAATTTATACCATTGTAGCTCCTTAATCGAATTTTGTTACCCCTACTTTCCTGTGCTCATCTCTATAGAGAAAAGTGAGTAAGCCAACTGGTTTGCCCTGCAGCAGCACTTCCTCTTTTCCATTTTCAATAGAAAAAGGCATTCCTTTGGTTTCAATATATACGGAATATTTATTTCTGGGCAGGAAGAAGCAAAAATCTCCTTTGCCGTCTGTCATTGTCTGGTACAAACGGCCATTTTCATCAGCAGCGGTAATCCTGATCCCTGCCAGCTGTATATCATCTTTCATGTATTTGTCAGACTTTACTTTGATACAGCCGTTTAATGCCTGGGTTTTTACCAGCGCCACATGAATTTGTTTGTTCTTATCCAGAAATACCTCGGTGGGTTCGGGCAGGCTCCAGCCTTTTGTATTAGTGATAGAAACTTTATACGCTTCCTTCTTCATATTATCAAACTGCACTATACCCTTACTGTTGGTCAGGGCAACTTCCCCGTTTATTTTAACCAGTACCCCGCCCACCACTGGTTCGCCATGATCTTTTAAGCCATTACTGTTATGGTCTTCAAAATAAGTCAGCTCCAGTTTTTTCATTGATTCTTTCTGGGTACTGCCAAATTGTTTTTCGATACCTATTCTGAACTGGCGGTTATTGTAATATAGATTCTCGGTCATACCAGATGCAGCTATTGTAGCTGCGTCTACCTGTATAATAGGCATCTGCTTGGTTACAGTATACTGCATATCTCCGGTAATGGCCCAATGATTGCCCAAAAAATATCTTATATTTCCTGTAGCGGTGTAATTAGTGCTGCGGGTAAACCCATAATAATTAAACATGGCATTAGCCTGAATACTCAATGCACTCTTCAAAGCACTGAAACGAACATTCGGACCCACTGCATATAAAGAATACTTTTTGTGTTCCGTAACAGACAAAGCATCGGTGAGATAAAATGGGTTAAACTGCATATATGCATTTACACCTATCACCGGCAGGTTATAAGTGGCGTTCAGTTTGAGGGAATGATAAGGTGCCGGCGGACGTTCAGAGCTATTGATATAAGTATAGCCATAATCTGCATTGAGAGAGATATTCTGCAGCCCGCTGCTGTAGTTAATACCCGTGTTTAAACGTACCGAGGCAGACCTCCAGTCTTTATGGTCCGCAATCATATTTACCACATTATTCGTCACCAGCCGCTGGTCCATATAGTAAGGGTTAATATTGATATTTGCTTTGCCAATACTTGTCGCAAATCCCAGTTCATACATATAAACCGCATTTTTATTAATGCCGTAGTTATACGGATTGTTTAACTGACTGAGGTATTTAGGACTGCTTGCCAAAATATTTACATGTGCCAGTACACTGCTGCTTTTGCCTATACTATGCAGCAAACGCAAATCTGATTGTAATAGTCCGCGCCGCAGACCTGTAAAATAAGGGCTGCCATAATAACCATTCATACTTACCTGTATTGCTTCAGTAGTAAGAGCATAGTTAAGTCCTGCTGAAAAACCAGGCTCACTGGCATTTCCTGCTCCAATCTCCTTCTCCCTTGAATAACCTGCTTCAAAACCCAAAACCTGCTGTGCAGATAAATTAAAAAATGATTTTGCGCTTGCCTGGTTTACATCTATTCCCGTATAGGGATCTTTACTATGCACTGCGGTAATTCTCCGTTCCCCCGAGCCAATCCCCGGAAGACTGTAGTCTAAAGCATAAACTCGTGCTGCAGGGGCATTAAGGCCTATCTGGTTCACCAGCTGATAAATGTTTTCTATCCCATAAAATGATAACCTGCCGCCGCCAATATGGTTGAGGTTGGCGCGAAGGCCGCGGCCACCCAGATTAAAATCTATATTTTCATATATATTACCCACTTTCAGCCCCACATACTTTGTCTGTAAGTCAGCATAAGTATTATATACCGTCAGGCCTTTAACATTAGCTTGTACATACTGATCTGCATTGATACTGTATTCCAGGGACGACTCGGCTCCCAGTCTGATCCTGGCATTGCTCTGCAGCTGGTAGAAGGAAGAATTGGTACTGTTGCTGGCATATCTCAATGCCGCAGAATTTGGAAGAATGGTACCAGACATCTCATTGTTCCTCCCCATCCGCCTGGCACTCGTTACACTAATTATCCTTACTATTTTTGATGCCAGCTCATGATTACTGCCATCCATTGCCCTGATGGTTACTGTAAAGTCAGATGCATTACGTATACCGGTCTTATTCCTGGCCAGAAAGGGAAGCAGCTGCTGGGCACCAGGCTGCAGGGTGAAGTTCATTGTCTGTCCGGTAAATTCAAGTCCGTCGGGGATACCAGATAAGAGCAGTCTCAGGGTTACAGGTACAAACCCGTTATTGGCACAGCGGACAACAACCTGGGCCTGATTGGTTGTCTGGCTTAAATATACTTCATTGTCCTCTGTACCTAACGTGATGCCGCCAACGTCAGTAAGCTGGGTATAGAAACGTGCTGATTGCTGTACCGACACACCCGGCTTGTGAGAAACCAGATCAAGTTCAAACAGCTGCAGGTTGCTTTTAACAGTATTCCTGTCGGCGATATACTTTAAAGGGAATGTTCGCTTTTCGAAAGCCTCCAGCACCAGGCTATCTGGCAGGGCAATCAATCCTTTATAAAAATTTTTATTACGTTGCACCAGTACAATACGGCCTGGATATGGGTTAGAAACCCGCAATTGATTAGAAAAGGTTCCCCCGCCGTTAATTTCTACGGTATCTTTCGCAAATTTATATTTTACCTGGGCATTAGTGATACTTACGCTGAGTACAGTAAAACACATCAGGAAGAAAGAACAGAAAACTTTCATCACCTGGAAATAGAAACCATTATTTCTGATACTATCTGAACTGGGCAAGTAATTCACCCTTGCTGTTTATATTCAGTTTCTTATACGTTCTTTTGATATACTGTCTTACAGTATCCAGTGAAATACCATATTTATAACCTATCAATTTATAACTCAGTCCATTTTGCAAACCTTCCACAATCTGCCTTTCTCTCAAGCTTAGATTAGACTGATAATCCACAGTCTGCTGAACCTGACGGATCACATTCCTGGAAATGGAAGGACTAAATACAGAACCACCCTTATATGTTGTTACAATTGTTGAAATTACCTCGTTAACACAGGTATCCTTAGTCAGGTAGCCCATTGCACCAGCTTTCACACATGCCAGTACACTGGTATGGTCCTGCACATGGCTGTAAACTACTACATTGGTATTGGGATATTTACGATAGATATCCTGAATCGCATCAGAGCCGATATCTTCAATATCAATTAACATTACATTAGGTTCCTGAGAAGGCTGAAGCTTTTTACACTCACACACAGATGATGCTTCAAGAGTTACTTTTAATTGGTACTGATTATGGTGATCCAACATCATACGCATCATACCTCTGCTTTGCTGATTTACATCAATAATTCCTACGTTAATCATAGTACTTTCCTCCTAAATGTCTGTCGTTCCAGTTATTGCAACGATCTTCCATCAAAGTTAAGTGCTAAAACAATAAAGTGCATTATTCATTCCGTTCATTACTGTTCATCGTAAATAACAAAACCGTTCAGTTTAATCATTTACCTGTGCAGTAATCAAAGGAAGCGCAAACATCGCTGAAGGGTTTAAAAAGGCATCTCTGAGTTCACGGCCCAGTTTTACATGATGGGCAATCGGTACTGAACGTATACGGTAGTAATCTTTAAAGGCAAGATGCATATCTTTATTTTTGAGGAGACTCTCCATCAACACCTTGGCATCTACCATAGCATTGGTTGTACCTGCACTGGTAAAAGGCAGGGCTACGTGTGCGGCATCCCCAATAAGCACCACATTCTCATGGTGGAAAGCCGGCAGCAGATCAAAATCACGGGTATTCCAGATATAACTTGTAGTAAAATCATTCTCTTTTAATATTTGCTGTACATCAGCCGGAAAATCAGCCAGGTTGTTCAGGCATAAATCCCTGATCAGCTCAGGATATTTCTCAGATGAGCGCTGTTCATCATCTTCAGGCACGTCACCGGCAGAAGGATCATACTGCATAAACCAGACTACCTCTGCCTCAGAAGTAGGGATCATTCCGAATGACAGGCCTTTTGCCGGATGCTGGAATTTGATAAATCTACCTTTAAAAGTTTGTGCGAGCTGCTGATGACGGGCAATCCCTACAACTTCCTTCACCTTTCCAGGCTGGAAAACCACCTCCCCCAATACTGCTTTGCGTACAGCCGAATTAGCTCCGTCGGCACCTATAAACAGATCACCGTACTCAATATCTCCGTTCCTGAAAGCAGCAGCTATAATTTTCGTTCCCTCATATATAAAATGTGAAAATATACGGTTATCTATCAGCTTTGCGGCAGGGATCAACTCGCGCAAACACTCCAGCAGGTCCGTTCGCTTAAAGCAGTGCCAGTCGGGCAAATGCTGTTCAGTAACTACCTGTCCTCCCGGGTCTCTGAAGATAAAGGTGTCAACCACCCTACCAGGCATTGCGCAATCCTGCTCACCTATCAGTTCTTTTAATACTGCAATACCATCATGATGCATCAGAAAAGCGTGCCCCCCTACCGCGGCAAAAACCTGTCTTTCATTTACAGACACTTCGATATGATGCTGGTGAAGATAAATACCCATGCATAGCCCGGCAATGCCGCCACCTAATATCACTACCTTCATAAAGAGTTAATCGTATTTTTAATCCTATATAGTGCATCTGCCAGAATCTCTTCTGAAGTGGCAAAACTCATTCTTATAAAACCTTCCGCCCCTTCGCCAAACCATTGTTTGGCACCTGGAACTACCGCAACTTTCGCATCATTGAATAAAATTTGATGTATCTCAGCACTGCTCTTTCCAGTGCCGGTAATATTCGTAAAGGCCACATAACAGCCTTCAGGAGAAATGCAGTTAAAACCATTTGTTGCGTTTAATTCCCTCACACAAAGGTCACGCATCTGCTGCAGATGGGCTACAAAATCATTCAGCCAATATCCACATTCATTTAAAGCAGTAGTGGCAGCAACCTGTGAAAGAATATTTGCGCCATGTATGGTTGAATTATGCAGGGAAACTTCAAACAGCCGGTCATAATGAGTCTGGTTAGATGCCATAACCGCACCAATCCGCAATCCGGCCAAACCATATGATTTACTATATCCGGTTACAGTAACGGTCTGGTTTCTTATCTCTTCGTTTAATGAAGCTATGCTGGTATATACATATGGAGTATATACAATGTCACTCCATATTTCATCTGATAAAATTATGAGGTTATATTTGCAGGCAATCTCACCGATAATCAATAATTCCTCTCGTGTAAAAACTTTCCCCGTTGGATTGAGTGGGTTACACAGACAAATCATTTTAGTTTTTGATGTAATCAGGCTTTCCAGTCTGTCAAAATCCACTGGAGCAGGCCCAGGCGGAATTGAAAAAGGAATGGCTACCCCACCAACCGCTTCGGTAGAGTACCGGAACAGGAAATCAACCGGATCAAAAATTATGGCTTCATCTCCCGTGCTTAGAAAAGCTTTACAGGTCAGATAAATACCAAAGGCTGCACTATCTACCGGAAATATAAACTCGGGTAGGGCGGGTATATTACGTTTAGAAGAGAAATACTGAGCAACACTTTCTTTAAATTCAGGCAGGCCGGCGGGGGGGCCATAAGAAAGATACCTGTCCCTGGTAAACCTGATAATTGCTTCTGCAATTTCCGGTGCACTCCTAAAATCAGGATCTGCGGCTGTTAATGGAATAACCCCTTCAGGCACCGTGGCCCAACGTAAATTAAATGCTCTTTTTTTTAAAATATCCAGGTCAATAGAATGCTGTTGAAACATTCTTCTAAGCTATAAACTTTCCAGTATTTCCAAAAATTTTTCTTTAACCAGTGGCTTGATAATAAACTCAGAAACGGCACTAATACTTTTTGAACGCTCCATTTCATGAGGCGAGATGGAAGAAGAAACAATATACAATTCATTTTGCTTAGCAAAGCTGGCATAAAGCTGTTGGTATTCAGCTAAAAACTCCCAGCCATCCATAACAGGCATATTTAAATCCAGAAAGATCACATCTGGGAGCAGCTCAGGCTGGTCTTTGATCTGTTTCAAATGTGTTATAGCCTGCAATCCATCAGAAAACACCTCAACATCCACATTCGCAGTTACTTTCAGTATTGTTTTCTTTGTCAGGAACACAAAAATATCATCATCATCAATGAGATAAACCTTCTTCATTACCAATTCATATTTTGATTTACAAACTCTATGGAAAATTTCGCCCCTTTATCTGGTTCACTCTCTACCCAGATTTTGCCCCCCATTGCTTCAACCTGTGTCTTTGTCATAAATAAACCCAGGCCTTTTGCATCAGGATGGCGGTGAAATACCTTTCCTATTTTAAATATATTGTCTTTGTGTTTCAGCAGATCAATTCCCAGGCCATTGTCCTCGATCGTCAACAAAATATTACCTTCAATAACTTTTGAAGCAAGGTTAACAGATAACTGTCTTTCCGGCGACTGATATTTAATGGCATTACTTATCAGGTTATAAAATATGCTGGCAAGATATTTATGCGGATAAAGAACCATTGGTGCCTCATCAAAGTCAACCACAATTTTAGCTTTTACCTTAGTAATCTCTTCATAAAGAGCATCGATGGTCTCCTGCAGGCAGGAGCTGAAGTTTAATTTGTCCAGTCCTATACTGCTGTCCTGTCTAATCTGGATAGACTCAACCAGTTCATTAAACGTGTTTTTGAGGTTATCTATAACTGGTTCAAGCTTAGAAACCATCAGTTTCTGCTCTTCCATATTTTCCTCTTCCTGTATAAACTCGGCAAGCATGGCCATATTGATCAGCGGGCCACGCAGGTTATGCGACACTACATTACAGAAATCAATCAGCTGGGTATTTTGTATGGCCAGCTGTTCCATAATCCTGCTCTGCTTTTCTTCCAGCAGTTTACGTTCAGTAATATCTATTCCAAAACCTATCACCATAATAAAATTACCCTGCTCATCGTGCATAGGAAACATACGGCGTAAAAACGTAATGGTATTTCCCTCTGGGTCCTTCTGGCTTTCTTCCCAGCCTATCGCTTTACCTGAGTTTTTTACATCCAGAAACTGAGCCCTCCTGGCTACAGCCAGTTCAGGATCACGATTACGGTATGCAGCATATTCAAAATCATCCTTCCCAATAATATACTTCCGGTATTCTTCGTTTTTGATTGCACCCGGATTGGCAAATAAATACCTGTGCTCTGAATCAAAAACCACAATGTCGGTAGGTATATTGTTCAGGATACTCTCATAAAATTCTTTAATACTATTATTTATTACCGGTAAGCGTAACTGCAGTAAAGTAACTATCTGCTGTGCCAGTAATGCCAGTCCCTTATGTTGTTCCTGACTAAGCGTAAGCGGTTCATACCCTGCAACACTCAGATGCCCAATTACCAGGTTTTTGTTTACTACAACAGGGATGGCGGCAAAAAAAGGGTAATTACCCACTATGTCGGCATCTCTGGAGGTTTCAGTGAATTCCAGTCCCTGCTTCGATTTATACCAGATCCGGTCAGTGTCTACAAAAGTGATGGCGGCAATTGGCGAATGCGCTATGATAGAGGCAAGCTTGACAATATTATCAAACTCGGCTTCTTCTTTAGTATCCAGGATTTCCAACACATGAAGCGCAGCAATTCTGTCAGCTTCATTATTTAGTGATGGGAGATTAATCATAAGCGGGTTTCAGTCAACAATTTTGACGATACAAAGCTAGTTATTAGATTGGTTCTTTTCTTAAAAAAGAAAATCCTTCCTTATATCATTATTCCAAGATAGAATTTTTTCTCCACATTTAATCCTGCCCTATATTATGCTTCGTTCTTTTTGCAGATTACTGTTATAAAAATGTGAATAACATTCGAGATTTCTTGAATGCTATTCAAAAAAAAGAAAAATGATCAGGATGTTTGATTATTTGTGCTGTGATAATTAGTTATCATACACAAGATTAAAGATGTTATAAAGAAGAATACGACCAACTAAGTTTCCAGAATATCGTTCATACTGCAAATTGCCTGATCTGATAAACGTCTTAAACAGAATTGTGGAACAGCCACATATAACTGTAGATTAAAGGTTTAGTAAGATCAATCAAAACGATGGGTAGACCCGGCGGCCTATAAGATTATTTCAGTATTAGCTGGTTAAACCAGAACTTTCAGCCTGTCCTACTATTGATTTGATGGCGAGGTTCAATTTTTCTGAAGAGTCATGCAGAAAGTTTAAAGTCTGCTGCGTGTCTTCTCCCGGATATTTGATCAGGAACTCCGTAAGACTCATAATATTTGCCAAAGGTGCACGTACCATATGGCTTTGCATCCAGGCAATTTCTTTTAAATTCTTATTCTGACGTTCAATTTTTTGAATATAGTTAATCCTTTCAGAAACGTCTGTGGCCAGTACCAAACGCGCATCACGTTCTTCAAACCTGATCAGGTTGGTTTCAATCTCAACCGGAAAAACCTCATGATTTTTATTCAGATGAATCATCATACCCGAGTATTCACGGGTTTTAATTCGGCTGTTCATATCCATCAGTTTGCTGCTTTCGGTCTGTGGCCTGATGTCACCTATATTCATATGAAGGAATTCTTCTTTAGTATAGCCATATTTAACACATGCCGCTTCATTCACATGCAGAAAACGTCCATCCTCCATATCAAATACATACATTGGAACCGGATTGGCTTCAAAAGTATTCCGGTAGTATTTTTCTGAGGCATCAAGTTTTGATACAAGGGTAGCTTCTTTTTTAATTGTTTGCTCCAGTCCGCTCAATACTTTACTTACCAGCATAACACTAATGAGGCTCACAAAAATTAAGTTTCCTGAATAAGAGGCCCATAACGGCAGGTCATAACTTTCTACCAGCGGACTGTCAAATAGTTTGTACTGTATTACAGCCCCAAAACCGGCGCAAATCACCACGTTTAGTCCTACCAGCCAGTAGGCAGCAGGTCGCGGAAAAATCATTGCAGAAAATATAGTAATAATAATAAGATATAATACACCAGGCCCTTCAGAGCCCAATACCGCAATATATACTACCGCCAGTACGTATAACATAAACAGCGCTACTATTTTTCTGGTCTGTATCATTAGTTTTTTATTGAAGATAACGGATAGTAAAGCGAATACAAAAATTATATTAAACCATTGCACCATAGTATTGCCAGCAAAAATGCCAAAGGTCATTGATGAGACAAATCCTATAGTACTAACGATGAAACCATAACTAATCATATTGGTGAAAAGCTTTTTGCGCCAAAAAACATGCTCTTCTTCAGAAGGATCTGCATTCTTCAGAATAGCCTGCTCAATGAGACTCTTAACTTTCCACCAATATTGCTTCAAAAAAAGCATAGATTATTTAGTCCAAAGGTTTGCAGGGTATACGCCCTCGTCAACTAATTTCTGTAATGCAGCTTTTACAACCGGTGCATCTTCCTTAAAAGTTACGCCAAACCATTTAGCTTCTGTAGGAATCATTTTCACTACGCCATTTCCAGACTTAATCAGGATATCTGCAACTTCAGGAATCAGGAATTCTGCCTTCAGTTCAGTTTTGTTCTCATCAAGGAATTTATAGTACTCTTCTTCAGACCAGTTTACAAAATCAGGTGTAAAGCAGAAAAAGTTCATACTTACTTTAGTATCTAAAGCCAGTTCAGTATCTGCATCGGCTTCTTTGGTAAAAGCCTTGCCGTCTTTCTTATAAATTTCTTTACGTTCGGTAATGCTCACAATTTCCTGCTCAGCATTTACATTGATTTCTCCGCGAGTAACAGAACCGTTATCACTCAATGTGTTTTTCAGTTCATAACCGATACATGCATATTTACCGGCTTCGATCTCATTGTTTAAAAAGTCTGCTGCCTGTTTAAAAGCATCAAATCCATAAAAATCATCTGCATTGATTACAGCAAAAGGGGCATCAAGAACATCTTTGCAGCATAGTAAAGCGTGTGCAGTTCCAAATGGCTTTGTTCTGCCTTCAGGTACTGCCCTACCGCCGCTAAAGCTTTCCAGCGACTGATAAACATAGTCTGTATCAATTTTTCCGTTAAGTTTCGGCTCAATACTTGCTTTAAAAGCTTCTGAAAATTCTTCTCTTATGATAAATATCACTTTACCAAATCCGGCTTTAACAGCATCATAGATAGAGTATTCCATGATGGTTTCTCCCGAAGGACCAAATGATTCAGTTTGTTTGTTTCCACCGTAACGGCTTGCCATACCAGCAGCAAGAATTACCAGGGAAGGTTTAGTTGTAGACATAGATTTTTATAGATTTTAGTTATAAATTAGCAAAAGTTACTCCATTTTTCTGGAAATGCATAATAACCTGAACAATTTTGTCTAAATCACCTGTAAATCATGCCATGCCAAATACGGAGCAAAGATATTTAAGTGACGCTGCTTTCGACAGTTTATACTCATTACGTGCGCAGCAGCTTTCAGCAATTCACTGGACCCCCATTGACATAGCAAAAAGGGCAGCTCTACACCTTACAGGAGGAGAGGGAAAAAACATACTGGATATTGGCAGTGGCGTAGGGAAGTTTTGCCTGGTTGCTGCTCATTATTTTCCTTCTCATACTTTCCATGGAGTTGAGCAACGTAAAGCACTGGTAGATGAGGCAATTATTGCCCAAAAAGCATCGAACACGCTTAATGCAGATTTCTTGCATGCCAACTTCAATGAAATTGATACAAACGTCTATAATCACTTCTACTTCTACAATTCATTTAGTGAAAATCTCTTCCACTATAAGCCTATCGATAATCTTGTGATCACGTCTGATGAGATTTATGAGTCCTATCTGAATGAATTTTACCAGCTGCTTACTGAAAAAGAATCAGGCACAAGGCTTGCTACCTATTACTGTCCCGACGGGTACGTTCCGCCCGATTATAAAACTATTAAACATACCAGCGGCGATCCGCTAAAACTTTGGATCAAACAATAAACCAACCTAACAATTAAGTAATGATTTTGTTAACCTAAAACATATCCTGCTAATATGTACTAACCAGATGCAGAGGCAAATGAAACAATCCCAATCAAGCGTATTTCTGCAGTGGTGGCTTCGTTATCTGAGTTACGTACAAAAAGCAATCGTTGGTACCCCCAGAGATGAGAGTGATGTCAGTTACTGGCGTGAACTTAGTTTCGTAAAGATTGTAGCTTATCTTCTTCCTGTCAGCCTCGTTGCATTTATACCTAGAATCATTGCGGGCTTTTTTACACAGCAGTTCGTTCTCCCCCTCTTTGATATTCTTTTTTATATCATGCTGTGTACAGGGCTCCTTAATCAGTATATCTCTCTTCCGGCTAAAAAGGTTTTTGTAGTCATCATGCTGTATATATTTTCTTTGGTATTGCTGTTGGTACAGGGGGCGGCCGGCCCTGGTATTTTATACCTCAGTTGTACCTGCATTTTTACAGTGTTCCTCTTCAAGGGCAATCAAATTTATTATACTTTCATGGTCAATGTGCTCCTGGTAACAGCAATTGCCCTGTTAATCAGTTTTGCCCCTTTCCCTTTGGCGTTGCTCAAAGATTTTACAGTCCTTACCTGGCTCAGCTATGCCGCTAATCTTTTATTTATTAACCTCATATGCCTGCTGCTGATACAGCGTGTTATCCGCCGCCTCGAAAAAATTATTATTAAAGAAAGCGAATTACAGGGCCAACTGGCAGATGAAGTACTCGAACGCAAGGCATTGCATAACAAACTTCAGGAATCAGAAGATTACTATCGTTACCTCTTTTCCTCTAACCCCATTCCCATGTGGGTTTATGATACCACAACGCTAGCCTTCCTGCAGGTTAATGATGCAGCAGTAAAACATTATGGATATTCCAGAGACGAGTTTTTACAGATGAGCCTGGTAGATATTCATCTTTCTGCTGATAGAGATAATCTCTTGAAGATCATGGCCGAAAACCGACAGATGCCATTGGCGTTCAGGACTATAGCAGTTCATGTGAAGAAAAATAGAAAAACATTCCCGGTAGAAATCAGGAGCAATCCTATAGAAGTTAATGGTATAATTGCCCGGCTGGTGCTCGCAACAGATATTACTGAACGTACCCGATATATCAATGATATTGAAGATCAGAATAAACGGTTAAAGCATATTGCATGGATCCAGAGCCACAAGGTCAGGGCACCGCTGGCAAGGGTAATGAGCCTTACAGACCTGCTCTCTCGAGAACTTCCTGAAGCAGATAAAACAGAGGTATTACATTATTTAATCATTTCTACCAATGAACTGAACGAGATCGTTACTGATATTATCAAAAAAGCTGAGGCAGAATAATAGTTCATCCAGATTAAATCAGCCTTGTTTCATTATGAATCAATTAAATATATTGTAAATAGTGTGTTTTTTACACTAATTGGCATTTATCCGTAAAAATTAATAATCTACTATTCAGGTATATTATAAAATATAAATTGGCGACACTCAGTGTATATCATAAATAATCTAAAATAAACTTTAAAAACAGAATATAGTTCCGCATTAAAGGGTTTTCACATAAATTAACATTTGACGGTATGTTCAGATAGCCTATCTTCGCAGCCCACAATAATATAAGTTAATAAATGAGGAAAATTCTACAAAGCTTAATTTTACTGCTTTTTGTTGCCACCACATCATTGGCACAACAACGTATCATTACAGGAACCATCACTGGAAGTGATGATGGAAACCCGATCCCGGGCGTTACCATTAGGGTAGCAAATACTAAAACTGGTGTACAAAGTGCTGGTAACGGTACCTATAGCATTGCACTTACTGCAGGTGCTGCTACACTGCAATTCTCTTCAATCGGTTATGAAACAAAAACTGTAACCGTAGGAACTGCTAATACGTTAAATATTGTTTTAAGCCCAAATGCCAATAATCTAGACGATGTAATCGTTGTTGCCTATGGTACTGCAAAAAAAGAATCCTTTACAGGTTCTGCAAGTGTGGTTAAGGCAGGTGTTATTGCCGACCGTCCAATTACTTCATTTGAAAAAGCGCTGCAGGGTGCGGCTTCAGGTGTAACTGTATCAAGCGTATCTGGTCAGCCAGGAGCTGCGTCTACAGTTCGTATCCGTGGTGTCGGTTCAATCAGTGCATCAAGTACACCATTATATGTAATAGACGGAGTGGTAATCACAACCGGAGATTTGTCTCAGGTAGCTACTACTACAGATGTACTTTCATCGCTTAACCCTAATGATATTGAATCAGTAACTGTATTAAAAGATGCAGCAGCTTCTTCAATCTATGGTTCACGTGCTGCAAATGGTGTAATTCTCGTAACTACTAAAAAAGGTTTAAACGGAGCTACTAAATTCAATGCTTCCATTACCGCAGGTTACCAGAGCATTGCTGTTAAAAAACATGAAACCCTTGATGCTTCGCAGTATTATAAATTATACTTCGATTCATACTATAACACTAATATTGCAGCTGGTCAAACTGCAGCAGCGGCTGCTACAGCTGCCAACGCATCTACAATCAGAACACTGGCGGTAAATCCATATAACACAACTACCCCGCTTGGCGCAGGTGGAACGTTAAACCCTGGTGCTGCTTTATACTATGATACCGACTGGAGAGATGCCGTATTAGACCGTGGTGTAACCAAAGATGTTAACGTATCTGCACAAGGTGGTAACGAGAAAACCAAATTCTTTATCTCTGGCGGATATTTTGATCAGAAAGGTATTGTTCTGGCTTCAGATTTCACCAGGTACTCTTCAAAAATCAACATTTCAAACCAGGTTAACAAATGGATGAACTTCGGTGTTAACACCAGTTTATCTTATACTGAGCAAAACACGCCTGCAGGTTCTGGCGGTGGTGCCAACCCTGTACGTTTCTCAGATTTAGTATCAAATGTGTATTCACTATATCAGCGCAACGCAAGCGGTCAACCCGTAGTTGACGCTAGTGGAAATAACGTTTACAACTATGTAAACCCTATCGCCAATGATTTTAACCCGGTAGGTTTAGCTGAGAAAGATACCTACTTAACTAAAACTGCACGTGCATTGGTTAATCCATATGTAGAAGTTAGCTTCCTTAAAGATTTCAAGGCGAGAAGCAGTTTTTCTGCCGATTATATCAATAACCGTGAAAGCCTGTTCTATAACACTGAACATGGTAACGGTGCAAACGTAAAAGGCCGTGCAGCAAGATATACGGTTCAGACTATGACCTTGCAAATCACTAATACTTTAAACTGGTCACACAGATTTGGTTTACATAATGTAAGTGCCCTGATTGGTCAGGAAGCATATAAAGATCATTATGATAACATCTCTACCGCCAAAACCGGCTTTCCATTTGCTGGTGTAGAAGAACTGATCGCCGGTTCTACTCCTGTTACTGCAAGTTCATATTATACCGACAGCAGATTATCATCTCTGTTTTCAAGGGTTAACTATGATTATAACAACAGATATTACTTCACAGGATCAGTAAGAAGAGATGGTTCAAGTGTATTTGGTGCTGACACTAAATTCGGTACATTCTACGCTTTAGGTGCTTCATGGAGATTAACACAGGAAAACTTCCTTAAAGATGTAAGCTGGTTAAGTGAACTGAAATTAAAAGCAAGTTACGGTACGTCAGGTAATAACCGTATTGACCGTTATGCTTCTCAGGGATTATATGCCTTAGGTAGTAACTATGAAGGCTTGCCTGGTATCACCTACTCACAGCTGGCTAATGCAGACCTGAGATGGGAATCAAGCAAGCAGACCGATATTGGTGTAGAATTCTCTCTATTAAAAGGCCGTATCAATGGAGACGTGTCTTACTATAACAGAGGATCTGAAGGATTGCTTTACTCTCAGCCACTGTCATTCACCACTGGGTTTGCCAGCATTACCAACAACCTTGCATCCATTTACAACAGAGGATTTGATTTCTCCTTAAATGGTGATGCAATCAGAACAGACAACTTCTCATGGAATGTTTCATGGAACCTGACCACCACCAAAAACAAGATTAAAAGTATCCTGAACGGTCAGCAGATCAATGGAACTAAAATCCTGAAAGAAGGCGGTGATGTTTACCAGTTCTATCTGAGAGAATATGCAGGCGTAGATCCGGCTGATGGTGCGCCATTATGGTATGTTACCAATACAGACGGTACCAAAACCACAACAAAAACTTATAACTCATCTACACGTTATGCTTCAGGTTCTTCATTGCCAAAATTCACTGGCGGGTTAACCAACAGCTTTACCTATAAGCAATTTGACCTTTCTCTATTCTTGTTCTATAGTCAGGGTGGTAAAATCTACGACAGTTTGTACCAATCATTGATGCACGGCGGTAACGTAAGCGGTCAGCAGTTATCTGTTGATGTTTACAACTCATGGAAAAATCCTGGCGATATAACCGATGTTCCAAGGTTTGCACCGGTTAACACTGCTTTAGGAAACAGCCAGTCAACCAGGTTCCTGTTTGATGGTTCTTATATCCGTGTTAAAAACATCCAGTTAGGCTACAACCTGAATCAGGAATGGGCTAAAAAAGCAGGTCTGTCAACCGCAAGACTTTTTGTTCTTGCAGAGAACCCGTTCACATTTGCTAAACACAAAGGAATGGATCCTGAAACAGATATCACTGGTCTGAACGACAGTGATGTTCCTAACATCAAAAGTATCTCACTAGGTTTAAAACTTGGATTCTAATCAAAGACAAATGAAATTTATCAATCTTAAAAATACAGCACTTACCGGCGCCCTACTTAGTGTAATGGTACTGAGCAGCTGCAAAAAAGATTTTCTGGATGTAACTCCTTCCAATTCAATCGCTAATACAGAAGCTTTTAATTCTGCTGAAAAGTTACAGTCAGCTATGACTGGTATATATGACCTGAATACCTTTTCCGGTTATACCAATAACATCCTGCTAAACATGGATGTGAAAGGTGAAGATGTGCTGGTTAACTCTACCAACAACTATAGCCGTTTCATCGCCGGTTATCAGTATATCGAAACGGTAAACTCTTCAGAACTATCTGTTCACTGGCAATACTCTTACCGGATCATTGCTAACTGTAACCAGCTGATCGAAAATGTTCCTGCAGCGCCTGTTACAGAAGCTATCAAGTTACAATATACTGCAGAGGCTCGTGCTATGCGTGCATATGCACATTTCAACCTGGTAAGGGAATTTGCTAAACCATATACTGTAGACCCAACTTCATTGGGCGTTCCGGTAGTAGAAAAGTCTATTGGTCCTAATGATACCTTCCCGGCCAGGGCAACGGTAGCAGCTACCTATACATCTATTGTAGCAGATCTTGTTTTTGCTGAAGCAAACTTTCCTGCATCAGCAACAAATACCTTCCGTTTAACCAAAGGCTCAATCCAGGGTTTACTGGCACGCGTTTATTTAACCATGGGCGATTATGCCAATGCAAGCAAGTATGCTAAACTGGCCCGTACGGGTTATACGTTAGGAAACGCTGCTTCATTATTGGCAGGCTTCTCAGATAAAACTTCTGAATGGATCTGGGGAATTGATGTACGTGCTGATGATAACAACGGTTTCTTACAGGTGCAGTCATTCTATGATCCATATGATGATGGTTACTCAAGTTTCCGCGTGGCTAAAGAATTCCTTGATCTGTTTGCAGATAATGATATCCGTAAAAACCAGATGAGGATTCCTGCTACCCGTGGTGCTGATCCACGCACTGGCGACTATGAATTACTGGGTAACGGTTACCTGACCAGTAAATTCGTTTTCAGAGGTGCCTGGGATAATGACCAGCTCTTAATGAGAGCTTCCGAAATGGTTCTGATTGAAGCAGAAGCTGAAGCAAGATTAGGAAATACTGCTGCCGCTAAAGCCGCTTTACTAATCATTCAACAACGTGCTATCCCTACCGCAGTATTATCTGCAAACACAGGTGATGCATTGGTTCAGGAAATCCTGATTGAAAGAAGAAAAGAATTATTTGGTGAAGGCCACAGATACTATGATATCTTGAGGACTAAACAAACCTTAAACAGGTCTGCTTCTGTTTCTCACTGGTCAAAACTAGTAATTGCATCAGGCGACAAACGTTTTGCATTACCAATTCCACAGGCTGAGATTGATGCCAACCCTAATGTGATCCAAAATCCATTATAGTAATACCAGTACTTAATAAGATAGCCGGCAAATCGAAACTGCCGGCTTTCTTATTTTAAAAACCTATCAAATGATGTTCCCATTCGTTCCTTGTAGGTGCAAAAGAGCTGCTATTTAATCAATGAGTTCTTCACATAACCGTAACTTTGTGCCACACTGGCAAAAGGATCAATCTTAATTACATCCTGCTCCACAAATATATACTTCAATCCGGCCTGTTGCTGAGCTTTAAAAATCCCCTGATAATTGATTGCTCCGGTGCCCACTTCAGCATAGCTTATCCCCGTGAGCACATCCATGCTGGGCTTCTTATCCATCTCCGTCCCGGTTATTTTTGTAGTATTCGCTTTGTCCATATCTTTTACATGCCACATTGTAAACCTTCCAGGGTATTGGCTGAAATACTGCAGCGGTGATACACCAGATTTCTCAATCCAGAATAAGTCCATCTCAAAGGCAACCAGCTTCGGATCTGTGTTTTTCAGTAAAATATCATACCCTTTTTGTCCGTTACTCAAAGTCCTGAACTCCCAGAAATGATTATGATATCCGGCCTTCAGGTTTGATTTTGCACAGAGTTCACCGGCCTTGTTCAGCTGTGCAGCCATAAATTCAAAATCCGCTGCGGTCATTTTATCCCATATACCAAATGGGGGTATCGGTACCACCAGGTACTGCTGCCCAAGTTCCGCGGCTATTTCAATCTGCATTTTTAATGCTTTATCATCACCATTACCGCGGGTCAGAAAATCATTCAACTGATAGTGTCCGCTATAGCTCTTCAGCTGAAGCTGGTCCAGTAAACCCTTCAGCTCCTTTACTGTTAACCCCCAGAACTGTACAGGCTTCCCAGACTCATAACCAAAAAATGTTTCTACATGATTATAGCCTATTCCAGCAACTTTGGTAAGGGTGGACCTGGCGTCTTTTTCCAGCGCATCTCTGAGTGTGTACAACTGTAAACCAATCTGGTTTACATGCTTGGACATGATTAAGTCCATTGCTTGTCCTATCTGATTACCTGCCGTTAATAAAGCCCCGCTAAGCAGGCCGGCTTTAGTCAAAAATGATCTTCTGTTATCCATATTTATATCTGGTTTTTCCCAACAAACCGCCGGGCCTCATAATATGATAACAATATATACATCTTTATGTTACATATTACCCAATATACAAGATTAACCAATTTAAATAGTGTGTTTCATAAAATCCGTAAACATAAATTTTCCGTATAGCATAAATATCCCGCAGGTCAGCAGGATGCCCACTAACAGCATGAGAAAATGGATTGCAGCATTTTGGCTGCTATTTTTAGCTACTATTGTATCTGGTTTTTTTTGGTACAACCAATTGGTCTATATACTGCCAACTCCGGTTCCTGTGGGGTACCATGGGGTGAAAAACGGCCAGCTGATATCAGTTGGTACAGCGCTGGATTTTAATAATAGCAAGCCTGTGTTTCTACACTTTTTTAATCCAGACTGCCCCTGCTCAAGGTTTAATATCAGCCACTTCAAATCCCTTGTCAAAACTTACGGTAACAGTGTTAATTTTGCCATAGTACTGATGACTGATAAACCTTATACCGCCTCAGAAATCCGTAAACGTTTCGATATCAATGTTCCGGTAGTAAAAGACTCTACCCTGGCCCTCGCTACAGGCGTATATTCTACTCCCCAGGCAGTAATTCTTCAGGGCAACAGGAAATTATACTACCGTGGTAACTATAACAAAACACGCTACTGTACAGATGAAAAAACCAGCTACGCTAAAATTGCATTAGATAATCTGCTGCAACATCATCAGCCCTTTCAGTTTGACCGCCTGGCTTTACAGGCTTATGGTTGCACCCTTCCTAATTGCAAAAACTAATGGCTGCCGTATATCATCTCGATCCCCAGGCAATTAAACAGCAGCTGCTGGATGATTACCGTTTTAATGTAAAAAAGAGGTCAGATAAACTGATCAATTACTTTTTGCTGATGTTCTTTGTCGCTGGCCTGGCACTTGCTGGTTTTTATGATACCTATACTATTGCACTGGGGGTAGGCGGAACACTTATTATTGCTTATTACTCTGTCAAGTGGTTGCTGCCTTCATCTACCCTTTACCAATATGTGCTGAGTGTATCCTTGGGTATCTTTATGGCACAGTTCATTTACCAGATGCATGGTTTGTTTGAAATGCATTTTTTTGCATTCATCAGCGGGGCAATATTAATTACTTATCAAAAGTGGAAATTACAGATTCCGCTGCTCGTGTTTGTGGCAGTACATCATCTCGGGCTTAATTACCTGCAGTCAATTGGATACGGTGATGTTTACTTCAGCACCCTGGATCACCTGGAAACAGAAACGATGGTTATACACCTCCTGCTTACCATAGTTATTTATTTTATCTGCGGACTTTGGTCTTATCATCTAAATAAATACAGCGGTACACAGATGGCTATGCTTTCCCAGATCCAGGAACGTGAAGCCCATCAGCAAACCCTCGAGAGATTAAATGCCGAACTCCGTCAGTCCCATCAGGAAGCAGTTGAGGCCCGAAAGGAGGCTGAAAATTCTGCCCAGGCAAAAAGCACCTTCCTCGCTACTATGAGCCATGAAATCCGCACCCCAATGAACGGGGTAATGGGGATGACAGCGTTGCTTCAAGAAACATACCTCACCGAAGAACAGGCAAGTTACGTCAATGTGATCAGTACCAGTGGTGATGCCTTACTTAACGTAATTAATGATGTACTCGATTTTTCAAAGATTGATTCAGGACATATGGAGCTGGAAGAAAAGTCTTTTGATCTGCAGAAATGCATACAGGATGTAATTAATCTGTTTGCCAATAAAGCCGTGATCCAGGGTGTAGGCCTTGGCTATGATATTGATCCTGTTATTCCTCAAAGAGTTATCGGTGATACGCTAAGACTGCGACAGGTTTTAATCAATCTGGTTAGTAACGCACTTAAATTTACCCCTGAGGGAAAAGTACAGCTTAGTGTAAGCTATGGCGGACAAAAAGAACATCGGTCGGTACTGCTTTTTGAAGTTCGCGATACGGGCATAGGTATAGCCGAAACCAAACTATCAAAACTTTTTAAGCCTTTTTCACAGATAGACTCATCAGATACCCGCAAATACGGTGGTACTGGCCTGGGCCTTATCATCAGCGAACGCCTGGTAAACCTGATGCAGGGGTCCATTCAGGTAAAAAGCAAACTGGGCGAAGGCTCAGTATTTTATTTTGAAATAGCACTGGCAACCTCATTGAACCAGCCGCCCGCTGTAAAAGCACCTATAAGAAAACCTACGTACAAGCCTACAGACACGCTCAAATCTCATTTCGCGGCAGAACATCCCTTAAAAATACTCCTGGCAGAAGATAATTTAATCAATCTCAAACTAGCCACTATCATCCTTAAGAAATTAGGCTATGAAGCCGATGTGGCACACGATGGCAGAGAGGCAGTAGAGATGTTCGCCAGAAAAGACTATGATCTGATCCTGATGGATATTATGATGCCTGAAATGAACGGCCTCGAAGCCACCATGCACATCCGCAGTACAGCAGCTAAACAGCCCAAAATCATAGCCATGACGGCAAATGCCTTGCCCGAAGACCGTAATACATGTCTTGCAGCGGGCATGGATGATTATCTTTCCAAACCCATAGATATGAAATTACTGGTAGATATGCTGAGAAGTACAGAAATGGAAATTGCTACTTCTCCGGTCTTACCGTTTCTGGATGTGACTTCCCATTATGACAGGTATAGCAGCTAACTTCCAGCACCGCTGAAGGCTTTGCAGCATCCTTAACATCAAAATACTTTTTATTGATTTTGCTCGTCATCCGCATCATCAGCCTTGCCGTTTCTTTTTGTGGCTTTGCATCACTTGAAAAATCCATACGCTTTGGATCCTCTGCTGATGGAGAATGACAGAAATTGCAACGTACACCGAGCGACGTATTAAAACCATGCATTACTTTATCCAGATCTTCCTTGCTGATGTCCTTAGGAAGAACTTTTAAATTACGGTCTTTCTTATCCGGCGCTTTAGGCATGAAGGAACTCATTCCAACAACTGTTAATACAAGTACAGATAGAGTGATAAGAGCTTTGAAACGCATATGATTTAGATTTGATGAACAATTTAATCAATTCAACAATCAAAAAATTGAATTAGTCCGATTGTCATCAAAAAGTTATCGCGTAGAATGATTCCAGTTTTGAGAAAAAGCAGGAAAATAAGCGCCAGTGCTTAAAATTGTTTCATGTCTGAAAGGTCGGGCATTTTATTTATGGAATTAATAGTGTTTTTACATCATCTAATAAATCCTAAATCTAAATCATTGTATCATGGCAGAACTAGACACTTCCGCAAAAAATGGCCGTCAGGGCAAGAAACCAAGAACTAAAAAAGCATTACCTAAAGTAGATCTTACTGCAATGGTAGACCTTGCATTTTTACTCATTACATTTTTTATGCTGACCACTACCCTAAATAAACCCACAGCTTTAGATATTGTGAAGCCTGATAGCTCAGATCCTACAGCTACAGTCGATAGAAAGGCTTCAGAAACTATGACTATCCTTCTGGGTAAAAATGATAAGCTTGTAGCTTATATGGGGGTTCCTGGTAAAACCACTCCGCAAGTGCAGACCTTTCAGCAAATCAGAAAGACAATCCTTAACAATAAAGCCAAAGTCCAGCAGGCAACCGGCAGAAACCTGGTCATGATCATTAAACCTACGTCTGGTGCAGTGTATAAAAATCTGGTAGATATCATGGATGAACTTAATATTACAGGAATTGTAACCGCTCCTGCCATCGATGATGTACACATTCTGGATGCTGAAAAGGAATTTATGAAAAGTCGTGGAATCTTGTAGTTACAAGCGGCCATCAACCAGTGATTTATCCAGAAAGCCTTTTACATCATAGATGATGCCTGGAGATTTTACGAACTCACGTACGTCGAGATCTTTGAATTGCTGGTGGCCTACTGCGAGTATCACTGCTTCAAATTGTTGTCCGGCAATATATTCGAGGTCATTTTCAATCCTTAAACCATATTCCAGCCGCACTGCAGCGGCATTTGCCCAGGGATCATAAATTACGGGGCTGAGGTGAAAAGATTCAAACTCATTGATCATATCAATGACCCTGGTGTTTCTTACATCAGAACAGTTCTCCTTAAAGGTAAACCCTAGAATCAATACTTTGGCCCCGTCTATTGGCACTTGTTTTTTCACCATCAGCCGCAGCACTTCCTCCGCAACATATGCCCCCATGCTATCATTCAGCCGTCTACCTGCTAGAATAATCTCCGGATGGTAGCCCATTTCCTGCGCTTTCTGGGCCAGGTAATAAGGGTCTACCCCAATACAATGCCCGCCAACCAGTCCGGGTTGAAATTTTAGAAAGTTCCATTTGGTACCCGCAGCTTCCAGTACTTCCATGGTATCAATTCCAATCCGGTTAAAGATTTTACTGAGTTCGTTTACAAAAGCAATATTGATGTCGCGCTGAGAGTTTTCTATTACCTTTGCAGCTTCGGCAACCTTAATAGAAGTAGCTTTAAAGGTACCTGCAACAATAACCGACTGGTAAAGTTCGTCTACAAAATCAGCTGCTTCAGGAGTAGATCCCGCAGTTACTTTTAATATCCGGGTAACTGTATGTTCCTTGTCTCCCGGGTTTATCCGTTCAGGAGAGTAACCCGCAAAATAATCAGTATTAAATATCAGTCCGCTTACCCTTGATAATATGGGTACGCATTCATCTTCCGTTACACCCGGATAAACAGTAGATTCATAAATTACAATGTCTCCCTTTTTTAAGACTTTGCCTACCGTTTCACTTGCACGGTAAAGGGCAGTCAGGTCAGGTTTGCTATACTTATCTATAGGTGTAGGTACGGTAACTATAAAAACATTGCAGCCGGCCAGCTCTGCGAGGCTGCCGGTAAAATATAAACCTTTTGATCCAGGCTGATCCGTACTCACTGCAGCCAGGTCACTTTCGGTTACTTCCAGGGTATGGTCAATTCCATCCTGCAGACATCTGATCCTTTTATCATTCGTATCAAAACCTGTCACCGGATACTTTGCTGCAAATGCTACGGCCAGAGGCAGTCCTACGTAGCCCAGGCCAATTATTGCAATTCTGGTATCTGTTATATTTAGTTGCATATTCATTCAATTCTCTGAATCTTCAATTCTGTTTTCACAGGCCGCTAAGATATGATGTTTAGGTGGATAAACATCGCCAACCCAGGCGCAAAACTAATCTAGTAATACTATAAGAACAGGCCTGGTACCTACTTCAAATGGAAAATTAATATATAATCATCTGTTCTTGCCAGAATTACGTTTATTACTTATCATTATCAGCCAAATATCTCTGCAATGAACGCTATCACCATTGAAGTAATGACCCAGCATTATATGGGCCAGTTATCAATAGAACCCGTATATGAAGATTACTCGCTGTTCTCTATCTATCACAATACCAAACTTCTGGGGCGTGCCCAACCTGTAAAAAAGCAGAATCAGGTCATCTGGTACTCTCATCAGATCAACGATAAAGAATTGTTAGCCCAGGTTGGCGAGTGGATAGAACATCATTTTCCACTTACAGGAAACAGCTTTAAGCCTGTCTACGAATTTAAGTGGTAAAACAGCTTAATAAGCATTGTCTTCCCCCCTGAATATATTGATGACCGTCATAAAGATGATCCTCACATCCAGCATGGTACTCCAGCGTTCCAGGTACCAGATATCGTGTTCCACACGTTTCTGCATCGCCACATCTTCCCTTGTTTCACCCCGGTAACCATTTACCTGCGCCCAGCCCGTAATGCCTGGCTTTACAAACTGCCGTACCATATACTGGCTGATTACTGATTTATATTCTTCCGTATGGCTGAGCATATGCGGCCTTGGACCTACTACACTCATGTCGCCCTGAAAAACATTGAAAAATTGCGGAAACTCATCCAGACTGCTTTTCCTTAGAAAACGTCCGATCGGGGTAATCCTTGAGTCCCCTTTGGTGGCCTGCACGCGGTTGCTGTCATTATTTACCCGCATACTCCTGAATTTATAACACCAGAAGGGCTGGTCATTAATCCCGCTACGCTGCTGTTTAAACAAGACCGGTCCTTTACTCTGCAGCTTAATCAGCACCGCTATCAGCGGATAAAGCCAGCTCAGTACAAATACTATAACCAGTGAACTGAAGATCAGGTCGAACAGTCTTTTCTTAAACCTGTTGCCCATACTTTCCAGCGGTTCGTTCCTTAGCGTGATAATCGGAAATTCCCCGCCCATATAGCTGATGGTATAGGGTGCTGCCAGCTCTCCGGCCAGGTCAGGTATAAATTTAAGATGTAGTAAAAGCTTATCAGCTTCCCTTACCAGGGGTGCTATTTCATGCATCCTTGAAGGGGCTATGGAAACATACAGGTCCATCACGCCATAAGCAGCTGCTTCCTGCAATTTCTCCCTCGCTGATTCCGATATCTGTTGGTTGCCATCCCCATAAACACTTTCATCATCATCCACCATGCCATAAAAATCCACGTTTTTCTGCTTCTGCAGGTACTGGGCCAGGCGCAGACCAGTAGGATTGTCGCCCATTACAGCAACTTTTCTGGCCGACTTAAACTTTACAATAAAAACATCCTGTATATAGGTCCCAATAAACCTGTTAATCAGGAAACTGAGTAAAAGCAGCAGATAAAAGATAACCAGGAAAGTCCTTGAAAATTCATAGTCCTTTGCAAAAAGCAGGTAAACACTGAATAATACAAAATGCAGCACCACACTTTTTATCGTACCCCGGTATATCCGCTCAATCTTGCGCGCATTGTAAGCAGAATACAATTTAAATATGGCGGTATTGAAAAGCCAGAGGAGGTTGCAGACTACCAGATAATGCCGCTGTACTTCCTGGTTTACTTCCCTGCCTAGATAACCTGTCAGGTAGTAAGCTAAAATGTATACGATATTGAGCATTAATATATCCGTAACCATGAGGATATATCTTAACAAATAAAGATATCGGGTTTGGATCGGCATTTATTTCTTACAAAATTTTAATTAAAAGATATCTTTCTCTGAACAACTATTAGACCAACACACGCTTGCCGGCAAAAAAACACGCTATTTTCTCAGCTGCCAGTTAATGCCTACCATCGATCCAAAGTTGTCACTCAGCTGCCCCCAATCATAAGCAACCGTACCCGTTAATGCCAGCTGAGTTTTTGGTACCGACCAGCTAAACTGCTGAATGCTATACCATTGAGATTTGTAAGGAGAGAATACTCCTACCCTGAAATCACCATAGTTCCTGGTATAGGTCAGCATCGTTTTACTGGTTACCTCCCTGCTCAGTGCATATAAAAATGCAGCATGGCCTCCTATTACCCGGTTACTAATAATATTATCTAATGAATTAATAGTATTAGCCGGGGCATCCCAGTCATATGGTTTGATACTATTAAAATAGTTCGAGCCTCTTACCCGGTTTACAAATAGTGGCGTGCCTATAATGTTATCATTGTATTCCCAGCCGGTACGGTATATCCCGTTATTATAATAACTCTCCCTGTAACGCTGCGCATAGAAATCATTCATCTGTTTGGTATAGATAAACTCCAGCACTACTTTTTTCAGCTTTGCCCCCGGCTTCTTATTAATAATGTTCAGGCTCAGCAAACGGTCAATATTCCTTGCATCAATACCCTGTCCCATATCAAATGGGGTCTGATTGTTCAGGTTGATTTTAAGATCGTCATTTTCCCATTCGGCACCTGCTTCCAGTACACCACGATGGTCGCCCGCCCTGTTTGGTGCAATAGAACCAAATACGGTCCCGTCATTTGCTTCCTTCACCAGCAGTACGTTAAAGAAACCCGCTAATGAGCGGTCTGCAGTCAGGAAATCTTCTCTTGAGCCGCCCCATACCGCATAATGCTGTATGCCTCCGTATAATTTAAATTTGCGTTTCCCCACCCTCAGGTAAAAGTTCTTTTCATGCAGGTAGGCATGCTTCATAAACTGATCATTGCCCATCCAACCATGACTAATCTGACCTTTAAACTGTATCCATCCATTGGTAAAGGGCACATTGGTATAATCTACCATAAAACTTATTTTAGGAATCGGCAGTGCATTTCCGCTCACACCTAAAGATCCCGAAGAGAGCTCCGGATCAATTTCCCCTATCACTTGTTTAAACCTTCCTGCAGCCAGGGTCATATTCCTGTATTTCGCCCTGGCATAACCTTCCTGCAAAATAAATTTCCTCAGGTGGTCATTATTATAAAGGTCCAGCCCATAATCTACAGCTATCTTACCAAACTGATGTGCGTTGGTCGCCTTCAAATGGGTAGAGAAATCAAACTGCTGATCAGAGATTACCCCAAAACGGTTTGCTACCAGCCATAAGGGAAGATAGTCTTTACCGGCAACGGTAACGGAAGTTCCGGCCTGCACTTGCAAAGAGTCTAGAAACTGGGCGTTCAATACCGTACTGCAGGTTAACAGCAGTCCAAGGATATACAATTTTTTCATCTGCATTCAATTTGTGTGATTATTGGTGTAGCTGTTGTAAGTTATAGTAATCGCATATAGTGCCATCCTAGGCATGTACACGCCTATCTACCATGATCAGGCTTTCTTCACCGTGCATATTTACATTTTCAAGCATCTCCGGCAGAATGTTATCCCTGTCCAGATATTTCTCTGCATATTTTCTTGCATTCCTGCGTTTCTGGTCAATATTATCCCTGGAAGAATTGATAATCGCTTCCGCCAGTTTCTCTTCATCCTCGGCTTTCACAATGATGCCCATATCATGCGCTTTAATCACATTATAGAGGGTTGTTCCTTTGTTGGCCGTAACCAGGGGCAGACCACCAACCGCCAGTATAGAGGTCAGCTTTGAAGGCATTACCAGGTCACTGGCATCTGCACGCTGCAATATCAGGTGCACATCTGCCATGTTCAGAAATTCATTGAACACATCAAAGCCCTGCAGTGGTAAAAAATCCAGATTGGTCAGCCCCAGTTCTTCCTTATAATTCATCAAGACCTGTTTATGCGGACCAGTACCACATATCAGCACTTTTATCCTTTTCTCTTCTTTCAGTTTATCCGCTACCCTGATCAGTCCTTCAAGTCCTTGTTTAAAACCGATACTTCCAGAGTATAATACTACATGGTCGTCCGCATTATAGCCCCACTTTACTTTCAGGCGGGCACGGTCATCCAGCGGATAAAAGTTTTTGGTGTCCACCCAGTTCGGGAAAAACATGATATTCTTCTCCGTCTTCTGGTTAATCTTGGCGATCATACCATCAGATATTGTACTGATCACATCCACACCTTTCAGTATCGTACGTTCAAGGCCAAACAGCATTTTAAACATCCAGTCATACTTCAGCAATCCCATATCTTTCGCTGCTTCAATCTGCAGGTCCTGCACATGGTAAACTATTTTACCTCCCCTGAACAGTCTGTAAAAAAGTGCCAGTATCCCCAGGTGAAAAGGTGGCGCAATAGCAAATATGATATCCTGTTTCTTTTTAAACAGCAATTTAAAAATCACAAAACTGGCCGAGAGGAAAAAGAGTGCTTCGTGCAGCAAACGTTTAAAGCCCGATGGATCTGCCGGCACATATAAAGGGCAGCGGTGTATCGTCAGTTTGCCATCATACATTTTTTCTGTACGGTATGCAGTTCCTTTATACGGCTCCTGTATCTTCCAGTTTGGATAATAAGGAAAGCCGGTAACTATCGTTGTTTCATGTCCGTTTTCTGCAAACCATGATATCATCTCACCCGTATACTTACCAATACCCGTGAGTTCGGGAAAGCAGTTAATCCCTATTACTAATATCCTTTTCTTCATATCCATCTAGGTTTAATATAACTTAAAGGGTTTCCTTTATAAATACCGTTCGGTGCCAGGCTAATGGCCACTACCGAACCGGCAGTAATTACTGTATCCGTTCCCACTGTTACCCCCGGCGAAACAAAGACCGATGCGCCAATCCAACATCCGTCCATCAGGGTTATCGGACCGTTCCGGTAAGGCATTTCCGGAACCCTGAAATCATGGTTCCCCCCACAGAGAAAGGTCCGCTGAGAAATGCACACATTGCTGCCAATGGTCAGCAGTTCAAAATTGAGCAGAAAGGCTTCTTCACCAATCCACACATTGTCGCCAATAATCAGCTTCCAGGGAAAATGAATGTTTACCCTGGGCTTTATCACTACCCCTTTTCCAATCCGGGCGCCAAAAAGTTTCAGCAATGCCCTTTTTAAAGCATTCGGGTACGGCATGGCCGATAAGAAAAAGATCATTTTCACAAAGTACCAGCTAATCTCTTTCAGTTTGCCTGCACCTCTGTCCAACCCTACGCTTGCATTAAACCCGCCAAGGTTTACCTTCGAAGGGCGGTCCTGTATCTGCTCCTGCACCATCATAAAACCTCCTCCTTTTTCAGTTTCTCTTCTTCAATCAACCGCAGGGCGAGGATAATCTCTACCATGGTACGCTGTAAAGTATAGTGCCAGCCGCGCCAGCCGTTAAAAATCAACCCTTTAATAAACAGGGAGTAAAAGAATACGATGAAGGGTGCCAGCACCTTCGTTTTTCTGATTTTGGCACTGATCGGTAAACCTTCAGCAGTACTGCCCACCAGCTTATTACATTCCTTAATGGCATATCCATCCTGGTTGCTCAGCCAGCGGCTCAGCGATTTCCGGTCGTCATGCAAAATTTCAGTTTTGTACATGCCTGTCTTCCCATTAATCTGCAGGCGCTGCGTATGGCCGTCGTCAAAATAAGAACAGAGGCTTTTCTTAAATAATACTGGCCTCGGCGTGGTATTGTCCTTTAATAAGGGCTTGCCAAATACCAGGAATTTAAAGTTCGTATCATACGCTGCATAATCCACAGAAGTCACATACATCCGTGTTTCTGCTATAAAGGCTTCCGTCAGCACATAATCTGCATCCAGGGTCAGTGCCCATTCACTGTTCAGTAAAGACAGGCCATAGTTCCATTGCTGCCCATGTGTATCAAAGGCGCGCTGCACTACTACGGTGTTGCTATAAGCGGCAGCAATTTCCAGGGTGGCATCGGTACTAAAACTATCCAGTATCACCACCTTTTCCAGCCAGGTCAGCTTATCCAAAACCCTTTTCAGGTTTGGCTCCTCGTTCTTTGTCAGAATCAGGGCTTGTAATATTGTTGAGCTTAGCTTTTCCATGGCGTATAATTTATGATTGCATCGTTTTACTATTCGTATCTATAATTTTCTGGTATTCCTCTACGTAATTGCTGATCAGCTTTGTGGCACTGAAGTTTTCTTCAATTACTTTTCTTCCTTCTTCCCTTATCCTGCTGCGCTTAACCGTGTCTTGCCAGGCCAGCTTTAGCGCGGCGGCTACATCTGCGGCATCCAGGCTGGTAACCCAGCCCAGGTCGTTTTCCTGTACAAAACTGCTCAGACCTACATCTTCAGAAAGCAGTACTGGCGTGCCCATATGCAGCGATTCAATTACCACATTGGCAAAGTTTTCATTCAGTGAAACCAGCGCAAACAGGTCCGCCTCCATCAGTGCCTTAAACTTTTCCTTCCTACCCATCCAGCCCAGCCAGCTAATCTTTGCGGAGATATTCAGTTCCGCCGCCAGGTTTTTCAGGCTGGCCACATATTCTTCCTCTCCTGATCCGGCAATCTGCAGGACTACTGGAAAATCCAGTTGGCTGATAGTCCTAAACAAGATCTCAATGCCTTTTTTCGGATGGATGCGCGACATAAAAATGAGCGTAAACACCGTATTTTCTTTACGCACTACCTGCAAGTCAGGCAGTGTCAGGATGTTCGGCTGTGTAAAACCTTTCCATCCGCTGATGATGTCACGGCATTCCGTATATTCTGCTGCGGCAGTGGCATGGAACCAGCTTTTTTTCAGGGCAGTTTTACCAATCGTATAATGGATTAGCTTTTTCATTTTGGTATTGCCCGATTCAAATATGTACCTGCTCAGCATACCGCGCGGTGCAATTACCACTTTTACCTTTTTTATATGGCAGATACAGGCCGCCACTACTACCAGAATATTCCACCACGATTGGATATGTACAATATCATAAGCAGTTACATGCGCTCTCAGGTATTTCCACAGGGCAGGCGATACATGGGTAGGGTCTTTAGTAATCCTTTTAAAATAGGTCACCGTAACGCCGTCCACATTTACCGGTACTCCAACCGGCACATCCAGCTCCGTTTCCCCGTTTGCCGTAGTGGTAAATACATCTACCTCATGACCCTGCGCCGCAAGTCCTTCACATAACCTGGATACAGACTCAATCGGTCCGCCATAGATATATGCAGGTTTATAAGAGGGAACTATGTGGAGTATCTTCATATTAAAGGCTGATCTTGGTTTTATCGTTTATATATACACTGCTATAAATCTTTTCAATCTGGTCCAGTGCATCATCCAGTTTAAAGCGCGCCACATTCTCCCTGCCTTTATTTATCCATTCTTCACGTTGCTCTGCAGTTAAAGAAAGGGCACGATCCAACACCTCTGCAGCACCCTCCGCCCATTGCTGCTGTTCAGCTTTCACCGAGGGTTTCCTGCCAATCAAAAAGGCTGCATCACCTGCCACTTCCAGCATAGGTGCAGCATTAGTGGTTACTACTACAGTGGCCGATGCCATTGCTTCCGCGATGGGCCAGCCAAAACCTTCTGCAATAGAAGGGAATAAAAAGGCAGAGGCACCAGAGTAGGCCATCTTCACCTCTTCATCAGTAATGTTTTTTAAAAAGTGGATATCATTTTTATAAGGCGAGGCCTCATATTTCAGCTTCAATGAGGCATTAGGCTGCTGTCCAACTAACAAAAGCGGCAGTTGCTTTCCATATTTCGCCCTCCAGGCATCATATATTTCAATCACCCCTACACGGTTTTTGTACCACTGGTTACCCCCTACATGTAAAATGTAGCCTTCATTCAGTGCGAGGTCCAGCTTTTCCGAAAGCAGGTTTCTTGAAGCCTCTACTTCTTGCGGCTGAAAGGCAGTATTGATCCCGTTGTATACCATTTCCGAACGCTTAGGCACTTCTTTGAGGAAACTGCCCAGGTCTTTCCTGGTCTTTTCAGAAACAGAAATAAAGTTCTTTCCTTTCGAGTATCCTTTTTTAATGTACGACTGGTAAGCGCGTCCTGTTGCTGAAGTCATATTTTCAGGAATCTCACCCAGGGCAGAGCGCTGCGCCAGGAAATCATGACAGTGGATCACATGCGGACGATCAGCAATCAGCGGCACATAAGGCCCCAGGGCATGATCCGTCACTACATACAAAACTTCCCCGTTATCATCTTTCAATCGGCGTTTTACCTGCTGCGGAAAAACCACATACTGGTCTATATAGCCCATCCATTTTTTAAATGAATTAATCTTCGCAGAGAACAATGCTTCCGGGCGCCATACCTCCACTTCATAACCACGGCTCTTCATCCCATCCGCCAGCATACCCACAAATCGGGGCATACTCTGCGAACCTAAAAACAATGGATGTGCAAAAAAGACTATCTTCATGATGCGCGCCTGATTAATGGATTATCAAATTGTTCATTATGCGGTAGCACCGGCTGTTCGGCCTGCAATACCCTGCGCTCTCTCATCGCGGCAATAATTAATCCCCCCAGCATTACACTGAAACCCAGATTGGTGGGCTGTGCCCATTGACCCTGGGGAATGTTCAGCAGTCCCAGGCTCAGCAGCATCCAGGGAAGTGTTTCGCCCATAGTCATTTTTTTATAGGAGAACACAGCTATTTTATAACAGAAGCCCAGGCGAATAAAGATGATCCCTAAACCAATCAGGGTACCCATTTCTCCCAGTACACGCCCCCATTCCTCTTCAGAAATCAGGAAGGCCGCACTACCGGTCAGCAGCATAGCCCCGGCATTGGTACCCATACCAATCCCGTAACCAAAAAACGGCTGCTTACCAGAATTGGCCAGGGCGGTCACCATCCCTCCCAGGTAGCGGTCGCCCAGCGTTCCTTCCAGTCCACCTTCAGATTCGTTGGCATTGGTAAACCTGGACATGAAGGCTTCTGTAGCCGTTTGGAAAGTTGCCGTCTGACTCAATATGGCCAGCCCAATAAAAATCACAAATCCTGCGGTCAGCATTTTGCCCAGGTATTTCCGGTTTTGCAAAGTGGCCAGCACCGCAAAAAATATAATTACCACTATGGTGAAGAACAGACCACGACTGATGGAAAGCGGTATCGAGGCAACTACGGCTACCGATGCACCAATGAGCGACAACAGGTTTACAGATTTGGTCTGCAGCCAGAAGTAAATCACATAAACCGCTACAAACTCAAAAAAGAGCGAGTTTCCTGTGGTAAAAGAGAAAGTACCTGGGGGACGGAAAAAGCCCATCGCACCGCTAAAACCTGCACCACCATCACCACCTGCAACGCTTTTATTTACCCAGGCATTCTGGGGACTGTAAAACTGCATCCCTATCAGCAGTACCATTGGGATAGATATCCACAATAATACCCTGCCTATCTGCAGCACATCCTCCTTATCAAATACCCGTCCTATCACAAACATCAGCGGAAAATGCAGCAGGAATATCCTGGCACCAAACAGCGCTACAGGTAAACTGCGGTGCCCAAATAGCATTGCAGTTACCATAGCGATACAGGCCAGCACCATCATCCCCGTTAAATAACCAGATTTTGGCAAAAGACCTTTCTGCCAGGCCGTATACAACAACCATAACGCTATCGGGTCGCGCACCACCAGTAATGGTGTGGCAAGCGAAGGCAAAACCCATTTTCTCAGGGCGCCTTCAAACAGGATCAATAAGAAATAGATCCAGATGCCTCTTTTCAGCAACATTAAGGTATGGTTGTCGGTATTACTCATTTAAAGGTATCCACTAAAAGTTTAGCCAGGTCTTCACCATATTTTACAAAAGGACGCTGCTTCGCAGTTTCCATGGCGGCAATACCTGTGGTAGCAATCTTTTCAGGTGCAGCCAGCAGTTTTTCAATCTGTTCCTGCAGGGCCGCTGTAGATCCGGCTTCTATAATCCAGCCGTTGTGGTTATGCACAATCAGGTCAGGGCCCACAGTCCTGTCCGTTGTAATAACCGGGGTACCCTGGCTCATGGCTTCGGTAATTACCATTCCAAAACCTTCAAATAAGGAAGGAAACAGCAATACATCATGCTCCCGCATCAGTGCCAGTACTTCTTCATGCGGCAAACTTGGTACCCAGGTATGTCTGGCCAGGGCTTCGTCCAGTGCGGCACATTCTGCATTGGTCTTTTTGCCTACTACCGTCAGTTCCACTGCAGGGCCAATATTTTTTACGGCTTCAAATACGTCAGCAATTCCTTTCCGCTGCGATAATCCACCTACAAACAGTAATTTAATTGCCCTTTTATTAGGGTTGCTGTATATCCTTTTTTCCACTACCGGCGGAAATCCATACGGCAGTACCTCTATTGGAGCCAGTGCTCCCGGATAATCAGCCAAGGTTTTGGCAGTGAAGCTGCTGGCCACATAAATACGGTCAGCCAGTTTCAGTTCTTCATCCTTGCGCGCCAGTTTTTCGTCAGAGTCTTTGAAATTTGTCAGCGTCGATTTCCATTCCGGCCAGCGTTCTATTTCCGATTTCAGCAGCTCACGTGCCGAGCGCCAGTACCCGATCGGCAGGTCATACAGGCAGGTAACGCCCAAACGCTTTGCTTCTGTAAAGGAGTGCAGGGCACCATCCTCATAAGCATATACTGCCAGATGGCATTTGGCAATATTCTTTTTCAGGTCGCCAGCCACCCTCTTATCCATATCTTCATACACGGCATCCACAGAAAACCTGCCATGCTCATGCGTTGTTAATCCTTTAAATCCTGCTTTTGAGGCAGCTATCCTGCCCAGTTCCAGCCATGGCCATGAGCGGGTGTGCGATTGCAGTGAGGGGTCATACCTGCGCCTGTTCAGTTCAGAAAATGATTTGATCTTGCTCAGCTGATCAAAGATGCTACCTGGAAAGGTGGCTACTGTAGTGTAAAACTTGTTTAACACATTACTTTCCAGTAATCCCTTAGCTGCAGATCGGGAACAGGCATTTCCTGTTGGGTGAGAAATGATTACTTTCATACTCGAGGGGTTAAAATTTACATTTATTTCCAAAAGGTCGTTTACCATTTGTGCAGCAACTACAGGCAGTGTAGGCAAACCTGCAAAGTCCGGTGTTCTTTCCAGGAAGGCAGCGAGGCTACCTTCCTTATATTCAAAAACATCAAAAGAACGGTCGTTCCTGTCTATATATAATCCCCTGGGGCTCCAGCTGCGGGCTACGCAAAGCAGGTCTAAACCATGCTCCCGCATTGCCGCTACGGCACCGCTTTTCCCCGCTAGTAAGGCTGGCGTGGTAAAAATCCCATACCTCGCTTTGGTCAGGTAAGCAGATACCTGTTCCTGGTTTTGCTCACCAATCAGTTCTACTTCCAGGCCTGCGCTTTGCCAGGCAGCAATCCAGTGCTGCTGCTCCCTGCCACTGCGTCCCAGAAACACCAGCTTCATCTTTTTCCCCTGCTGTTTGCCATAAGCCGCAGCTTCCCTAGCCAGCTGGGCAATAGGTGCATTCTCCTGGATACTCGCAAAAACCACCATTTCAATAGTGTCAGTAGTTACCGGTCCATCCAGGATCTTTGCCTTAACCTGTTCCGGGTGCACTACCGGGATGTTAGAAAATAAGGGCAGAATCTTAACCCTCATCCCAAAAGCTTCCATTTGTTTTTTATAGGTAGGCACATGCGTATGGATTGCCCCTGGTTTTAAAGTTTTAACCAGGTCCCGCAGCAGGTATTGCTGCAGCCAGCCCCAGGTTTTCATCTTCATGTCGCTCTTCACATCCATGCCCACGGCTATTTCGTGTACCATCAGCTGCCACTTTACCCCATCGGCAACATCTTTAAGCATCGCTGCCAGTCCAAAACCCAGTCCTTTAGGATGGAAGGAAAAAGGCACATACTGCAGGCTCAGGTAATCAGGCGCAAAATCTTTGATATAAGTTTTTAACTGCTGCTGCTTCACCACTTCGTCCATTGCTTCAGGCAAACGGAGCATTTGTATTGTTTTATCCCCTGTCGCTATGCTTTCTTCCTGAACCTCCGGTAAATGGCGGTCATTTATGGCCACCATGGCCACCTTATGATCCGTCACAGCCAATGCAAAACTCAACTGTCTCACATAATCGCCAACACCATCACGCCCCTGTTCAAGAGAACCACATAGAAACATTATTCTCATATTAATTCGCTTTTCGTTCGTTCAACTGTTAATTCATTAACCGGCTTTAGGCCTTCTTTTACTGGCCTTTCGCCAATTTTCTTTGCGGGCACCCCGCCCCATATCTCGTTCGGCAATACTGATTTGGTCAGCACCGCACCTGCCGCAAGTACCGCCCCGTCACCTATTGTCACGCCTTTTAAAACTACAACGTTACATCCCAGCCATACATCGCAGCCAATGGTAATTTCTTTTTCCAGCCCATGCTGCTTTCTCATCAGTTCTCCTGCAGCAACACCATGGTCATGGTCAATAAAGCGGCAACCTGAGGCAATCAGCGAATCATCGCCTATGGTAATCAGTCGGCGGATGTTGAATTCACAGCCGGTACCGATAAATACATTATTTCCAATCCTGATACTTGGCCCTGGTTTCCTGATGCCGTCAAACTTGAAATAAATCCCATCTTCCATAATACAGTTACTGCCTATGGCTACCTGGTGCGGCCAGGTTATTTTAACAGCAGGCAGGGTAGTATTTGCACCTATCTGCATCCCCAGCATACGCAAACCTGCCTTACGGAAAAAGCTTAAGAACCTTTTCCAGTATCTTAATCTGATTACAAATCCGGTTTGCTGTATTAATTTTTCCATTGCCAGTTTATCTGTCTTGGTTGTTCTTTATTATTATTTGCTAATTATTGTTGCCGTAAAACTTCGACAGGAACTTATACAGTTTTACCATCCTGATCCTGTCTTTCACCTTTCCCTCACTGAAAGGTTTCAGCTCACCGCCCAGCAGGGCTTCCCAGAATGATACATCCGCGGCACGGGGCGGATGGCCCATAAAAAACTCCTTACCAAATTTCTTCTTCCATGGTTTAGGCCCAAGCGGGTGCTGCATCAGCTTAATCCCGTAATGGAAGCCCATTGCAGCGGGACCAATTACTGAAATCGGACAAACTGTGGTCATCGCTGCCATGTTCAACGAATCCTGGTTAGCGCTAAGCACCGTTTTCGTACGGTCGCTCACCCTGAATTTCGTCATATCACCAGCCAGCTTTGCCATAATCTGACAGCACTCGTCCCATTCAACTACAAAGGCAGCGGTTTCGCGCGACCAGCCAAGAAAGCCACTGTTAAAATAACGGCTCAGCTGATTGGTCACCGGCTTGTTGTTCTGCGCACACAGGCGCAGCCACTGCTTCCTTATCGGGTGCGTTAGCCCCATATCGTAGTTTACATCTTCACACAGTGCAACCCCTTCTTTCACCCATTCCCCATAAAAGCTCATGCGGTTAATGATGATGATGTCAGAGTCAAAGAAAAAATACTCGTCCGCTTCCGGTTCCAGCACTTCAGTCAGGTACCTAAACCATTTTGGTTTCTCATGCACCATATGCAGATCGCCCACCACCATTACCAGTTCGACTTCAAAATTGCCTTTCAAAAAGAAAGACTGTCCATTTTTTGAAGGAGATAATGCTGGCAGCCAGTCTGGCAAATCCCCGCGGTAGCCTACCACTATTTTGTTGCCATAGGTACCGTGTTTTATCATCGAGTTAACCAAGGCTGCTACTCCTAAAAAGTAATCGTTCTCTGCAAGTGTTGTAAAAACTACCATATTCAATATTATATCCTCGACTTAATTTTTTTTGCCGGTACACCACCCCATATTTCATAGTCCGGTATACTTTTATTCACTACGGCTCCTGCCGCAATCACTACTCCTGTTCCTATGGTTACACCACCCAGAATCACACAGCCAGATCCCATCCATACATCATCCTTCACTTCTATGCTGTTATACAGGCAGCGCTGCTGGTTCATCGGAATCGTTACATCTGTAAATTCATGATGTGCATCGCTAAACACACATAATGGGGCAATCATACAGTTACGCCCTATCTTAAATTCATTCCCTACATTAATCTGAGTAGAATGTCCAATAAAGCTATGGTCCCCAATTTCAATGAAAGCCTGCTTCCATGGCCCTCCGGCACGTAGCCGTACATCATCTTCCAGCTTGCAGTTACTGCCAATCTGTACCTGTTCAGGTACCTGGACCCTTATCTTTCCTATTTTACTATTGGCGCCCAGCTGCATGCCCTGCATTTTCAGCCAGGTTACCCTACGGCGTTCCGCTATCCCCTGCATCCAGGTATTAAGCCTGTAGCTAATGCTGGTTACTATGCTCCTTTTTCTGTTTCTGCCCGTTGCGCCCATGCTATTTCTTATAAATCTGATAGTAAAAATTACAGCTATGTGCCAGTACCGGGAAGAGGTTTATAAAAACATTAAACCATAAGGCCCCCTGCAGTGTACTCACGTTAAAGAGCAAGGCCCCGGCAATTACAAAAATGATATTCCCCGGAATCAGTACTGCCGGGTGCGTTGGCCATCCCCTTGATGATAGGAGGCCAAAAAAGGTCCCGCTCATCAAGCTCAGGCAGCTTGCGATAATGCTTATGCTCAGTTCTGTTTCCAGACCCTGAAACTTACTTCCCAGCAGCCATAAGGCAGGCTGTGGAAATAAATATACTGTCAGGCAGATCAGCGTACAGAGCGATACCAGACCAATCTGAATCATCATAAACTTCTTTAACAAATAGCGTTTATCATCCTTCAGCCTTGCAAACCGTGGGGTAATCAGTGTAGAAAACAATACGGTAAATACCGTCAGCAGCATGGCAAACCTGCCCAATGCGCCTAGTTTGGCTATCGCTTCGGTAGAGCCAAAAAATGAAATCAGCCAGATGGTGATCTGCCCAGATACACAGTAGTAAATAGAGCCCGGCATAATCCTTTTCACCGATTTTAAAATTTCCTGTCTCACCACCGGGTCCGGCTTTTGTTCCTTGTCCGCATAGTTAAAGGCGATTTTGCGCAGCCTCAGGTTACCCACTATCCGTGGGATGCCGTTTGCCAGCAGGGCCACAAAAGTGAAGGGAAAAATAAAGATAGAGAGGCTGGAGAGCAGCAGCCGGAATACCCCTACTGATACCTGGTTAAACTGCAGCGGTTTGATGGCCTGATGCAGCTTCGGCACAATTTCAAGCAGCGAATCCGACAATGCCGAGAAAAAGGAAGGGATAATCGTCAGCACAACCAATCCAATCACCAGCCAGCTTGCCTGCTGGTGCCATAACAGGTACATCAATATCGGCAAGGCCACCATCAGGCTCAGTACTGCAAACCTGCGGCGTAAGTCCAGGCCCGTAGCCAGCACCTGTCCCAGCTTATCCTTATCCTTCCACACCTTTCCGCCCTGTGCCATAACGCCGGCACTAATCCCGCCATCCGCCAGTACCGTCATCGTACCCAGCATGGTATTGGCCAGTGTATAAAACGCATACTCTTTGGTCGGCAGCATCCTAATAATCAAAATGCCCGTCACCAGGGCGGCCCCCTGCACAAGAACCTGCGCCGATCCTGTAATAGAGATCAGTTTCCCCCATTCAAAAATCTTTGAATATTTAGGATTGGCCAGCATACGTTGTGAAAAGGTATTCATCAAAATTAGTTTATGTGTAAAGCATCAATTGAAGCATCAACTGCGGCTTTGCTTTTAGCTTCAAAAGCAGTAACTTCTTTTTCATCTGCCGTTACCGGTGGCAGCAGGTCTTCCCTGCCATTTGCCAGGTCAACCGTAGAAAGAAACGCTTCCCTTGCTATGCCCAGGTCCTGCAACAACAATTCGTTTTTCACGGCATAGGCTATTGGGTAGATCGGGATCCCCAGTTTAATCGCAAAGATGGTAGTATGGTACCGGGTAGATAATACCCTTCCCGCAGTAGCCATCAGTTTAATCATCTGCAGCGGGTCAGCATTGTATGAATTATGTTTAACTGCCAGTCCTGCCAGGATAAACTCCCCGTATACGCCATCCTGAGGGGTAAAGGGAATAGTTTCCACTTCATAACCTTCTGCAATCGCATTAGAAACAATTCCTCTTATATAGTTTTTGTAAGCCGTCTGCATTTGCTGAAAGTTTGCATACAGCTCCGGCCTTTCCGCTTCATACTGTTTCATGGGTACCATTACGGCATTCTCCAGTTCGCCATACAATGGCAGCACATTCACCAGTAACTTTTTTTTCTGATGGTGCTGCGCCGATCTGCGGATGGCCGCACAATACTCCCGGTGCAGTGAGAAGGCGATATCCGGATGATGGATAATATCCTTTCTGCCTGTCAGCCCCGCAATTTTATCCGCCTGTGCCTTGCTGCGGCAGCTTAAAAAAGCAGCCCCCTTCAGCAGCTCCAGTCCTTCACCACTGTATGTTTTTTCGTTATAATCTACACCTAATAATGCAACCCTTTCAAACTTGCCCTTGTAGCGCTGTGCTACTTTCAGCAAAGATTCCTCATAACCAACGGCACCGCCGCCAACAATAGCATAGGGTGCTGCCGGCCATTTCGATAGGTTATAAATGGTTTGCAGGCCGGTCTTAATATTACGTTCTTTTAAAGCAGTAGTTACTGATTCGCCTAGGGCCATATCGCCCAGGTTGGCACCATGGTAACCACCAATTACGCCTACAGCAACACCGGTAATTTTCTGCTGTACATTTCTCTTAATGTGGTTAAATTGAAGCGCTGTTATTAACATATGAGTTCCTTATATCAGGGTTTAACAATTAAGATTTCTTAAATAACTTGCTGAAAAAGCCTTGTTTGGTGTCTTCCAGACCATAACCGTAGCCATAGCCATAATTTGTATAGTCTTTTACATCATTTAAAAGTATCGCTATTTCCTTCACCTTGCGGTTGATGTAGAGTTCCTGAGGTATAGAAAGCTGGTCTTTGTAAGTAAAGCCCTGGCGAACCACATATAGGGTCAGGTCTGCATATTTGCTTAACAGCTGTGCATCCGTCACCATTCCAATTGGGGCAGCATCTATAATCACGTAGTCAAATTTTTGCTGCAGCTCTTCAATCAGCTTATCTGTCCTATTGTTCAGGATAATCTCAGAAGGGTTTGGCGGAATATGCCCCGAGCTAATCACATAAAGGTTTTCATGTGCGCCTGATGGTTTAATCACATCTTCAGCACTCAGCTCCTCAGAGATAATGTAATTGGTAAAGCCCATATCATTCTGCAGGTTCAGCTTTTTTGATACTGTTGGCTTTCTGAGGTCCAGCTCCATTACCACCACCTTTTTACCAGAGATAGCCAGGATCATGGCCAGGTTAAGTGCTACGAACGACTTTCCTTCACCAGACATACTGGAGGTCATCATAATAGTCTTTTCATTTCCCTTCAAAAAAAACGATAAATTAGTACGCAACGCCCTAAACTGTTCCGAAATCGGTGTTCTTGAGCCCTGTACCGTAACCACTTCCTCATTGCTGTCCGTGCTTTTTCCAATCTCCCCGATAATAGAAACCTGGGTATGTGCTTTAACTTCTTCTTTAGAACTGATGCGGCCATTCAACATGTCTTTCGCAAAAATGAACCCGAAGGGGATAAACAGCCCTAGAATAAAACCATAGCCAATAACATTAGTGGTTACCGGACTCACCGGACCAAAAATTACTGGCGGTTCAATGATCTTACAATTCGAAATATTGGAAGTTTTGGAGATGGCCGTCTCTTCACGCTTAGTCATCAGGTACACATAGAGGTCCTGCTTAATCTGCTGCTGACGTGCCAGATCGAGATAAGTACGTTCCACCTTAGGCACATTGTTCGCTTGTCCTGCAATGGTGTTAGAGCGGCCTGTAATCTTAGCTTTCGAAATAGCCAGACTTTGCTTTAAGCTGGCGAGGCCAGAAAGCATATCAGCTTTGGCACTGGCAATCTGTGCATTCAGGTTCTGCATATAGGGATTACCCTCTGTCTGTCTTAAACTGCTCTTTTCTTTTTCCAGCACTATCCCATTATAGCGGTCAACCAGTATGGCAAAACTAGGGTCTTCCAGCAGGGCACCGCTTGGCACTACGCTTTTATTATTTT
>Ga0308164_10000642_pt1 | contig 51430 bp, 48 predicted proteins | sample PhyTR2_FD_201031 | JGI IMG/M metagenome (GOLD analysis project Ga0308164, IMG submission 201031) | Phyllosphere microbial communities from UC Gill Tract Community Farm, Albany, California, United States - DLSLT.R2 | ecosystem: Host-associated > Plants > Phyllosphere > Unclassified | place: USA...
GCAGCGGTAACGAAATCACCGCGTCAAATCACCGCGCCGAGAGCTGCAAGTTCAGGCCAGATTTCAGCCCAGTCGCTTCGGAGATCCGCCCTGGTAACAGCGCCTCCAGTTGCCCGCTCGATAGCGACGCAGTGCTTAGGGCCAGGTTGCCTGCCCGCATAGCCGTGCTGCCACTGCCTGACCTGCGCGGGGCTTTTCACCCCAATGCGCTGACTCAGTTCCGTGACCGACAGTGCATCCGCCATTTCCAAGTAGTCGCTCAATTTCATGGGCGCACTCTATAGCGTTCGCTATTGCTTTGCAATAGCCAAAAGTAGCGTAGCAACTGCTACGGTATGGCCCTTATGACACCCACCGAAATACAAAACCACCGCAGAGAACGCTTAAGCGAGCTTGCCAAAGAAATGGGTGGCAATGCGAACCTCGGGCGAGCGCTCGGCTACCGTGACGGCGCCTTCATAGGGCAGATGCTTTCCGGCTTAAAGCGCGTTACGGAATCGACCGTAATGGCTATCGAGCGCCTTCCCGGCCGCCAACATTGGTTTGGCCCGCCCCGGGCTGTTGAACCCGTAGATCTGGAAACCACGAAGGATCTCGTACTCATCCGCAAAGTGAAGCTAAAACTACAAGCTGGGATTTCAGGCTTCTATATCGAGCCGGAAGCAGGAGAGAAAGAGCCAATTTTCTTTCGTGAAAGCTGGATGCTGTCACGAGGGTACAAGCCGGAAAACTTGCTGTCGATCGACGTGATTGGCCCAAGCATGGAACCCACTCTTTTCGCAGGCGATGTCGTCGTCATTAACGTTGTCGACCGTGAGCCACGCGACGGAAAGGTCTACGCAGTCAACTACGAGGGCGAATCCGTCATCAAGCGCTTGCAACGTGACGGTGGAAGTTGGTGGCTCACCAGCGACAACGCGGACCAACGACGCCACCCTCGAAAAGAATGGGTAGACGGGAACGCGTTGATCATTGGCCGGGTAGTACATCGCCAAAGCGAAGAAATGTAGCGTTTGCAAATAAATAGCCTTCGCTATTGACCTGATACATTAGCGAAGGCTACAGTTCACTTCATCGTATTGATGGAGTGAAGATGTCGTCCTGCATTGCCCCCCTGCGTAGCTACCGCGCAGCCCTCATCCCGCACGGGATCCAGGGCGAAGACGTAGAGACCCACGCCGCCGCCGGCACCCTGCCGACGATCCGCGTCAAAGCCCGCGACTGCCAGCACGCTCAGTGGGCTGCCCACATCGTTACCGGCCGACCAGTTCATTCCGCAGAGCGCGTCGAAGAGGTGGCGGCGTGAAGCGCACCCCTGTCGAAATCCGCATCCTCCGCAAGGGCGAGAGCGCCCGTCGGCAGGCCCAATTTCGGCTGAGTCCGGCCGATGCCTGGCACGACATGCTGGTTACGGCGGCCGACAAGGCGCTGCGCAACGGCTCGATGAAGGTCGGTGAAGTCGAGTTTCCTGTTTTTGTTTCACGCGAAACCTCGCATGCGCCGGTCTTCCCGCACGCCAAGGCCTTTTCGGAACAAGCGATCAGGCTCAACGACACGATCAACTCGATGTACGCCGCCGCAGGGGGTCGTGCATGAGCGCCGTGCTGATCTCCTTCCTGCTCGGCCTGGCGCTGGCTGCCGTCGCCGCCGAGATCGCCCGTCGATACAAGGGCTGCGCCAACCGCTATCGCGAAGCCTGCATCGAAATCAGCAACTCGCCCATGCCGGAATTTGATGCGCGTGTCGCATCGAATTGGATCCTTGCCAGGGGTGAGGACCGAGAAACGCTTTCCTTCGACACCTTTACGCGATACCACCTCCTTCATGGCCGCTTCCTCATCCATGGGAAACCGCGCCGCCCCGCGCTTCACCCACTTCCGCAGCGCCGCGCTTCCGATCGGCAGGCCGGGTGCTTCCACCTGTCGCTGTTGCAGAACCTTGCGCTTGTCGCACTGGTCCCGCTGGCGATCTTCGGCGCGCAGCAACTCGACCCAGGCCCGACAGCAGCGCAGGCCGAGCGCGACGTTCACGACGAAGTTCTCGCTGTCCAGGCATACGAGGCTGAGCCCGCCGGTCCGGTCGAAGGCGCGGTGGTAGCCGGCCTGCAGCCGCTCGTTTTCAGCACCGCACGCTAAGGCCCACATGGACGCAATCGGCAAGCAACTCCACATGCGCGGCGGCGTATACGAGGTTCGCCATCGCGGCGACCGCGCCTACATGCTGCCGCTCATCGAGCGCGTGCGCGAACGGTCCTTCGAAGCCCGTGTCGAGGCAATCTTTTCAACAGCCGAAGGCATGGCCTGGGTCGAGCAGCACCGTTCGTCGCTGCGCTCCGGCACCACGCTAAACGACCTCGACCTTCGCGATCTGCACGCCAAAGGTGACGTGCTGCGCGCCTCTGTTTTCAACGTTCCCACCATCGCGCCGCCACGCCAAGCGGTCGCAACGCCCTCCCCCAGCCCCCAGGCCGAGCAGGCCTAAAACAGGTTTTTCCATGCCTACAAAAGTCCAAGCCACGTCCAGAATCCGCCCGGTTCGCGCGATTGCAGCCGCCGCGCCCATCGCCACCCACAAGGCAGGCGACATCCTTCGCAATGCGTTCGAGACCATCGAGTCGCGCGGCCGAGAGCGCGACAACGCCGGGGGCGATCAGCCCGCTGAGCGCAGCATGGCGACCATCGTTAAGGCGTTCAACCTCATCGAAGGAACAGACCTCGACGAACGCCAGGGCTGGGCCTTCATGCAGGTGCTCAAGCAGGTGCGCGCCGCCGCCGCTGCGCGCAACGGCCGCCCCGACCTCGATGACTTCCTCGATGGCGCCGCGTACGCAGCGTTGGCTGGCGAGTCGATGGTGTTCCCCGTGGAGGCGCAGCAATGAGCACCCACATGATTACCGCGCACGGCGCGGAATACCACCTGGCGGGCGCGTACGGATCAGACAACGCCATTTCCATCGACACGATTGCGCACGCGCTGGCGCAAATCAACCGGTTCACCGGGCACGCAAAGCGTCCCTACAGCGTGGCCGAACACAGCCTGCTCTGCGCCGATATCGCCGAGCGCCTGCAGCTGTCGCCCTTCGTGCGGCTTGCAGCCCTCATGCATGACGCCCACGAGGCGTATGTCGGCGACGTGAGCAGCCCCGCCAAGCAGGCGATCGGGCAAGGCTGGAAGGACTTCGAAGACATTCACACCCGCGCTGTGCGGCGGCATTTCGGCATGCTTCCGGTGTTCACCAACGCCCGCGCGCAGATCCACCAGTGCGACCTGGTTGCGCTTGCGACCGAACGCCGTGACCTGATGAAGTGGGATGAAGGCGTCAGCAGCGCCTGGGCGATCCTCGACACCCCCGGCCGTGTGGTGCCTTGCGCCGAGTGGGTAGACCTCAATCAGGCGCAGCGCGAGCAGCGCCATTGGACCGAGTGGCGCGATCTGTTCCTGGAGCGTTTTCACGCGCTCAGGCTGGCGAACGCGGAGTGGTTCAAGGCCAACGTCCGGGAGCACCTGGCATGACCCGCAGCATGACCTCAATAGCATCCGCGCTGGTCCAGCGCAATCACTGGCCGTTTGCAGTGCCAAGCGATCGACCCGTTCCTCGAACAAACGATGCTGCACGCGGTCGCGGCAATGGTTGATGCGCAAGGCATCTTCGAGCGTCACGGCCGCTATGGTTTCACCGACCCAAGCATCGATGCGGTCCGCAAAGGCCTCGACGCCTACGACGCCATTGCGCGCGCTAGCAGCCCAGTCCAGATGCAGGCCGCGCTGACCGAAGTTGTACGGCGATATCACGCGCACGGAGAAACGGCATGAAACGGGAAAAATTCACGTGCCGCCGCCTAATCAGCCGTAGCTACGCGAGACCTTTTTTGCAGCAGCCACGAACGGATACGCCGCAGCTCTTCACAGCTGTTTTGAATATCAGCCGTCGTGCTTTGAGCGTATTCATGGCCTGCAAGCACCGCTTCGTACTTTCGCGCGCCCTGATAACTTGCGATAAGTATTCCGACCGAACTGCGAAGCTCCATCAATTTTTTGAGTTCAGCGCCGTCGTTCACATCCGCCGGGCCAAGAACATCCAGCATGGATGCCACGAGGGTGGCGTCCTTCTGCTTGTAGGTGACCAGATGCCGAATGACGTCCTCCCACTTAATGCTGCGCTGCAAGGATGTATCGAGGGCTTCGATCGCCTGGTCTGCAAGCGCCAGGAGCATGTCCAACTTGCAGTACGCCAAACATCTATCACGCTCACGCTCTCGCCGTTGATCCGCATGGCGCTGCCATTGCGCGATACCAATTGCTGCAGCAATCGCACCAACCGAAAAGAATGCCTGGACCCACGCGGCCCAAGACTGTGCGTCCAAACGTGCATCCACACACGCCCAGTAGCCCGCTCCGGCAACGCCAAAGGCCGCACTTCCAGTAAGCCACCAACGCCCTCCAACGAGCCAGGCCCAAATCTTCTGCATGCCTCACACCTTTTTGCTCTGTATGAAGGAGCACCCTATCCGTCTCAGGAGCGCCATGGTACGCGCGCTGCTGCCCGGCTCCCCGCCAACCCATGCCTCACAGTGGCCCAAGCCCGACCGCGCACCTTTTGAAGAGGGATACCCCCGATGAACGACCTGATGACGCTGGAGGACATAGCCTCCATGAACCACTGTTCCATGCGCCATGCTCGCGACGTGCTGGTCAAGATCCCAGGATTTCCTGAGGAGGCGCCAACGTCGACACCACGGAATCGGCTATGGTTGCGCGTTGAAATTCGGGCGTTCGTGCACCGCAAACCTGCGCAAATCCCGCACACCGGCTTGACTGCCGCATAAATGGCCGTTATCCATGCCGACCTTAGCAGCCGGCGTGTGAAAGCAAGCCGCCTTCTTGCGCTGACTTTTAGAGACGATGAAAGCATGCACGCTGCCCATAGCCCGCGTTGGGCCATGCTTTTGCCGAGCTAACTGCCACCAAAAATATATCTATTGGAAACCCAACAGACTCATATGGAAATGCTCAAAGGTTTTGGAATAGCCGGATATAGAAGCTTTGGACCGAAAACGCAATATCTCTATCCGCTTGAAAAAATAAATTTATTGGTTGGTAGGAACAACGTTGGAAAGTCGAACGTGCTTCGGGCAATTCAGCTTTATGAATTGTTTTTGCGTGATACCGGAGCATATAGATCACCTGTCGGGCTCGACGCGCACAAGGGCGTTAACAACGCCAATTTTTGCTGGCGCCTCCCTTTAGATATAAGCAATGAAACCATAAAAAAGAAACTCGATTTTTCTTTTGGGGTTCAGCCTCAACATCACGACTTCGCAGCCTTTTCGCAGGAAATTCTTCAGCAGATTGACGGCGTGAGCGGCGACACGTTGTGGCTCACTGTTAATGAAACCCCTAACTGGGAACCTGATCTTCCCAAAGCTTCGAAGATATTGCTCAAATTGCAGGAAAAATTCCCAAATCGAGATAATCGCAATCTTTGGAGGATTTTGTGGGAGGCCGTCTCAAGACGTCATGGCGGAACATTTGACGACCATCACGGCCCCGACTTGCTGAACTATCTATCAAATCACTTGAAGAGCAAAATTCCCAAGGTTAATCTCATTAGTGCACACCGACAAATTGGCGCACCTGGTACAGCGCACGATGGTTTAAATGGTCAGGGAATGATTTCCAGACTGCTTGAACTTCAAAACCCGGAGCTTTCACAACGAAGCGCAAGTTTGGAAAAATTTCGCGCCATCAACAATTTTTTAAGTCAAGTACTAGAGTCTGAAGATGCACGGCTTGAGGTGCCGCACTCCGGAAAAGAACTAAATGTTTCCATTAAGGGCCGTGTGCTTCCGATTGAGTCGTTAGGGACAGGCGTCCAGGAGGTAATAATTTTCGCTGCAGCCGCCACTGCTGTTGAAGGGCAAATCTTGTGCATAGAAGAACCCGAAATACATCTACATCCTCGGCTGCAACGGCAACTCTTAAAATACCTGCACGACGAGACAGACAATCAATATTTTATAACTACTCACTCCGCGTCATTGCTAGACTCTCCTAATGCAGCTGTATTTCATTTAACGTTAAACCGGAACGATGAAACGGAAATTCAAAAGCTCAAACTGCCAAGTCATAGGGCTGCTGCTGGTTTCGATCTGGGATATCGCGCATCAGACCTCGTCCAAGCCAACTCGATCGTATGGGTAGAAGGTCCGTCAGATCGCATTTATTTGAACGCTTGGGTCAAATTGGCAGACGCTGAACTAATAGAAGGCCTCCACTATTCAGTCATGTTCTACGGCGGGCGTTTGCTCTCTCATTTAACAGCAAACGACGCCAGTGTTACCGAATTCATTGTCCTTCAAAGGCTAAACCGACATGTAGCCATTATCATCGACAGTGATAAGAGGGCAAAAACTAGTACGGTGAATTCAACAAAAGCGCGCGTTCTTGATGAAATTGAAAAATCCGATGGTTTCGGCTGGATTACTGCTGGCAAAGAAATTGAAAATTATGTGCCTAGCAGCTGCCTGGGAACAGCCTTAAAAACAACCCATCCTACAAAAACTTTTAAGACAGCGAAAAATCAATGGGACGGGGCCCTTGATCTGCTTACGAAAGAGAAGTTTTCTGTCGACAAAATTGCTGTCGCTCGTGCTTGTGTTTCGGAGTTAACATTAGACGTGCTTGATCTAAGGCAGAAAATTGATAGCCTTGTGGAATTTATTAAAGCCGCAAACCGTTAAATCCTATGCTCTACAACGCTTGACCACATGCAAGGTTCGAAATACCAACCGAATCGGCCAAGTCCCAGAGCACTACAAGACTTTTATCAGGCAAGAGGAGAAGACAACCCGGCCCTGCAGCCTACTCACTTCCGTTTGCAGCATTGGTGGCGGAATTAGGCGCAGGTCGAAAATTCAGGAGGTGGGAGCAGCTTCCATCCCAGGCACCATTCGCCATGTATCGCGCTGTAGGCGTCACTTAGAGACGGACGCGTTGAGCATCGAACTTTTGCGCAGAACCCAACTCCTGCACTAGAAAATGCGAACGGTGCTTAAAAAATCAATGCTCCTGAGAGCGCCGGCACGCACAAATCCCGCACATACGTCCGAGAGGCTCTAAAATTGGGCAGTTCGATTCCGGCCCCGGGCACCAGAGCTCAAACGCAGCGCTCTGAACGCAACTCGAACAACTTGCAAATTCACATGGTCGTTACGGCCGTGTCACGTGTCGGCGACCTGCCGAACCAGTGCAAAACCCAAAATGAGAAGGCGTCCTACAGGGCAATGTAGGTAAAAAGCTATCGGAATGCCGATATGAGTCCATTCGGACTATTGAACGAGGGGCAACAAGCTGTGACATTCAATTCACACGGTTTCCACTGCATCAACCCTCTTCAACCCTCCGAAAGACTCCCATGATTTCCATGCTCAAGAAAGTGTCCATCGCCTCCGCTCTGGCCCTGACGCTCAGCGTTTCGGCACAAGCCAAGACCAACGTCATCCCTGGCGGCTTGATCGTCGACTCCGGCGCAGTCATCGGCAACGTCAGCAACGGCTCCTTCCAGGACCTGATCAACTTCACCGTGTCGCCCAACATCGGCGCCGGCATCACCACCTCCGGCCTGACCTACAACGCCAAGGGCGCCACCCTGAACTTCGCTGCCCTGTACGAAGGCACCTTCTCGTCGCTGGCCCAACTGACGAACCAAAGCGTCATCTGGTCCTCCAGCACGGTTGTCTCCACCGCCGACGGCAAGAGCGTCTCCACCAAGATCACCGGCGACGTCGGCACCCTCGACTTCACCAAGAGCTACACCCTCCTGGTCAAGGGCTCCAGCGTCAACAACGGCACCTACACCGCCCAGATCACCCTGGACGCTCTGCCCGCCGTGCCGGAACCAGAAACCTACGCCATGCTGCTGGCTGGCCTGGGCCTGATGGGTGCTGTCGCCCGCCGCAAGGCCAAGCGTTCCAACGACGCTGCCTGATAGGACATCCCGCCACCGTCGCACGGTGGTGGGCAAAGCCCGCAAGGGCTTTTTTTACGACGCTCATCTTTCAGATGCGCGTCGTTTTCGTTTCTGGTTCACGATGCAGCGATGCGCCAGATCGCCTCCGCCTCTCGTCCGGCAACCGCCCCGCACTTCCGCTATTACGACCTCGTGATGGCCGCGTTCGTCGTCGTACTGCTGTGCTCCAACCTGATCGGCGCGGCCAAGGCGGCCGAAGTCACATTGCCTTTGATCGGCACGGTGACCTTCGGCGCAGGTGTGCTCTTTTTCCCGATTTCATACATCTTCGGCGATGTCCTGACCGAAGTTTACGGTTACGGCCGTGACCGCCGGGTGATCTGGGCGGGCTTTGCAGCCCTGCTTTTCGCGGCACTGATGTCGAGCGTGGTTCTGGCCCTGACCCCCGCGTCGGATCCGTTCAACGTGGGCTATCAGGCACATCTGGAAGCGGTATTCGGAAACACACCGCGCATCGTCGCAGGGTCGATCCTTGCGTTTTGGTGCGGCAGCTTCGTCAACAGCTATGTGATGGCACGGATGAAAGTGCTCATGCAAGGTCGGGCGCTCTGGATGCGGACCATCGGCTCGACGCTGTGCGGGGAACTGGTCGACTCGGCGCTTTTCTACACCATCGCCTTTGCGGGCATCTGGCCGCACCACCAGTTGGTGGCGGTCGTCGTGGCGCAGTATTTGATCAAGACCAGTTGGGAGATCTTGATGACACCAATCACTTACCGCGTCATCAATTTCCTGAAACGTCGGGAAGGGGTCGATTTTTATGACCTCGGTACCGACTTCAATCCATTCAGGCTGAAGCCCTAGGCCTGACTTTATTGCGCTCTGTCGCCTTATCTGCGCGCGTTCGTGCGCGTCCAGGAAGTGCCGCGCTACCGACCGGACTTTCGGGGCAAAGAGCATCGGCCCGTCGCCGTTCGGCTACCCGGTCGGCTCTGTCCGATGAATCCAGGGCCTCGAATTCGCCCATCTGGGGTTCCCGCTTTCTGACGCGCTCAGTGAGGATTTTCATGGTGATGAGCATGGGCCAAGCGGCCCGATTACAGCCGCCGGCCGCCGCCGCATGCTGCCCTAGGCCCAAGCCTACTCAAAAGACGAGCGCTATCATCGTCTGCCGCTAAACCCGATATCGAACTCACGATGATCACTCTGCGCATATTCACCGTGATCCTCCTGGCCGCCGCTGCTCAGCAGGCTGGTGCTCAAGACTGGTTCACCGTAGCCGGATATCCGGAAATAGCAGATTCGGACGTCATCCAAATCAGTCCGGCACTGAATCACTGGAATGGCCAGGTCACTCTAGAAGTTAGGGCAACACGGCGCGTCGAGCGCATCGGTTATTCCGGCACACCATATCGCTCGTACTCGGGTATGGCGGTCGTCGATTGCGAGTCGGCCAAGGGATGGTTTTTGACGCTGACTTATTACGGCAACCAGAACTGGCAAGGGCCGATCAGCAAGATCGCCAGCTTCAAACCCGAGGAAGCCCCGATGGCTTTCAACGATATCCCCGGGTCGCCCGCCTTGAAAGTCATTCGCGCCGCCTGCGCAGTCGCGCGCTAGGTTTAGCGCCAGGGATTCGCCGCTCAGCTACCAGAACTGGCCGGGAACCTTTACGCTCCCATTCGTCGGCTTCGGCGCGTTCTGCCTCCTCCTGTATCTCTGCCCTCTGACGCAACTCTGCAGCCTTGTCCGGGTCGATGTCGGACCCGGTCGCACGCGTCATCGCATCGGGCACGTTTAGCGCCTTGCGCATTTTCTCTTCGTCGCCTGGACGGATGGTCATGGATGTCTCCTGTGATGCAGGTATAAATGAAATCGGCTCGACGGGGAATACCGATTCAGCGCGCGCCGGGTGTCGGGTTTTCCAGGTCGGCTGTACGAACCTGCGCCTCTAGTGGAAGGCTGGAAACCGACAAAGGCGAATCGCTTGGTAAACGCGGGTCTTCCAACGCTTCGAGTTCGGCCTGTGACTCACCCAGCCGGGTATCAGCCTCGTGCGCTGGCGTTTCGGGCTGCGCATCTGCTGGCGATTGACCGCCTAATGGGGTTTCGTGATGCCGTACGAGGGCTTGCTGGCCTGCTGCCAGGGCAGCTTCAGCCGAGTCGTAATGCTCGCTACCGACATGGGGAGTACCAGTGCCGTCCGCCGGAACATGGCGCCACTGAAAGCGGCCGTCGGCGGTGGAATCGATCTGAATGGTCCATTGGCTCATGGTTTTGCTCCTCTGCTGTTGTATGAAACGAATTTCACCGTATCCAGGCCGGCCCGCGATGCCTGTAGGAAAGCATGCCGATGGGCTGACTATCGACAACGCTGCGCCCTTCATCGCATCCGGCCTACACGATGAAACAAAAACAGCGCAGGCAGATGGCAGTCAGAAGCCACAACAATCAAGCGATCGGAGGGGGATTCATGGATTTCAAACGCTTTTTTGATCTGGCTCGCAAATCGGTCACCGCATGGTCTGACGACTACGCACCGAGCATGGGGGCCGCGATTGCTTACTACACCGTGTTTTCGCTGGCGCCGCTGCTGCTGATCGTGATCGCTGTGGCCGGAGCCGTGTTCGGGCGAGATGCCGTTCAGGGTGAAATCGTGGCCCAGTTGCAAGGTCTCATCGGCCATGACGGTGCCCTGGCGATTCAGGGCCTGATCAAAAGCGCCAGCAAACCGGCCGATGGTCTATTGGCCGGTGCGATCAGCCTGGTCGTGCTGATCGTTGGTGCCACGACCGTCTTTGGGGAGCTCCAATCCGCTCTGGACCGTATCTGGCAAGTGCCGCAAGGAACCAAGTCCGGCCTGCTCAGCACACTCAAGGCTCGACTCCTGTCGTTCGGTCTTATCCTGGGCCTGGCATTTCTGCTGATGGTTTCGCTGGTGGTGAGTGCGGCGGTCGCGGTCGTTGGGCGCCTGGCGGGCGATTTCGTCCCAGGCTGGGAAATCGCCCTTCAATTGCTCAATCTCTGCATTTCGCTGGGCATTACCACTGTGTTGTTCGCGATGATCTACAAGCTCATGCCGCAAGCGCGCATTGCCTGGAAAGACGTCTGGGTCGGTGCTGTCGTCACGGCTGTTTTATTCAACGTCGGAAAGCTGTTGATCAGCCTGTATGTCGGCAAGACCAGCGTGGCTTCGTCTTATGCAGCTGCGGGTTCTGTCATCGTTTTGTTGGTCTGGGTTTATTACTCAGCGCAAATCTTCTTGTTGGGCGCCGAGTTCACCTGGGTGTTTGCCAATGAACATGGATCGCGCGCAGGTGTTGCCGATGGGGCGTCACGGGCCAAACCGGGGTCGGTAGCTGCCGTGTCCAAGCCAGTTATCGGGCGCGATAACGCGCAGGAAAACGCATCTCGCTTAAACACGAAGCTCGGAAACGGGGAATCGACGCCGGAAAACCAGGTGGAAGTACGCAGCCCGACTTTGCAGCAAAAGATTCTTGTCTACGGAACGCTCGCGGTGCTGCAGATTGCCGTCAGGTTCGCGATGGGCAGGTCCGAGGCGCGTCGCAGGTCACGCCGACGCTGATCTGCCGTGATCCGTGCCTACTTCAGCCGCGTGGCGGCCCACGCGGCCGCAGCTCCGGCAACAGCCGTCAGTGCTGTGCCCCAGCAGAAATCGATGACCGCCAACTTGTCCGAGAAGCCCCGGATGACGGCCAGGTTGGTGGCGTTGTAGGCGCCGTAGGCCATGGCACCGATCACCGCGCCGCGCAACGCGGCGCTACCGATCGGAGGGATGCCGCCCGCGGTGACTAAAAACACCAGGCCTATCGGGTACACGAGGTAAAACAGGATCGCCGGTCCCCAGCGGGGGCTGTCGTTCATCAAGGCACCCATCTCTTCCTGGTACAAGCCCTTCGCGACGAAACCCAGCCAGATCCCATCCAATACAAGGATGACAAGAACTGCGGCGCCATAAGCGAGGACCGCCTGACCAAAACCAAGGTCGGTTTTCATGATGTTTGCCTGTGTGGATAGGTGAATGAATGCTGCGAGCAGTCGGAGCGGTCGCTTCTACGCGCCGATAACCCGCATTATCTGGAGTCGGCGTTCCGGTTGTATCTCGGACGGCCCTCTTATTTACAACACGGCGCCTTGGCGCAGACGGGTGATTTCACCGATATCCAAACCCAGCTCTGCCAATACTTCGTCGGTGTGCTCACCCAGCCCGGGTGGAGCGCGACGCAAGACCGGCGGATGCTCCGACAGGCGCATCGGACTCGCGACACCCGCGACGTCGCCGATACCATCGCCAGCATCGCGGCGAAGGCTCAACCCCAGCCCACGGGCCTGCACCTGAGGATCGTCGAACGCCTGGCCGATATCGTTGATCGGGCCGCAGGGCACGGCCTTGTCCTCGAACAGCCGTATCCAATCGGCCGTCGTAAGGGTGACCGTCAGCGATTCCATGGCCGGGATCAGGCTGTCTCTGTGCCTCACCCGGCTGGCGTTGGAGGCATAGCGTGGGTCGTCGCGCCAATCGCTTCGCCCGACCGCATTGCAGAAACGGGCGAACTGGCCGTCATTACCGATGGCCAGCAACATGGCGCCGTCCAGCGTGGGAAAGTCCTGGTAAGGCGCGAGGCTCGGGTGGGTGTTGCCTTGCCGACCCGGTACCACTCCTGAATTCAGGTAGCCCGTGGACTGGTTGGCCAATAGTGCCATGCTCACGTCGAGCAGCGCCATGTCGATGTGTTGGCCCCTGCCGGTACGCCCGCGTGCGTGCAGCGCAGCCAGGATGGCGGTGGCCGCATACATGCCGGTGAAAGTGTCGATTACGGCCACCCCGACCTTCTGCGGGCCGCCTCCCGCCTGGTCGTCGGCACGGCCGGTGACGCTCATCAAACCGCTCATCGCCTGCACCATCAGGTCATAACCGGCGCGCCTGGCATAAGGGCCGTCCTGGCCGAAACCAGTCACCGAGCAATAGACCAGACGTGGATTCAACAACGACAGGCTCGCGTAATCGAGTCCGTATGCCTGCAAACCGCCGACCTTGAAGTTCTCGACCAGTACATCCGCCTCTGCGGCCATGCGCCGAAGCAGCGCCTGACCCTCCGGTTTCGCCATGTCGATCGTCACGGAGCGCTTGTTGCGATTGCAACAAGCGAAATAGGCCGCCTGGGAGCTTGCGTTGCCTTCGGTGTCGTTCAAGAACGGCGGGCCCCAATGCCTGGTGTCGTCTCCGACAGCGGGCCTTTCGATCTTCACGACATCCGCCCCCAGGTCGGCAAGGGTCTGAGTGCACCACGGCCCTGCCAGCACGCGCGAAAGGTCTAGAACCCTGACACCCGCGAGAGCGCCTTCGTGGGACGTAAATTCGGTCAGAACGGACTCCTGAAAATGGAAAAGCAGGTCACGGCAGGTTCGCTCGCGGACCGGGGCGGACGTCACCCGTGCGCAGGAAGATTCCGGAAAGAAAGGCGCCCTCCCCGAGCCGAAAAACGCGCCGAATCAGCTAAAGGCTGCGATGCCTGTCTGCGCCCGTCCCAGGATGAGCGCATGCACGTCGTGCGTGCCCTCGTACGTGTTGACCACCTCCAGATTCACCAAATGGCGCGCGACGCCGAACTCATCGCTGATGCCGTTGCCGCCCATCATGTCCCTGGCCATGCGAGCGATATCGAGTGACTTGCCGCACGAGTTGCGCTTGAGCAAGGATGTGATTTCAACCGCAGCGCTGCCTTCGTCCTTCATGCGTCCGAGGCGAAGGCAACCTTGCAGCCCGAGTGCGATCTCGGTCTGCATGTCTGCCAACTTCTTCTGAATGAGCTGGTTCGCAGCCAAAGGTCGGCCGAACTGTTTCCGGTCTAGTACATATTGCCGAGCTCTCAGCCAGCAGTCCTCTGCGGCACCAAGCGCTCCCCACGCGATGCCGTAACGAGCACTGTTCAAGCAGGTGAAAGGTCCTTTCAGGCCTTCTACGTCGGGAAATGCGTTTTCCTCGGGCACGAAGACACTGTCCATGACGATCTCGCCGGTCACGGAAGCTCGCAGGCCCACCTTGCCGTGGATAGCCGGAGCGCTCAAACCCTGCATGTGCTTTTCGAGGATGAAGCCGCGGATGGGACCGACGGCTCCCGCCTGACTCACTTCCTTTGCCCAAACCACGAAGACATCGGCAATCGGGCTGTTGGTGATCCACATCTTGCTGCCACGCAATTCGTAGCCGCCCGGAACCTTGGTCGCGCGAGTCGCCATGCTCCCTGGATCGGAGCCGTGGTCGGGTTCCGTCAAACCAAAACAACCTATCCACTCTCCGGTGGCCAGCCGGGGCAGGTACTTTTGCCGTTGCGCCTCCGTACCGAACTCGTAAATCGGCACCATCACCAGAGAACTTTGTACGCTCATCATCGAGCGGTATCCGGAATCGATGCGCTCTACCTCGCGCGAGATCAGGCCGTAAGCGACATATCCCAACCCTGGACCACCATACGACTCGGGAATCGTAGGCCCCAATAAACCCAAGGCGCCCATTTCCCGAAAGATGGCCGGATCCGTCTTTTCGCTACGAAAAGCTTCCAGCACGCGAGGAGCCAAACCGCCCTGGCAGTACGCTGCCGTGGCGTCGCGCACCATGCGTTCATCGTCGGTGATTTGCTGATCCAGCAAGAAGGGGTCCTCCCAACGGAAGGCGGCACGAGATACGGTCATAGTCGATTCCAGGTGTCAGCGGCAGCGCCACAAGGCTTGCTGTGCATCGCACCGAGAATGTTATCCGCCTCACCACGCCAGTGGCAACGAGACGTTGGCGCGAAGCAAAGGCAGCGCTGCATCGTCGCCCAGACGCCTGCTCTAGGCGACAAGGCAAGGTCTTCAAACTGCCGGACGGCAGTGTGGAATTCAGCCGTCTGGTACCGCCCACGTGCTTGGTCGATGCGTCGAATCAATTCACACGCCAATGCCTCGCCAGTGGTTTGCCGGGCACAAGAACGCTGGCTTAGGACATTCAGGGCTTCTCGGTATGCGATTGCTGCGCCCCGACGGGTACCCTGGCTGCCGGCGCTCCCAAGTTATCGCTCAGCCCCAGGTTGGGCGCATCACCATCCCGAAGCAGAGATGTCGGCGGTCCCGCCGCCGGAGCGCTTTGGACGCCTGGGGGCGTATTGATGCCGGCTTTTTGGAAACCAAGACTGGTTTCATCGAACTTCATCCGGAGCCGAAGGTAAAAACCTTCACTGGTGTATTCATTGGCTGCCAGATCATGATCTACCAGCCCGATCACGTTGTAGCCTAATGACAACCAGATATCGCGGTATAGCTGATAACCGACTTCCGTTCCCAACGTTTTTTGCAAGGCGCCCCCCTGACCGTAAAGCACACCCGCCTGGAAGCCGATATTCCACTCTGGGTTGAGGTCTTGAGTCATGCGACCTTGCAGCAGGTGTGCCCAATAACGATTGGCCAGATTGCTGTCTTCGGCCCGGCTGACCTTTACTGCATATCGAGAAGACAGGTATGTGCCTCTCTGCGGATTAACGTTGAGGTGCGCCGCGATGATGTCTGTTGTAAAGGTGCCCGGCAAATTCGCAATGCCTGACCCACTTGAAAATGCGCTGCCGGACGAATTGCCACTGCCCACTACGCGGTCAGACTTATGTTCGTACCGGGCCAACGCATTCCAGAAATTGCTATCGACCGGACGATACGCCACGCCTACCTGATGCCGCTGCAACTGGCGTTCGTTACCAGCACTCATCCCCTGACCGGTGCTGTCGCTCACGACACTCCGTGCCAGCAAGCTGAATTCCGGGCTTATCTTGTAGCCGGCGCCGGCACTGAAAAGCAAAGTGTTGGAGTCTGAGCCGTCCCGGGCCTCGAGGATCGCGCTTATCTTAAGACGCTCGACGTTGTATTCGATACCGCCGGTAATTGATGTCGATTCCCCCAAGGTTCCGCCGTAACCCGTTCCATTATTTACGCTGTTACTGACACTACTCAGGTTTCGGGTGTGCTCCAAGCCACCAGTCATCCGAATTCGCTCCGTCACCTGATAAGTGTTGCGAAGCCCCAATGCCGCTATAACGCCACGCCCATCCGCTGAGTCAGCAAGGCGATATTCGTTATAAACCCGACCGCCTTCCATGTAGGCGCTTTCAATGCCGAGAATACCGGTGTTGTTGATCTGGGTGCCTCCCACTTCAAAGGGTCCGTACAAGCCAGAGATCAGTTCGTATCGGCCGTATGCGCGCGTTTTTTCGGTCAACGCATAGTTGGCGCCGATGGCGAGCGTCTGACGATCTGACTCACTGAGGCTTTGTTCGCCTTCTACGAACGCCTGCGCTCCGGGCAGCCCTGGAACAAGGGTTGAAATCCGCGCCCGTACGGTAGACAACTGACTGGCCCCAGATCCCCCGCTATTTGTCGCTGCAGCGCCCATTGAAGTGGTATTGGTTGCGCTCAGGCTGCTTCCAAGCGCGCCGTTATATGTCGAGGTAGCACCATAGTCGAAACCTGAGCTGCTTCCCAACGTCGTGTTACTTTGACCACGCCGTATCCCTGCTTCGACGGTAGTCGATTCGGAAAGCTTCTTCTGAACGCTCAACGTAGCACCCGAACGGTTTTGCGCAGTCGTGACGTCCTTGCTATAAAGCGCTTCGCCGCGCACCGCGAGAGATGGGTCTAGGCGGTATTCCGCCCGTGCGGATGCGTCTGTCCGTCCGCTGCTCATGCTGGAAGCCGGATTATCGAAGCCGGCTGTAGTTTTGGTAATAGCAGCTACTGCCGCCAGCTTCTCGTCCTGCAGCCGTACCTCTGCCCGCACACCGGTTCCATCGCTCTTTGCGTCAGACTGGGTTTGAACGAGTTCCGCCGCCAGCGTTGCGTTGGTTCCTAATCTTGCCAACGCGGTGACTGCGGCCAGGTCACGTTGGTTTTGAGGATTGCGGTCCGTACTCGCGACGACGCCGACTTGAAGCTGGTCACTCACCTTGAATTGAGCGTCGGTTCCAGCGACGATAAATTTTTCACCCCCGCTGTCCACTTCGTACGTCACGCGAATCGATTGCGGATTCAAGTTCGCGTCTACCGACGAGATGGGTCTCGTAAAGAGCAAGCGGCGAGTCAGCGACTCCATTGTGTAATCCACGAATCGAGTGACCGACGTCCGCTGCAATACGATATTAGGCTGCGCGCGATCGCGGACAATGATTTCCACTTGCTCGCTGTTATCGACGAACACCCCGCCAACCGCACTAAGATAATACGGCCCTGAAATTCCAAGCGCCCGAAACTCTTCCACTTGCTGAGCCTGGGAAGTATTGGCAGCATAGCTGGTGACCCTTACCTTTTCGTCGTCATAGACACCCTTAGCTCCAGTCAAGGTTCGGTTCGATTGACTAAGGCTGCGCACCTCCGTACTGCTGGCGGTAGTGAAATCTCCATACAGTAAATATGAGCGATCCTTGTCTACACGAACATAAAGACGTTGCGTACTTTGCGCATCGAAGCCACGAATGGAAGAGTCCCCATAAACCGGATAAAACTCATCCGGACGAATGTCCCTGAACAGGCGATCTTTCTGTTGTTTGTTCGAATCGAAGCTGGCGGTCAGCAGGTATTCGCCCTTCAGCGCGCCCTTCAGGAAAAATGCAGACCGTCCGGCGACCCGGGCGTTGTCGTGGTCGCCGCCCAGGCTACTCAGTTCATTTTCAAATGCAGCACCGGCTGGCAAAGCGCCTAGCGGGAGTTGCCCGCGCTTCGTCAGGTCGATCACGCCTTCAAGCAAACCGACGCCGATCATTGGCCGCAGATCCGGCAGAAGCGCGATGGTGACTTCGCCCGCAAACTCACCCGTGCTCACCCGGATTCGCGCGTTACCCGGTTCTGCGGGTGGCAGCAGCCGGAATTCCCCATGGCCTCCATCCATGAAAACCTGGGTTCCCCGCTCGGTTGCGCTCAAGTCCTCGTCGAGCCAACGGCCTCGGTCAGACTCCAACGTCAGCTGCGTGCGCGCAGTCACAGGCACTCCGGAAGCGTCGACGAGATCCACCTTGACGACGATCGCCGTGCGTGCATCTGCACGAGCGCTTGGCGGAGCATTTATCTTGACCGCGCTCAGTCTGTCCGGCGCGATGAGATGGATAACACTCGCACTCCCACGAGCATTTCCAAAGCTGTCGGTCGCCTCCACCGAGAGTTCATTGCGTCCCGGCCTCAGCACTACGCCGATATATTCCCACGCGATCAATTGCCGTTCGGCGAGGGTCGCCTTCTTGCCAACTCGGGCCTGATCTATCAATGCGCCATTGACCATCAGCTTGAAGGTCACGCCGGCTTCGCCCTTGACACGAACATTGATCGATTGCGCCGGCAGGGTGTCGCCGTCTTTCAGGTCGATAAACCCCAGGGCGTTATTCGCCAACCCAGGCAGCAACACCTCCAGGTCTATAACACTGGGCTTAACGATCGGCAAGATAGATACGCTTCGCGGTTCAACCATCGCTCCACTGGTCGCAAGCGGCCGTGTGTCGCCCCCTCCTGGCGACGCCGTCGGGCCGGCCGTGACCGTTGAAGCCTGTGCAGAAGCGGGCAAACCCGACAACGGAGCAAACAGGCTTCCTGCCGCAGCAGGTAATGCACTATTGACCGAGCCAAGCGTTCCCCCAGCCCCGCCAATTGCGCCGATGAATCGACTTCCGGGGCCGCCATTGGAGATCGCAGGCAAGGCAATCAGAGGTGCCGTAACCGACGCCAATTGACCACCAATGCCACCACCGATTGCCGACTGACCGCTCGCGGGCTGCCCACGCGAGTCACTGACGACAGCAACTCGGCTTTCCGGATCGAGCCGGACCCGCATTTGCGCCTCTCCCTCGGCGTTCGACCTCACCTGAATAAGGGCACGACGCGCAGTCACCTCTGCAACTACCGCTTCGTTGTCGCAATTCACTACTATGAAATCTGCCTTGTGAAACTCCCCTTTTACTAAATCGACGAAGCGGCTCGCCGGGCTACCGGAATTTTTATTATCCAGAATATCCAGTCGCGCACCCGACGGCAGAGTTGTCTCGTCCACCCGCAAGACATGGGTGACAGGCTTCAGGCCATACAGGCTCCACTTCCCGTCACCGTCCGTGATGACATATGTTCCGGTTTCCATGTAGAGGCGTACGCCGGGAATCCCGATCTCCCGCGCACCTTCTTGCACGCCATCGCGGTTGCAATCCAGATAGACCTTACCGAAAGCGAACGCCTCATCGGAAAAAACACCCCCAGCCACGCGAAGACTCCAGCTGGCCAGGTTTGATTGAAGCGGTCCGGCATGCGCCGACGCGCGATTGACTACGTCGCCGTTGGTCGGCGCTCCGACACCTATTCGCACCCGATAACGCACGGTTGCAGAAGCCTCAGGAAGAATTTGAAAGTCAGGAAACTCAAAAGTCAATTGAGGACCAGCCCCACCTTTAGGATTCCCCGCAGCAATTCCATTCAACTGCGTACTGCCCGCAAGGTAGCCAAAACCGACAGGCAACGTGTTATTGATAACGAAGCCTTTGACCGGTGCACCCGTTCGATTGGTAACGGTCAAAGCGAAGTCAACGAAGTCTCCCATCTCTGCGAAGCGCTTGCTTCCCTCCATACGGAGCACTAGCCCTCTGATGTTCCCTGGATCCAGCGGAATGTGATTATTGACGACATAGCAGCTGGCTCCTCCAAGGCCGTCTACACCGGAAATAACAGAACCGTAATAAGTCGTGGGATCCCCAGGTTTCGGCGCTCCAGCATTGGCCACCACCGCGCCACAGGCTGTGAACGTTCCTGGAATCACTGGCAGCAGTTCGGATGGCGTCGAGTAAAAACTACCAGCTGGTGGTGAAACTGTGAGTGCATAGGTGCAGCGACTGTCGACCGGAGGTGAATTGAGAAAGAACTGATACTGACCGTCCTGCCCAGTTGTCAAGGACACACTGCCGTTGCCATTAAAGGTGTAAGCGGCAGAGGTTCCACCGAGTATCTCAGCGGGAAGAATGGGCCCCGTCTTACCGTTGACGCAGGACTGACGCGCATAAGTTACCACGGCTCCTTCAATCGGCTGGCGGGTCGCGGCGTCATAAATGACACCTTGAGGATCCATTAACAGCGACTGAGCGCTCGCCGCCGTTGCCGACAACAGCGTCTTCGGGTCGAAACCTATTGTATTTTGCGAAAACGAAGCTGCCCACGCTTTATTGGTTAGCGGCGCGCGAATCATGCCTTCCTTGGACTGCGCATATACCCGAACGGTGAATGTGATTTCCTCAGTCTGGCCGGCACCAAGGGCACGACTTCCATCGGTCGCACTCAATGAAATTTCCGTGGGCAGATCGTAGGGATCGGTACTACTCTGCTGGCTTCGCTTACAAACTGCACGACCGGTGAACGCTGACGATGGATTCAAGCTGCCATTTCGGGCGCGCGGCGATTTAAGCAACTCCCAGGAATCGACAAGGCGGTCCGGAAGATCCATGTTAAACGCGCAGTTCAGGTTATCGATGACTCGCACGTTAGGCGCCGGAGCATTGCCTGTATTGGTTACCTTCAGTATGTAGTCAAAGTCATAGACTCCCGCAGCGATTCGACGTGGCAAAGAGGCAGTTTTTACCAGGCGCAGAACGGGCAACTGCCCCATCACAACACTGCGTGAAGAGTTGTTATTAGGATTATTATCGCCGTCCGGATCGGGATCAAGCCCATCAACCGAATCATCAAAAACCGATGGAGGCGCGCCCACGGTGACCGCTGCAGAAGCCTTTGCCGTATTAGATAAATTAGCGGTACGGCCGGCGAGATTCACTCGTACGTCGAATAGGATCGTTGCCTCTGCATGTGGTCCCAGCTCTCCACCCGCAGCCAATAGCTGGTGATTGGCGGAAGTGCCGGTAAATGCGGGATTAGCACGAATATTCGCGGCATTGGTGATTTTCAGCGATCCCGGAACGATCGTGTACTGGCTTGCGGCCGGTACCAATGCACTAGTGTAAGTTCCAAAATTTTCGGGCGCCATCCCTTCAAGTACGTCCGACGCTTGCACGCCGTAAAGCCACGCAGAGCCGTAATTTCGAATATTGAGTTGAAAGCGCACGTTCGCCGTTCCGTCCGGCAAGCCATCAACGCCGATGTTCGAAATTGGAATGGATGCTTGCTTGGCAATACCTACAAGTCCAAAATTTGACCCGATGATTAAAACATTTGACGGTGTCATGACGGAACTGGACCCGTCGAAATAATAGGCTTCCGCGATGTTTCGAACGTTACTTTCGAGTGAATTATCGACGGCAACAGCAAACTGGAATGCTAACGAGGTATTAACCCGAACCGCAGTCGTGAGGCCGATTGCCACTTCGACCGCGTTTGGATCCTCGGTCGTTTGGAAACTAAAAATGGGATCACCCATCCGCCGATAGAGCCGGATCGCGTTCGCAGCGGTAGTTTGCAGACTACCAGCCAAGTAGCGCGTGCCTGCGGGGATAAGGTCCCTTATGAGTACCAGCCGCGTTGTGGAACCGTTAACTTTAACGGTGGCGGTCGTTGACCCCGTGACGTCTACCGGCTGCGCATCTTGAAGGCCGATATTGGCAGCTTGAATATTGAAGTTGATATTCGACCGGCCTTGCACGACTCCACCGCCGTGATTAGCCGACTTCGACAATACCAATACTGCACCGGTGGCTATTGCGATAACGTCTTGATTTGAGACAGATACGGTTTGCAACCCACTGGTTGCTACCAAAGACATGCAAGCTTTCCCACTCGTCATGAGAGGAAGCGTTCCACGAACGAGGAGGTTGATTTCCTGCGCTGGAGCCAAGGTGATGCTTGCGGGTGAGTTTATTGATATTGCAACGTCGGCTGCATCTTGAACGCCGTTGTTATTGACGTCATTCAGGAGCTGGAGGCTCCCTAAATCCAGATCGCTGATGGGGCAACTTTCGCCTCGATTGGAAAGCCGCATCGTATAAGTTGACGCGATGTTGCCGGTGTTGACTAAATGGTGACTCAGCACGACGGTAGAACCGGGTGCGCGACTGATGATCTGGCTTTGCGTGAGAACTGCCGCTTCGACAGTAGCAACGATCGCGGTTACGACATTCGAAACAGCGGTTTCGCTTTGGGTGTAACCGTTGGGGACGTAGGTTGCTGTGGCGGTAACCCGCATCGAAGCGCCCGCCAGCGCCGGTGATGCAGTCGCCTTGACGGCCAACACCAACATAAGCACCAGGCATATGCCGTGAAAAACAGAGACCGACCTTATGCAGAAGGAAGACCGAAAGAATATCTGACAAAAGAGGAGGTTCACTCCATATACCTCGCGAGAACAACGGGCCGAAATTCAAGAGCACCGCGCCCGAAAGGCGGTAATAATCGCCTTTCGGTTTCGGTTAAGTTGCCTGAGAGGCGGCGCGTACTTGGAATTTCGTACGAGCCTGACAAGCGTTTATTTATCGATGACGACGCTGTAATCCAAGGTGACAGTACCGAGCGGATTTAACGTACTAGACGCACTACCACAGCTTATTTCAGAGCCATTTGCAGAAAATGTCGGCATGGTGCCGGTGTTATTGGTAGCGACGCATTTCACTGCCGGTTGAATCGCGCTAAGGGTTGTGTATGACGGCACGCGATCGTAAATCGTCAAATTGCTTACCGGCGTTGAACCTTCATTAACTGCGCGAACGTTATAATAAATACATGATCCCGGTTTTACGACCAGGTTGGCGGCAGTAGGGGTGACATCAGCTGCTCCGTCGCATAAAGCGTCGATCGCCTGGGTTTTATAGACTCGAATTGAACCTGTCGTAATCGTCGTCAGGTCGGTAACGGCAGGCGACCCACAACTGTTCGGTGCGGCAAAACTTGCAGTCACCGTCGCAACCTCCGAACTGCCGACTAATAGCCCGGCAGGGGCGGAAATACGCACCAGGATTTTCTGCGCGTTGCCCGCTCCGGGTAGCAAGGGCTTTGTAATCGGTCCAGTGACGAGGACTTCGGGTGTGCCGTCGTTAGCCAGGAATGCAGAGTAAGTCCAACCAGCTGCAGTTTCGGCGGCCGGGAACGTTACTTGGATCGTGTAAGCACCGCAGCTTTGAAGACCTATGTTAGTCAGTATGTGCGAATACGCGACGGTACCGGGACTCGAAAGCTGCCCGCTATTATTCCCGACCAATGCGGCGGCGTAGTTTTGAGCGGGCGTTGTCGTGACGGTAACAGCATCGGTCTTGGTGTCGTTGGCGATGACACCAGAGCTGGTCGCCGTGGTGGCCATGACGCGGAAATAGAATTTCTGAGCTGTTACCGGGACCTGTTGGGGGCCTGGCGTGACACAAGCCGTCAAAGCCACCTGCGAGTTTCCACTGACCGAGCCTGTATCCGATATTCCTGGTGTCGATGCCAAACATGGCGAGTTGGCCCCTGCCACGAACTTCACACTCCAGTTAGCAGGGAGGTTTCCGGGAAAGATCGGTGACCCGCTCGCTGCCAGCGAATAGACACGCGCAGTTGGATCGTTGTTCGCCACATACAGGTTAAAGCCAGACGCGACCCCAGGGATGGTTTCGTTGGTCGTTGTTGGCAAAGGGCTGGGGCCGGCACCCAGATCGCCATTACCGGTGGATCCGGCAATGCCGTTACCTGCGGCGGAATTCGTCAGGTCGACCAAGCCTCGTGAAATGGCAGATATCGTGTCGCGAGTTGCGTCCCTTTTTGTGGGGTCGTTTCTCGATGTGCCAACCAGCACTGCGCTGTAGTTCACGGCACCGACGGGCAAGCCGGTCGGCAGGAACGCCGCTACGACGACGCTGGTCTCTCCACCAGCGGGGATCGGGCCTGTGTCGACAATGCCGTCCCGTACACCTGTATCTTGCAAAGGGGTGGCGCCGTCTGCGCCAAAGAGAAAGAACGTCGTGCCAGCCGGGAATGTTCCCGGGCTGACCGCAAGGTTTACCGTATCGTTCGCATCTCCGAGGTTGTAGATCTTTTGGACAAACTTCACGATGGAAGCTGCTTCTGCCGAAGTAACCGTCGTCGTATCGTTCGCGTCGCCATTCGGTACGCCGGGTGTCGAATCCAGTGCGTTTGAACTACTCGACGCCGCAGAACCCAATGCGATGCCGAAGCGTCCGTAGACTACATATGGTGTGGTCCCTGTGGGTGTAATGACCGTACCTGGGTTCGTCGATGTTGCGCCTACACCGGCATCGCCCGGGTTGTAAAAGGCGACGTTGGTCGTTCTTTGACCTCCTGCAGTAGCGGTGCTGTTGACCAGGACCACAAAACTCAGCGTTTGTGTGAACGTTGGGGCTACCGATGCCAGGACTGCGGTAATTCTCCCCCCTGCTGCGACCTGAAAGTCGATACCTGCTGGATCACCGAGGGCGGCCTCCGTCAATGCAATACCTGGGGAGCTGCTCCAAACAGCGGAGCCGGTGACATAGGTCAAGCCAGGAGGAAGGACATCTGACAGAGCGAATGTGCCTGCGGCTAAGCCGGTATTGCTGAATCGAAGCGTATAGACCGTGTATACGCACGCCGGCGTCGATTCGAGGCCGGCGACCCAGGACGTCGGGCAGGTCGCAGAAGATGAAGCCTTGCCACCGACGACCGCGGTTGGCCATCGACCGCCGCCGACGGCGGAAACCGCAGGAGCCCCGATGCTCTTGGTCATCGTGAACGCGGCGCCGGTGGTGAGATTGACTAAGTCTTTGGCGGATGCAGTGACCACCGTATACATCGGCAGCGAGGCTGCAACAGGAGCAGCATTGATCGTTGCTGTTTCGTACGGCGACTCGTTTCCGATGGCGGTTGCCGGCAGCGTGTAGGCAACGACGAACTTGAAAGTGCCGTTGCTGCCTGCCACTGTCACTGCAGTCGCGGTCGAGCAAGGGGCTGCAGCGGTTGCCGAGCAAAGTGCTGGACCGGAAGGATTGCCGCTTCCGTCGTCTGCAAAAATTTCGGTTTTGGCGAAGCGACTTGCGGCCGAGGTGACCGAAAGGTTGAATTGATCGGTCCCGTTACCGGTATTGGTTAGGACGTGTGGCGCATAAAGGGTGCCGCCAGCGTTGGCGGTTTTAGTATTGACAACGGTCCCGTTCACGCTGTCGAGTGCGAAAGCACCAACCTGTTGCACAACCGTGACAACCGGGTTGGATGTAATGATGCTGGGCTTACCGGTGGCGTCAGTAAAGCTTGCCGACGCGGTATTTCCAATATTTGTCAGTGCTGGAGGAGCAGCTGCGTAAGCTCCAAAGGACGTCAACATCAGGGTAGCCAACAACGCTCCCATCGGTGCCCATGTCTCATCCAGCTTTGAGCCCACACGGTGGGAGATTGTTGGTGTTTTCACAAGATGGATCCTTGGTTGCGGTCGAAAGTCGTGAAATCGTCTTTGTGGTGATAATTGAAACTACACACGTTTAATCTTCTTGGTTCACTCAAAGTTTTTCGCATAAGCGAGCTACCGATAAACTCGGATAATTTTTACCGCCGAGGATTTGGTGGATTCGGTTTGCCAGAGGACTCAAGTAGTTGCTTATCCTGGGCTGCTGGCAATACGGGGACTACTGCTTCCACCTGAGCGCGAGCGGTCACGGTCGTGACCCCGTGAGCAGGTAATTGACCCAGGGACCAGCGAAGGCTCCGATAATCCGCATACGGAATATTCTCGGATTTCCCGGCGACGTTCCGGCTTAGTGGTTCCGCCGAAAAAACACCGTCTTTCGTGGCGACCTTTACACGAGATTGGCCAGGTTTTGCACTTTTTGGCTGGTATGCAAGACCTTCCGGGATAGGCAAATCGGCAACCAGTCCGCTCACCGCCTTCGCCCCGCGGTTGGTGTACACGACTTGATATTCAATGACGTCACCAGGCTTGACGGTGGAAGCGTCTTCGTATTTTTCGATTCCTTCGGGCGACCGGACAACCTTGCGTTGTGTCAGTAACGCTTCCACGGCTGATTCTGTTGCCGTGGCCTGCGCGGTTGATAATATCGATGGTTTTTGGTCCTCGGCCCTGCTAGCGAACGCGATGGAGCTGCCGACAAGCAAGAAAAACGCCGCGAAAGCGGCGCGCCCTTTCATATGCCTGGGTAAGATTTTTTGGGGAGACTGGGACGCCCGAATGGGCCGTGAACCGTGCGATTGCAGCTGGTTCTGAATAGAAAGTGATTCCGGCATGGGCGCCTCTCTTGCATTCGGATGTTTACTAATGCTGCAGTACCACTGCAAGCAACACATCCATTTAAACAAGAAAAGCCATCAAGTTGGCACTAACTCCGGAAAATTACACAGAGAACATTCTTATCCTAAATTAACTTAACGATACGCGCTAATTACAGCCATTCATAACTTACTAATTGAATTTTTTATATCGAAGTCGGAGCAAACTAAAGCCGATGTATTACCACAGCCCAGGCATCATTAAGCCTCAGACTGTCGAATCGTTCGTGTATCTTGAACCTGTTCATTTTGATCATTACCCGAGAGAAATCACGCGTGCGCCGCCAAAGAGTCGAATCGAAAAGACATGGCCCCATCCGCTCGCAGGAGCAAAACAGCGCAAAAAAAGGGGGCCCAGCCCCCTTTTTTTGTCTACCGCCGATGTCGGCGATGAAATCGTGTCGTCACCGCGTGGCGAGGTAGCGAGACGGGTCAACCGGTTTACCCTGGCGGCGAATTTCAAAATGCAGTTTCACCTTGTCGGAATCGCTAGAGCCCATTTCGGCGATTTTTTGCCCTTTGCGTACGGATTGGTCTTCCTTCACCAGCAGGGTCTGGTTGTGGGCGTACGCGGTGAGATAAGTGTTGTTGTGCTTGAGGATGATCAAGTTGCCGTAGCCGCGCAGGCCGGCACCCGCATAAACGACCCGCCCGTCCGCTGCGGCGACGACCGGATCCCCCGCCTTGCCGCCGATGTCGTAGCCCTTGTTCTTGGCCTCGTCGAAAGTGGCGAGCAAGGGACCGGGAGCCGGCCAAATGAAGGCGACTTCTTCCTCGGCTCCCGTCGATGGGGCAGGACGCGCAGCGGCCGGTGCCTGCGTTGCCGGTGCCAGCGGGGTGCCGACGACCGCCGGGGCCACCGGCGAGGCCGCGACAGGAGCTCCCGCATTGGACGGTGCCGGGGCGCCCGGCGGAACGACGCGCAGCACCTGCCCGACTTCGATCTGGTCCGCGTTGGTGAGGTCGTTCCACCGCGCGATGTCGCGCCAGCCTTGACCGGTTTCCTGCCCCACCTTCCGCACGGTATCTCCGGGCTTCACGGTGTAGTAGCCCGGCTTGCCGGCGTTTTCAGCCCCGGGCAACGGCTTGACCGGCGCCGCTGCAGCGGCGGCCGACGTACCGTTTCCGAACGAGGTCGCCCCCAAGCCACGATCTTCGACAGGCGGGGCACGCATCGGGGCCTGGGGCGCACAGCCCGACAGCACCGAAAGTGCCATCAGCGCTCCCGTCATCCACCATCCACGTCCACGCGTAGCCAACATAAACATTCCTTTAAGCAATTCCGGATTTTAGGGGGACGAAATGCACGTTTTCGAGCACGGTCTGCTTGAACCCCTGAGGAGTACGGTCCACCACGACCAATGTCTGGTGGCCGGTCCGACCGGCCATGGGGGCTACCAGTCGCCCTCCCATGGCCAACTGTTCATACCAGGCATCGGGAATCGCCTCGCCTCCGGCGGCCGCGATGATGGCGGCGTAGGGCGCGCCCTTCGGGTAGCCGACCATTCCGTCGCCGAACAGCAGATGCACATTTGCGATCCGAAACGGCCGCAGGTTTGCGCGCGCTTTTTCATGGAGTCCGCGCAGGCGTTCGATGGAGTAGACCTCGCGTGCGATCAGGGCAAGTACCGCCGCCTGGTATCCGCAACCTGTGCCGATCTCGAGTACCCGGCCCAGCGGCGCGCCTTTCGAGATTTCGGCACCGAGCAGCAGTTCACACATGCGTGCCACCACACCGGGCTTGGAGATCGTCTGTCCGAGCCCGATCGGCAGGCTGGTGTCTTCGTAAGCCTGATTGAGGAGCGCCGAATCGATGAAACGGTGCCGCTCGACCGTGTCGAGCGCTTTCAAGACCAGTGCCGAACGCACACCCTGCGCTTCTATCTTGCGCACCATGTTCGCGCGGACCGCAGTCGAGTCAGGCCCCAGCCCGACCGGCCGGGCCATTGGCTGCCCACTGCCTGCCTGTACAAGCCCGGGAAGCGCCGGCGCTGCGGAAGACCGCGCGGCGCGCGACGCGGTATTGGGTTGCCCGACGCCGTCGCGTGGCGGAAGCCGGGCCGGAAACGACGGTCTGTTGCTCAAGGTGATGCCCTCACCTGATCACGCCGGAGCGCGAACCAGGCCCTCGTCCGGATCGTGGTCGGCCATCGGCTCCAGCGAGCCGCCCATCCGCTGGGTTGCATCGATCCAGTAGCCCAGGTTGTCGTGGTCGGTCAGGTCGACTTTCAGCGGCGTCATCGCGACGTGGCCGTTGGCGGCGGCATGAAAGTCGGTGCCTTCGGAATCGTCCTTGGCGAGACCCGCCGCGCCGATCCAGTACATCGTTTCGCCTCGCGGACTGGTCTGCGTGATGACTCGTTCGGCAGCATGGCGCCGGCCGAGGCGGCACAGGCGCACTTCGCCTAGCGAGTCGTAGGCGAGGTTGGGGATGTTGACGTTGAGCAACCAGGGTGCGTCGCCGACCAGCCGGCCTCGGGCGAGTTCCTGGACGATGTCGCGCGCCTTGCGTGCCGCCGATTCCAGTTCGCCCCAGCCCTTTTCGACCTGCGAAAACGCGATGGCCGGCACACCGAAAAGAAAGCCTTCCATCGCCGCGCCGACGGTGCCGGAATAAATGGTGTCGTCGCCCATGTTGGCGCCGTTGTTGATGCCGGATACGACGAGGTCGGGCCGGTAGTCGAGCAGGCCGGTCAGCGCGACATGCATGCAGTCGGCCGGGGTGCCGTTGACATAGCGGAAGCCGTTAGAGCCCTGGTGCACATACAGAGGCGCGTTCAGGGTCAGGGCATTGGACTTGGCGCTGTTGTTGTGCTCGGGCGCGATGACCTCGACCTCGGCGATTTCCGCCAGCGCCTGGTACAGCGCGACGATACCGGGGGCCTGGAAGCCGTCGTCGTTAGAAAGCAGGATCTTCATCATGGGCAGCGCCGGATTGTAGGCGGCGGGTGGTCCGCCGAGGGTCGGGTTGGTCAGCAGTCCAGGCGCTCGAGCAGGGCGTCGGGCCGCAGCGGCCGGGCGAAATGGTAGCCCTGCGCAAAGGTGCAGTGAAGGTGGCGCAAGCGTTGCGCGATGGCATCGGTTTCGACACCCTCGGCCAGCACGTCCAGGCCGAGGCTCAGCGCCAGCGAAATGATGCCGCGCACGATGGCGGCGTTGTCGGGATCGTCGATCAGGTCGCGCACAAACGACTGGTCGATCTTGATCTTGTCGAACTTGAAGCGCCGCAGATAGGCAAAGCTCGAGTAACCCGTGCCGAAGTCGTCGATGGACAGTTTCACACCGAGCGCTTTCAGCTGCCGCAAGGTGCTCATCACCGCCTCGCCGTCATGCAGCAGCACGCTCTCGGTCAGCTCCAGCTCCAGCTTTTCGGAAGAAATGCCCGAGCGAACCAGTGCGTTTTCGACCTGCGCAAGCACCACCCCCCGCTGAAATTGCCGAGCCGACAGATTGACGGCGACGAAGAGGTGCGGGTGGCCCGCCTGGTGCAGCGCGCGCAGCTGGCGGGTGGCGGTCAGCAGAACCCAGCCGCCCAGTTGCTCGATCATTCCGCTTTCTTCGGCGAGCGGGATGAAGACGCTCGGCGGGACAGCGCCCCGCAGCGGATCGTCCCAGCGGCACAAGGCTTCGACACCGACGATGCGCCCCGTGGCCAGTTCGACCAGTGGCTGATATTCCAGTCGCAATCCGTCGTGAGCCAGGGCATGGCGCAGCGACGACTCCAGCTGGAGCCGTTCCAGCGATGCGTCGTTCGTCGCGGCCATGGCAAATTCGAAGTCGGCCCGGCCGCCGCGTTTGGCGACGTGCAGCGCCGTATCGGCACGGCGAAACAAGGCATCGAACGTGTCGCCGTCGCCCGGGAACATGGCGATGCCGATCGAGATGGAAACGTTGATCGGCATCTCGGCGATGGTCACCGGCTCGGCCACCGCGCTCATGATGGCGCGTGCGGCCTGGCTGGCCTCCGCCGTGTGGCGCAAGCCAGGAACCGCCACCAGGAATTCGTCGCCGCCGAGCCGGCCCACCACGGCCCGGGCTCCCGCCGCGACTGTCAGGCGCGCGCCGACGGTGCGCAGCAACTGGTCGCCCGCGTCATGGCCCAGCGAATCGTTGAGCACCTTGAAGTTGTCGATGTCGACGACCATCACCGCCACGTTCTCGTTGAGCGAGCGGGCCTCTTCGAGGAGGCTGGTGGCGTGCAGCCCGGCTTGGCCCCGGTTGGACAGGCCCGTCACCACGTCGAGCGTGGACAGGGTGGCGATGCGCTCCTCGGCCGCCTTGGTGGAACTGAGGTCGGACAGCGCAGCCACATAGTGGGTGATGGCGCCCGTGCCGCGATGGCGCAGCACCGACAGGCTCAAGCGTTGCGGAAACACATGGCCGCTGCGGCGACGGTTCCACACCTCGCCGCGCCACTCGTCCTGCGTCTCCAGTAGCTGCCAGATGGCACGATTCAAGGCTTCGTCCTGCTGGCCGGCCGTGAGCAGCATGGGATCGAGGCCCAGTGCTTCTTCCTGGGCGAAGCCGGTGATCTCGCTGAAGGCGGCATTGACCATCACCACCCGATGCGATGCATCGGCGATCAGGATGCCGTCGGTGCTCTGGTCCAGCACACGGCCGGCCAGCTCCAGCTTGGACGAGGCGCTGCGCAGGTCGGTGACATCGCGCCTGACCACCAGGATGTGCCGCCGGCTTCCGTCGGCCTCGAACGAAGGAGCGCGCAGAACGTCGTGCAGGCGCGTTGCCTGTTGCCGGTCGATGAAGACCTCTTCGGTGCGCAGGGGCATGCCCGAAAGCCACACGGCCTCTTCGTGCAAGGCCGACTCGCGGAGGAAATCAGCCGAAGGATGGTTGCCACCGATCAGTTCGGCATCCGAAAAACCGCTGCCGGTGCGACCCAGGTGCAGATGCTGGCGCATGGCCGGGCTGGCCAGCAGCCAGCGTCCGTCTCCGTCCTTGAGATAGGCCATGTCGGGCAGATGCGAGAACAGGGCGAGCAGCGTTTCGCTGTCGGCCAAGGGGGTAGGCGCCACTACCACCGGAGGGCGAAGCTCGCCGGCCGCATCGCTGAGCAAAAACCAGCGATACCGTTCGGTCGCGTGGCCGGATGCGGCGCCTGGCCACCATGCGAGACGACGCGGATTTCCGGTCGCGGTGTTGATGTCGTCGACGATGCAGCCGCTGTGGGGGTCGGCCAGGCGCCGCATCATCTCCGTTCGATGGGCGGCGTCCGGGCACAGAACCGACCAGGCATCCGGGTCTTCCAGCATCGAAGCACTCTGATAGCCCGTCAGGGTGCCGCAACCCTCTCCCCAATAGACGATGCGGCAGGCATCCGCGATGTCCAGCGCGGCGAGGGCAAAGGCCTGACCGACCAGCGACATGTCGAACTGGCGCACGACGTCCGCCAGACTGGACTCCGTCTGGAAACTTTCGCTCGCTGGCAGCCGACCTTGCATTTAAATCCTCATCTGCAACCCACGCAGCGAGCATGTCTGAACACACCCAAGCGCGGCACCGGCGTGCCCTGCAGTCGAGGAAAAATTATAGGGGGGCCGAACGGCCTAATCGCACATGGGCCCTAAGTAGTTTTGCGAACGCTCACTCAGCCGTTCATGCGCATTGGTGGTTGTTGGGACGGCGGTTCGCGCACCGGGATGGCTGGCGACGCAGGGTCTTCCGGATCGGCTGGTGGAACCGGCGGTGGTGCCACGGGGGGGACTGGCTCCGAGACAGGAACTTCACCCAGTTGGTGGTCCTGCTCCATCGCTTCTGATGGGTGCATACCGCTCATGCGACCGCCTGGACCGGAGCCGATGCCGCTGTGGCCTTGGGTGCCGGCGTCGTGCTGGGTTGGCAACCCGCCAGCGTGGCCAGAAGGATCAGCGCTGCCGCAAAACTCAGTTTTTTGTGCATGAAAATCTCCTTGAGGCATCAAGCTAACGAGCGGCACCCCGTGCCAGCGCAGGTTTTGACCTACAAGATCGGTAGGAGTCAGACGGAGATTTTTACTGTATATTTAAACAGCAACAACCTTCGACCGCAGTCCGACTGCAGGAATCCCCAATGGAATCGAGTCTCGACGTCCCGTACACCGCCAGCCTGGAAGACTGTCCCGGCTTGCCGGAAATTCAGCGTTCCCTCGCGGAAAAGCGTTATTGCAAAGCGCTCGAGAAAGCGCTGGGCGACGCCACGGGCGTGGCACACGCCTTTCAGGCCTGGCAGACCGCTGCGGACAGCGATGAAATCTCCATCGACAAGGAGACGGCCAACCTGGCGACCCGCTGGCTGAAAGCAGCCGATCTGGCACGCCAGGCAGGCATGCGCGATCTGGGAGAAGACACCGGCGCCTACTTCGACGTACGGCTGCATTGATAAGCTGGCCGTCTTCGGCAAGGCTGACGAGTTCCGGGACCGCGTCATCGAACCGGCTAGCCGGACGACGGCCTGCAAGTGAGCGTCGCCCGAAGCCGCCGCCGGCGGTGCTTATGCCCTCATCTGGACCGCCATGCAATCACTTCCTTCCGGCTACCGCGCTCTCGTGATCGGTGCCTCCGGCGCCATCGGGGCCGCCCTGCTTGCCCACCTGCGCGCGGATCCGGAGTGTGCAGAAGTGCTCGCCTTGGGACGAGACAGCGAACCGCCACTCGACTTCAATTCGACCGACAGCATCGGCCAGGCCGCGCAGGCAACGCAGGAAAAGGGTCCGTGGCACCTGGTGATCGTGGCCACGGGCATGCTGCAAGGGACCACGGGCAGCCCAGAGAAGCGCCTGGGCGATATCGACGCGCAGCACATGGCGGCCAGTTTCGCGGTCAACACCATCGGACCCGCCCTGGCACTGGCCCACTTCTCCGCACAACTGGTGCGCGGCGAGCGCAGCCTGTTCGCCGTGCTGTCGGCCAAGGTGGGCAGCATCGGGGACAACCGCCTGGGCGGCTGGTACAGCTACCGCGCTTCCAAGGCGGCGCTGAACATGGTGCTCAAGACCGCCGCCATCGAGCTGGCTCGCACCCATCCGCAAGTCGTGCTCGCTGCGCTGCATCCCGGGACGGTGAACTCGGCCCTGTCCGCGCCGTTCGGCGGCGCAAAGATCGGGCGGCCTGCAAGCGAAGCGGCCCGGCAGTTACTGATAGTGCTCGACGGTTTGCAGCCCGACGACAGCGGCGGCTTCTGGGCGTACGACGGACAGCGCCTGCCCTGGTAAAAGCCACACCCGGCGGCTGACCGACCGTCGCCGAAAAACTTCGGTCATCCTCTTTTCACGTCCTGCGTGAACTTACCCACTGCCGAATGAATGCGTTCGCCTGCTTCCGCGAAGCCCTTCGCAGAAAGCTCCTGACCGAACCGGCGTAGCTGCTCCGGGGTGATCCCGACGTTGACACTGATGCGTATGTGCGAAAGCAATTGGGATTCCACCCCCGACATTGCGGCGAGCGCGCCGACGGTCGTGAATTCGCGGCTCTGCCAGTCGAGGTTGTCCCGCGCGAAGATGTCCCCGAAAAGGTGGGTCTTGAGGTACTGATCGATCGCCGGTGCGAATTCGAAGACGGGTCCGCGTACCGGTGCGCCGGTGAGCGCGGTCTGGTTGGCGGTACCGGCTTCCAGCAGCGCCTGGCCTACCGGGATGGGTCGCTGCGGCGGCATGCCGGCCGGATCCTGAATGCCGCGTTGCGGCGCTCATCGACGACTTTCATCAATTCGGTCAACGCATTCAGGCTCCGCGGAAAGCCCGCGTATGCGTAAAGCTGGACAAGAACCTCCTTCGCTTCGGACAGTGTCAGCCCGGCGTCCAGCCCTGCGTCGAGCGCCTTGGACAGAGCCGTCATGTCGCCTAGGGCAGCGGCGGCGGCCATCGGTCCGAGGGAAAGGGTCTTGCTGCTCAGCGTGCCGGTCGAAATCGATGTCATCGAGGTGTTTCCTGTGTTTTCCGTGTTGCGCCGGGCAATGCCATCGGCTTGCGCAAATGCGGCGTCCATTCCCGCGACTGCCGCCAGGCCGAGAATCCCGCGCCGGGTGGCGACTGTGGTTTCAACGTCCGCTGTATTGGTCATCGGTCACCTTCTCCATCCAGTCGACGTTTTTGCCATCCGGTGTGGATCCGGTGACGGCGAGATGACTCATCGCTGTCGTCGGAGCCGCACCGTGCCAATGCTTCACGCCCGGCGGACACCAGACCACGTCCCCGGGTTTGATCTCCTGGACCTGCTTGCCCCATTCCTGGGTCAGCCCGACGCCGCCGGTCACGACGAGATATTGACCTCTGGGATGGGTGTGCCACGCGGATCGGGCACCCGGCTCGAAAGTCACCAACCCACCGGACGCCTGAATGTTGTCGTTGGCCGGGTAGACCGGGTCCACACGAACCCGGCCGGTAAAGTAATCGGCCGGTCCCACGGCCGACGGAACGGTTCCCGCACGTGTGATTTTTTGACTCTCGGGCGTCTGTGCGGATTGGCCGGCGGCCGACTGCGCCACGATCGCGCAGGTCAGGCCGCCGAGCAGGCGAGTGAAAAGCATTCGGGACTCCTTGGCGTTGAAGCTCCCAACTCTAGGTGGCACTCGGCTGTACGAGAAGATGGCCTAGACTGCATACGGTGTTGAGCCGAGTTCACCAATGGCCAAAGAAAACCTCACCGACCTGCAAGCGTTCGTCACCATCGCGGAGTCGAAAAGCTTCACCCGAGCCGCGGCGCTCCTGGGCCTCTCCAGGTCGGCGCTGAGCCACGGCATGACCGCCATGGAAAAGCGCCTCGGCGTGCGTCTTCTGACGCGGACGACCCGAAGCGTGTCGGTAACGGAGGCCGGCGCCAGGCTGCTTGCGGTCGCGGCTTCGCGCCTGCATGACATCGAAGTGGAACTGGCGTCCTTGACGGCCCACCGGGACAAGCCGGCCGGCACCGTTCGCATCACGGCGCACGACCATGCCGTCACATCGGTGCTGTGGCCCAAGCTCCTGCCGATGTTGCGCGCCTACCCTGACGTCAAGGTCGAAATCATCGTCGACTACGGCATCACCGACATCGCCGCTCAAGGCTTCGACGCCGGCGTGCGTACCGGAAGCCGGGTCGACAAGGACATGGTCGCGGTGCGTATCGCGCCGGACCTCTGCCTGGCGACCGCGGCATCGCCGAGCTACATCGCCGAAGGACCCGTGCCACAGCGGCCGCAGGATCTGACCTCCCATCGTTGCATCAACCTTCGCTTGCCGACGCACGGCGGACTCTACGCATGGGAGTTCGAGCGCGATGGCGAATCCGTCCAGGTGCGCGTGGATGGCCAGGCCACCTTCAACAACACGCTGTTGATGCTGCAGGCCTGCCTCGACGGCATGGGGATCTGCTGCGTTCCGCTCGACCTGCTGCAGCCCCATCTGGATGCCGGAAGGCTGGTGCCGGTGCTGAGCGACTGGTGGCCCCGCTTTCCCGGATACCACCTGTACTACGCCAATCGCCGCCAGATGAGTCCGGCGCTGGCGCTGGTCATCCAGGCGCTGCGCCAACCCGCGTGACACTGGCCGGATTGACGGTCATCGTCGATTCGAAGATCGCAGTGCAGACATCGGCCGGTGCAGCCGCCTCGCCATTCAGCAGCCGACAACGAAAAACCGGCCCTTGAAGGCCGGTTTTGAAGATTTTGGGGTGGCTGATGGGGCTCGAACCCACGACAACAGGAATCACAATCCTGGACTCTACCAACTGAGCTACAGCCACCGTAGAGACTCAAATTATAGACCGGAAATTTACCCCGCCAAGCGTGGAGCCCCGGTCTTTTTCAAGAATCTGAAGCGATCCGCCAACAGGCCGGCCTGCTCACCACCGGTCAGCCGATGCCGGGCAGTGTCACCGACAGCGGACGCGGCACCTTGATCTGTACTTTCAACTTGCTGCGCAGCCACTCGTAATAGGCCGCGCTTTCGGCGGCGCCCCAAGACTGTGCTACCTGCGCCAGTTCGGCCTTGGGATCGGCAGCCGGCGTGGCAGCGCGAGCTTCGATCTTGTTGACCCGGATCACCGCATACCCGCCGTCGCCGCTGTCCACGCCCACCCACGAAGGCAGGCTGGCCGCAGGTGCGCGCAGGGCGGCGGACACCACGGCCGGTGGCAATTGCGCACCGGCGGAGCGCGACACATCGACCGCCGCAGGCAACTTGGCGGTGTCCGGCGCGGCCTTCCAGGCAGCCAGGCGGGCTTCGCCGTCCTGCTTGGCAAGCTCCGAAGCCTTTTGCGCCACGACCAACGCACGCACCTGATCGCGCACTTCGGCGAACGGCGGCGTGGCGGCAGGCGTGTACTTGACGATGCGCGCCGATGCCAGCTGGCTCGGGCCGATCTCGACAGCTTCGGTGTTGCGCTTCTTCTCGACGGCGTCCGGTGCGAAAAGCGCGGTCAGCAGGCGCTCGTTGGCCAGCACTCCCGCGGCGCCTGGCGCCGGCACGCGACCGATGTTGCTGGCGGTGCGCAGCGGCAGCTTGAGCTTGTCGGCCACGGGCTTCAGGCTGTCGGCCTGCTCGTAGACGGTGTTGGTGAAAGTGTCGGCGGCTTCGGCGAAACGCTTTTGCGCCTCCTGCTGGCGAAACTGGGCTTCCAGGTCCGGACGCACTTCTTCGAAGGTGCGCTGGCGCTGCGCCTTGATGTCGGTCAGCTGGATGATGTGAAAGCCGAAATCGGAGGTCACCACGTCGCTGATGTCGCCCTTCTTCATCGAGAAGACGGAATCCTCGAAAGGCTTGACCATGGCGCCGCGGGCGAAGAAGTTCAGGTCGCCGCCCTGCGCCGCCGAGCCCGGATCCTGCGACTCCTTGCGGGCCACATCGGCGAAGCTCGACGGGTTCTTGCGCACCGTGGCAAGGATCTGCTCGGCGCGTGCCTTGACCTTGTCGCGCTCGGCCTGCGGAGCCTCCTTGGGAGAGGTCAGCAGGATGTGGCTGGCACGGCGCTCTTCCTGGCCCACCAGGCGGGCCTGGTTCTGCTGGTAGAACTCGCGAAGGTCGCTCTCGGCGGGCGTGATGCCCTGCTTGATGGCATCGATGTCCAGTACTGCGTATTCGATGTCGGCCTGTTCGGCACGGCGGAAACGCGCCTGGTGGCCGTCGTAATACGCCTGCAGTTCGGCGTCCGTCGGTACGACCTTGGCGGCGTAGTCGGCCGGCTTGAACTGCGCCACCTGGATGTTGCGCCGCTGGAAGAACGGTGCCAGCACGGCGTCGGCCTGGGCCTGCGTGGCGACCGCGCTCGACGAGATGCCCTCGAGCACCTGGCGCAGAGCCATTTCGCTGGCGATGCGGGCTTCGTAGCTCTCGGGGGTCATGCCCTGGCTGGCCAGGATCTGGCGGTATTGGGCAACGTCGAGCTTGCCGTCGGCGCCCCGCAATGCGGCGATGGACGGGTCTTGCTGCAGCACGCCGACCAGGCGAGCTTCGCTGGGGGCCAGATGATATTTGTCGGCCGCGACGCGCAGCGTGCGTTCGCGCACCAGGTTCTCGAGCGTGGAGTACCTGGCGGTGGGCGTGTCGAAAAAGCGGGCGTCGACATTGGGCGACTGGGCACGCGTGCGCTCCACGGCGATACGGTGCGCCTCGTCCCATTCGCCCTGCGTGACCTCGTGGCCGTCCACCGTAGCGACCACGGCTCCCTGCTCCATGGAGCGCCGATAGCCGTCGATGCCGAACAGCACGAACGACGGGATGATCAGCAGGAACAGCACCACCATCACGATCTTGGAGTGCTTGCGGATGAACTCGAACATGGCGGACTCTTTATGCACGCCTTCTGCGGCGTCGGACGGAAAACAAAAAAGGCGAACACGATGTTCGCCTTGTGTGCAGTGGGTGGTGAGTGCTGACGGGCTCGAACCGCCGACCTACGCCGTGTAAAGGCGCCGCTCTACCAACTGAGCTAAGCACCCCACTATTCAACTGGATATCAGTTCAGGGCGTCCTTCAGGGCCTTGCCCGGACGGAACTTCGGTACTTTAGCAGCCTTGATCTTGATTGCATCGCCGGTACGGGGATTACGGCCGCTGCGCGCTGCGCGCTTGCCGACTGCGAAGGTGCCGAAACCGACGAGCGAAACCGTGCCGCCCTTTTTCAGGGTGGTCTTGACCGCGCCGATAGTGGACTCCAGCGCGCGCGTGGCGGCTGCCTTGGAAATATCGGCGTTTTTGGCGATGTGCTCGATCAGTTCGGTCTTGTTCACAAATAGCCTCTCAAAAGCGGTAGCGTTATGCGGATGAATTCGGTAGGAGTGCCGGCGAACGAATCGCGGCTTCGGTTCAGTGGTCGTGTCGACCCGATTCGAGTTGGACCGGGTGCAAAGACAATGGCGCCGGCTGGGCCGGAGCGTCACTGATTAAAGCCAGGGAGGTCAGGGGTGTCAATACGACGCAGTACGTCGTTCGAACCAGCCAGACCCTCGGCGGAGGCAGGATTCTAGACGCAATCGGAAGCACCCCGTTCGGCATCGCGTACGGCATCACTTCACCCGGGCGCGGATCTCCGGCAACGCCTTCTGCAGGTAATACACCATCGACCACACGGTCAGCACCGCCGCCGCCCAGATCAGCACCCGGCCCCACGCCCCGGTATCGACGACGCCGAACAAGGTCGCCTGGTACAGCAGGAACGGAATGGCCACCATCTGCACGGTGGTCTTGACCTTGCCCAGCATATGAACCGCCACGCTGCGCGAGGCACCGATCTGTGCCATCCACTCCCGCAGGGCCGAGATGGCGATCTCGCGGCCGATGATGATCAGTGCGACGAATACGTCGACCCGCTGCAGGTGCACCAGCACCAGCAGCGACGCGCACACCAGGAATTTATCGGCGACCGGATCGAGGAACGCGCCGAAGGAAGACGTCTGTCCCAGCTTGCGTGCGAGCCAGCCGTCGAGCCAGTCGGTCAGCGCGAAGACGATGAACATCACCGTCGCGATGAGGTTGCAGGCCGCAGGTGACAGCGGGAGATAGAACACCCCCGCGATCAACGGGATCGCGACGATCCGGGTCCAGGTCAGGATAGTCGGGAGGGTCCAAAACATGCGGGCATTATCGCTCCCGGCCATCGCCTGCGAGGCTCGCCGCGACCGGGCGGCATGATGGCTTACAAACTGGCGGCTTCTTCCCGACAGGCCGTGGCCCCAGGCCTACAGGCACTCGGGCATCGCCACCGCATCCGGGCGTCGGGGTCGGCGCGAACATGGCGTCACTCGCAAAGCTTGCGGGAACCGGCGCAACGAGCGCCGGGCCATTTCCGTCAACTCAAGGAATCACCATGTTCGAAGAAACCAAGGGAACCGTCCAGAACCTCGCCGGCAAAGTGCAGGACGCCGTGGGCGATGTCACGGGCGATACCGGCACCCAGGCCGAAGGCAAGGTGCGGCAGATTGCCGGCAAGGCCCAGGAGCAATACGGCGAAGCGCTGAACCAGGTGCGCGAATCGGCAGTCGCGAACCCCGCCGCCACGGTGGCCGTGGTCGCCGGTCTGGGCTTCGTCCTGGGCGCACTCTGGGCACGTCGCTGAACTGAGCCGCCCCCACCGGTCCCTCAGTGCAGGGCCCGGTAGATGTCTTCGGCGAGTTCTTTCGAGATCCCGTCGACCCGCATGATGTCTTCCACGCCTGCTGCAGCCACTCCGCGGACACCGCCGAAATGCTGCAGCAGGCGTGCACGTTTCTTGGGGCCGATACCGGCGATGTCTTCCAGGCGGCTGCCGCCCGTGCGGACCTTGGCGCGCTTGGCTCGCATGCCGGTAATGGCAAAGCGGTGCGCTTCGTCACGAATCTGCGCCACCAGCATCAACGCAGCCGAATCGCGTCCCAGATAGACCTTTTCGCGGCCGTCCGCGAACACCAGTTCTTCCAGGCCCACCTTGCGGCCTTCGCCTTTCTCGACACCCACGATCAGCGCCAGATCGAGGCCCAGTTCCTCGAACACCTCCCGCGCCATCGACACCTGCCCCTTGCCGCCGTCGACCAGCACCAGGTCCGGCATGCGACCGCCCGCGGTGGCCGGGTGATCCGGGTCGGCAGATGCCTTCGCCGCTTCGGCCAGCTTGCCGTAGCGCCGCGTGAGCACTTGCCGCATGGCGGCATAGTCGTCGCCGCCGGTGATGCCCTCGATGTTGTAGCGGCGGTATTCGGCATTGACCATCTTGTGGTTCTGGAACACCACGCACGATGCCTGCGTGGCCTCGCCCGCGGTGTGCGAGATGTCGAAGCACTCGATGCGCAGCTTGTCCAGGTCGTCGGGCGCCAGGTCGAGCGCATCGGCCAGCGCGCGGGTGCGCGCCTGCTGCGAGCCTTCTTCGGCCAGCAGGCGGGCCAGTTGCAGGTCGGCGCCCTTCTGCGCCATCTCCAGCCAGATGCGACGCTGCCCGCGCGGGTTGTGCACCGCCGAAATCCGGCCCTCGCCATCGCCCGACAAGGCATCGACCAGCTCACGCGCCACGGCCACGCCCAGCACCAGCGACGACGGCGCCGCCACGCCCGTGTAGTGCTGCGCCAAAAAGGCCTCCAGCACCTGTTGCTCGACCGGCGCGGGGGTCGCCGCGCCCTCTTCCAGCGCGCCGGCTTCCAGGGCGGCCGCGTCTTCGACATGCACCGGAAAATACGGCCGGTCCCCCAGGTGCCGGCCGCCGCGCACCATCGCCAGGTTGACGCACGCCCGACCGCCCTGCACCTTGACGGCGATGATGTCCACGTCCTTGTCCGAACCCGTCTCGATGGACTGCTGGTGCAGCACCTTCGACAAGGCCGACATCTGGTTGCGCAGCTCGGCCGCCTGCTCGAACTCCAGCCGCTCGGCGTGTCCCAGCATGCGCTGGTTGAGCGTCTCGACCACCTCCTGCGTCTCACCGCGCAAAAAACGCTCGGCGTGCGCCACGTCCACGCCGTAGGCCTCGGCCGAAACCAGGTCCACGCAAGGGCCCGAGCAGCGCTTGATCTGGTACAGCAGGCAGGGCCGCGTGCGGTTGTTGAAAACCGTGTCCTCGCAGGTGCGCAGGCGAAAAACCTTCTGGATCAGCTGGATCGATTCCTTGACCGCCCAGGCACTGGGAAACGGCCCGAAGTAGCGGTGGCGTTTTTCGACCGCGCCCCGGTAATAGGCCATGCGCGGGAAGGTCAGCGCGTGGCTGGCGGGGGCACCCGCGCGGGTGTCGGGCTGGCCGGTGATCTTCAGGTAGGGGTAGCTTTTATCGTCGCGGAAGACGATGTTGTAGCGTGGGTTCTGCGTCTTGATGAGGTTGTTCTCGAGCAGCAGCGCCTCGGCCTCGGAACGCACCACGGTGGTTTCCATGCGCGCGATCCGCGCGATCATGTGGCCGATCCGCGTGGCCCCGTGGTTCTTCTGGAAGTAGCTCGCCACCCGCCGCTTGAGGTTGCGCGCCTTGCCCACGTAGAGCAGGTTTCCCTCGGCGTCGAAATAGCGGTAGACGCCCGGCAGCGGCGGCAGGCTGGCCACCTCGGAGAGCAGTTGATCGGAGTGCACATCGGACATGGCGGCTATTGTCGCGCGCGCCGCGCCGCGCCCGCCCGGCCTTGGGCAACGACAATCCCTGCCTCGCAAAAAGGACAGGCATGCGCTGGGACATCTTCTGCAAGGTCATCGACAACCACGGCGATCTGGGCGTCTGCTGGCGCCTGGCCGTACAACTGGCGCAGGCCGGCGAAAGCGCCCGCCTGTGGGTGGACGACGCCTCTGCCCTGGCCTGGATGGCACCGCACGGCCATGCCGGTGTCTCGCTGGTGGATTGGTCCGACCCCGCCGCCATCGAAGCGGCGCTCCGGGAGCCCGCACCCCATGTGTTGATCGAGGCTTTCGGCTGCGACCCCGAGCCCGCCCTGGTCGCCCGTTTCGCGGCCCGCGACGGCGCCAGGCCCTGGTTCAACCTCGAATACCTGTCTGCCGAAAAGTACGTCGAAGGCCTGCACGGCCTGCCCTCACCGGTCTTCCACGGCCCCGGCGCCGGCCTGACCAAGCGATTTTTCTACCCCGGCTTCACGCCCGCCACCGGCGGCCTGCTGCGCGAGCCCGATCTGCTGCAGCGGCAGTCCCGATTCGACCGGGCCGCCTGGCTGTCGGCACGCGGCATCGCCTGGCGGGGCGAGCGCCTGGTATCGCTCTTCTGCTACGAGCCGCAGGCGCTGGGCTCCTTGCTGGCGCAGTGGGCGGCCCGCGCCGAACCCACCCGCCTGCTGGTCACCGCCGGCCGCCCCGCCGCCGCCGTGCGTGCCGCGCTGCCGGCCGATACGGGCGCCCTGTCGATCGACTACCTGCCCCCCCTCCCCCAGGTCGCCTTCGACGAACTGCTGTGGTCATGCGACCTGAATTTCGTCCGCGGCGAAGACTCCCTGGTGCGCGCCCTGTGGGCCGGCGCGCCCTTCGTCTGGCAGATTTACCCGCAGCACGACGACGCGCACCACGACAAGCTCGAGGCGTTTCTCGACACCGCAGGCGCACCGGACTCGCTGCGGCGCCTGCATGCTGCGTGGAACGGCGTTTCGGCCCAGGCGCCGCGTGCACCGGATGCCGCCACCCTCGCCGACTGGACCGTCGCGGCCCGTCGCGCCCGCGAAAAACTGCGGCAGCAACAAGACCTTCTGAGCCAGCTGAGGACTTGCCTGCCGCCCGGCATTCACGCGCCCGTCATGTGACGGCACCACCATCCGTTTCCATGCCGTTGTGAGGAGCACCGCATGGAAGATAACGACACCAAGAGCCATCTGAAGGTCCGCACGGTGTGGATTTCCGACCTGCACCTGGGCACCCCGGGCTGCCAGGCCGACGCCGTGCTGGAGTTTCTGCGCGACGTCGATTGCGAGACGCTCTACCTGGTCGGCGACATCATCGACGGCTGGCAGTTGCGCCGCACCTGGTACTGGCCGCAGAGCCACAACGACGTGGTGCAGAAGCTGCTGCGCAAGGCGCGCAAGGGCACACGCGTGGTCTTCGTGCCGGGCAACCACGACGAGTTCGCCCGCCACTACGTCGCCCACAACTTCGGCGGCGTCGACGTGGTCGAGGACTGCGTGCACGTAACCGCCGACGGCCGCAAGCTGTGGGTCACCCACGGCGACCTGTTCGACGGCGTCATCCAGTGCGCCAAGTGGCTGGCCTACGTCGGCGACACGGCCTACGAATTCACCCTGAAGGTCAACCGCCACTACAACCGTCTGCGCGCCCGCATGGGCTTGCCCTACTGGAGCCTGTCGAGCTACCTCAAGCTGAAGGTCAAGCGGGCGGTGAGCTACGTCAGCGACTTCGAGGTGGCCGTCGCCCGCGAGGCCCGCAAGCGCGGCGTGCAGGGCGTCGTCTGCGGCCACATCCACCATGCCGAGATGCGCGACATCGACGGCATCCTGTACTGCAACGACGGCGACTGGGTGGAAAGCCTCACCGCCCTGGTCGAGCACGCTGACGGCCGGCTGGAAATCCTCGACTACAGCGCGCGCCTGCAGCACAAGACCAGGGGCGCGAAGGCCGTGGTGCCGTTGCAGGAACCGGTCGCGGCGGCACAGGAGATGGCCGAGACATCCGGCACGGCCTGAGCCCCGCTGACCCTGCTTTTTCCAGATGCCGGAAAACGCGATTCAAGATAACTTGCCGGCGGACTTTCTTTAACTCACTGTTCCATAACGTTTTTTTAGTCTAGATTCCAGATGTTGCGAAAGCAGTTTCAGGAAGTCGACGACCATGCCCCAGTTTGTCCACCACGAGCTCCGCCTGCTCAACCCCCGGTTCGACTCGCCTTTGCTCGATGTGCTGACCGACCTCGAATACGTCCGCCGCTTGCAGCTGAAAGGCGACACACCCTGGCCGGTTTTCGCACAGCTCAAGCACGTGTTCCACCTTCTGGAAAGCTTGGCGTCCGCGCGCATCGAGGGCAACCACACAACGCTCGCCGACTACGTGGACGCCAAGGTGGCCGACGCCGAAGGCCAACATTCTGAGCAGCTGCGGGAAATCGAGAACATCGAGAAGGCCATGCAGCAGGTCGAGGAGTCTGTGTTGGCTGGCGAGCCGATGCCGGAACATCTGTTGCGCGGATTGCATCAGCTCACCGTTGCTGGCCTAAACCGGGAGGGCGACCGCAACCCGGGCGCTTACCGCGAGGGCAAGGTCAGAATCGCCCAGGCCGACCATCTGCCGCCCGACGCCGTCCAGGTCGCCTCTTACATGGGTGAGCTGATGCAGTTCGTCAACCGCTCGGACCCACCCAAATACGACCTGATGAAGGTCGCATTGGCGCACCATCGTTTTGCCTGGGTGCATCCGTTCGGCAACGGCAATGGCCGGGTGGTACGGCTGTTTACCTACGCCCTCCTCATCAAATACGGTTTCAAGGTAAGCGAGGCGGGCCGGCTGCTCAACCCGGCGGCCGTCTTCTGTGCCGACCGCAATCGTTACTACACCATGCTGGCCGAAGCCGACACAGGCAGCGACGAAGCATTGGAGCGTTGGTGCACCTATGTGCTGACCGGCATCCGCGACGAGCTGCAGAAGGTTGGCCGGCTGGCCAACTACGACACCCTGAAGGCGGAGGTGCTGCTGCCGGCCATAGCATTCGCCCGTGAGCGGGAACACATTACCGCCCAGGAAGCGGCCGTCCTGGCCGTCACCGTCAGGGCCGGCGCAGTAAAGGCCGGCGAATTGGAGCCGGCCATGGCGGGCCTCACGGCCAACCAGCGCACCTACCAGATTCGCAAGCTGGTCGACAACGGCATGCTGCAACCGGTGAGCCCCGGCGCGCGGCAATACAACATCGGCTTCAACCGCAACCTGCTGCTCAGAGGCGTGGTGCAGGCGCTGCGCAGCCGGGGCTTCATCACAGACGCACTGGCGGCGGGCTGAAGGCACCGGGCCCCCATCCGGTTTGCGACGCCGCCGCCGCACGGCCTGCCGGGGCCGCAGCGAGCAGCTCCGCGAAGATCTCCGGCACCTCGAAGATCGCGCGGTTGTGCAGCTGCCGCACCCGCGCCTGAAACTCCGGCAGCCGCGCCACCATCTCGGCCACGCAGGCCGCGATGTCGCGGAAGGTCGGCAGGACCAGGCCGACGCCGGCCTCGCGTACCCAGGTCGCGTTGTAGCGCTCCTGCGGCATGGTCGCCATGCCCGAATGGGTGATCACCGGCAGGCCCAGGTGCAAGGCCTCGCTGATGCTGCCGGGCCCCGGCTTGCCGATGAAGTAATCGGCCAGCCGCAGGTAACGCGCCACGTCCTGGGTGAAGCCCAGCACCGCGTGCGGAGCACCCGCGCTGGTTTTGCGCAGGCGGTCGGCCAGCGCCGCGTTGTGGCCGCACAGAAAGATCAGTTGGCGGTCGCGCAGCTGGCGGGCGATGCGCAGCATCTGCGTCGAGCCGTGCCCGCCGAACATCACGATGCCGGTCGGCTGGGACGGGTCCAGGCCCAGCGCGCGGCGGGACACGGCGGCGTCTGTGCAGGCGGGCGCATAGAAGGACGGCCGCAGCAGCATGCCGGAGGCCAGGGACAGGTCCTCCTCGCGGTGGCCCGCCAGCCGCGCCTGTTCGTAGGCGTGGGGCGTGCCGCAGACGATGTGCTGGCGCTGCCCGGCTTCGATCCAGAAATGCGGCGGGAAGTCGGCCATGTCGGTCATCACCGTGACGAAGGGCACACCCGGCAACCCGCCGCGCACCGCCTCGCAGATCGCGCGGTTGAAGTTGGGCACGAGAGACACGACCAGGTCGGGCGCGCTGGCCTGCCAGTGCTGGCGCAGGCGGGTGACCATGGCGGGGCGGAACAGGCGGATCAGGCCTTGCAGGACCTTGAGTTCCTGGGCGAGGCCCAGGGTCCAGCCACGCGCCAGGCGCTGGTTGTAATAGGCCTCGGGGGCGGCGCCGGTGAGCTTGCGGAAGCGGTCGTTGGGGTCGAGCACCTCGAAGAGGTTGACCAGGCGCACGTTCCAGGGGCGGCCCTGGGCGCGGATCACTTCGTCGAGCGCCTGCGCGGCGGCGCGGTGGCCGCCACCGGCATTGAAGTAGATCAGGTCGACGGTCCGTTTCATGGATCACCGAGCATCTTCCGGCCGGATGACTCGTGCGTGACATCGTGGGTTCAGGGCTTGCTGCCCTAGAATCCGCACGCCTTTTCCTCATGGGAAAGGGCCGGGTTTGGAAGCCCGACTTTGAAGACACAAGCAGCAGCGCGCACACGGACAACGGGTGCGCGCTGCCGTCGTCCGTGTGCGCTTTTATGGCGGCCCGGACGGGAGGGCTCACGCCCTGCCGGGTCTTGTGTTTTCATGCCGGTCTTCCAACCCGTTCGGGCTGCCGCCCCTCCTCTTGCAGGGGCGGCGGCCATTGCAACGACCGACCGAATGGAGCCTCCCAATGGCGCACCCCACCCTGACGACTTTGGCCCTCGATGTTCAATCCGAAGTCGAACGCCTGCGCGATGTGCTCGCGGCTTTCGTGGGGCTGGAGAAACTCGTCGCTTCACGTCAACCCAGCGACGGCCGCGAGTTAGAGCTGGACTGCCGTGAACTCGGCTCCATGCTGCAGTTTCTCAACGAAGGGCTGGAACGACAGATCGAGAATCTCGATCACTGCTCGCAATCGATGCTGGGTGCAGTGAATTGATCAACTCTAGGATTTGGTTTCATTTGCCATATTAAGCTGACGACAAACGAAAGGTACGGGTCCTATCCAGGTGCCCGGCGAACGTCTACCATCGGCCAAAAGCAGACGTAAACACCTTGAAAGGCTTTTCATGAAACTTGTTCACTGGTGTTCTCTGCGCATTGCCATAGCCTGAACCGCAATGCTTGTCGCTGGCTTGCCCACCACTGGTGGATTTCTAATCTTAGCCACAACAGCAGTTGAGGCAATTTACGCAGCGATGGTTGGCAAAAAAACCAACGCGGGCACACGGTGACGGTGATCGGCTCATAGCAGACGACCGTCCCCTTACCGATTGCGTTCCTTCAAAAATTAGATCATTATTAAACCGATCTGAACAGAGATCGGCGACATGCGTCCCTATCATAAAAGGAAAAAACGTGATTCATAGAGTCGAAGACGTATTCAAGACCGAGGGCATCCCGCCGCACACCTTAGTCAAAGCTCCAAACTTTAATGAGTTGCTCGTTGACATTCGCACGCCAGGAAAGCCAGTGATCGTGGAAGGACAATCAGGAACGGGCAAGACGACCACCGTCCGCACGATTATCGAAACAGCGTTGCCTGGGGAGGGCTTCATATATCTCTCGGCACGCAAAGCGAAAGATATGGCGCAGATATTGGCCATCGCAGCCGGCGGCGAGATCGGCAAGTTTGTCATAGATGACTTCCACCGGCTTGATGACGCAACCCAAGAAAAGATTGGGAACTTGATGAAAGTTGCTGCCGAGGACTACGATGAAGGCGTTCACCCTAAGATTATTGCCATCGGAATCAACAAAGTGGGAAGCGAACTCATCCATCTAGTGCATGATCTGGCCAGGCGATGTGGTATTCACAAAATACAGCCCGCTTCCTTTGAGACCACTTCCGAGTTGATTGGCAAGGGCGAGGCGCTACTAAACATCCAGTTTACGGATAGAGCTGCAATCTTTGGTGAAACGCGTGGCGACTATTGGCTTACACAGCTAGTGTGCCAGGCATTGTGCCTAATGCGCGATGTGACGCAGACCAACGAAAGCACGCTGCGGATCGATTTCGAGATCAGTGTGCTGCGTGCCAAAGTGACAGAGCGACTTGACCACGCTTACTCCGAGCCGGTTACAGAGTTTTGTCGCGGAAACCGCTTCCGCTCGACCAACGACCCGTACTTAAAGCTGCTGAAGTGTGTCAGCGAGCAGCCCAGCTCAATTGTAGACCTTACCGAGTTGGCCAATGCAAACCCGGCCTCCCGCGGTAGCATTAATAACGTCAAGGAGTCTCGCCTTGGCATCCTCATTGACTCCAAGCCTATCTGTGAACGCTATTTCTACTACAACAGCGGCACGAAAAACTTTGCGATCGAGGACCCCGCATTATTCTACTACATTAAGCATCTGGATTGGGAGGCGCTCCGAAAAAAGTGCGGTTTCCGAGGTGAGGACAAGAATTTCGACTTCGATTTCGCCATCTCGTTCGCGGGTGAAAACAGACAATTGGCACGCGAGATACAGCGACAGTTACAAATGCTGGATTGCTCTGTATTTTTCGACGAGCTGTATGAGGCAAATTATCTGGGGCAGGCTTGGCACAAAGCTTTCAAAGTAATTTTTGCTGAAAGTTCGCGTTTCGTGGTCTGTTTGATTGACAAACATTATCTCGAAAAGATTTGGCCAACGTTTGAGCGTGAAACTTTCCTCCCGCGCGTGGACGACGCCGCAGTTATTCCGATCCTAATGGACGACACTACTGTGCCAGGCATTCCTAAGGACATAGTCGGTGTGCGTTTCAAAAATGCCAATCCCGAGGCGGAAGGCTTCGCGAATCTGGTTACTGACGAGATCGTTTTTAAGCTGCAAAGCCGTTTAGAAAACGTGTAATCGCAGTAGGATGGCGGCGGCAAATTGTGCGAGACGACCAGGAAGTTTCAGCGTATCAGTTCTAGAGGCGGCGCGAAACACTTGCTTATGAGCATGACTGCGTAGGGCCCTTCACAGTCCTTGCCATGGCGGCTACTATCGGCCAGAAGCGGACATTCGCGCGAGGGCGAAATTCGGCGAGAAGCAGACCAGCGCGAGCGCTCCCGAATTTTGGTCGACCCCTTGCGGGCTTGGCTCAACTAGACTTCAGCTTCGGCTCGGCAAGTTGTTCGTCAAAAACGTTAAACGAGATCATTTAACCCCGCCCTTTTAATAATAAGTGAATCTAATAGTTAATGCTTCGTTGGCTGCTCTAGCGCTGGTTTGTTTGAAGCCATCTCATGCAGACAGCGTTAATGGCAAGAATATATTTATCCAAAGATGTGCTATGTGCCACGGAGTAGATATCAAAGCCACTGGCCCATTGGCCAAAAAAAGTACTCCCCCTACGCCTGATCTCACGACACTCGCATTCAAAAGACGGCTACACGATTACCCGGGTGTCATCGTTTCGTCGATTATACTTCGTCCAAATGGCGACTTGATTCCCAAAACCTTGCGAGAAAATGGTGTAAAGCTAGCACCGTTTTCTTGGCGGATTTCGGATTTGCGCGATATAAGCCAATATATGGGCGAAACGATTGACAAAAGTCGATGATTTTCAAAGACGCACACTAAGCATAAAACTGCATCACCGCATCTAGCGCGGTTGCGCTTGTAATTTAATGCCCTCTGTAAAAGGGAATTTTAATTTAAATTTATAAAACTAAATTCAGATTAGGATTTCATCCGCAAAACAAAAAATAAAGATGTTCAAAGGCTCAGCATGTCTTTTCACTACATTGTTGGCTTTTACCGCAAACAATTCCGTCGCTGGCGAGTTGTGCACTCTCATTGTCGATGCTGGTTCAGGCGCCACCATCGTCAAGACAGGAACAGACTGCACCACGCGCGTCACGCCTGCATCGACGTTCAAGGTCGCTATCAGCTTAATGGCCTTCGACTCAGGCGTGCTCAAGGACAGCCATTGGCCCGCGTGGCCGTATGAGGCTGGTTACCCTGACTGGGCAGGAGATGCTTGGAAGGGTGACATTGACCCGACCGATTGGATGAAGAGGTCTGTTTTTTGGTACTCCCAGCAAATCGTAAAGAAGCTCGGACAAACTCGGTTCAAAAACTACGTCACGTCTTTTAAGTATGGCAATCAGGACGTTTCAGCCGTCGAGGTCCAGCAGCCTGGAAACAACGGGGTCTGGGTCATGTCGTCACTCCAAATTTCTCCACTTGAGCAAGTTGCGTTTCTCGGGAGCATCGTCAATCGCCAGCTTCCGGTGAGCGCTCATTCGTATCAGGCAACTGAGGAGATTACTCAGCAGGACGATGTGAACGGCTGGAAAGTCTACGGAAAGACAGGCACCGGATCACCCGGGCAGGACAACAAGTACCGAGCAGATCAGGCCTATGGGTGGTACGTGGGTTGGGCGAGGAAGGGGCCGCAGGCCCTGGTGTTTGCGCGCCTCATTCAGGATGAGAAAGCGCAATCCCCAAATGCTGGGTTGCGCGCACGAAGCCAACTTTTTGAGCAGCTGCTTCTGAGCACTCAGATGCGCTGATCTCAACTTCCGCTTTGGGCCCAAAGCAGACATCCATATACATGAATGTTGTAGCATCTTCCAATGAGCAATAATCCAGAAAAAGTAAGTGCAATCTCAGGAATCCTCGACATTGCGCCACCACCGGAGCTTGGCTCAAAAATGCGTTTTCAGGGACTTCTTGTGCCGGCTGCTCTGGATGGCCCTACAAAACCATTCGGATGCGATGAAACTGGGATGTTACTCAGTTTGGTCAGTATGGTCGACGGCTCGATAAAAGCTTTTGGCACGGCGTTCTTACTAGGCCCAGGTCTTGCAATGACATCAGTTCATGTCATTGCAGATTATGAGCGAGAAGGACGTCTAGGTAAGGGGCCTCTGCTGCTAATTGGGGAATATGACGGCGAATTACGCGCTTGGTCAGCGTCCCGCGTCGTGCAGCCTACGGATGGCGATGTCGCGCTCATTGAATTGATACCAAGATTCGTACCTAAAGCTGAATTCGTGATCAATCATGTTGAACTGAGCGCTCGACTGCCAGATATAGGCGAGCCGGTGCTCGCGCTCGGACTGATTGCACAGGCAAGCGAATTCCCGTTTGACCCCAGTAACGGGGAAGGGGGAGCAATCGCAATTGAAGGGCTATTAGCAACCGGAGTTGTCGAGGAGTTCTATCCGAGGCGCGATAGGTCGCTGCCCGGTCCCACACTTCGATGCAACTTTAAGGCTCCCGGAGGGATGAGTGGAGGGCCTGTTTTTGACAAGACTGGCCGTGTAATTGGCATACTCAGCGCATCAATGGAAATTGAAGGCGAATGGGTTTCTTGGGTCAGCCTACACTGGCATGCAATCATGTTTGAAGTGCAGCCAAGCTGGCCGCAGGGTTTATATAAGTGCCCCGGGACTTTATGGCCCTCACATGTTTCGGAGAACTGGCATTTGGGCATTGGTGCCGATCGCACAATTGCCTATTTCCCATGATTCAACTTAATCAGCCCAAAGTGTATGGAAAAGCAAATTGGCTAAGCGTTCGCTTCTAGCCGTTAGCCGACTGCACGCCGGCGTTTTTTACGAAACAAGCGG
>Ga0308164_10000643_pt1 | contig 51381 bp, 47 predicted proteins | sample PhyTR2_FD_201031 | JGI IMG/M metagenome (GOLD analysis project Ga0308164, IMG submission 201031) | Phyllosphere microbial communities from UC Gill Tract Community Farm, Albany, California, United States - DLSLT.R2 | ecosystem: Host-associated > Plants > Phyllosphere > Unclassified | place: USA...
CGCGGATAACGTCGGCGTGACGCAGGGTCAGGCCGATATCGTCGAGCCCGTTCATCAGGCAGTACTTGCGGAAGGCGTCGATCTCGAAGGGATAGGAGACGCTGCCGTTGCTGGTGGAAATGCGTTGCTGTTCAAGGTCCACCACCAGGCGGTAACCGGGGAAGGCCTTGACTTCATTGAACAGATGATCGATCTGCGCTTCGGGTAATACGATCGGCAACAAGCCGCTCTTGTAGCAGTTGTTGAAGAAGATGTCGGCAAACGACGAGGCGATGATCGCGCGGAAGCCATACTGGTCCAGCGCCCACGGCGCGTGCTCGCGCGACGAGCCGCAGCCGAAGTTTTTGCGGGTCAGCAAAATCGACGCGCCCTGGTAACGCTGTTCGTTCAGCACGAAGTCGGGATTCAGCGGACGGTTGCTGTTGTCCATGCCCGGCTCGCCGTGGTCGAGGTAACGCCATTCGTCGAACAGGTTGGGGCCGAAGCCGGTGCGGTGGATCGACTTCAAAAACTGCTTGGGAATGATGGCGTCGGTATCGACATTGGCGCGGTCCAGCGGCGCGACCAGGCCCTCATAAATGGTAAATTTTTCCATGATCTCGTTCGGTAATATGCGGCTGATTGGCTTATTTTTTGGTCGAAGCGCCTTCGAGCGACTCGCCGACTTTTTTGACGTCCTTGCCGAAACCGTTGACGGTGTTGCAGCCGGTGAGGACCAGGGCCATGGCAATGGCGGACAGCGCGAATAATTTTTTCATGTTGGGCTCCAGGCAGGTCAGCGCAGTGCGCGTACATCGACGAAGTGACCGGCAATACCGGCAGCGGCGGCCATCGCCGGCGACACCAGGTGGGTACGGCCACCCTGGCCCTGGCGGCCTTCGAAGTTGCGGTTCGAGGTCGAGGCGCAGCGTTCGCCCGGTTCCAGGCGGTCGGCGTTCATTGCCAGGCACATCGAGCAGCCCGGTTCGCGCCACTCGAAACCGGCATCCTTGAAGATGCGATCCAAGCCTTCGCGCTCGGCCTGCTCCTTGACCAGGCCCGAGCCCGGCACGACCATCGCCAGCTTGACGTTGGACGCGCGCTGCTTGCCGCGCACCACGTGAGCGGCGGCGCGCAAGTCTTCGATGCGCGAGTTGGTGCACGAACCGATAAACACCTTGTCGATGCGGATGTCCTCGATCGCCGTGTTGGGCTTGAGGTTCATGTAGACCAGCGCTTTTTCCATGGCGTCGCGCTTGACGCTGTCTTTTTCCTGGTCGGGATCGGGCACGCGGCCGTCGATCGCCACCACCATCTCGGGCGAGGTGCCCCAGGTGACCTGCGGCTTGATCTGGGCGGCGTCCAAAGTGACCACCAGGTCGAATTTCGCGCCGGGGTCCGAGTGCAAGGTGCGCCAGTAGGCCACGGCCAGGTCCCAGTGCGGGCCGGCGGGCGAGAACGGCCGGCCCTTGACGTAATCGATGGTGGTGTCATCGACACCGATGATGCCGGCGCGCGCACCCGCTTCGATCGCCATGTTACAGACGGTCATGCGGCCTTCCATCGACAGCGAGCGGATGGTGGAGCCGCCGAACTCGATACAGTAGCCGGTGCCGCCGGCCGTGCCGATCTTGCCGATGATGGCCAGCACGATGTCCTTGGCGGTGACGCCGGCCGGCAGCGCGCCGTCCACCTGCACCAGCATGGCTTTCGATTTTTTTTGCAGCAGGGTTTGCGTGGCCAGCACGTGCTCGACTTCGGACGTGCCGATACCGTGCGCCAGCGCGCCGAACGCGCCGTGGGTGGACGTGTGCGAGTCGCCGCAGACCACCGTCATGCCCGGCAGGGTGGCGCCCTGCTCCGGTCCGATCACGTGGACGATGCCCTGGCGCTTGTCGTTCATGTTGAAGTACGTGAGGCCGAAGGCCTTGGCGTTCTTGTCCAGCGTTTCCACTTGCAGGCGCGAGACCGGATCGGCGATGCCGTCCACCCGCGCCGTAGTGGGCACGTTGTGGTCGGCCACGGCCAGGTTGGCCGAGACGCGCCACGGTGCGCGGCCGGCTTCGCGCAGGCCGTCGAAGGCTTGCGGGCTGGTCACTTCGTGCACGAGGTGGCGGTCGATGTAGAGGATCGTGGTGCCGTCTTCTTCGGCTTTGACCACGTGCGAGTCCCAGAGTTTGTCGTAAAGCGTCTTCATCATGATGTGTGCTGCTACAGCCTGTGTGAGTGATGCTGTTTGATTATGCCATAGTGTGCAAATGGAAAGCAGCCGCCGGAGGCTGGCCTCGTGAGCCCGCGCGGTTCCGCCTGTTCCTGCACTGCCTGTGACTCCTGAAAAAATTCTGTAAAAAAAAAGCCTGCGTGGACGCAGGCTTTTAATGTTGCTGGCTTGGTCTACCGACTCAAGCCGCCATGCGTACACTACCTCGACAACCATCCATTAGGAACGATAGGCCTACTACCAGTACCAGTTCGCCTTCGGCCGAACGTGCGGTACCGGTAATGCCCTCGACGGTAATCGCGGTCATCGGTTTAATTACCAGGTCGGCAGTGCCGTCCACCGCTTCCACGGCCAGGATGTATGGCTGTGGTGCAGCGACAACAATACCGACCTTCTCGCGGCAGCTCTCATACCCGAGCGAGTCGGCCAGCGAGCGCACCGGCAGTGGCCGGCCCTGGTCCTTGAGGACCGGGGCGCCGCCCACTTCCATGAACACTTCCGGCAATTCCACCACGCGTTGCACCACCGCCATCGGCAGCGCCAGCGCTGCACCGGAGGTGGACACCAGCATGGTCGGCACGATCGACAACTCGATCGGCAGGCGGATCGAGAACTTGGTGCCCTTGCCGAGGCCGGACTCGATGTTGATCGCGCCACGGTTTTTCTCGACAGCGGTTTTTACCACGTCCATGCCCACGCCACGGCCCGACACGCTCGACGCCACTTCCTTGGTCGAGAAGCCCGGCAGGAACACCAACTGGTAGCACTCCTCGGTGGTCAGGTTGGCCGATTCGCTGATCAGCCCCTTTTGCTGCGCCTTGGCGCGCAGCATCACCGGGTCCATGCCCTTGCCGTCATCCTGCAGCACGATCATCACGCTGTTGGCTTCCTGCCACGCCTTGAGCGAAATATACGACTTGGCAGGCTTGCCGGCAGCCAGGCGATCGGCCGGCGACTCAACGCCGTGATCGAGCGAGTTGCGCAACATGTGCACCAGCGGATCATACAGGCTGTCCACGACTACGCGATCGACTTCGGTCTCCGCGCCTTCGATGGTCAGTTCCACTTCCTTGCCCAGATCCTTGGCCAGCTCGCGCACCAGGCGCGGGAACTTCTGGAACAAACGTCCCACCGGCTGCATCCGCGTGGCCAGCGTGGCGCGCTGCAACTCGGTCGAGTAGCGCGACGCCCGCTCCAGCGTTTCTGCCAGCGTGGCCATCAAAGTCTGTGCCTGGCCCTCGAATTTGAACTGCATCAGGCGCTCTAACAGCACAGCCGCCTGGTTGGCGGCCTGCACCGATTCACCCGCCACTTCGAGCAAGGCATCCAGTTTAACAGCATCGATGCGAATCGACTCTTCTTTGGCGGGGGCGCTCTGCGGACGCTCGTCGCGTTTCTCCGGCGCTTCACGGCGCGCGGCAACTACCGGCACCACTTCAGCGGTGGCGGCGGTAGCGGCGACCGGCGCTGCAACAGCCGGCGCGGCAACGGCAGCCACCGGTGCGGCAGCCACAGCCGGGCCTGCAACGGCTGCTGCCGGACGGGTATAACTACCGGCCGGCATCACTGCTTCGTACATGGCTTCCCAGTCGAGGCCGTCTGGCGATGCGGTGGCCACAGGGGCCACGGCTGCCGGCGCAGCAGCAACCGGCGCCGGTACCGGCACAGGTGCTGCGACCGGGGCGGCAACAGGCGTGCTGTCGGCCTTGCCGGCGATGGCGTCGTTGAGCAGGCTTTCGAGGTCCTGCGGCAAGGCCGGCAGGCTGTCCGGCTGGGCGCCGTTGTTCAGTTCGGCCAACTGGTCGGCCACGAAGCCCGACGCTTGCAGCGCCGCTTCGATCGCCAGCGGCGTGACGGGCGCAGCGCCGGTGCGCAGTGCGTCGAACAGGTTTTCGGTCAGATGGCAAGCCGTCACCATCGCCGGCAGGCCCATGAAGCCGGCGCCGCCTTTAATGGTATGGAAGGAACGGAACACCGCGTTGAGGGTTTCCTTGTTGTCAGGATCGCGTTCAAGCGCCAGCAGGTGCTCTTCCACGTTGACCGCAAGATCCATCGCCTCGACGACGAAATCCTTGAGCATATCGTCCATTAGAACCCCAGATCGGCAAGCAGGTCGTCCACGCTGTCCTGGCTCAGCGCCACGGTAGGCGTCGATGGGCCGGTCATCAGGGTCACTTCCTTCTGGGCGATTTTTTCGCGCACGTCAGGTGGTGCGTTGTCGCGCAGCAGTTGCGCCAGTTCCGCCTCGACGGTCTTGGTGATGATCACCACTTTCTTGATCAGCTGGCCGGTAATGTCCTGGAAGTCCTGCGCCATCATGATTTCGAGCAGGCGGGCCTTCTCGGTTTCGGTAGCGGCCGAGACGGCGGCGGCAAACGCTTGCGAATCGCCGGCCAGTTGCTTGAACTGGTCCAGGCTCAGCTTGCCCGCGAACAGGTCGGCCCAGCGGTTTTCCATGTCTTTCGACTGCTTCGACAGCGTGTCCTGGTCGGGCATGGCTTCGTCGAGGGTGTTGAGCACCTTGTTGGCGGCCTGCTCGGTCAGCGTGGCGACGTATTCGAGGCGGTCCTGGGCGTCGTTGATCTGCGACGACGCTTCGGTCAGTGCCTTGTCGTAGCCCAGTTCGCGCAGCGAGTCGTGCAGCAGGCGCACGATGCCGCCCAGGCGTTCGAACATCGGCTTGTCGGTTTCATCGCCCTCGCCGCCTTCGGCAGCCGGTGCGGCTGAGGCGGGTGCGGCGGCCACAGGGACCGGCGCCGGCGCGCTCACGGCGACACCGGAAGACACCTGGTCGAACAGGCTTTCCAGGTCGTCTTCGGCTGCTGCGGGAGCCGGGGCTGGCGCTGGAGCAGGCGCGGCTTTCTTGCTTTGGGCGGACACTTCTTCAAATAAGGCGTCGAAATCGTCAGCGGCGTTGGTCATAATCCGTGCTTCTCCATAATTTGTAAAATTGCTGCCCCACGATGATGATGCACGGCAATAAAACACTATCGCGAGTGTAGCAGGGCCGCGCCGGATGTGCCAAACCCGCCACGGCGATTACCGGGACGACGTCACATTCCGTTGTATTTGGAGATACTATCACCGGATGTCAGCTCAACGGGCAGCTTGTGACACAAAATTAATGCTTGAGTGCAAAAAAAGAAGCCTCAGCCAACACCTTTAAACATTCGATGCGCCCAGTAAGATCGTTATGTTTGAGAATCATCAACTCTTTCCATACTAGCAATAATGTAAATCGCGTCTACAATGAAACTCGTGCTGTCTCTTTCCGGGAGCTTGCCATGTACCGAAAAATCCTGATCACCACCGACGGATCTTCCGTCTCCAGCAAGACCGCCTGCGCCGGCGTCACGTTTGCCGAGCAACTGGGCGCCGAAGTGCTGGTCCTGTTTGTCGCCCCCGCCTACCAGTATCCGATATACGTGGAAATCATTCCGCCCAGCTATCCGAGCGAGGAAGAATACCGCGCCGCCCTGCTGCGCGCTGGCGAGGAACACGTACGCGACGTGGTGCAAGCGTGTGCGCGACGCAACATCGCATGTACCGCGCTGACCACATTTGCCGAAAGCGCCGCGACGGAAATCGTCGCCGCCGGCGTCAAGCATGGGTGCGACCTGATCTTCATCGGTTCACACGGACGCAGCGGCTGGGGCCAGTTGCTGTTGGGCAGTGTAACCAACAAGGTGTTGTCACAATCACGCATTCCGGTGCTGGTACACCGCCTGATCGCCGAGCCCGAGCACAAAAATCAGGACACCTTGTAATTTTTTGTAGTAGCATCATAAGATTACTTCAAACGCAATATTTTTTACTTTCCAACACTTCGCACGTGAGCGGCCCACGATGATCCGAATAGTTATTGCCGACGACCACACGATCATGCGCGAAGGACTCAAGCGCATCCTCGACGGCGCGCCCGACATCGACATCGTCGGCGAAGCGATCGACGGCTTCGAGGTACTGAGCCACGTGCGCCAGGGCGGCTTCGACCTGCTCATGCTCGATTTGTCCATGCCGGGGCGCAGCGGGGTCGACCTGATCCGCCAGATCAAGGCCGAGGCGCCCAAGCTGGCCATCCTGATTCTCACCATGCACGAGGAGGAGCAATACGCCGTGCGGGCCATCCGCGCCGGCGCCCAGGGCTATCTGACCAAGGAAAGCGCCGGCACCCAGCTGGTCGGTGCGATCCGCAAGGTCGCTTCCGGCCGGCCCTACATCAGCACCGAGGTGGCCGAGCAACTGGCGCTCAACATCATGATGCCCAACGAGAGCCTGTTGCATAAACAGCTGTCCGACCGCGAATTCGAGGTGTTTTCCTTGCTGGTGGCAGGCAAGTCGATCACCGAGATCGCCAATGGTTTGCACCTGAGCGTCAAAACCGTCAGCACCCATAAAACCCGCATCATGCAAAAGATGGGGATGACATCGCTGTCCGAAATGGTTCAATATGCCGTTGCGCATCGCCTGCTGTCGCCATTCAAAACCTGATTACTCCCCCTTCCGGTAGGATTTCTCCTACAAACCTACGCACGCTCCTACGCTCATATTCAGCCATTGCTGATATCCAGCCCAAGCCCCTGTTGGCATACTGAAATCACTGTTTCATGCTGCACGGCTACAAGAATGCCGTGCGAGCCGCTCACCGCTGCTTCAGCCACGCCGGGCGGCATCCCTTCCACTGTTTCGAATGTGCACACAGGAGCTCACCATGTTGTCAACGCAAGCGTCTGAAATTCGCCCGGTCACGACGACCCTGCAATCGTCGTCGATGGAAGCCGGCCGCCAGCGTCAGGGGCGCCTCTGGTCCAACCTCAAGGAAGTATGCGATTTGCTGCACATTCCGTCGGCGGTGTCAGTCACGACTGAGGAATTGTTGTTCCAGCACGTGCAGTTCAAAACCGGCCAGCGCATCCATACCATCGGCCAGCCGTTCGACACCTTGTATATCGTCAACTCCGGCTTCCTGAAAACCGTGCTGATCGACGAGTTCGGCAACGAGCAGGTGCTGAGCTTTCCGATGAAGGGCGACATGCTTGGCGTCGATGGCATCCACACCCGCCATTACTCGTCGGAGGCGGTAGCGCTGTCCGATTGCGACCTGATCCTGTTGCCGTTCAAAAAACTGACCGCGCTCGGCCGCGTGCACCTGGAACTGGAAAACATGATGTACGGCGTCATGAGCCGCGAGCTGGTGCGCGAACAGGCCATGATCGGCATGCTGGGCGCCCTGTCCGCCGAAGCGCGCGTGGCGCGCTTCCTGGTCACGCTGGCCGACCGCTTCGCCCATATGGGTTATTCGGCCAAGCTGTTCAACCTGCGCATGACACGCCACGAGATCGGCAGCTACCTGGGCCTCACGCTGGAGACCGTGAGCCGCACGCTGTCAGCCTTCAACGAAATCGGCCTGATCAGCGTGGACCAGCGCACCATCGGCATCAAGGATGCCGAAGCGCTGAAAACCCTGCGCCGCCTGCCCCCCTCGCGCACCCGCGCCAAGCAACTGGCGGCAGCCAAGAGCAAAAACGAAGCAGCCACCCCGGCGCAATTGCTGGCGGCGATGTGAACCGATGTGAACTTGTTGTACGTACCGCGCTCTAACCCAGCCTTGCGCCCGGCCTCCAAGCCGGGCTTTTTTTATGTTGTCTTGGTTTTTTTATCATTTGGCCGAGTTTGCACAAAATAGCGCTTGCATTCCATCCCGCCTTCTACAATAATGAATGCAAATACGAATCATTCTTATTTAAAGGAGAAATGACGATGCCTACCGCCCTGCCCATGACCCAACCCGTAATGAATGTCCGTCCCGCTCCCGCCGTCGTTTCGGTGGTCTCGGCTGTGTCGCCAATCAAGCGTATCAGCAGCGCCGGCCTGATGGACGGTGGCCGCGAACTCGAAATCGAACATGCGGGGCGCGTGTACCGCCTGCGCGTCACCCAGCTCAACAAGCTGATCCTGACCGCATAAGATCACTGTGCGTGAAACCGGGCGCGCCACCGGCGCGTCCACTCTCCCCTTCGAGTTTGCCAGCCAACGTGCATAGCCAGCTGAACTCTCTTTTTCCGACCCAGGAGCGTTTGATGGCCATAGACCTAGACCGTAGCAATCCGATTTTCCTCGCGCCGTCGCAGGGCGGCCATCATCCCGAGCTGATGCTCTCGGCGGTGCTGCACCTGATGTCGCACTACACGGCCGGCAACGACCACGACGGCGGCTGCGTCAAGCTGGCCTCGGTCATCGAACGCCACCTGAAAGCGCTGGCCAGCCTGCCCGACCTGGCGCCGGTGCTGCGCGCCACCTGCCAGCAACTGCATGAGCAGTGGGCAACAGTCGTCGAACGCAACCTGCAGGAGCAGGACAAGACCAATTTCCTCAGCCGCATCATGGCACGTGCCCGCAGCACGCCTGCCACGGCCTGACGCGGAGCTCATCACCATGTGCGAGAAACACGATCCCCTGGCGGCGATTATTGCCGCCGCCATGCCGCAAATGGCCGGCCGTCCTGCGGCCGGCACCCAGACCGGGGGGCCGCTCGCGGCCCGGCCTGGCCCTCAAGCGGAGCCGGTGCAGCAGACCCAGCAGGTGCTGCGTCCCGTCAAACCGGTGATCCACAACGTCGCCAGCGCCAACGCCGAGGCCCAAGCCTCGCGCCGCCGGCGCCTGTGGGAGCTAGGCCATGCCTGCCACTGCCCGCTGGTCGGGGTCGGCTTCCCGCTGGGCGTGCTGCGCAAGCTGGTGGACAAGGTCACCAACGGCAAGGTGCTGGCCGACGACTACGAAGTGCACGTCGGTGCGGTGACGGAATGCGCCACCCGCAATCGCCTGTCCGAGGCGCTGCAAAAGGAACTGGAACGCCGCTACGCCCCGGTGCTGCTGCGCTTCCGTGCCGCCAAGACCACCGAGCAGGTGGCCGACCTGTGGCGCGCCGCCGTCGCTGCCGGCGATGTGGCCGGCGCCTTCTGGGCCGGCCTCACCCACCCGCGTTGCAGCCCCGAGGTGGAAGAGCAGATGTGCCGCGACCTGCACATGGTGCAGCACCAGGCCGGCGCCTGCGTGCGCGCCGACATCACCAAGTTCAACGCCACCTTGCTGGAAAACACCCGCCTGGCACAGGAACTGGCCAAGTCGCAACAGCGCGCCGCCGCCCTGCTGGCGGAAAAAAGCGCCGATGCCGAAAAACACGCGTCGCAATTGATGCAACTGCGCGCCCAAGTGGTGGGCAAGGACAGCCTGGTCGATTCGCTGCGTACCGAGCTGGAGCAATTGCGCGAATCGATCCCGGGACTGGAAACCCGCGCCCGGCTGGCTGACCGCCTGCAGCAGATGGACGAGCGCGAGCGCGCCATGCGCCAGCAGATCGCCGACCTGCGACTGGAACTGGCGCGCGCAGTGGAAGCGCCAGCGCCGATGCCGATCCAGGAAGAAACCCGGCAAGTGGTCGAGCATGTCATGAAAATGCCGCTGCGCCTGAGCGAGCGCGCCGTGCTGTGCGTAGGCGGACGCAGCGGCAATGTCGCCACCTACCGCGAGCTGATCGAGCGCGAAGGAGCACAGTTCTCGCACCACGACGGCGGCCTGGAAGACAACGCCAACCGCCTCGACGCCAGCCTGGCCGCTGCCGACCTGGTAATCTGCCAGACCGGCTGCATCAGCCACAGCGCCTACTGGCGGGTCAAGGATTATTGCAAGCGCAACGGCAAGCGCTGCGTGTTCATCGACAACCCCAGCATCTCGAGCCTGGCGCGCGGACTGGAACAGGCCAGCGCGGACTGATTCTGGCGCACGACAAAAAACAAGCCACCGGCAATCACACCGGTGGTTTTTTTATCAGTTCCTAGTACACGTCGCGCCGGTAGCGGCCCGTCGCTGCCAGCGCATCGAGCGCTTCCCGGCCCAATGCTTCGGCCAACGCGGCATCGACGCCGGCGGCCATGCCATCGAGGCTGCCGCACACGTAGATTGCCGCGCCATCGGCCACCCACGCGCGCAACTTGTCGGCGCGGGCCGGCAGCAGGTCTTGCACGTAACGCTCGGCGCCGCCGTCGCGCGACCACGCCAGGTCGAACTCGAGCAGGCCGGCCTGGCGCAGTACCTCCAGTTCTTCGTGGTAGTGGAAATCGTGGGCGCTGTTGCGTTCGCCGAACAGCAGCCAGTTGCCGCCCTGCCCGGCCTGGGCACGCGCACGCAGGTGGCCGCGCAAGCCGGCAATGCCGCTGCCGTTGCCGATCAGGATCAGGCGCCGACTGGCGTTGCCCTCCAGGCGGAAGCGGCGGTGCGCGCGCAATCGCAGCGACACCGTCTCGCCCACCTGCGCCTGCTGCGTGAGCCAGCCCGACGCCACGCCATGGCTGCCGTCGGCATGGCTGTGCAGGCGCACCAGCAGGTGTGCGCGGCCGTCAGCCGGGGTCGAGGCAATCGAATATTCGCGCGGACGGTCGGGCTCGGCCGGGGCGGAGATCTGCACCAGGTCGCCCGACTGCCAATCGGCCGCATGCAACGCGCCCGGCTGGCTCAGTTCGAGGTGATAGACAGGGGCGCCGGCGCTGCCCGGGTTGAGCAGCCGGCGCTCGGATAAGGTCCACGACTGGTACGACGGCGCGCTCCAGTCCGGTGCGTCGCTGGTACCGGCCAGGTGGCTCAAATGCTGGCACCACAGGCCGATGGCGGCATCGGCGCTGCGATCGACCTCGATGCGCGGAAACAGGCTTTGCGCCCCCTGCGCTTGCAGCCAGCCGTCAAGCGCGCGGCCGAAGCCGCAAAACTGGTGGTAAGCGCTGTCGCCCAGCGCCAGTACCGCGTAATGCAGTTGCGGCAGCGGCAGCCGGGTCGTCATCAGGCGCCCGGCAAACGCGGCCGCGCCGTCGGGGGCGTCGCCCTCGCCATAGGTGCTGACCAGGAACAGCACGCGCTCGGCGCGTAGCAGGTCCTCGGCATGCAGGTCGGACAATTCGCTCAGTTGCGCCGGAATGCCGGCCAGGCGCAGCGTGGCCACGGTCTGGCCCGCCAGTGCTTCGGCGTTGCCGGTCTGGCTGGCGTAGGCGACGATCCACCCCGGCGCGGCGGCCGCCTCGGCCTTGGCGCGGGCGGCGGCCAGGCGCCTGCAGCGCTCGCGCAAATACGGTATCAGGCATACCAGGCCATAGGCGGCGGCCGAGGCGGCCACCAGCATCAATCGGTTGGGGTCGTTGGTCCAGATCATTCGTCCAGCATGCTGCGTAAATGGGTGCTCAGGTATTCGTGGTAGGTGACATGGCCGTGGCCGATGGTGCGTTCGACGAAGCGCGCTGCCAGCCCTTGCCGTTCCGCCAGCGCCAGGCCGTCCACGCGGCCCAGCACGGTCAAGGCGGTGGACCAGGCATCGGCCGCCATGCACTGCGCATGAATCACCGTCACCGAGGCCAGGCCGTTCGAGATCGGCAGGCCGCTGCGCGGGTCGATGGTGTGGGCGTAGCGCACGCCGTCACGCTCGAAGTACCGGCGATAGTCGCCCGAGGTGGCCACGGCCAGGCCGTGCAGCGCCAGCACCAGCTCGTCGGTGCTACCCTGCTGCCCCTGCTCCACTTGCTCCAGCGCCACCCACCATGGCTGGCCGTCCGGCTTGACACCAGCGCCGCGCAACTCGCCGCCCACTTCCACCACGAAGTGCAAGATGCCCTGGCTTTTCAGGTAATACGCCAGGCGATCGACCCCATAACCCTTGGCCACGGCCGACAGGTCGAGTTCGATGCCGCCGGGCTGGAAGGCGCGCCGCACCGGTGCCGGCGCCAACTGCATGTCCTTGCGCGCGGCAGCCAGTTGCGCGCGCGCGGTGGCGATGGCATCAAGCGTGGGGGCAATAAAATCGGGTTGGTCGAATCTGCCGTGCGGGCCGAAACCCCACAGGTTGACCAGCGTGCCGGCGCACGGGTCGCAGGCGCCGCCACTGGCGCGCGCCACGTCCAGTGCAAACGACAGCACATCGAAAAAGGCGGGCGGCAAGTCGTGCCAGCTGCCCGCCGGGGCGCGGTTGAAACGCCCGAGATTGGAATCGCTTTCCCAGTGGCTCATTTCAGCCACCACGGAATCGAGCTGCTGTTGCAGCCCCTGTTGCAGATGGGACACCGTGACAGTCGGCGCGGCCACCAGCCGCACCGACCAGCTGGTGCCCATGCTGCGCCCCGCGAAATCGCGGAGTACACCGCCTGCGGGCGCCGAGTCGTCCGAAATATGATGAGGCAGAATAACCCGGCGCATCACCCTTATTCCGGCAGGATTTCGATAGTGGCGGCGTAGCTGGCGCGACGCGCAGGCATCTGCGGCGGCTGGCCCGGCTTGGACGGCGTGGCGGCCGGCCAGCTGCTGCTTACCATGTACATGCCGGCGGCCGGCAGTTCGAAGGTCAGCTCACCGTTGGCATCGGTGTTCTTGCGGATTTCGCCCAGCGTGCCGCGATAGCGCACGCCGCCCGGGATCAGGCTCACGCCCTGGTTGGCGGCCGGCTTGCCGTCCAGCAGGAAGCGCCAGGTGGCTTTTTCGCCCGCGCGCAGGTCGTTCGGGTGGGTGACCGGCACCAGTTCCAGGCCCACGCCGGTTGGCTTGAATACTGCCAGGTCGGGTTCGCCGGTGGTGACGAAGGTTTCCAGGCGGCTCTGGGTACGCGACACTTTCAGTTCGGCGGCATCGGCCGGCACGTCCTTGGCGAAGGTTTCCTCGGTGCCACGGAAGCGTTTCATTTCGCCGGCCTTGTCCTTGTAGCTGGCGAACACATTTTGCGAGACCAGGGCAACCTTGTAGGTGCCCGGTTTTGGCAGCTTGAGGTCGAAACTGTTGCGCAGCTTGCCGTTGGCGACGTTCTGCATTTCCACCTTGCCGCCGTCCGGGCCGGTGATGGTGATGCCGTCGAGCTTGAGCGGCACGTGATCGACATCGAACAGGCCTTCGGACACGGCGGCGTCGATGGTGACCCAGTTGTCGCGGCTCTCGACGATGGTGGACGTGGGCAGCAGCCACGGCTTGTGGGCGTGTGCGGTCATCGTTGCGCCAGCCAGTGCCAGCGCAATCAGGGTCTTGTTGAATTTGTTCATGGGGTTTTCCGCTTATGGTTTCAGTTGGACCACGACCGCGCCCAGTTCTTCCTTGCCCTGGCCGGTGGCCTTCTGCGCCGACTTCGGCGGCCATTGCAGCGGTACCTTGACCACTTCGCGGCCGCCCGCTTCGCGCGAGGCTTCCACGAACAGCGTGTACTGGCCGGCCGGCAGCTTGTCCAGGCCTGCCTTGGCGGCCGGGAAGGTCAGTGAAATTTCGCCCGGCGCCTTGGTCGCGCCGCTGACGCCGTCGAGCGGCATGGCCAGGTCGCGGCCGGTCTTGCGCCACCATTGGCGCATGTCCTTGAGCCACTTGGTGCCGGCGTTATCCTTCTTGCCCGTGTCGTACAGGACGGCGAGGTTGGTGACCACTTTCTGGTCGGCGTTTTCCAGCCAGGCGGCGATGTACGGGCGGTGGTATTCGGCGACGTTCAGTTGTGGCACATCGATTTTCAGGGCCAGTTCGGCGCCCATGGCCGAAGCACTGGCCAGTGGCAGACTCAGGGCGATGGAATAACGTAATTTCATGGAAGTCCTGGGGGGTTGTAGATACAGTTAGTGGATAAACAGCAAAGCAATGACAACAGGAATCAAAACACCCAAGCCCACCATCGGCCAGGTGAACGGCCGCTTGGCCGCGTGGAACTTCAAAATCAGCAAACCGGTAATGCAAAACACCAGGCACATGACGGCAAAGATGTCGATGAACCAGTTCCAGGCCGTGCCCGTGTTGCGGCCCTTGTGGACATCGTTGAGCCAGGAAATCCAGCCACGGTCGGTCTTCTCGAACTCGGCGGCACCGCCTTCGAGCTCGATGCGCACCCAGGCGTCGCCGCCGGCACGCGGCATGGCAAGATAAATCTCGTCGGCCGACCATTCGGCCACGCGCCCGCCCGCCTGCACTTTCCAGGTGTCCTTCAGCCATTGCTCGGCGGCTTGCGGCAGCGGTTCCTTGGCGCCATCGTGTTCCTCGGCGTAGGTGCGCAATTGCGCCACCAGCGCGGCCGGCGCCGTGGCTTCGAGCCGGGTGATGGTGGGCTTGGCCTCGATTTGCGATGCGTGGTTAAGCGTGATGCCGGTGATGGAAAACAGGAACATGCCCAGCAGGCACAGCGCCGAACTGATCCAGTGCCACTGGTGCAGGTGCTTGAGCCATACCGCGCGACTGGCTTGGGCGGCACTTGTGGCACTGGTGGCGCTGGTGGCAGGGCTGGCGGGTGGTGCGCTCAAGGGTAATCCTTCAGGAAATTTAACGTGCCAAGATAGACACAATCAGAAATGATAATAATTATCATTTAGGATGTCAATCAACCCGATGTAACTGCTATGTAAAGTTAGGTGTGTACGCTAACGGACATGCCCGCCAATACGGCCTACGCTGAGGCATACACCCTATATTTCCCGTGGAGGCGCATCATGCCGCTGTACTCGCAAGACCAGATCCAGACCATCGCCGACAAGATCAAGGACGTGCGGTTTGGCATGTTTACCACCTGTGACGCCGACCAGATGCTCACCAGCCGGCCACTGACCACTCAGCAGATCGACAACGAAGGCAACCTCTGGTTCTTCACCAGCGACGAAGCCGCGTTCACGCTCGACTTGCCCACGCATCCCGACATCAATATCAGCTTTTCCGACCCCGAGCGCCAGCTCTACCTGTCGATTTCCGGACAGGCGTTCCTGGTCAAGGACCAGGCCAAGGCGCGCGAACTGTGGACGCCGGCGGCGCGCAGCTGGTTCCCCAAGGGCGTGGAAGACCCGCACCTGACCCTGATCCGCGTGCGTATCCAGTCGGCCGAATACTGGGATGCGGGCTCGAGCAGGATGAAGCAACTGGTGCAGTTGGCCAAGACCGCCCTCACCGGCCGTTCGGCGATTCACATGGGCCGCTCGACCACGATTTGCCTGTAACGATTTCTTTGCCTCGCTAGCGGCCATCGCGGCGCGGCGAGGCTGGCACCTCCACCACGGCGTCGCCGCTGGTGACAAACAACCGCTCTCCCGCTTCCGGCACCACCGCATGGCCGCCGGTAAACGCGCCAAAGGCCGGCAGCACGATGCGCTGGCCGTTGGCCATGAAGCATGGCAGTAACACCGATTCCCACCCCGAACGCAAGCGATAGACCGGATGCACGTGGCCGGCCATCAGGTAGCCCGTGGCCAGCAGGTCCGGGTGGTGGCAAAACGCGAATGGCCCCAGGTGCATCGGCTCGTCTGCCATGGCAATCGACAACCACAGCGGCGGATCGCCCGCGTGCATATCGTGGTTGCCGCGCACCAGCGTGAGCGCCAGCGCGGGATTCAAGGTGCGCCAGCGCTGCATGGCCGCCATGGTCGAGACCGCGTGCGCTGCCTTGGCATGCAGGAAGTCGCCGAGGAACAGCACCTGGCGCGCACCATGGCGCGCCACCAGGCGATCGAGCGCAGCCAGGTTGGCGGAGGTGGTTCCGGCCGGCACCGGCACGCCCAGCGCGCGGAACGACGCTGCCTTGCCGAAGTGGATGTCGGCAATCACCAGCATCCGCTCGCGCGGCCAGTACAAGGCCTTTTCGGGCAGCAACCAGACCAGCTCGCCGGCCAGTTCCAGCGCCAGTGCGCCGTGGTGATCGGGCAGCGCGCTCATGGTCCCGCCGCCTTTTCCAGCTCGCGCACCATGCGCGCCACCCGGTCCGACAGTTTCTCGGTGCTGAGTTTTTCGCGGAAGCGTTCGACCATCAGCGCAAAGCCGAACGGAGTGGCGCGCCTGGTCTGGTGAAAACTGATGTGGCGCGCCTGCAGTTCCTCCAGCGTGGCGCGCAGGCGTGTCAGTTCCAGTTCCTGCTCGAGCACCTCGCGCTGGGCTTGCGTGAGCAGCAGGTTGCCGGCGTCATGCTGGCGGAACACGGAAAAGAACAACGCCGATGACGCCTGCAACTGCCGTGCGCTTTTGGGCTGACCGGGAAAGCCCTGGAAGATCAGGCCGGCAATGCGGGCAATTTCGCGAAAGCGCCGCTGCGACAGTTCGGTCGCGTTCAGGCTGGCCAGCACGTCTTCCAGCAAATTATCGGTGCCGAACAGGCCGGCTTTGGCGCCATGGCCCACGTCCAGCAGCGCCGTCCAATCGAGTTCCTGCGCGGCCAGCAACTCGAAGCCGTAATCGTTGACGGCAATCGAAAACGTCACCGGCGTTACCCGCGCCACGCGCCAGGCGATCAGCGACGCCAGGCCGACGTGGACCGAGCGGCCAGCGAATGGAAACATGAACAGGTGGCGTCCTTCGCGGCTGTGCATGGTTTCGATCACGGTGGTGTCGGGCGTGGGCAGCGCCGACCATTTTTGCTGGGTGGCCAGTAGTGGCGCAATCGCCTGCATTTCCGGGCCCAGCGTTTCGGCGCCGTCAATTGTGGCCAGGCGCAGCTGCTCGAGCGCGGCGTGGGCCAGTTCGGACGACATTGGCATCCTGCCGCCCTGCCAGCGCGGCACGGCGCCACGGGTGCCGGTGGCGCGGCGTACGTAGGCGGTCATTTCGTGCAGGCGCACGAATTCCAGGATGCGGCCGGCAAACAGGAAGTGGTCGCCCTGCTTCAGGCGCGAGATGAACGATTCTTCCACGCTGCCCAGCCGCCCGCCGCTCACGTATTTCACTTGCAGGCTGGAATCGGAGACGATGGTGCCGATGCCCATGCGGTGACGGCGTCCGATGGCGGCGTCCGGCACGCGATAGACGCCTTCGTCGTCGGGCAGCACGCGGCGGTATTCTGGATACACGGCCAGGGTCTGGCCGCCACGGGCGATAAAATCGAGCGCCCATTGCCATTCTTCTTCGGTGAGATCACGGTACGACCACGCCGTGCGCACCTCGGCCAGCAATTCCGCCGAACGGAAGCCGCCGCCCAGCGCGATGGTCACCATGTGCTGCACCAGCACGTCGAGCGGTTTATACGGCACCGGCCGCGCCTCGATATCGCGCGCGGCCACCGCTTGCCGGGCGCCAGCCGCTTCCAGCAGTTCCATGCTCTGGGTGGGCACGAGCGTGAGGCGCGAAACGCGGCCCGGTGCGTGGCCGCTGCGCCCGGCCCGTTGCAGCAAGCGGGCGATGCCCTTGGCGCTGCCGATTTGCAGCACCCGTTCCACCGGCAGGAAATCGACGCCCAGGTCCAGGCTCGACGTGCAGATGACAGCTTTCAATTGCCCGCTCTTGAGGCCCAGTTCCACCCAGTCGCGCACCTGCTTGTCGAGCGAGCCGTGGTGCAGCGCGATCAGTCCGGCCCAGTCGGGACGGGCATCGAGCATGTTCTGGTACCACAGTTCGGCCTGCGAACGGGTATTGGTAAACACCAGCGTGGTGGCGTGGCGTTCGATTTCCTCGACCACGCGCGGCAGCATTTGCAGTCCCAGGTGGCCGCCCCACGGGAAGCGCGACGGGTGCTCGGGGATCAGGGTATCGACCACGATATCCTTGGCGACATGGCCCTCCACCGCCACGCCGTCGGGCATCAAAGCCTCGCGCGCTTGCGCCAGGTTGCCCAGCGTGGCCGACAGGCCCCACACCACCAGGCCCGGATTCCAGTGGCGCAGGCGCGCCAGCGCCAGCTGGGTCTGCACGCCGCGCTTGTTGCCCATCAGCTCATGCCATTCGTCGATGATCACCATGTCCAGCTGGGCGAACTGGGCAAGCGCATCGGCCTTGCTCAGCATCAGGGTCAGGCTTTCGGGCGTGGTGACCAGTGTGTCGGGCAGGCGCTTGTTCTGGCGCGCGCGCTGGGCCGAGCCGGTGTCGCCGGTGCGCGCCTCGATCTGCCACGCCGGCAGCAGGTCGGCGGCCGATTCCTGCAAGGCGCGCAGGGTGTCGGCGGCCAGCGCCCGCATAGGCGTCAGCCACAGTACTTTCAGGCCCACGCGCGGACGCTTGTGCAGGGCGGCGCGCTGCAAGGCGGCAAACCAGACCGCGTAAGTTTTACCGGCGCCGGTGCTCGCGTGCAGCAGGCCCGACTGGCCGGCCATCGCGGCTTGCCAGACGTCGCGCTGGAACGGGAACACTTTCCAGCCGCGCGCGGCGAACCACGCCTTGGCCTGGGTCGGTGAGGGGCCGGTGGATTTGGCGACCGGGTTGCCGCCCCGCCTGGCAGGGACTTTGTCCGACAGGTTGGTGGCTGACCTGGCGGAAGACTTGACCGAGGAGTTGGCGACTGACCTGGCGGGAACCTTGACTGACGAGCTGACATCGGTTTCGGCGGCCGGCTTGACTTGTGGGTTGGCTTCCGGTCCGGCTTGCGCTCTCGCGACCGGGTTGCCGGCCGGATCGATGGCTGGTGCGGCAGCGGAATCGGCCAGCGGTTCGGTCATTTCGCTGGCGGCGGTGACGACGGACTTGTTGGCAGGCATGGCGACAAGCGTATCGGCGTGGCTCCCGACTGCTGCACCGCTTGGCGCAGGACGCGGCCTGGCCAGCTGGGCGCGCAAGCTGGTGCGGGGGCGCGCCGTCATGGCGCGACCAGCAGGCTTTTCAGGGCGTCGAGCGTATCGGCCTGGTCCACGGTCTTGTCCTGGCGCTGGCGCAGGATGCGCGGGAAGCGCACCGCGATGCCGGACTTGTGGCGCGGCGAGCTGGCGATGCCTTCGAAGCCGATCTCGAACACCATGCTCGGTGTCACGCTGCGCACCGGGCCGAATTTTTCGATCGTCGTGCGGCGGATCGCGTGGTCCACCTTGGCGATCTCGGCGTCGGTCAGGCCCGAATAGGCCTTGGCGAACGGCACCAGCTTGCGGCCACCCTCGCCTTCGCCTGCTTCATCCCAGACGGCAAAAGTGTAGTCGGTGTACAGCGAGGCACGGCGGCCGTGGCCGGCCTGGGCGTAGATCAGCACGGCGTCGATGCTGTACGGGTCGATCTTCCACTTCCACCACGTACCGACGTTCTTGGTGCGGCCCACGCCGTATTGCGCATCGGCCGCTTTGAGCATCATGCCTTCCACGCCGCGCTGGCGCGATTCGGCGCGGATCTCGGCCAGTTGCTTCCAGCTGTCGGCGCGGATCACGGGCGCCAGCCGCAGTTGCGGCGCGCCCTGCTGCACTTGCAGCGTGGCCACCAGTTGTTCGAGCATGGCGCGGCGCTGGGCTTGCGGCAAGGTGCGCAGGTCGCGGCCTTCGTATTCGAGCAGGTCGTACGCAACCATCACCGCCGGCAATTCGCCGAGCAGCCGCGCCGAGACCTGCTTGCGGCCCATGCGCTTTTGCAGGTCGGCAAACGGCGCCGGGGCATCGCCGCCGTGCCAGACCAGGATTTCGCCGTCGATGACCACGCCGTCGGGCAGGCGCAGCACAGCCAGCTCCGGGAAGCGCTCGGTAATCAGGTCTTCGCCGCGTGACCACAGCCAGTTCTGGCCTTCGCGGCTGACCAGTTGGGCGCGCATGCCGTCGTATTTCCATTCCACCTGCCACCGGGACAATTCGCCCAGCGCTTCCGGTTCGCGGTCGAGCTGGTGGGCCAGGAAGAACGGATACGGCTGGCCGCCGCGCTGCGCGTGTTCCTCCTCGGTATGCTCGGCGATCAGTTGCTGGAAGCCGGCAGCCGTCGGCTTGACGCTGCCGTCGGTCCAGCCCATCAGGCGCTGGGCGATCAGTTTGCTGTCGAGGCCGGCAATGGCGCTGAGTGCGCGCGTGACCAGCAGGCGCGACACGCCCACCCGGAAGCCGCCGCCGATCAGCTTGGTCAGCAGGAAGCGCTCGCGCGTATCGAGCTGGTCCCAGTACAGCAGCAGCGCGCTGCGCACGGTGCCGGGGTAGGCGCCGCGCAGTGGTGCGATGCCAAGTTCGATCCAGTCGGCCAGGCCGATTTCGCTGGGCTGGTTGGGCGGCGGCAGGATGTGGGCGATGGTTTCGGCCAGGTCGCCGACGGCGTGGTAGCACTCGTCGAACAGCCAATCGTCCAGGCCCGAGTATTCGATGGCGAACTGGCGCAGCAGCTTGGTCGGTACGGCCTGGCGCGGCTTGCCGCCAGCCAGGAAATACACGGCCCAGGCCGCGTCGGCCGGTGCAGCAGTACGAAAATACTGTTGCAGCGCATTGAGCTTGCGCGTGGTGGACGTGGTTTCGTCCAGCTCGGCGTACAGGAGGGCGAAGTCACGCATGGCGTGCTCCCGCCGGTGGAGCGTCAGTGGATACTGCTTCGGCAGACGCGGCTGTGACGTTGGCTGTGACGTTGGCGGTGGCGGTGGCTGCGACGTCGGCTGTGGCTGTGGCGGTACCGCTTGCATTGTCGGCGGTACCGCTTGCATTGTCGGCGGCACTGCTGGCGGCATTGCCCACGCCTGCATCGTCGGCCTCATCGTCGCCGTACTCGGTATCAAAACCGCTGGCCTGCAGGCCCTGCTGCTGCAGCCAGCGCACCAGGACCGCGATCGAACCGTGGGTGACGATCACCCGTTCGGCGCCGGTGGCGGTAATCGCCTGCATGAGCCCCGGCCAGTCAGCGTGGTCGGACAGCACGAAGCCGCGATCGACGCCACGGCGGCGGCGCGCACCGCGCAACTGCATCCAGCCGCTGGCAAACGCGTCGGAAAAATCGCCAAAGCGCTTGACCCACGGCGAACCGGCGGCCGACGGCGGCGCGATCACCAGCGCGCGCTTGAGGTCTTCCTTGTCGACGTCGCCCACCATCACCGTGGGCGGCAGCCACACGCCGCTGTCGCGGTAAACCGTATTGAGGGTTTGCACGGCGCCATGGCAGACGATGGGGCCGATGTCCGCTTCCAGGCCACTCAGGATGCGCTGCGCCTTGCCGAAGCTGTAGCACTGCATCACGCTGGCGCGTCCCTGCGCAGCGTTGGCGCGCCACCAGTCGTTGATGTCGTCGTACACGTCCTGTTGCGGCTGCCAGCGGTAAATCGGCAGTCCGAACGTCGATTCGGTGATGAAGGTATCGCAGCGCACCGGCTCGAACGGGGTGCACGTGCTATCGGCCTCGACCTTGTAGTCGCCGGACGCCACCCAGACTTCGCCCCGGTACGCCATGCGCACCTGCGCCGAACCAAGCACGTGGCCGGCCGGATGCAGCGAGATGGTGACGCCGTTGTGCACCACGGTTTCGCCATAGGCCAGGCCGTCGATGTGGATATCGCCGAGCCGTGATTTGAGCACACCGACACCGGGCGTGGCTGCCAGGTAATGGCGGTGGCCGCCGCGCGCATGGTCGCCATGGGCGTGCGTGATCACGGCGCGCTCCACCGGCCGCCAGGGGTCGATATAGAACTGGCCCGGCACGCAATACAGTCCTTCCTTGCGCACCACCACCATGTCGGACGTCATTGCACACATACGCGGCTTTCAGAACAGGATGCTGCCATTCTGTCGCCGCCCGCCGGCGCCGTCTGTCAGGCACCGCACCCAGCCCGTGGCCGGGAACGCCTCCACCATCTCAGGCAGGATCGATGTACTCGGCCATGAAGTGCAGGTCGTCGTCTTCCGCAGCGTCGATGATCACGCGGTCGGCGCCGACCATCAGCAACGTGGAAAGACAAATCGCGCCAGCCGGTACCGGTGGCGATAATGCGGGATCGCCACCGTGGGCGGTGGCGGTGAAGGTGGGCTTGCCCGTGCGGGACGGACTGGCGCTGCGTTTGCTGGTGGCCATGGGAGTTCCTCAAAAACGCCGGTGCGGCATATGGAATCCAGAGTATCGCGCACGATTGCGGGGCGCCATCGGACACTGCCTAGTATGCTGTAGGAGGAACTGACGGCAAACGCTTGCTTGCGCTAACATATGCGTTTTCTCCAGTTTCCGAGCCGACCATTATGACTTTTACCCTCAACGACACCGCCTACGGCACCGACACGCCAGCGGCCAAGCACGCCATGTTCGACGACCTGCGTTCGCAACTGACCGGCCTGGTACACGGGGAGACCGACCTGATCGCCAACTCCGCAAACTTCAGCTCGCTGGTATTCAACGCCATGCCGGGCCTGAACTGGGCCGGCTTCTATTTCCTGCAGGGTGACGAGCTGGTGCTGGGGCCGTTCCAGGGCAAGCCGGCCTGCATCCGCATCAAGAAGGGCCGTGGCGTGTGCGGCACCACGGTGGTGGAAGGAAAATCGATTGTCGTGCCGGACGTGCACGCGTTCCCTGGCCATATCGCCTGCGACGTCAATTCGCGGTCGGAACTGGTGGTACCGGTACGCCGTCCCAACGGCGAAATCATGGGCGTGTTCGACCTCGACAGTCCGCTGCCGAACCGCTTCGACCAGGATGATGCCGACGGCATCGAAGCCCTGGTGGGTATCCTGGAAAAAACGCTGGCCTGAGCTGGCGCAACGCAAGCCGGCTAATAGCCGCGCTTGCGCTGCTCGGTAGCCTCGCGCAGCATCCCTTCCAGCAATTCGGCGCGCATCCGTTCTTCGGCGGCGCGCATCTCCGGCGTGAATTCACGCTGCTCGCGGCGCTCGCATACCTCGCGGATTTCGACGGTGACGTCGCCCGCTTGCGGATAAGGGCAGCCGCCGGCCCAGGCAATTGCCAGGTCCAGGGTAGCGGCCTGGATGATCCAGTAGCCCGCCACCAGCTCCCTTGTATCGCCAAACGGTCCCGCCACCAGCGACGTATTGGCGTTGGCAAAGCGCACCCGCGTGGCCGTGCGCGTGGCACTCAGGGCGCTGCCGGCCAGCAGCACGCCGGCGCGCGCGCTGCGTTCTTCGTGGGCGCGCATGCGCGCCAGCGCTTCAGCCGGCGGTGCAATGCCGAACTCGGCCTCGAAGTCCGACCGCAGGAACACCACGTACCGGGTCCAGTCCGGGTTGCGTTCCGGCACACTACCGGATACGGGGCCGTGTGCCCTGCCGTCTGCGGACGGTACCTGGTCGCGGATTTCATAGACGGCGCCGGCGTCGAACAACGGCCACCAGCGCACTTGCTCGATCACATCGGCGCGCGACGGCGACTGCACCAGCGTAAAACCGGCCACGATCTCGCGCGGCGGGTAAGGCCCGGTGTCACGGCTCCACACGCCTTCGCGGCGCACGAGACGCAGCGCGCTGTCGCTGGGGCGCATGAAGACGCCCGGCTCCAGCGCCGGCGGCTGATCGCCGCGCTCGGTACTCTGGTTGGCGCGGCGCAGTACCACGAATTCCATGCATCACTCCTGGATAATTTCTTAAAAGCATTATCCCAAGTGACGGTACGCCTCGGCAAGCTTTCTTGGGCCAACCGGGGCTATCGGCAGGCGCCACGCCGGTATACCGTTGTTGCGCCGGTACGAGCAACGGCTCGCACTCGTGCTTAAGGCAGACTACAGCGCGACTCCAGCTGCATTGCGGCGCAATTCAGACCGGATTCAGGCCCGGATCGGATTGGTCAGCCACAACCACCGGGCCCCTGCTGCGCCATGGCCCGCATGATTTCCTCGGTACTCAAATCGTGCTGGTGGGTGGCGATGGCCCAGTAGTGGCCGAACGGATCGACCAGCATGCCGTAGCGGTCGCCCCAGAACATGTCCTGCGGCGGCATTTTGGCTTCACCGCCAGCCGCGATCGCCTGGGCATAGGCGGCATCGACATCGGGCACGTACAAATGCAGCGTAACCGGACTGCCCTTGAGCGCCTTGGGGCCCATGCTGCCATGCTCGGGAAAGTCGTCCACCAGCATGATGGTGGAATCGCCGATGCGCATGCTGGCATGCATGATCTTGCCGTCGGGACCGGGCAGGCGCCAGGTCTCGACGGCATTGAATGCTTGTTGGTAATAGGCCATTGCTGCTGCCGCGCCCTCGCAAACGAGGTGGGGCGTGATGGTGTGCATGCCCGAAGGAACGGGCCGGGCCGCGTCAGGCTGGGCAGAAGTCGTCATGATGATCTCCTTTTCGAGCCATCCACTTTACGCCCACCGCATGCGGCACGACTGAAATCGACGTGATTTTTGCGTTTTCGAGACAACGAACCGGACCATCAACAGGTCCGGTTCGCCATTCAAAAATCAGAACGTGTAGTTCACACGGGCGTACACGAAGCGTCCACCGCGGCCGAACGGCGCCCGGTTGGAGAACGGCGCGGCCGCGTTCGAGGTCAGCGACGACGGCAGCGAGTCCGGGTAGATATCGAACAGGTTGTCGGCGCCCAGCGCCAGCTGGGTTTGCTTGGTGATGGCGTAGCGGCCCTCGGCGTTGACGATGGTCTTGGCCGAAACGGTCACGTCCGTCGCGGCCGTGGTGCCGGCCGAAATGATTTCACCGTAGCGGGTGGCGCTGGCGCTCACGCCCCACGCTGCCTGCTCCCAGTTGACCGATGCCGTGATCTTGTTTTTCGGCTGGCCTTTTTCCAGGCTGATCACGTTGGCGCGGCCGAACAGTACCGGCGCCGGGTTCAAGGCAGCCAGTTCGGCCGTTTGCGGCACGCGTTTGACTTCGGTCTTGTTGTAGTTGCCGGCCAAGGTGAAGTCGAACTTGCCGTAAGCGGCCGAACGCCATGGGTAGTTGGCCACGATGTCGATGCCGTCGGTGCGGGTATCGACGCCGTTGATGAAGAAGCGGGCGCCGCCGATGCCGGCATAACCACGCGACGCCAGGTAAGTACGCACATTGGCTGCGTTCAAGTTTTCCGACAGCACGATGCGGTTATCGATATTGATGCGGTAGGCGTCGGCCGTGATGCTCAGCGCGCCGACGCGGAACACCGCGCCCAGCGAGAAGTTGACCGATTTCTCGGCGTCGAGCGGCTTGGCGCCCAGCGCGACCGCAGCAGCGTCGGTCGGACGCAGGGTCACGATATCGAACGGCACGCCGTCGATAAAATTGGTGGACGTGGACGTGTAGAGCTGCTGCTGCGGCGACGGTGCACGGAAGCCGTTCTGGATCGAACCGCGCAGGGCGAATTCCGGCACGAAGTCGTAGCGGGCGGCCAGCTTGCCGGTGACGTTGCTGCCGAAGTCAGAATAATGCTCGGCGCGCGCTGCCAGCGAGGTCAGCAATTTGTCGGTCAGGTTGGTTTCCAGGTCGATGAAGGCGCCGGTGGAATGGCGGCCCTTGTCCACCGCGTTTTCCGGACGGTAGCCCGGGAAGCCCTGGGCGCCTGCTGCCGAGGGCGTGCCGTTGGCCAGCAACACGCCGCCGTAGCGGTAGGAATCGGGCTCGCCAGCCCACAATTCATAATTTTCCCAGCGCGCCTCGGCGCCCACGGCCACGTTGAGCGGCTTGGACAGGAAGGCCACGTCCACCGGACGCACGGCCGAGAAGTTGGCCGACAGTTGTTCGTAGGCGAAGCCGCCAGCGTCGAAGTCGGTCTTGCTGGCCGCGCCGATCGAGCGGTTGAGCGTATTGGTGACATCGAACGCCATCTTGTTCTTGCCGTAAGTCAGCGAAGTGTCGTAGTCCCAGCCCTGGCCGCTCCAGGTGGTGCCCAGCGCCGCGCTGAAGTCGGTCACGGTCGGTTCGATCACAGGCAGGAAGCCGTCCGGATAAATCGCCGCCACGTTTTCATCCTGCAATGGGCGACGGAAGAACGCTGCCGATTCCGACTCGCGCCGCTGATAGCTGGCCCAGCCGTAAATCTTCTGGCCGCTGGCCAGGGTCTGGCCGGCATTGGCAAACAGGGTCGCCTGCTTGAGGTTGGGGTCGCCCGACCAGGTGTCGTAGCGGTTGGCGGTCAGTTCACGCGGATCGAAGGCGCCGGTGGTGGCATTGCCCACGCGCGGGTAGAACTGGCGCGTGTCGTAGGCGCTGCGCTCGCTGTGTTGTTGCTGCTTCAGTTCGGCCGCGACGGTCAGGAAGCCGTTGTCGCCCAATTCAAAACCTTTCCAGCCACCCACGGTGTAGGTTTGGCCGTCGGTACGCTTGCGTTCGGTCGGCACGGAGAGGCCAAGGCCGGTCGGCTGCGCCACCGGGTTGAAGCTGTATTCGGTCTTGCGCACGCCGCCGGTGGCGCTCAGGGCGCCGCCGCTGCGGTTTTCACGCAGGCGGAAGTTGATCACGCCGGCAATCGCATCGGAACCGTACTGGGCGGCAGCGCCGTCACGCAGCACTTCCACGGTATTGATGATGCCGGACGGCAGGGTATTGATGTCGGTCGAGGCCGAGCCACGGCCGATGGTGCCGTTCACATTGACCAGCGAGGACGCATGGCGGCGCTTGGAGTTCACCAGCACCAGCACCTGGTCGGGCGCCAGGCCGCGCAGGGTGACAGGGCGCACGGTGTCGGTGCCGTCGGTCAGGCCCGGGCGTGGAAAGTTCAGCGCTGGCAGCACTTTCGACAGCGACTCGCTCACTTCGGTCACGCCGTTGTTGCTCAAGGTCTTGGCGGAAATCACATCGACGGCCGAGGCGGTATCGAGCACAGAGCGGTTCGAGACGCGGGTGCCGGTGACCACTACCGTGGCTTCCGGGGCTGCGATGGACGTAGAAGCAGGCGCGTCGGCCGATTGCGCGTGGGCGGTACCGGTGGTGGCGAACAGCGTGCCGATGGCAACACTGAGCAGGCGGCGTTGCAGTTGTGGCTGAACTGAAAATTTATTCATATATGACCAATCATCGTAGCGGGTTGTTTTTATGTGAAAACAATATAAGGCTTGCACTTGTATAAAGGAACGAACGATTAGGCATAAGCTTTTATAAAAAAAGTAGTTGCATGGCGGTGGGGGCAATCTTTCCTATCCAATCGGTAAGTATCGCAGTGCAGCATCCGCGCGTATCCTTACCCCTTTGGAAACTCATCACACATCGTACAACGCGGTGTACCCTCCCCCCTATGTCCAAAGATAACGTCAATCTGTCACGCCGCACCATCCTGATGGCGACTGCGGCAGCCGTTCCCCTGGTGACCGCGCCCCTCTACAAGGCACAGGCCGAGGGCCTGGAAGGCACCGACTTGCAACGCTACCAACCAGTGTTTTTCACCGCGCCAGAGTGGCAGTTCCTGCTGGCCGCCTGCGACCGCCTGATCCCGCCCGAAGGCCGTGGGCCCGGCGCGCTGGAAACCAATGTGCCGGTGTTTATCGACCAGCAACTGAAAAACGGCCTCGGCGACGATGTCTATATGCAGGGCCCGCACCAGGCCGATGCGCCAGCCACCATGGGGTTCCAGCAAACCCATAGTCCGCAGGAGATGTACCGGATCGGCATCAAGCTGGCGCAACAGGCCAGCGTGGCCGCGCACGGCAAGCAGTTCCAGCAACTGTCGGCCGCCGACAAGGATGCGCTGCTCACCAGGCTGCAAAAAAACGACATCGACTTCGCCGCGCTGGGCGACCCTGCATTAAAAGCTTCGCAGTTTTTCGGCCAGATGCTGGGCGACGCCAAGAACGGCTACCTGGCCGACCCCGCTTACGGCGGCAACAAGGACATGAAGGCCTGGGTAGCGATCGGCTTCCCCGGCGCCCGCGCCGCCTTCACCGAATGGGTCGATACCCATAACGTCAAATATCCACTGGGGCCAGTGAGCCTCTCTGGCAAGCGCGCTTGATGAGGCACTAAAACCTACTGCGCGATCGCCTATCGCCCTTGCGTTGCTCAGCGTACGTTCGTACGCCTGCGCTACTCAGGACGATAACCGACCGCTCGCTACGGTTTTAGAGGCCTCCTAACCAATAGGTACCTTATGCAAAAAATTACCAATGACGACGTCGATGTCGTCATCGTCGGACTCGGCTGGGCCGGCTCCATCATGGCCATCGAACTGGCGCAGGCCGGCCTGAAAGTACGCGCGCTCGAACGCGGCCCGGACCGTCCACCGGAAGACTTCGCCTACCCGAAGCCGGCCGACCAGTACGCCTACGCGATCCGCAACAAGGTGTTTGCCACCCCGCGCGACGCTGCCCTGACCGTGCGCTACAACACCGGCGAGACCGCCCTGCCCACCCGCAAGTGGGGCGCGTTTGCGCCCGGCACCGGCGTCGGCGGTTCCGGCCTGCACTGGACCGGCGTGCTGATCCGTCCTACGCCCACCGATATCAAGCTCAAGACCTATGCCGACCGGGCGTACAAGCGCGGCGCGCTCGACCCCGACATGCGCGTCAAGGATTTCCCGTTTACCTGGGCAGAGATCGAACCGCACTACGACAAGTTCGACAAGATCTGCGGCCTGTCCGGCAATACCGGCAACCTGAACGGCCAGATCCAGCCCGGCGGCGACCCGTTCGAAGGTCCCCGTTCCAGCCCCTACCCGCTGCCGGCGCTGCACGACACCTACAACAGCTCGCTGTTCGCGGCCACCGCGAAAAACATGGGCTACCACCCGTTTCCCAATCCATCGGCCAATGTCTCCTCCGCCTGGACCAACCCGTACGGCTCGCAACTGGCGCCGTGCAATTACTGCGGTTATTGCAGCAAGTATCCGTGCCTGAACTATTCGAAAGCCTCGCCGCAAACCACCATCCTCGACGTGGTCAAGCGCATGCCCAATTTCGACTACAAGGCCAACGCGATGGTGATCCGCGTCGATCTGCACGCCGATAAAAAGACCGCCCGGGGCGTGACCTATATCGACGAGCAGCAGCGCGAAGTGTTTCAGCCGGCCAAAATCGTCATCCTGTCGAGCTTCCAGTTCGCCAATGTGCGCCTGATGCTGTTGTCCGGCATCGGCAAGCCGTACGATCCGGTCACCGAGACTGGCACCATCGGCCGCAACTACGCCTTCCTGTCGAACGGCGCGGCGACCCTGTTCTTCAAGGACAAGCACTTCAATTCGTTTGCGACGGCTGGCGCCACCGGCGAGATGTTCAACGACATTTCGCCCGGTAACTTTGACGATGGCATCAGGCTCGGCTTTCTCGGTGGCGCCAAGATCCACAGCTCGCAATCGACCGGCGCGCCGATCGGCACCGCGCTGCCGCCGGGTACGCCAAGCTGGGGCCAGGGCTGGAAGGAAGGCATGGTGGACTGGTATGACCGCTCGATGAAGATCGGCATCACCACCACCTGCATGTCGTATCGCGGCCACTTCCTCGACCTCGACCCGACCTACAAGGATCCGTGGGGCCAGCCGCTGCTGCGCATGACGTTCGACTGGCGCCAGAACGAACTGAAATTGCAACGCTACCTGCGCGAGATCGTCGGCAAGATCGCCAGGGAAATGAAACCGGACTTCATGTCGGAAAGTTTCCTCGGCCTCGATTCGCACTGGGACATCACCAAGTACGTGTCCACCCACAACGTGGGCGGCGCCATCATGGGCGATTCGCCGCGCGACTCGGCGCTGAACCGCTACCTGCAATCGTGGGATGTGCACAACGTGTTCGTACCCGGCGGCAATGCCTTCCCGCAGAACTTCCAGGCCAACCCGACTGCCACCATCGGCGCCATCACGCTGTTCGCGGCCGAGGCGATCAAGAACCACTACCTGAAAAACCCTGGCCCGCTGGTGCAAGCATGATGATGATCAAACAATTCGCCCACTTCCTGACGCTGGCGGCCGCACTGGCAGCGACCACGGCGTTCGCCGCCCCGGCTGACACCCTGGTCCAGCGCGGCGCCTACCTGGCCCGCGCCGGCGACTGCATCGCCTGCCACAGCGCGCCCGGCAAGCCGGCGTTTGCCGGCGGCCTGGCCATCGACAGCGGCCACGGCATCATCTACTCGACCAACATCACGCCCGACAAGCAGCACGGCATCGGCACCTACACCGAGCAGCAATTTGCCAACGCGGTGCGCAAGGGCGTGAAACCGGACGGCACCCACCTGTACCCGGCCATGCCGTACACCAGCTACGCCAAGGTCAACGATGCCGACATCAAGGCGCTGTATGCCTACTTCCAGGCGGGCGTCAAACCATCGGCGTACGCGCCGCCGTCCACCAGCATGGACTTCCCGTTCAATCTGCGCTGGGGCATGGCGGTGTGGAACTACATGTTCGCGTCCGATAAGCCGTTCAAGGCGCAGCCGGGCTGGAGCGCGCAAGTGCGCAACGGCGCCTACCTGGTCGAAGGCCTGGGCCATTGCAGCAGCTGCCACACGCCGCGCGGCTTTGCCATGAACGAAAAAGCCGGCGACAGCTCGGAGGCGAAATTCCTCGCCGGCGGCGACTTGAATGGCTGGCCGGTGCCGTCGCTGCGCGGCCTGCCGCGCTGGAGCGAGGCCGCCATCGTCGACTACCTGCAAACGGGACGCAACGCCACGTCGGCCGTGGCCGGTGAAATGACGGCCGTGGTCGAGCACAGCACGGCGCACCTGGACGACGCCGACCTGCACGCAATCGCCGCTTACCTGAAAACCCTGTCGCCCGCCGCGCCGCGCACGGCCACCGTCAACGCCCAGGGCGTGGCAGCGACGGCAAAAAAACTGACCGCGGCCACCAACCTGACCCTCGGTGAACGCCTGTACCTGGACAACTGCGCGGCCTGCCACTTCGTCACCGGCAAGGGCGCAGCCCGCGTGTTCCCGGTGCTCGACGGCGCCACCGTCGCCAACGCCGACAGCCCGGCCGCGCTGATCCACGTGATCATGCAAGGCGCGCGCACGCCATCGACCGACAAGGCGCCGTCGATCCTGGTCATGCCGGGCTTCGGCAAACGCCTGGACGACAAGGAAGTGGCAGCGCTGGCGTCCTTCGTGCGCCAGGGTTGGAGCAATACCGGCGCGCCGGTGACCGAGCGCGAGGTGGCGAAGGTGCGGGCGAAGGTGCGGGCGAACGCCACGCAGGAGTAGCCTCGCTGGTCCCGCTGCGTGCCGACGCCACAGGTCCGTCAGCTAGCAGAGAGGCTGCGTGCACGCATATTGCCTGAGCACACTGCGTCCCTTCGCATGCACCGGGCGGCCGCCGCAATCGAACAAGTGCCATCAACCGTGCAGCACCTGCACGTAATCGTCCAGCGCGGTACGTACGGCGCCTGTGCAGCGGTCGACCTCGAGATCGTGGACCTTGCCGGCCAGGCGGTCGGCGGCGGCGATGATGATATTCGGTGACACCTTGCCGTCGCGTTCGAGCGCAGTGGCGTATTCGCGGATGTCGACCAGGAATTGCCGGATGGAGGGATGGGTGCGCTGATCCCAGGCGGCGGGCGTGGCGAGCCACGCCGCTACCGCGTGTTCGAGATCGGCAATCGCGCGAAACAGGTTTTCGCGCGCTGCCGTGGAGGCCTGCCGGCTGGACGGCGTGACGGTGGTTACGCGGGGTCCGGAGCAATTGTGCATGATCGATGGCGGCAAGGTACAAAGGTACGAAATCTTCACGAGCCGCCCACAGCGGCGCCAGGCCTCGGGCCGGATACCGCTGCGGACTCGCTGCTGGTGGTACGCGGCAGCGCCGCGTCAACGGTTCTTGTTACTTTGGCGGCCGGCTTCCGCCTGCTGCTCCGGCATGCCTGCACGACTGCCGGCAGAACCAGCGCCGGCGCTGCTGCGGCTGCCCGCCCCTGAACCGCTTTGCTGGTTGCCCGTGTTTTTATGGCTTTGGCGGCCAGCTTCGGCATGTTGTTCAGGCGTGCCGCCCCGGGTTCCACCAGACGAGCTGCCGCTGGACGATCCAGCGGCGCTTTGCTGGTTGTTACTGTTTTTGTGGCTTTGGCTGCCAGCCTGGCGGGCTTCTTCCGAGTCGAACTCGTGGGCGTTGCCGGAGGCGTGCGCAGCACGGCCGCCTTCGGCAGCGATCTCGCGTTGACGTTCGGGATCCATCGAGGCGAAGCCCCGGCCGCCGCCTTGATTTCCCCCTTGCGTGCCCGACTGCTGGTTACCTTTGTTACCTTGGTTCGAATTTGCCATGACAAGTCTCCTGAAAATCCTCGCGTCCGCCTATCGGCCGCGACAGGGTTTCCATAATGCGCAGCCGTGGGCGGGGCGAACATCGGCTTGCGGCTTGGGATCAAGTAGGAACACTCCGACGACGCCGGCGATGTCGATACGCTAAAAAAACATAGGTTGGCTTGGTGAATTTCGCAATTGCCTGCAAGGCAACACGCCAGCAAAATGCCAGGCTACCCTAAAAGCGCGCACGTTCCATCCAATAGCGCCCACCCATCGGAGACACCATGCCAGCGCCTGTTCGCAACATCCGCAACACTCCCAAGATACGCACCGTCGGCTTCATCGTTGCCACCCTGTGGTGCGCCGCCACCTCGGCGCAAACCGTGACCGTCACCTCGCCCGATGGCCGCAACGCCGTCACCATCGACAGCGCGCAGCTGACCTGGTCCCTCGCCCGCGACGGCAAGCGCATCATCGAGCCGTCGCCGCTGGGCCTGAAACTCGATATCGGCGCCATCGGCCGGGGCGCGCGCCTGGTAGACCAGCAACAAACCACCGTCAACGACACGTACCAGATCGTGCTGGGCAAGGCCAGCAGCGCGCCCGACCACTACCGGCAACTGGCCCTGACGTTTGACGCCAGTGCCGCGCTGAAGTTCCAGCTGCTGGTGCGCGCATACGACAACGGCGTGGCGCTGCGCTACGTGGTGCCGGAACAGCCAGGTGTCAAGGCGCTGAACGTCAAGGCCGAAGACACCCAATTCAACTTTGCCAAAGACTATGACTGCTGGGGCGCCAACATGGGCCGCTTCGACACCAGCTTCGAAGCCGAGTACGACCAGATGAAGGCTTCGAAAATCCGCAACTTCCACAACGTCATCGCGCCGCTGGTATGCAAGACCGGCGCTGGCAACACCACGTTTGCGATCGCCGAATCGGACGTCAAGGATTACCCGGGCTTCTTCCTGTCCGGCCGCGGGGACGCCGGCCTGGGCGTGGGCGTGACCCTGCCGCCGCGCTTCGACAACGACCGCGACTTCCGCTCGCGCAAGACGGTGTCGGCCAGCGTGCAGTTCAAGGGTGACGGTTTTAAAACGCCGTGGCGCGTGGTGATGCTGGGCGACGCGCCCGGCGACCTGGCCGCTTCCGCGCTGATCCCCACGCTGGCGGCGCCATCGCGCATTGCCGACACCAGTTGGATCAAGCCGGGCAAGACCTCGTGGGACTGGTGGAACGACTGGGCGGTCAACATTCCCAATGCCGGCGTGAATACCGCCACCTACCGCGCCTTTGTCGATTTTTCGAAGGAGATGAAGCTCGACGATATCCTGATCGACGAAGGCTGGTCGGTGGGCAGCGACATCGAACCCAATCCGCAGGCCGACGTCACCCGCGCCAAGCCGGAGATGGACATGCCGGCGCTGATGCAATATGCGCGCGAGCACAACGTGGGCGTGTGGCTGTGGGTACAGTGGCACCAGCTCGACCGCCAGATGGACGCCGCCTTCAAACAATACGCCGCCTGGGGCGTCAAGGGCGTCAAGGTGGACTTCATGAACCGCAACGACCAGGAGATGGTGGACTGGTACCACAAGGTGCTGGCCAAGGCCGCCGAGTACAAGCTGATGGTCAACCTGCACGGCGCCTACCCGCCCGATGGCCTCAACCGCACCTGGCCCAACTACATCACCCAGGAGGGCGTGCTGGGCGCGGAGAACAACAAGTGGAGCGCCCGCATCACCGCCACCCACAACGTCACATTACCGTTTACGCGCATGATCCTGGGGCCGATGGACTACACGCCCGGTGGCTTCCGCAACGCCGCGCCGGCCAACTTTGTCGCCCGCAACCACGAGCCGATGGTGCTGACCACGCGCGGCCAGGCCGTGGCCATGTACGTGGTCTATGACAGCCCGCTGCAAATGGTGTCCGACGCCCCGGCTGCATACAAAAATGCCGACGATACCTGGGCCGATGGCGCGCAATTCATCCAGCAGGTACCGACGACCTGGGACGAAACCCGCATCCTGGCTGGCGACATCGGCCAGTACATCGTCTCGGCCCGGCGCAAGGGCAATACCTGGTACCTGGGCGCGATGACCAACGAAGCTGCGCGCACGATCAAGGTGCCGCTGGCGTTCCTCGGCAAGGGAGGCTTCACCGCGCAGGTGCTGGAAGACGGCAAGGACGCCAGCCACCTGCGCGCCAGCACGCGCCAGGTGACTGCGAACCAGAGCCTGACCTTGAAATTGGCGCCCTCGGGCGGCGCGGTTGCCGTCATCACGCAGTGATGCGCCCAGGCGACACGTTTTGCGCCGGGCGGCTACAATAGCCGTTACCCGTCCGCCAACCGATAAGGAGATTTACCCATGAGCGATAACACCGTCAAGATCGATATCGGCCTGTCCGAGAAAAGCCGTTCCGAGATCGCCGCTGGCCTGTCCGGCCTGCTGGCCGACAGCTACACCCTGTACCTGATGACCCATAACTTCCACTGGAACGTCAAGGGTCCCATGTTCAACTCGCTGCACCAGATGTTCATGACCCAGTACACCGAGCAGTGGGGCGCGCTCGACCTGATCGCCGAACGGATCCGCGCGCTGGGCTACCCGGCGCCCGGCACCTACGCCCAGTTCGTGCAACTGGCCACCATCAAGGAAGTGGAAGGCGTGCCGAAAGCGATGGAAATGGTACGCCACCTGGTGAACGCCCAGGAAGCCACCGCCCGCACCGCGCGCAAGCTGCTGCCGCTGGTGGACGAAGCCGACGACCAGCCGACCGCCGACCTGCTCACCCAGCGCCTCGACGTGCATGAAAAAACCGCGTGGATGCTGCGCAGCCTGCTGGAAGAGTAAAAGTTACCTGAGAGTTACACGAGCCCGTCGCCCGGCGGGTTCGCTGCAACCAGCCCGTCCCCTGCGGCTGCAATTTTAAATTCTCCCACCTAACATTTTCTCTAACTTTTGCTGTACGATACCTGACTCATCCGTCAATTAAGGTCGGATGCATGGTTGTTTTCGCCATCCACGAGGTGCTGCGGAAATCGTATATTTAGGGCAAGAGGATCAAGGCATCTGCTTCCTTCGTGTCCCGATCTCTTGGAGACGGAATGGGAGCTTTGCCCCTACCATTGAACAGTCCTGCGCAGCAGGAACTTCCGGTGCGCCAGCCGCGCCACACCCGCCTGCTGGCATTGTTGTGCATCGCTGCCGCCCTGGTGGCCACGGGTGCTGAAACCTGGCGCTGGTCACGCAGCGCACTGCACCGCGAACGTCCGACCTTGCCAGTCCACACCGGGGCGCCGATTACCGGCGTCACCGAGCTGTCGCACAGTATTCTTCCGATGCCCGAAGGCGTGCCGTCCGCGCACGCCAGTTCGCTGGCCACCCTGCCCGGTGGCGGCCTGGTCGCGTTCTGGTGGGCCGGCAGCCGCGAGAGCGGTCCCGACGTCAAGGTCTATGCATCGCGCTGGGCCGATGGCAAATGGAGCCGCTACTGGGAAGTGGCCAGCCGCGACTCGCTGGGCCAGGCGCTCGGCTACGGCGTGCGCCGCATCGGCAACCCGGTGGCGTGGACGGCACTCGATGGTTCGCTGCACTTGTACGTGGTGGCCACGGGGCTCGGTGGTTGGGCCGCCGCGCGCCTGGTGCAAATGCAGTCGCACGACCAGGGCGCCACGTTTACCGTCAAGCGCGTGTTGCCGATGTCGCCGCTGTTCAATACCAGCACGCTGGTGCGCTCGGCGCCGCTGGCACTGGCCGACGGCAGCTGGTGGCTGCCCGCGTATTTCGAGATCGGCTACAAGTATCCGATGCTGATTTCGTTCAACGCCCAGGGCGAACCGCAGCGGGTTACCCGCATCGGCACCCGCACCCAGTCGCTGCAACCGAGCCTGGTATCGATGTCGCCCACCGAGGTGCGGGCCTGGATGCGCGACGACGGCAAATCGCGCCGCGTGCAGCAGGCCGTGAGCCGCGATGGCGGCCAGACCTGGAACGACGTCGAAGCGACCGCCCTGTTCAACGACAGCACGGCCCTGGCGGTGCTGCGCCTGTCCAATGGCAGCCTCCTGATGCTGCACAACCGCGAAGACATCGACGGCAGCGCCCGCAGCGCACTGACGCTGTCGCTGTCCACCGATGCGCGCACCTGGCGCCCGCTGCTCGACATCGTCGACGGCGGCGCCGGCGACGAATTCTCGTACCCCGCCATGAGCCAGGTCGGCGACGAACTGCACATCAGCTACACCTACCAGCGGCGCGCCATCGCCCACCATCAATTCAAAATCAACCTGCAGGGGGAGACCAAGTGAACCTGCCCGATCTCATGCTGCAGATCGTCTACGGCCGCCTGGCCTGGGCGCTGGTCGCCGCCGCCCTGCTGCTGGCGCTGCTGCCTGTCACCGCCCGCCGCACCAAGGTGCTGATCGTGGCCGCCACCGTGGCGCTGATGGCCCTGCCCGGCCCGGCCTCGCCGGCCTACTGGCTGACGCTGGCGTTACAGTATCCGAGCGGCCTGCTGCTCGGCTTTGCCGTGATGGCGCTGCGCGCCCGCTGGCATGGCAGGCAGCCGCGTTTCGCCATGCGTCCCGGCCTGGCGCTGGGCCTGGCGGCGATCGGCCTGCTGTTGTATCTCGATACCTTCGGCGTCCTGGCGCTGGGACTGTACTATGGCGGCTTCAACCCGGTGGCCGCGCCGCTGCTGGCCTGCGCCGCCGCCATCGGCTTCGCCGTCAATGCATGGCGCGGGCACGCTGCCGCGCCGTCGGCCGCGATGCTGATGGCACTGCTGCTGTTCTCGGTGCTGCGTCTGCCGACCGGCAACCTGTGGGATGCGCTGCTCGATCCGCTGCTGTGGTCCTGGGCGCTGGGCTCCACTATCGTGGCCGCCCGCCGCCGTCTGGCAGGGCGCCGCGCCTTGCACCGGCAACCGGCGCAGTCCGGCCCGGACCTGGTGGCAGCGCGGGCTGTCAGGGCGGAATGATGCGACACTTTAAGCAATACGATATAAACAATATAAATAACTGAGTAAATAACTGAATCAAGGAGTGGGTATGGCAAATAACAAATGGTACGGTCACCCGGTCATCGCGGTGGGCATCCTGATCAACGTGTTCGTGATGATCCTGGCGATCGTCTGGCGCAACGACCCGCCGGCGCTGTGGCGCCTGGTGGTGGAAGACGGCATCGTCGAGTGGATGCAGTTCCTGTGCTTCGCGCTGCTCTCCGGACTCTTGGGCTTCCTGGCGGTGGAACAATGGCAGCGCAACCCGAAAATCAACCTGCCACTGCTGGCATCCGTCTTCCTGTGCGCGCTGGTGGGACTGGCTGCGCTCGAGGAAATCAGCTGGTTCCAGCGCATCCTCAACATCGCCTCGCCCGAGTTCTTCCTGGAGAATAACAAGCAGGCCGAGACCAACATCCACAACCTGGCCATGGGCAGCGGCAGCCTGCACAAGGTGCTGCTCCTGAAAATCATCGCCATCGTCGGCCTGACCCACAACATCATCCTGCCGATCGTGGCGCTCAAGCGTCCCGGCGTGCAGCGCTGGGTAGAGAGCCTGGGCCTGTACCTGCCGCCGCTGTGGCCATCGGTGATCTACATCGTCCTGGTGGCGATTTCGCACCTGGTGATCGACCATCCGCGCAAGGGTGAGCTGGGCGAGATGTTCGGCGCCGTGCACTACCTGGTGACGGTGTTTGCCGCCTACTACCTCGGCGCCAACTACGGCCGTCCGGCGGTGTTCCAGGATGCGCCCGATGCGCGCCGCGTCTCCACCCTGTTCTGCATGCTGCTGGTATTCCTGCTGATGACCGGCTGGATGCTGTCGGCCGGCGCCGGCGCCGGCAGCTACATCGCCAGCCACCCAGGTTTCGGAGCCGAATGATGCAGCGGCGTGCAGACACTTTCCTCCAGCGCAGCGGCGCCCGGCTCGAACGCCTGACCCGCTGGGCCGGCCCCTACGCCGCACTGGTGCAGTTGCTGCTGCTCGGCGCCGCGCTGCTCACGCTCTCGCGCCTCGGCCTGATCGCCTGGCAGTGGGACCGCGTGGCGGCCACCGGCATCGTCGGCCGCATCCTGGTGCAAGGCGTGCGCGCCGACCTGATTTTGCTAGGTTATTTCATCGCGCTGCCGCTGTTGCTGGCGCCGTTGCTGGCCTATCAAAAAACGCTGCGCATCTGGAAAGCGGTCTCGGTGACCTGGGTGACCTTCGCCCTGATCTTCATCGTCTTCATGGAAGTGTCCACGCCGCAGTTCATCATGCAGTTCGATGTGCGCCCGAACCGGCTGTTCATCGAATACCTGTCGTACCCGAGTGAAGTCATCGCCACGCTGTGGAACGGCTTCCGCATCGCGCTGGTGCTGGGGGTGCTTGCCACCATCGCTTTCACCATCGGCATCTACAAGCTGCTCCAGGCGGCATCGATCAACGTCACCACCTGGCGCGCCTGGAAGGTGCTGGCCGTGTGGCCGGTGCTGGTCGTGCTGGTGTTCGTGCAGATCCGCTCGACCACCGCCCACCGCCCCGCCAACCCGGCGCTGTTCGCGCTGACTGGCGACTCGATGGTCAATTCCATCATCATCAATTCGCCGTGGTCGGTGCTCGACGCCATCTACTCGATGAGCAAGGAAGCCAATTCGTCCGAGATCTACGGCGAGTACCCGCGTGAAAAAGTCTTCACCACCGTGAAAAGCGCGCCGTGGTTGCGCGACCTGCAATTCACCAATCCCGAGCTGCCCACGCTGCACCAGCAGACCGCGTTTGTCCAGCGCGAGCGCCCGCTGAACCTGGTGATCGTGCTCGAGGAAAGCCTGGGCGCGACGTTCGTGCAATCGCTGGGCGGCCTGCCAGTCACGCCGGAGCTGGAAAAGCTCAAAGGCGAAGGCTGGTGGTTCGAGCAGTTGTACGCCACCGGCACCCGCTCGGTGCGCGGCATCGAGGCCGTGGTGGCAGGTTATGCGCCAACGCCGGCGCGCAGCGTGGTCAAGCTGTCGCTGGCGCAGCAAAACTTCTACACGCTGGCCCTGGGCCTGGGCCAGCAGGGCTACCACACCGAATTCGTGTACGGCGGCGAGGCGCACTTCGACAATATGCGCGGCTTCTTCACCGGTAACGGCTTCCAGAGCGTGGTCGATCGCAAGTCGATGAAGCCGGTGTTCGAAGGCAGCTGGGGCGCGTCCGACGAAGACCTGTTCGACAAGTCGCTCGAACGCCTGAAGACCTTGCACGCCGACGGCAAGCCGTTTTTCAGCCTGATTTTCACGTCGTCGAACCACGAGCCGTTCGAGTTCCCCGACGGCCGTATCAAGCTCCATGATCCGGAAAAGCAGACCGTCAACAACGCGGTGATGTACGCCGACTACGCACTGGGACGCTTCATCGCACAAGCGAAAAAAGAGGCGTACTGGAAGGACACCGTGTTCCTGATCGTGGCCGACCACGACAACCGCGTATACGGCGACAGCCTGGTGCCGATCAAGAAGTTCCACATCCCCGGCCTGATCCTCGGCGCCGATGTGCAACCGAAGCGCATCAAGACCATCGCCAGCCAGGTGGACCTGGCGCCCACGCTGTTGTCGCTGATCGGCGTCTCGAGCGAACACCCGATGATCGGCCGCGACCTGGCCCGCGACAGCGACACCCCGGGGCGCGCCCTGATCCAGTTCGACAATTACTTCGCCTGGCTCGACGACACCTCCGCCACCATTCTGCGCCCGGGCCAGGATCCCTTGCTGGGCGCCTACGACTTCGCCACCGGCGTGATGACGCCGCAAACCAGGGCGCCGGACCCGGCCAAGGTGGACCAGGCGATGTCACACGTGATTTTGCCGTCGATTTTGTATCGGGAGCAGAGGTACAAGTTGGCGAAGTGATTCATTGTTGCTGAATCAATCGCTGTATCTGCCGCCCATGTCGTTGACTGGGCGGCATTTTTTTTGTCTGCCAGGCGTAGCAGGATCGGATCGTGATACGCTATCTATGCTTTCAGAAGGAGCCGCGATGAAAGAAGAAACAATTATCAGAAAAGTGCTGGATGACATGGATCTGTCCGAAGACATCCATGGTTACGATTTGGCGTTCACACCTGACTCGACCGGTATGCCTGCCGTGTATATCAATCTCCATATCACTGACGACTACCATCCTTCGAAAGAAAAGATCAGCCGATTCAGCAGGATTCGGCGTGCCATTACCGATAATCTGCTGGACCGGGGGCTCGATAATTACCCATATGTCCGATTGGTGACAGACCATGGCGACGTTACATCACGACCTGCTCAACCAGGCTCATAGCCTGGCGATGTTTGAGAAAGGCAAGCCCAAGCAAGCGAGCTTGCGCCGCGCCGTTTCTTGCGCTTACTACGCGCTTTTTCATCTGCTGGTGATGGGGGGCGCGGCACTGCTGGGCTCCAGGCTCAGCAACGATGCGCGTGCCAAGTTGCGACGCTCCTTCACCCACGCCGAGATGAAGCAGGTCTGCGCTTCGTACACTCAGACACAGGCAAAATTCAATCCCCAAATCGCAGGGCTATTGATGTTCCCGATCATGCCTGACCTCAGAGAAGTAGCTGATATGTTCGTCTTTTTGCAAGACGAACGTCATAAAGCAGATTACGACGTTTCAGCCAGATTTAGCCGACCTGATGTGCTGTTGGCGGTGTCGGATCTGGATGAGATTTTTTTAAAATGGAAGACAACGCGCACTTCGGAGAACACGAAGGTATTTTTGGCTGATTTGTTGCTCAGAAGGTCGTGGAGCCGTCAGTAGGGTGGGCCGCCGCAGAACGCGGTAAAATGCCAAGTCATACGCGAGAGACACTCCCCCTCGCGAAACCAGCACATCAGCCCCACCGCACCACCGAAAACGAAACAATGACCACCGTCCCCACCGAAATCAACGCTGCCGCTGTCAAGAACGCTGTCACGAAGAATCCTGCCGAGAAAATCACGCCAATGATGGCCCAATACATGGGCATCAAGGAACAGCATCCCGACATGCTGGTGTTCTATCGCATGGGCGATTTCTACGAGCTGTTTCACGAGGATGCGGAAAAGGCGGCGCGCATTTTGGGCATTACGCTGACGGCGCGCGGATCGTCGGGCGGGCAGCCGATCAAGATGTGCGGCGTGCCGTTCCATTCGCTCGAAGGCTACCTGGCCAAGCTGGTCAAGATAGGCGAATCGTGCGCGATCTGCGAGCAGATCGGCGATCCGGCCACCAGCAAGGGGCCGGTCGAGCGCAAGGTGATGCGCGTGGTCACGCCGGGTACCTTGACCGACGCCGACCTGCTGCCGGAAAAAGCGGAGCGGCCGTTGCTGGCGATGTGCATCATCACCCAGCGCAAGGTCGCCACGGCTGGCCTGGCGTGGCTGTCGCTGGCCAGCGGCGCGTTGCGGTTGATGGAGTTCTCGGGCGATGTCGCTACCGTCAATACGCGCATGCTGCAAGAGCTCGAGCGCATCGCGCCGGCCGAGGTGCTGCGCGGCGATAACGCCGACCTGTTCGAGGAGGCGCTGACCTGCCACGTCAACCGCGTGCCGGACTGGCATTTCGACGTGGTGAGCGGCCACAAGTCGCTGCTCGACCAACTGTCGGTCGCCACCCTCACCGGCTTCGGCGCCGACAATCTTGGCGCGGCTTTCGGTGCGGCCGGCGCGCTGTTGCGCTATGCGCAATCGACGCAAGGCCGCGGCCTGCAGCACGTGCGCACGCTCACTACCGAAACCGAAAATGAATTCATCGGGTTGGACGCCGCCACGCGCCGCAACCTGGAGCTGACCGAGACCATCCGCGGCCAGGAATCCCCTACCCTGTTCTCGCTGCTCGATCACTGCCGCACGTCGATGGGTTCGCGCCTGCTGCGCCACTGGCTGCACCACGCGCGCCGCGACCAGGGCATCGCCCGTTCACGCCACGCGGCTATCGCTGCGCTGGGCCAGTCCGATGTGACGGGCGCGCTGTCGCACACGCTGGCGCAGGTACCGGACATCGAACGCATCACCACGCGCATCGCGCTGCTGTCGGCGCGCCCGCGCGATCTGGCCAGCCTGCGCGACGGTCTAAAACAATTACCGGCGCTGCGCCATGCAATGCAGCGCGCCCTGACCGAAGGCGGCCTGCTGGCCGCGATCCACCGCGACACCGCCACTCCCGAAGCCTGCCTCGACCTGCTGCACCGCGCCGTGGCGCTGGAACCGGCGGCCATGGTGCGCGACGGCGGCGTATTCGCACGCGGCTTCGACGCCGAACTCGATGAACTGCGCGCGCTGTCGGAAAACGCCGGCCAGTTCCTGGTGGACCTGGAGACGCGGGAGCGCGCCCGCACCGGCATCGCCAACCTGCGCGTGGAATACAACAAGGTCCACGGCTTCTACATCGAAGTGACCAACGGCCAGGCCACCAAGGTGCCCGACGACTACCGCCGCCGCCAGACCCTGAAAAACTGCGAACGCTACATCACGCCGGAACTCAAGGCCTTCGAAGACAAGGCGCTGTCCGCGCAAGACCGCGCGCTGGCGCGCGAGAAAATGCTGTACGACGTGCTGCTGGGCGACCTGGAGCCGTTCATCGGAGAATTGCAAATGATCGCCAAGGCGCTGGCGCAGCTGGATGTACTGGTATCGCTCACCGATCACGCCTTGCGCCATAACTGGTGCGCGCCGCAGCTGGTGGGCACCAGCTGCGTGAACATCGTCGAAGGCCGCCACCCGGTGGTGGAAAACCAGATCGAACGCTTCATCGCCAACGATTGCCGCTTCGTCGACGAGCGCCGCCTGCTGTTGATCACCGGCCCGAACATGGGCGGTAAATCGACCTTCATGCGCCAGGTGGCGCTGATCGTGCTGCTGGCCTACGTGGGCAGCTATGTGCCGGCAGCCAGTGCGGCCATCGGTCCGATCGACCGCATCTTCACCCGCATTGGCGCTACCGACGACCTGGCCGGCGGCCGGTCCACCTTCATGGTCGAGATGACCGAAGCGGCGGCGATCCTGAACGGCGCCACCGCCAATTCGCTGGTGCTGATGGATGAAATCGGCCGTGGCACGTCCACCTTCGACGGCCTGGCGCTGGCGTGGGCCATCGCCCGCCACCTGATCGACACCAGCCGCAGCTTCACGCTGTTCGCCACCCACTATTTCGAGTTGACGCAGCTGCCCGACAACCACCCTACCGCCGCCAACGTCCACCTGTCGGCCGTGGAGCACAAGGACAGCATCGTGTTCCTGCACGCGGTACAGGACGGCCCGGCCTCGCAAAGCTACGGCTTGCAGGTAGCGCAGCTGGCCGGCGTGCCACAGCCGGTGATCAAGGCCGCGCGCAAGAACCTGGCGCGCCTGGAAGCGCAGGCGCTCGACGCCACGCCGCAACTGGACCTGTTTGCCGCCCCCACCATCGACGCCAACGACGATGCGGTGGAGGCGCCTGCCGCTGCTGCAGAGTCGCCGGCGCTGCGCGAGCTGCTCGATGCGCTCGACGATCTCGATCCCGATGCGTTGACCCCGCGCGAAGCGCTCGAGCAGTTGTACCAGCTCAAGCGCCTGACGGAGACGGCGCAGGCATGATGCACGCCGCGCACGCAGCGGTACGGCTGGTGGCCCGGGTCCGTCTTGCGCGCACCGGGCTGGCGCTGTCGTTCGCTGCCTGCGCGCTGTGGCTGGCGCCCGTGCATGCCGAAAGCAAGCCCGAATCGAAGACCGAATCAAAGGCCGAATCCAGGGCAGGCGTCTTCCAGTTCGGCGTGATCGGCCACTCGTTCAAGACCGGCGCCGACGAAACAGTGCTCAAGCGGGCGATTGCCGGCGCCACCCAAGGCAATCCGGCGTTCGTGGTGGCCACCGGCGTCAAGGCCGGCAGCGAACCTTGCAGCGACAAGCTGTACACCGGCCGCCACGCCCTGCTCAACGCCTCGAGCGTGCCGATGGTGGTGTCGCTGGCCGGCAGCGACTGGAGCGCGTGCCTCAATTCCGCCGGCCGCTCGAACGCCATCGACCGCCTCAACCGCCTGCGCGAACTGTTCTACCGCGACAGCGAAACGCTGGGCGCCAAGCGGCTGCCGGTCACGCGGCTGTCGAGCAGCGCCAAGTTCCGCAGCTACGCGGAAAACGCCCACTGGCAGGTGGGCAAGGTGCTGTTCGCCACCATCAACCTGCCGGCCAATAACAACCACTATCGTGCGGAGGCAGGCCGCAACAGCGAATACGAAGACCGGCTGGTGGCCAACCGCGCCTGGCTGCACCGCCTGTTCAACCTGGCCGTGCGCCAGCAAATGGAAGGATTGGTGCTGTTTTCGGATGGCGACGTGGGACTGGAAGCAGAACCGGGCTTTTCGCTGCTGGCACGCTTCGAATCGAAACGCGATGGTTTTGCCGAACCGCGCAAGCAGATCAAGACGCTGGCTTCAAAATTCAAGGGGAAGGTGCTGCTGGTCGATACCCAGGTGGTGCAGGCGGCAGAGAAGGAGCCGTCGATCCACTGGCAGGACAACGTGGGACATCTGAACCTGGCCGCCGACTGGACCGAGGTACGCGTGGCGCCCGCAAGCGCCACGCTGTTCATGATCAAGGGCGCCGCCGAAGCGACACCCTGATCACTCGTTAATCAATGAATGGGGTGAATGGCGACGTGATCGCCTTCTTCGCCTTCATCATCGTCATGACCGTGGTGATGGCCATGGGCGCCGTGCACGTGGCCGTGGGCGATTTCTTCTTCGGTCGCTTCGCGCACTTCCGCCACTTCCAGCGAGAAGCGCAGGGCCATGCCGGCCAGCGGGTGGTTGCCGTCCAGGACGACCTTGTCGTCGGCGATGTCGGTCACGGTGAAGATCAGTGCTTCGTCGTCGCTGTCGCTATCGGGCGTGCCCTCGAATTGCATGCCGACTTCCAGTGGCTCCGGCAGGCGATTGCGTGGCTCGACCTTGACCAGGGCGGCGTCGTACTCGCCGAACGCGTCTTCCGGTTCGATCTGGATGATGGAGGAGTAGCCGACTTCCTTGCCGTCGAGTTCTTCTTCGATTTTAGGCAGGGTGTTCTCGTAACCGCCGTGCAGGTAAACCATCGGCTGGCGGCCGTCTTCGATCAGATTGTCCTGGGCATCGGACAGTTTGTAATTCACAGTCACGACCGTGTTCTTGGCAATCTTCATTTGGAATTCCTTTCAGTTATTAGCCCCCAAATTATACCCTGTCTCGCCAGCCGCCCGGGCTACGCCATCGGGAGGCGACAACGGGTGGATGTGGACAATGCGCGCGCCACATAACCATATAACGAATCATTCCAACCCCGGCGCGCCGCACGCCCTACAATGGCAGGCATGACCATCGCCTCCTCCGTTGCCTTCTCCGATAAGCTGGCCCAGTGGCTGTTGAACAGCATCGAACTCGATGCCGCCGCCCTGCACGTGGGCCGGTATTGCGGTCCGTGGCGCGCGTCCACTGCCGGCCGTGCACTGGCCAGCTTCCACCTGGTGCTGGCGGGCGACTGCTACCTGCATATTGCCGGCGAGGCGCCCATCCACCTGCGCGCGCGCGACGGCGTATTCCTCACGCGCGATGTATCGCACTTTCTCAGCCCCTCGCCCGATCCTGCCGCACCGATCGCGCGCCAGCCGATGCAAACGCTGTCGGTGCCGGCCGCGCCGACAGACAACGCCAACGCCGGCCTGGCCTGCGGCTTTTTCAGCTTCAGCGGCGCGCTCGGGCCGCTGGTGATCGGTTCGTTCCCCGATGTCCTGGTGTGCCGCAGCGACGAGCCGTCGCTGGCCCATACGGCCTCGCTGTTCGACCTGATCCTGGCCGAAGCGGGCGATCCCGAACGCCCTTCCCCGCTGATCGCGCGTTTGGTGGAACTGCTGTTCTTTTACCTGATCCGCCACGCCGCACGCCAGGAAACGCTGGGGGCCGGCATCCTGGCCCTGGCCCAGCGCGGCGAATTCATGGCCCTGCTCGACCGCATGCTGGCCAGCCCCGGCGACGACTGGAGCATCGCGCGCATGGCGCAGGCAGCAAACATGTCGCGCGCGGCTTTTTGCAAGCACTTCACCGAGGCCGGCGGCATCCCGCCCGCGCAATTCCTGCTGCGCCTGCGCATGCGGCTGGCCAGCCAGCGCCTGGGCGCCGGCGACTCGGTCGAGCAGGCCGCCGGCCACGTGGGCTACCAGTCGTATGCGGCCTTCACGCGCGCCTTCAAGCGCGTGGTGGGAGAACAACCGGGCGCATACCGGCGCCACGGGCGAGACGTTCGAGCATAAAAGCCAGCCGTTTGGATATGGTGCGCGCCCGCGCAACGGCTGATAATATGGCTTCATCCTCAACGGAAAGGTCATCATGTCCCGTCTTACCCTGCACACCCTCGACAGCGCGCCGGCCGACAGCCGCCCCTTCGTTGAAAAAGCCATCGCCAACAACGGTTACCTGCCCAACCTGATCGGCGTGCTGGCCAATGCGCCGCAGGCACTGGAAACCTACCTCACCGTATCAGGCATCAACTCCCGCACCAGCCTCACGCTCGACGAGCGCGAAGTCGTGCAACTGACGGCCGCCAACATCCACGGCTGCGACTTCTGCACCGCCGGCCACTCGGCCATCGCCCTCAAGAAGGCCAACCTGGCGCCGGAAGTGGTGCGCGCCCTGCAAACCAACGCCCCCACCGGCGTGGCCAAACTCGACGCCGTGCAGCGCTTTGCCACCGCCGTCATCGCCCGCCGTGGCGCCGTGGACGACGCCGACCTGCAAGCCTTCATCGACGCCGGCTACAACCAGCAGCAGGCGCTGGAAGTGGTGCTCGGCATCAGCCTGGCCACGCTGTGCAACTTCGCCAACAGCTTGGCCGGCACGCCGGTCAATCCGCAACTGCAACCTTACCTGCCCGGCGCGGTTTAAGCATGGCAGCGCTCCACGACTGGCTGGCGCGTCACGCGGACACGCTCGACCAATCCGAATCGCTGGCCGACGAAGTGATGCCGGCGCTGGCCGCGCATGGCTGCTTCAAGGCCGGCGTGCCGGTGGCAATGAACGGCGCCGGCGGCGATGTACGCGACGCCATCCTCGGCATCGCCGACATCGCCCGCCATTCGTTGACGGCGGCCTTTGTATATTGGGGCCAGCGCAGCTTCATCGAATACCTGCTGCAAAGCCCCAACGCGGCGCTGCGCGAGCGGCTGCTGCCCGACCTGCTCGATGGCACGCTGGCCGGCGCCACCGGCCTGTCGAACGCGATGAAATTCCTGTCCGGGATGGAGCCGCTGCAAATCAACGCCCTGCCCGACGGCGACGGCTGGAACCTCGACGGCAAGCTGGCCTGGATCACCAACCTGCGCCCGCAGCGCTTCGTTGCAGCTGCCGCCGTCGCACCGGTCAACGCTGCGCCGCCGGCGATCGTCATGTTCGAGAGCCATGCGACCGGCGTGCACCGCAGCGATAACCTGCAATTGATCGCCCTGCGCGGCAGCCACACCGCCGCCGTGCGCATCGAGCAGGTGGCCGTGCCGCCTGCGAACATCATCAGCGCCGACGCACCGACCTGGCTGCCGCGCGTGCGTCCCGCTTTTTTGGGCATGCAGTGCGGGATGTCGATCGGCGTAGCGCAAGCGAGCCTGGAAGCAGCCGCTCAAGCAGCCGGCGCGGCCACCGGGCGCGGCCAACTGGCCGACGATATCGCTGCCGCGCGCGAGGCGCTGGCGCAGCACACGGCGCAACTGCTTGACGGCGTGGCGAGCGGGCGTTTCGTGACCGAGGCGCCGGCCATGTTCAAGCTGCGCATCGGCCTGGCCGGCATCGTGCGCGACGCCGTCACGCTGGAACTGCACGCCAAGGGCGGTCATGCCTACCTGGAAGCGCAGCAGGACGGCTTTGCGCGGCGCCTGCGCGAATCGGCCTTTATCCCCGTGATCACGCCGAGCATCACGCAGTTGCAGGCGGCGCTGGCCAAGCACGCGGGCAGCAGCCGATGAGCATCCTGCAAACCAGCGGCAGCATCGACGGCGGCTGGGCCTTGCAAGGTCAAGGCCTGGGCTTTGCCTATGCCGGCGCCGCTGCCACCTTCGAGAACATCGACATCGGCGTGCGCCCGCGCGAAATCGTCGCCCTGCTGGGCGGCAGCGGCTGCGGCAAATCGACGCTGCTGCGGGTGCTGGCCGGCTTGCAGGCGCCATCCAGCGGTACCCTGACCTTCCTCGATGCGCCCTTGACTGCGCCGAGCCCGCGCAGCGCGCTGGTGTTCCAGCAGGCGAGCCTGCTGCCGTGGCTGAACGTCACCGCCAACGTGGGATTCGGCCTCGATTTTTCGCGCCAGCCGAAGATCGCCCGCGCCGAACATGACCAGCGCGTGCAGGCCGCCATCGAAGCGGTGGGCCTGGCTGGCAGCGAGCGCCGGTATCCTGCCGCGCTGTCGGGCGGCATGGCGCAGCGCGTGGCGCTGGCCCGCGCACTGGCGCGCCAACCGGCGCTGCTGTTCGCCGACGAACCGTTTTCCGCGCTCGACGCCATCACCCGCGCCGAGATGCAGACGCTCCTGGTCGACGTGGTGCACCGCTGGCACAGCGCCGTGCTGCTGGTTACGCACGATATCGACGAAGCGATCCTGGTGGCCGACCGCATCGTCCTGATGGGCGGCCAGCCGGGGCGCATCATGCACGAATGGCAGGTCGATCTGCCGCGTCCACGGCTGGCCGATGCGCAGGCAATCAGCGCACTGCGGCTCGAAATTCTGGCGGCGCTGCACGGCGTGCGCGCCGCCGCATAATCAATTTAACCCTTTTCGAAAGTCTGCCATGACCGATACCAGCAACCCGCTCCACCTCTGCGCTTCGTCCGATTGCGACTGCGGCATGACCCGCCGCGACTTCCTGCGCATGTCGGCGCTCAGCACCGCCGCCGGCGCCGCGCCGCTGCTGTTTGCTGGCGACGCCATGGCCCGCCAGGCGCCCAAGGCCGATGACCAGCCGGTCAAGATCGGCTACCTGCCGATTACCGACGCCACGCCGCTGCTGGTCGCCCATGGCCGCAAGCTGTTCGAGGCGGAAGGCTTGCAGGCCGAGACGCCACGCCTGTTCCGCAGCTGGGCGCAGATCGTCGAGGCGTTCGTGTCGGGCCAGGTCAACGTGATCCACCTGCTGTCGCCGGCCACCATGTCGGTGCGCTACGGCGCCAAGTTCCCGGCCAAGGTGGTGGCTTGGAACCACGTGAACGGTTCCGCCCTCACCGTGGCCAAGGACATCAACCAGGTCACCGACCTCGGTGGCAAAACGGTGGCGATTCCGTTCTGGTACTCGATCCACAACATCCTGCTGCAGCAAATCCTCGCCAAGTCCGGGCTGTCGGTGGTGACCAAGGGCCGTGAAGGCACTATTGGCGCGCGCGAAGTTAATTTAGTCGTGTTGCCACCGGCCGAGATGGTGTCCGCACTGGCCAGCAAATCGATCGCCGGCTTCATCGTGGCCGAGCCGTTCAACGCGCTGGCCGAGACCAACGGCGTGGGCAAGATCCTGCGCTTCTCGGGCGACGTCTGGAAGAACCATGCGTGCTGCGTGACGTTCCTGTCCGAGCGCGACATCAACACCCGGCCGGAATGGGCGCAGCGCGTGACCAACGCCATCGTCAAGGCCCAGCTGTGGACCCGCACCAACCAGCTCGATACCGCGCGCCTGCTGTCGAACACCGACTCGCACCGCTACACGCCGCACGCGCTGCAAGTGCTGTCCAAGGTACTCACCGTGACCGATTACGCCGACTACGAAAAACGCGGCATCATCGTCCACAAGAACTGGAACCAGCGCCGCATCGACTTCCAGCCGTACCCGTTCGCGTCGTACACCGAGCAGATGGTGCGCGCATTGAAAACCACGCGCTTGGAAGGCGACACCGGCTTCCTCGACAAGCTCGATCCGGCCTTTGTCGCGCGCGACCTGGTGGACGACCGCTTCGTGCGCAAGGCCATTACCGCCGTCGGCGGCCCGGGCGCGTTCGGCCTGCCGGCCAACCTGCTGCGCACCGAAACGCTGGCGGTCTGAGGATGGCAAAACCGTTGAACCGCCCCGCGCGCGCGGCCCTGGCGCTGGCCGGTTTCGGCGCGGCGCTGGCGCTGTGGCAGTTGGGCGTGACGTCGCTGGAACAGGAGACGCCGATTGCGGCCTCGTTCGCGCCGCTCGAAGCGCTCCGCGCATTATTCCAGCTGCTGCAGGGCGACTACATCTGGCGCGACATCGGCCTCAGTTTGCGGCGCGTCGCCTACGGGCTGGCGGCAGCGGTGGCCATCGGCGTGCCGCTGGGGGTGCTGGTCGGCAGTTCGCGCCGGGTGGCGGCCGCGCTGATGCCGCTGTTCCAGCTGCTGCGCATGGTGTCGCCGCTGTCGTGGATGCCGCTGGCAGTGATGACGCTGGGCGTGGGTGACGCGCCCGTGTACTTCCTGCTGGCGTTTGCAGCCGTGTGGCCGATCCTGCTCAACACCGCCACCGGCGTGGCGCGGCTCGATCCCAACTGGCTGCTGCTGGCGCGCAGCCTGTCGGCCACACCGACGGAGACCGTGCTGCGCGTGGTCCTGCCGGGCATCACGGCCGACATCCTGACCGGCGTGCGGCTGGCGATCGGCATCATCTGGATCGTGCTGGTGCCGGCCGAAATGCTGGGCGTGTCGGCGGGCCTCGGCTACTTCATCCTCGATGCGCGCGACCGGCTCGCATACAACGAGCTGATGGCGGCGATCGTGCTGATCGGCCTCTTGGGCTTTGCGCTGGACTGGCTGGCACGCTGGGCGCACGCGCGCTGGCTGCATACGCGGTAAGCCATCGGCCGGCCCGGGGTGAAGTTCAGGCCCCGGGCTGGTTATAATGGCGTATGCAAAAATTACCTCTCCTCGGCGACATCACGCCGGCGCAGTTCCTGCGCGACTACTGGCATAAAAAGCCCCTGCTGATCCGTAACGCCATCCCCGGCTTCAAGCCGCTGCTGACGCTCGACGCACTGGCCAAGCTTGCCTCCACCAACCATGCCGAATCGCGCCTGATCACGGCCGTCGACGGCCAGTGGGACATGCAGCACGGTCCCATCGAAACCCTGCCCGCCCGCACCGAGCGTGAATGGACCATGCTGGTCCAGGGCGTGAACCTGTTCGACGCCAAGGCCGACGCTTTGCTGCGCCAGTTCCGCTTCCTGCCCGACGCGCGCCTGGACGACCTGATGGTCAGCTTTGCCACCGATGGCGGCGGTGTCGGTCCCCACTTCGATTCGTACGACGTGTTCCTGCTGCAGGCGCAAGGCCAGCGCCGCTGGCGCATCGGTCCGCAAAAAGACCTGAGCCTGATCGAAGGCTTGCCGCTCAAAATTCTGGCCAATTTCACGCCCGACGAAGAGTTCGTGCTCGAACCGGGCGACATGCTGTACCTGCCGCCCCACTACGCCCACGACGGCGTGGCCATCGGCGACTGCCAGACCTATTCGATCGGCTTCCGCTCGCCGTCGTACCAGGAGCTGGGCGAAGGCTTCCTGC
>Ga0308164_10000644_pt1 | contig 51210 bp, 44 predicted proteins | sample PhyTR2_FD_201031 | JGI IMG/M metagenome (GOLD analysis project Ga0308164, IMG submission 201031) | Phyllosphere microbial communities from UC Gill Tract Community Farm, Albany, California, United States - DLSLT.R2 | ecosystem: Host-associated > Plants > Phyllosphere > Unclassified | place: USA...
CTCTTCTTACCAGCAGTTCCAGATCGCAGCCTCACAGGTCGAAGCGCTGCAGTCCGGCATCGTACGTCAGGCAGAAAGCGCACTACGTATTGCCGAAGCAGCGTATCGCTACGGCGAGCGCGGCATCATCGACTATCTCGATGCACAGCGCGTTCTGCGCACCGCTCGCAATGAGCTCATCGCCGCTCAGTTTGATCTGCAAGTGGCCGCTATCGAAATCGAGCGGCTATTGGCCAACTCTTCCACAGGTAACGCACCATGATCCCTCGTCTCTCTTCTTCCGCAGCACTGATTGCGCTTTGCTTTTCCCTGGCTGCCTGCGGTGACAAGGCACCTGCCGACAGTGCAGAACCAGCCAAACAGACCGATCCGAACACAGTCATCGCCGATGAAGCCATGCGCGCGCGCATCAAGATCGCGACAGTCGGTATGGAGCCATTCAGCGATGTATTGCGCGTTTCTGGCTTGATCGACTTTGATCGCCAGCGCATGGCGCGCATTGGCGCACCGGTCACCGGTCGGGTAGCCGACATCACCGCCACGCTTGGGCAGTCAGTCAAACCGGGTGACGTGCTGGCACGTTTGCACAGCACAGAGCTGGGTAGCGCCCAACTGGCTTATCTGAAGGCACGTGCACAAGCCGAACTGCAGATGGATAACAAGGAACGTGCTCGACAACTGTTCGCCGCCGACGTCATCGGCAAGGCTGAGCTGCAACGTCGCGAAAACGAAGCGGCTGTTGCTGCGGCGGAATCGCGCGCTGCATCCGACCAGTTGAAGGTGCTGGGCATGTCATCCGCAACCATCGCCAACATGGGCAAGAGCGGCGAAATCAGTTCCTTCTCGCCTGTGGTTTCCACGCTGCGCGGATCGGTGGTTGAATTCAAGGTCTCGCCAGGTCAGGTGGTGCAACCTGCCGATGCACTCTTTACTGTCGCAGATCTGTCTCAAGTCTGGGCCGTAGCCGAAGTGCCTGAGCAGCAAGCCGATCTGGTCGCAACAGGACAAACCGTCGACATCGAAGTCCCTGCACTCAATCATTTTAAATTTTCTGGTCAGCTGATCTATGTCGGTCAGATCGTGAATCCGGAGACCCGCACGGTTCAGGTACGCACAGCAATTGATAATAAGGATGGCCGCCTGAAACCGGCCATGCTGGCGACCATGCTGATCGCCAGTCGCCCGACCGAACAATTGGTGATTCCTGCTTCGGCCGTCGTACGGTTCGAGAACGAGGATCTGGTGTTTGTCGAAACCAAGGAAGGCCAATACCGTGCAACGCAGGTGCAGTTGGGCCAAGCATATAACGGCACGCGGACCGTCATTTCCGGACTCAAGGTGGGTGACCGTATCGTCGCCGAAGGTGCCTTCCATCTAAACAACCAGCGCACCGGCGTAGCCCAGGAGTAAGGTCATGTTAGAAAAGACAATCCGCACTGCCCTGCAGCAGCGGTTGATCGTTGTCGTTCTGGCCGTCATCGCCCTCGTTGTGGGTGTGGACGCCATGCGCAAACTATCAATCGATGCCTTCCCGGACGTGACCAACGTTCAGGTGCAAATCGCAACCGACGCTACCGGACGTTCGCCTGAAGAAGTCGAACGCTTTGTAACCGTCCCCATTGAGATCGCCATGACCGGCCTGCCTGGTCTGGAGGAAATGCGTTCGCTCAACAAACCCGGTCTGTCGTTGATCACGCTGGTCTTCACGGATGCCACCGACGTGTACTTCGCGCGGCAACTCGTGATGGAACGACTGATCGAAACCGGTTCGCGTATGCCGAGCGGCATCACACCTGTGCTGGGGCCGGTTTCAACCGGGCTTGGCGAGGTGTATCAGTACACGCTCGACAAACCCGATGATGGGGATCGCGAACTGACGCAGAAGGAGCTGACCGAGCGCCGCATCGTGCAGGACTGGATGGTTCGTCCACTCTTGCGTTCGATTCCGCAAGTCGCCGAAATCAACTCGCAAGGCGGCTACGTCAAGCAGTATCAGGTGCTGGTCAATCCCGATCGGATGAAGCACTACGGCATTTCGCTCGATCAGGTTTATCAGGGACTGGCGCGCAACAATGCCAACTCTGGCGGCGGCATCCTTCCACAATATGCCGAACAGTATTTGATTCGCGGCGTGGGCCTGATCGAAACGCTCGATGACATCAGCAATATCGTGCTTTCCGAATCCAACGGCACCCCAATCTACGTGCGAGACGTAGGCCAGGTCAGCATGGGACATGAGGTCCGGTATGGTGCGCTGATTAAAAATGGCGTTACCGAATCGGTCGGCGGCATCGTGCTGATGATGCGAGGCGGCAATGCCAAGGAAGTGGTCTCTCGCATCAAGGACCGCGTCGCCGAAATCAACAGTCAGGGCATGCTACCTGACGGCTTGCAGATCGTGCCGTACTACGACCGCAGTGAACTGGTAGACGCATCGCTCTGGACGGTTGCCAAAGTTCTGCTGGAAGGTATTGCCTTGGTGGTGGTGGTGTTGTTCATCTTCCTTGGGGATGTGCGTTCATCACTGATTGTGGTCGCAACACTGGTGTTGACGCCGTTGCTGACCTTCTTCTTCATGAATCAGTTGGGCATCTCAGCCAACCTGATGTCATTGGGGGGGTTGGCCGTGGCGATCGGTCTGATGGTCGATGGTTCTGTGGTCGTCGTTGAAAATGCCTTTGAGCATCTTGGGCGACCCAATAAGTACGGCAAGCGGAAGATACAGATCATTCTCAACGCCGTCATTGAAGTGGCAACGCCAGTCGTATTTGGTATCGGTATCATCATCCTGGTCTTCCTGCCGCTGATGACATTGCAAGGCATGGAAGGCAAGATGTTTGCGCCGCTGGCTTACACAATTGCCATCGCGCTTGCGATCTCCTTGTTCCTGTCGATGACACTATCACCAGTGCTGTCTTCGTATTTACTCAAGGGTGGCGCAGAGCATGACACGCGTGTCATTGCGTTCATGAAGCGGCATTACCTGCGCATGCTGGATTGGGTTCTGGGTAACGCTAAGAAAACACTGATTCTTGCAGTAGGTGCTTTCGTCGCTTCGGTTGCATTGTTGCCATTGCTGGGGACGGCCTTCATTCCTGAAATGAAGGAAGGTTCCATCGTGCCGGGCATCAATCGGGTGCCGAATATTTCTCTGGAAGAATCGATCGCACTCGAGAAACAGGCGATGGCCATCATCATGGGTGTGCCCGGCGTGAAGTCGGCGATTTCCGGTGTGGGTCGCGGCGAAAGTCCGGCTGATCCGCAAGCGCAAAATGAATCGACGCCAATCGTGAGTTTGAAACCGAAGAGTGAGTGGCCTGACGGATGGACACAAAACACGATCGAAGCTGAAATTCAAAAGCGTCTACAAGTGATTCCAAGTGCACAGATCGTCATGGCGCAGCCAATCTCGGATCGCGTCGATGAAATGGTGACTGGTGTACGCTCTGACGTTGCGGTCAAGGTCTTTGGCGAAGATCTCGACAGGCTGCTGCAGAAGGCCCAGGAAATCGCACGTGTGGCTGGCGGCGTAGAAGGTGCACGCGACATCCGTGTTGATCGTGTCAGTGGTCAGCAATATCTGTCGATCAACATCGATCGCCAGGCCATTGCGCGCTATGGCTTGAATGTCTCGGATATCAATGACGTCATTGAAGTCGCGATTGCCGGCAAGACAGCGACCGAAATCTACGAAGGTGAGCGCCGCTTCTCCGCTGCGGTCAGGTTACCGGAAGACTTCCGCGGCAATGTACAAGCCATTCGCCAAATCCTGCTGACTACACCGCATGGTGTACGCGTACCGCTCGAAAGCCTGGCGAAGATCGAAGTACGGGACGGCCCGGCACAGATCAGTCGCGAAGGCGGCAAGCGTCGCGTGGTGGTGGCAATCAACGTCGCGAATCGCGATTTGGGTGGCTTCGTGGCAGAACTGCAGCAGGTCGTGCAAACCAAGGTACAACTGCCTGCCGGTTACTACCTTGAGTGGGGCGGCCAGTTCCAGAACATGGAGCGCGCACTCGGCCATATGGCGATCATCGTTCCTGTCACCGTGGGCGCGATCTTTTTCCTGTTGTTCCTGCTGTTTAATTCGGTTCGCTACGCGACACTCATCATCACCGTGCTGCCATTTGCATCGATTGGCGGGATCATCGGACTTTTTGTCTCTGGCGAATATCTGTCCGTACCGGCATCCGTCGGCTTCATCGCGCTCTGGGGTATTGCGGTTCTGAACGGGGTTGTGATGGTGTCGTATATCAGGAAGCTGCGCACCGATGGCATGGAGCTGGCCGAAGCGGTTGTAAAAGGCGCAACCATGCGTTTCCGTCCGGTGATGATGACAGCAACGGTCGCCATGCTCGGCTTGGTACCTTTCCTTTTCGCTACAGGTCCGGGGTCGGAAGTACAGAAGCCACTTGCCGTGGTTGTCATTGGCGGCCTGATTACCTGTACGGCCCTGACCTTGCTCGTGCTGCCAGTGCTGTATCGCTGGTTTGACGACAACCCTGGTGAAGCGTAATCCATTTGCATCATGACCCGCATGCCATCGCAATCGATGGCATGCGTTATTCAATCGATCAAGGAGTCACTGATGAAAGAAATCAAGGCAATCATTCGCCCGGCACGTCTCGATGAGGTGAGCGAGGCATTACGCGTTGCGCCCGGCTTTCCTGGCATGACCATCACGCAGGTCGAAGGCTGTAGTTCGCCAATGCGCCATCAACCGCACGGACATAAGGAAGAACTACTCGACTATTCACCCAAGGTACGTATCGAGTTGGTAGTCGAAGATGAATATGCATCGGGGCTGTACGACACCATCAAACAAATTGGTGCCACCAACCATGTTGGAGATGGGATTGTATGGATGACGTCGGTCGACAGTTTTGACTACATCTGGCAACCAGAGTGAGATGGTTCCAAGCACTTGATTCGCTTAGTCAGCACTTTATTCAGCACTTAACGAATCATAAAAAAAGCCCGCAGATTGCGGGCTTTTTTATGCTCAGAGAATCCGAGCACAACATTCATTTCGATCAGACACCCACTTCAGCCTGCTGAAACGCAGCCCAGTTCACCGAAGCGGCTTTTTTGGCACCACCATCTGTCATCGTTTCCAGGCAACGCGCCTTGGTCGTCTGAATTGCATCGATCAGAAAATCCGGATCATACGCAGACAGCAAATGCGATTGATGCGTTTTCATGTAAGCCTTGATCCACTCACGCTCGCAAGGAAGGCTTTGCAATGCGTGAAAAGTCTCATCGTCCCAGTGCCAGCTCAAACCCAGCTCGTAGAACGCAGCATTGTATGCCGCCAAATGGCAGGTAACTTCGGTACCAATCGGGCATTGTTCAAGTACGGTGATCGTCATAGCACTTCTCCTCGCAAGGGCATGTGTGGCCAAAGTGGCCCGCATGTCTGCTGACCTTGCTTGCATCGTAATCGCTGAAAACGATTACAGATAGTTAAAGTATTTAATAAACACCATTACTTATAAATTATGATTAGATGGGCGATTTCTTCTATCCTGCATTTAAAATTGCGACTCCCCTACGGCGATTCACTTTCTTGACAGCCGTCATAGGCGCAACATCATGAATCAAGGTAGCCTTCGTTCTCTTCACGGATGCGCCAAATAATCTAACGCTCTTGCCGCCATTACCCTTGTTTGAAACATCATGAAAGTCATCGTTCTAGGCTCAGGCATCATCGGCACAGCCTCTGCCTGGTTTCTCAACAAGGCAGGCCACGACGTCACTGTCATTGATCGTCAGCCCGGGCCAGCGCAGGAAACCAGCTTTGCCAATGGCTGCCAGATCTCCGTGTCCCACGCGACGCCATGGGCCAACAAAACGGCGCCCTTGACGCTGTTGCGCTCATTGGGCAAGGAAGATGCGCCGCTGCTCTATCGTTTTCGCCCAGAATGGCTGCAATGGAAATGGGGCATGCATTTCCTGCGCGAATGCACACCAGCGCGAACGGCCTACAACATCCGGCAGATCGTCGCGATTGCTGAATACAGCCGCCAGACCTTGCAACAGGTGCGCGCGGAAGCAGACATTGACTATCACTGCCTGACCCGCGGCATCCTGCATTTCTATACGGATCAAAAGGAATTTGACAGCTCGCTGACGTCGGCCGCGATCATGCGCGACTTGGGATGTCCGCGCGATCCGCTAACCGTTGATGAAGCCATCAGACTCGAACCTGCGTTGGGTTCCATTCGTTCGCAGATCGTGGGCGCAGACTTTACGGCGAGCGATGAATCTGGCGATATCTTCAAGTTCACCCACGGTCTGGCACAACAGGCTGAAGCACGCGGCGTGACATTTCGCTTCAATCACAGCGTGACGCGTCTGATCAGTGAAGGCACCGGCAACGCGTCACGCATCAGCGGCGTCGAAATCATCGATGCGCAAGGACGGCATCAGGTGTTGCATGCAGATGCCTTCGTCATGGCCATGGGAAGTTTTTCGGTGGATGTGCTCAAGCCGCTCGGCATCGATCTGATGATCTATCCGGGCAAAGGCTATTCGGCGACGTATCCAATCATCAATCCATCGGCGGCACCAACGGTATCGCTGATCGACGATGGCTATAAGCTGGTGGTGTCGCGACTCGGCGACCAACTGCGCGTTGCCGGCACCTGCGAATTCAACGGCTACTCACGCGAACTCAATCCGGCGCGATGCGAAGCCATTACGCGACGCGCGCGTGAGTTATTTCCGGATGCATGTGATTTCGGTGCGCCGACTTACTGGGCGGGACTGCGTCCACTAACGCCATCCAACATTCCTTACATCGGCAAGACGCGCTTCAGCAATCTTTACTTAAATACAGGACATGGCTCTCTGGGCTGGACCATGGGGTGCGGCTCCGGCCGCGCGATCGCCGACATCGTGTCGGGCAAAAAACCGGAGGTGGATTTTGCCTTTACCGGCATACCGGCAACGCAATCATCCACCACCCGGCTTGTCATCGACAACCGAAACGATCAGCGTACATAACGCCCATCTTTGCCAATCAAGGTCAGTTCAACGAAATCGCTGCCGCTGTGGTCACGATCGCTGTAACTGACCATCACGCCACCGATATCAATGCGCTGCATCGATTCCAGCGCTCTGATCATGCCTTCGCGTGTCAGGTTACGGCCGGTGCGACGCAAGCCCTCGACCAACACTTTGGCAGACAGGTAACCCTCCATCGCCGCGTAAGACACGGTGATGCCCGACGCCTTGGCAAGGCTTTGAAATTCCTTACCTAAGCCAGTGACGGAAGAAGTCGGCGGTGGTGTCACCTGCGACACCACAATCCCCGCCCCATCTTTGCCAAGACCTGCGACGAAGTCTTGCGACGAATTATTCGATAAGGTCATGATCTGCATGCGACCACCCTGCGCACGGATGGCCTTGATCACTTCGATCGTGTTCACGCCTGAGCTAACGATGATCAATGCGTTCGGGTTGGCCGCAATCAGCTTTTTGGCGACATTCGCGACATGTGGATTCAGACGGGGAAATATCTCGATCCCCGTTGGCGTCAGTTTGTATTGCGCCATGCCCTTGTTGAAGCCGGTCAGGCCATCATGCCCCAGCGGATCTTCTTTCTCATAGGTCAGCAAGGCAATATCCTTCATGCCCAGTGTATTGAAGTGCTCAATCGCCTTGACCACTTCATCCTGATACTTGGCACGCACATTGAAGACATAGCGGTTCAATGGCGTATGCAGGCTCTCCGCGCCAGTGCTCGGTGCAATTAATGGCGTTTTATGGCGTGCGAGTTCAGGCAGTATGGCGAGTGTCTGAGGCGTGCCCCGACTCTGGAACAACGCGAAGACCTTGTCGGTCTCGATCAGCGTACGCGCATTGGTGGCGGCTTTTTCTGGCGAGTAGTGATCGTCCAGCGTCCGCAACTCAATCTTGCGTCCGTGTATGCCGCCCAATTTGTTGATGTGCGCCAGATACGCTTGCGCACCTTCATTCATCTCTTTGACCGTGCCGGCAACCGGCCCGGTCACGCCGATTGTCTGACCAATCAGGATCGTATTGTCCGTGACGCCATCTTCCGCCACGCCCAGCTGGCTGGTCGCCAGTAGCGCAAGCGCAAGCACTGCTTTCCATACGGAATATCGCATTGCTCCTCCTAAGGTTTTTGTTTTTGTACCAGCCGTTCTGGCCGCGCATCTTGATGTGCGATTGTCGATCCGTCGCATCTGCGCGCGACGGAATGGCAAAGCTTGCCTTACTGCAATCAGGTTAGGCAAGCTTTTTATATTGGCTCCGCTTGGCCTGCAACGAAAGATAATTTTTATCCCTACAGCCTCGGACTTTGCGCAATAAAAAAGCCCCTCAAGGAGGGGCTTTTTCTTGGGCGATGCTTTTTCGAATTACGAAATCACACGATCTGCACGCAGATCTTCGATTTGTTCTTTCGAATAGCCAAGCTGCGCCAGAACTTCTTCATTGTGCTCACCCAGCAGAGGCGAACGCACGATGTCGGTTGGGCTGTCCGAAAGTTTGATCGGGTTACCAACGGTCAGATACTTGCCACGGACAGGATGATCGACTTCGACGATCGTACCGGTGTCACGCAGTGCCTGCTCTTCCGAGATTTCCTTCATCGACAGAACCGGACCGCAAGGAATATCGTATTCGTTCAGGATATCCATTGCTTCGAACTTGGTCTTGGTCTTGGTCCATTCTTCGACCGTCGCGAAGATGTTTTTCAGATGTGGCAGACGCGTTGCTGGCGTTGCGTATTCTGGGTCCGTCAGCCATTCTTCCTTGCCGATCACCTTGCAGATCTGTTCCCAGACCGGTGCTTGCGTGATGAAGTAGATGTAGGCATTAGGATCGGTTTCCCAGCCTTTGCACTTCAGGATCGAACCTGGCTGACCACCGCCCGATGCGTTGCCGGCACGTGGCACAGCATCGCCGAAAGGCGTCGCTGGGTACTGTGGATATTCCTTCATGACGCCGGTGCTTTCCAGACGTTGCTGATCGCGCAGCTTGACGCGGCACAGGTTCAGAACAGCATCCTGCATCGCAGCCAAAACGCGCTGGCCACGGCCAGTCGTTTGACGCTGGATCAGCGCAGCCATGATGCCCAGTGCGAGGTGCATACCGGTGCCGGTATCGCCGATCTGTGCACCGGTGACGAGTGGAGGACCATCGTCGAAACCAGTGGTCGAAGCTGCACCACCTGCGCATTGCGCAACGTTTTCATACACTTTGCAGTTTTCGTAAGGGCCTGGACCGAAACCTTTGACCGAAGCCATGATCATTTTTGGATTCAGTTCCTGGATACGTTCCCAGCTGAAACCCATGCGGTCGAGCGCACCAGGCGCAAAGTTTTCAACCAGAACGTCACATTCCTTGATCAGTTTCTCGAGAACAGCCTTGCCCTTTGGGTTTTTGGTGTCGAGCGTGATCGAACGCTTGTTGCTGTTCAGCATAGTGAAGTACAGGCTGTCTGCATCTGGGATGTCGCGCAACTGGCTACGCGTTACGTCGCCTTCACCTGCACGTTCCACCTTGATCACGTCAGCGCCAAACCATGCCAGCAACTGCGTGCAGGCCGGACCGGACTGTACGTGCGTGAAATCAAGAATGCGGTAACCGCTTAATGCCTTACTCATCACTACTCCTTTGTTTGTGCAAAAATGCGCGAGCGAACATGAACCCGCTTCGCGCTGCGTTCAACTCAAATAAAAATTCTGTACATAATTGTGCGCACGCTATCTGGAGCGCTGCCACGAAGGCGAGGCCAGATGTTACCACTGCAGATTACGGTATGCGCTTTATTTGCTTCGCATGGTGGGTTCATGCTTTACCGGTACGCGGCTGTCACCGAAACCGTCAGGCGGCTTGGGACGCACGTCCAGCCATACTACTTATTGGGTGGCCGTATCATAGCGACGCGCGCCCCTCAACATCATTGATCGCGGTCAATTTCCAGGGCATAAAACGCAGTTCACCAGTCGTAGCGACATTTTTCCGCATTGCTGCGACAACGTAACCGATGGCATTTTTTGCCATGCAGATGGTGAAGCTGGCAGGCAATAAAAAAAGCGCCCGAAGGCGCTTTTTTAGGACAAATCAGTCGAAACTGATTAAACCGATTTGGTCTCGTACAGTTCAGCGATCTGCTCTTTGGTGTAACCCAGTTGAGCCAGAACTTCATCAGTGTGCTCGCCCAGCAATGGGGAAGCAGTGATTTCTGGTTTCAGATCGGAGAATTTGATCGGGCTACCGATGGTCAGGTATTTTTCGCCACGATCTTTGTGCTCAACTTCAACAACCGAACCGCTTTCACGCAGGGACTTGTCAGCTGCCAGTTCTTTCATCGACAGGACAGGTGCGCAAGGGATGTCAAACTTGCGGAAGATGTCAACAGCTTCAAACTTGGTTTTGTCTTTGATGAAGTCTTCGATGAATGCAAAGATATCGAAAATCTTGTCTTGACGAGCTTGTGGCGTGTTGTACGCTGGATCTTCGATCCACTCTTCTTTGCCCAGTGCTTTACAGATCGGTGCCCATGCATGGCCTTGGATCGTGAAGTAGATGTAGGCGTTAGGATCGGTTTCCCAACCTTTGGTTTTCAGAACCCAGCCTGGCTGACCGCCACCGCCTGCGTTACCGCCGCGTGGCACGACATCGGTAAATTTACCGTGTGGGTACTGTGGGTACTCTTCCAGGTAGCCGATTTTGTCCAGACGTTGTTGATCGCGCAGTTTGACGCGGCACAGGTTCAGAACAGCATCTTGCATCGACACAGCAACTTTTTGACCTTTACCGGTTTTTTGACGGCCCATCAGAGCGGTCAAGATACCGATTGCCAAGTGCATACCCGTGTTCGAATCGCCCAGAGCAGCTGCCGAAACAGTTGGTGGACCATCCCAGAAACCGGTGGTCGAAGCAGCGCCGCCAGCACATTGTGCGACGTTTTCGTAGACTTTCAAGTCTTCGTAGTGGTGACCTTCCGAGAAACCCTTGACCGAAGCCATGACCATACCTGGGTTCAGTTCTTGGATACGCGCCCACGAGAAACCCATACGATCCAGTGCGCCTGGGCCGAAGTTTTCAACCATGACGTCGGATTCTTTGATCAGCTTTTCCAGGACTTCCTTACCTTGTGGGGTTTTGGTGTCCAGCGTCAACGAACGCTTGTTGCTGTTGAGCATCGTGAAATACAAAGCATCTTTACCTGGGATGTCGCGCAACTGCGAACGCGTTACGTCACCCGAACCCGGACGCTCGACCTTGATCACATCAGCGCCGAACCATGCCAGCAGCTGCGTACATGCAGGACCTGCTTGCACGTGGGTGAAGTCAATGATCTTGATCCCTTCTAATGGCTTGTTGCTCATATTGATAGATTCCTTGTCAATTGTTTAACTTGCTTCCTGAAACCACATCCGAACAGCGATGTACTTCAGAAAATGAAAATCCCACGAAGGCTTACGCGGAACGTTATCGGCTTTTTCAACCGACTTATCTTTTAATATCCAGTTCAGATGGACTTCCTTGCGGAAATTTCAAGACTGAAATGAGTATTTTTTACTGCCAGAGAGCCTGAGAGACCCTAGGGGACAATGGCGCGCCAGGTTGCCCGGGCGCGCCAACTGCATAACGATAAAACAACTAGCTCTATTTGTACATGGCTTGCGCCATACAGCAAATATTACTTCTTGCCGATCGTCGAAACGATGTTCAGGTTACCGATACGGCCCGACTCAACACCTGCTGCTGGATCGATGATCGCGTCGATGATGGTCGATTTGCCCGACTTGATCGAATCTTCCAGTGCTTTAGCCAGTTCTTCAGGCGTGGTAACACGTGCACCTTCACCACCCAAAGCGACGCTCAATTGGTCGTAACGGGTGTTCGGGTTGAACAACATGCAAGAGAACTGATGTTCTGGGCTGGCTTCGTCACCGCGGTAGATACCGCCGTTGTTCATGATGATGACGGTAACAGGCAGGTTGTAACGGGTGATGGTTTCATATTCCATTGCGCTGAAACCGAATGCCGAGTCACCGCAGATTGCGACGACTGGCTGACCGGTTTCAACAGCTGCAGCAACAGCCGAACCCATACCGATCCCCATAACACCCCAGGTACCTGTATCCACACGCTTACGTGGCAGGTATTGATCGATGACCATACGTGCGTTGTCGAGTGCGTTAGCGCCTTCGTTGACCAGGCAGATTTCTGGGTATTTTTTCAGAACGTCACGGATCGCGCCGAGCGAGTTGTGATAGTTCATGACTGGGGTTGGCGTGCTCAGTTTGCCAGCCAGTTTTGCACGGGTACCGTTGTGCTTGTCAGCAACGGTAGCAGCCCAGGCAGCTTGATCAGCCGATTTGTGGCCTTTCAGTTCAGCGCGCAGTGCATTGATACACGATTGAACGTCACCAACCAGCGGAGCAGCGATTTGAACGTTGCTGTCGATTTCGTTAGCTTGAATATCGATCTGGATGAATTTCTTAGGAACGCCCCAGGTTTTGCCTTTACCGTGTGCCAGCAGCCAGTTCAGACGTGCACCGACCAGAACGACAACGTCGGACTCTTGCAGAACCAGCGAACGTGCAGCAGCAGCACATTGTGGGTGCAGATCGGAAACCAGACCTTTAGCCATCGACATTGGCGTGAAAGGAATGCCGGTTTCTTCAACAAATGCCAGGATGTCTGCGTCGCATTGAGCGTAAGCAGCGCCTTTACCGAACAGGATCAATGGCTTTTTAGCGTTTTTGATCAGTTCTGCAGCGCGTTGAACTGCGGAAGGTGCAGGGATTTGCGCAGGTGCTGGATCAACCGGTGCCCACAACGTTTTTTTGCCTTCTTCAGCGCTCATGACGGTGCTGAACAGACGTGCCGGGATGTCCAGATACACGCCACCTGGACGACCCGACAATGCGGTACGTACAGCACGGACAACAGCAACGCCGATGTCTTCAGGACGGTTGATACGGAACGAAGCCTTGCAGTGTGGACGAGCGATGTTCAGCTGATCCATTTCTTCGTAGTCACCTTGTTGCAGATCAACGATTTCACGCTCGGACGAACCCGAGATCAGGATCATTGGGAAGCAGTTAGTGGTGGCGTTAGCCAGTGCGGTCAGGCCGTTCAGGAAGCCAGGTGCGGAAACAGTCACGCAAACGCCTGGTTTTTTGGTCAGGTAGCCAGCAACGGATGCTGCATAGCCAGCATTTTGTTCGTTACGGAAGCTGTAGAACTTGTTGCCACGGGCTTGCCACATACGACCGATTTCGGTAACTGGGATACCGAGCAGGCCATAGATATTGGTGATGCCGTTCAATTCCAGCGCGTCCATCAACAGATGGAAGCCGTCGGTCAGCTCTACGCCTTCAGGTACTACTGCAGGTGCGTTACTCATAATGAAATCTCTTTCGATAAAGGTTGAGCAAAGTTGCTCAGTGCCATGTCCATACCGTTCTTTGACGGCCATCCTTACTTGCAAGGCACCTCTAAAAATCTGATCGGCAGATTTTTAGAGACACCCTTTCAACATGCGTTATTACGCATGTTGGTTCAAGTGGGCGTATCATATCGATCGGCTTGCGCTTCTATCATTGACCCCGGTCAATTTTCATCGCATGATATCTGCCCTTACTTCAACTCCTCTTGGCTCTGTTTCCTGACCGTAAATGCCCATTGTCGATAACCATCCTGACCGTAATGTCATACGGGTTCAACTCAAGCAAAATCATGTCTTAAAAGACATGAACGAGCAGGAATGGGCCGAGCTCGAGCAACATTTGCTGGTCGTGGATTGCCCCAAGGGCGATTTCCTGTTGCATCAGGGTGTGCACGAGATGGAGCAATACTTCATTCTCGATGGCATCCTGAAACGCGTTGTCACCAATCAGCAAGCCAAGGAAATGATTCTTCGCTTTGCCGACGAGCGCAGCATGGAAACCAGCTATGCCGCATGGCGCCTGAAAACACCAACGCCGTACAGCATCATTTGCGTCACTAAAGCACGCATTGTAAAACTGCCATTACTGCAATGGATCGCGTTCATCGACAAGCACGACCATATCAAGCAGGCATTCGAGCTTGAAGTCATGCAATTGATGAGCGACATCATGGCACATACCATCACGCTGCACTTGCTTGATGCGCCGGGACGCGTGCAACGTTTTGTGCGCAAGCACCCTGCCTTGTTTGACCGTATTCCTAAAAAGGAATTGGCGTCCTATCTGAATCTTTCTCCTGAAACACTGAGCAGACTCAAACACCAAGGCAAAATCTGATTGTAAAGGCTTTCGAGTGATGCTGCAGAGATGGCGGGAAAGTGACTTCTTCACAATGATCTCGCCGTTCGCTCATTGATCGAATTCTGTTTTTCTATTTTCATTTCTGATTCGTTTGAGTCAAATCTCTATCTGAATCCGTCAATAAAAAATGCCTCGCAAAGGATCACCTTGCGAGGCATTTTATTTAACAGTCGCTCTTCAGGGGAGCGACCGGCTTAACAATTAATCCACTGGACGTTCGTCAGCGAATTCGTCTTTCTTCGGAGGACGAACCAATGCGATCAGACGCGAAATCAGCGGCCAGAACAGCATCAGCAGAGCCAGACCAGTGATCGTGCCAACCAGTGGGTTGGAGAACATGATGCTCACTTCGCCTTGCGATACCAGCATCGCTTGACGGAACGAGTCCTCTGCCTTGTCGCCCAGAACCAGCGCCAGCACCAAAGGTGCAAGCGGATAGTCAAGCTTCTTGAACAGATAACCCACCACGCCGAACACAATCATCAGCCAGATATCGAACATCGCGTTGTGAACGGTGTAAGCACCGATTGCACAGATAACGATGATGACTGGTGCGATGATCGAGAAGGGAATGCGCAGGATCGAAGCAAACAGTGGCACCGTGGTCAAGACGATCGCCAAACCAACCAGGTTACCCAGATACATACTGGCAATCAGGCCCCAGACGAAGTCTTTCTGCTCAACGAACAGCAGAGGACCAGGTTGCAGGCCCCAGATCAGCAAGCCACCCAGCAGAACCGCAGCGGTTGGCGAACCTGGAATACCCAGAGCCAGCATCGGCAGCATGGCAGCAGTACCTGCAGCATGCGCTGCGGTTTCTGGCGCGACGATACCTTCGATTTCACCCTTGCCGAAGTTCTTGCCGTTACGCGACATTTTCTTGGCCAGACCATAAGCCATGAACGATGCCGGCGTTGCGCCACCAGGCGTCACACCCATCCACATACCGACGAAGGCACTGCGCAAGGACGTTGACCAGTACTTAGGCAGTCTTTTCCAGGTTTGCAGCACGACTTTTGGATCGATTTTTGCCGACTTGCCCTTGAAAGCCAGGCCTTCTTCCATCGACAGCAGGATCTCGCCGATACCGAACAGACCGATAACAGCGATCAGGAAGTCGAAGCCACGCATGAACTCTTCGAAACCGAAGGTCAGGCGCAGTTGACCCGTCACCGTATCCATACCGACTGAAGCCAGCGCAAAGCCCAACGCCATCGAACCCAGCACCTTGAACGGCGAACCTTTGCCCATACCCACAAAGCTACAGAAGGTCAGGAGATACACTGCAAAGAACTCTGGCGGACCAAAACGCAGTGCAAATTTTGCAACCAGCGGCGCCATGAAGGTAATCATGATCACGGCCAGGAATGCGCCGATGAACGATGACGTGAACGCAGCGGTCAACGATGCGCCGGCCTCACCTTTTTGGGCCAATGGATAACCGTCGAAGGTTGTCGCAACAGACCAAGGTTCACCTGGAATATTGAACAAAATCGACGTAATTGCACCGCCGAACAATGCTCCCCAATAAATACAGGTCAGCATGATGATTGCCGAAGTCGGCGACATCGTGAACGTTAGTGGCAACAGAATTGCCACGCCGTTCGCTCCCCCGAGACCCGGCAATACGCCGATCAAAACACCCAGAACAATACCGACCACCATCAGCAGCAAGTTCATGGGCGTCAGAATCACGGCAAAGCCGTGAAATAATGCGCTAACTTCATCCATTTTTGTAACTCCTTTAATTCAAGCTTGTTCGATTTCTGTGATTGACGCGGTCAATGCACTAAAAACCGAGGAAGCTTAAGAGATCGATTGCGCCTTTGTAGAGGGGGACTTTGAACCACACCTCAAACATCATGAAGAACAAGGTATTGACGCAGAGCGCTGCGAGGATTGCTTTCCATGGCGCAAACTTGCCGAGGAAGATCATGAACAGGGCGATGTAGACGGCAGACGATACGTAGATACCGAAGACCTGAATCGCGCCAACGTAGATGGCTGCGGGTATCAATACCTGCAAAATACGTTTCAACTGTTCGCTATCTACAAAGATTTCAGTATTTTTTTCCTTGCCAAACAAGGCTTGAAAAAGCGTACCTGCTCCCGATATGCAAATCACAAGTCCGATATAAAACGGGAAGTAACCCGAGCCTGGGCCATCAGACGTCCAACCGGCACCAAGCTCCCAACTGGTGATGGCGACGACGATGCCGAGCAAGAGTAAAAGTCCGGCGACCGTTGCCTCCACGACGTAGTGGGCTACGCCTGTGCGAACGCCGCCACTGGATTCTGAATGCTGATCCATGGGGAATGCTCCTGAAAATTATTTATATGATTTGGGCAGACGAACGCTACCGACACTACCGGCTGCCCGGTAGCGTCGTAGTCAGTTCAGTGTGAATCCCTGCTGCTTACTTCTTGGCCATGAAGCCGGCTTCTTGCATCAGAGTCGCGTGTTGCTTCTCTGCTGTTTCGAGCCATGACTTGAAGTCAGCACCGGTTTTAAAGGTCGTGTTGAACGCACCTTTTTCCATGTACTCTTTCCAGTCTGGTGTAGCACGCAGCTTGGTGAAGAGATCGACATAGAACGCCAGTTGATCAGGCGTTACACCGGCTGGCATGAAGATACCGCGCAGCATGGTGTAGTCGGTTGGAATACCGGCTTCCTGGCAGGTTGGAATGTCGTTCCAGGATTGGGTTTCAGTAACCTTGGTCTTGTAAGGCATGCGCTCGTGATCGAACACGCATTGCGCCTTCAGCTTACCGGCACGCCATTGCGAAACAGCTTCGATTGGATTGTTCACGGTCGATTGAACGTGACCGCCAACGAGCTGCACAGCCACCTCACCACCGCCTTTGAACGGGATGTAGATGAACTTGGTGCCAGTTGCCTTTTCAAGGCCGACAGTAATGATCTGATCTTCCTGTTTGGAACCCGTACCACCCATCTTGAACTTGTTCGGGCCGGCTGCCTTGACTGCATCGATATACTCTTTTGCAGTTTTGTATGGTTGTTCAGCATTCGTCCACAGGACGAACTGATCGAGTGCCAGCATTGCAACTGGCGTCATGTCACGCCAGCTGAACGGAACACCGGTTGCCATTGGCGTGGTGAACAGATTGGAAAGGGTGATGATGATCTTGTGTGGATCACCTTTTTCATTTTTGATGCCGAGGAATCCCTCTGCACCAGCACCACCGGATTTATTGACGATGATGAGCGGCTCTTTCATCAGCTTGTGCTTGATGATCACGCCTTGAATGAAACGTGCCATTTGATCGGCGCCACCACCGGTACCGGCAGGAACGACGAATTCAACTGGTTTGGTTGGTTCCCATGCAGCGAAAGCTGGAGCGGTAGTCAGGGCGAGAGCGGCAATTGCACCTGCGGTTGCTTTAGCGACACCGCTTTTGAAAATCAATTTCTTGATCATTACTGTCTCCTTAGAATAATAATTTTTAACTTCTTGTACTACCTGCCGCTTTTTAGGATGCCTTTTGGGCTCCTGCATCGTGCGACACCGATGCTGATTGAAACAATTCGCTTGTCGCGATCATTTCCAAACGGTGTGTCCTTTTGTCGAATCTTGCGTCAAAGCCTCAAAGACTTTTTGCACGAGACGACCACACCATTCATTGCGGCATAAGCAAAATCAAAACAATTTGCAGATCCGGCCTCCTTTAACCTTATCTACAAACTCGATTCAGATCGTTGATGGCATACCGTCATTTGCGGCGCGTCCTATCAACATCATGAACCAATTTTACTTACAGCCATGTTCTTTATTGCTTTGCGTCAGTGTGCCAGCTTTGAACTGAACTTGGGGAAATTTTTACGTTTTCCACACTCACACTTAACTTAATTTTGTCGCGATTCTCCGAGAAGATTTGAACGTGGTCCTTGATCGCGGTTAAGTTTTACGCATGTTTAACAATCTAATCAAAATCTAACAATACGTATTAATACGTAGTTAGCCAGAAAAGCTAAAAATAAGTGCTCTCACCGCATCAGAAAAACGTTTCTTGCACCAAAAAAGAAAAAAGCCTGCGATTTCGCAGGCTTTTTTGAGCAGTATCTAAACTGAATTAGACCGGTTGCATCTTCACCAGGCCAGACTCTTCGCCCATGGTCTTCGCTAACAGCTTGACCAGCGAATAGACGGTATCGATATGCGGCGTTGGGGTTTCGGTCAAGCGACCCAATTCCGCAACAGAACCGACCAATGCATCGATCTCAGGATCACGGCCAGCTTCAACGTCTTGCAGCATCGACGTTTTGTGCTTGCCTACTTTTTCAGCACCAGCGATACGCTTCTCGAGCGTGACGCGGAATTCGATGCCCAGTTTGTTCGCAATGGTTTGCGCTTCGGTCATCATCGCAGCAGCCAGATCACGCGTCAGCGGATATTGGCAGATGTCTTGCAGCGTCGAGTGCGACAGTGCCGAGATCGGGTTGAACGTCAGATTGCCCCACAGCTTGAGCCACATTTCCGAACGGATGTTTTCCAGCACCGGCGCTTTGAAGCCAGCATTGGTAAAGCATTCCGATACACGGGTTGCACGTTCGCTGATCGAACCATCGAGTTCGCCGATTGGGAAACGATCGCCTTCGATATGCTTGATGACGCCAGGAGCGATCAATTCCGATGCCGGATAAACCACGCAACCCAACACACGATCCGCAGGGATCTTGGCAGTGATTTTGCCGGTTGGATCGACGCTTTCAACACGCGTACCAGCTAGTTTGCCGCCGTGGTTGTGGAAGTACCAGAATGGAATACCGTTTTGCATCGTGACGATGACGGTTTCCGGTCCGATCAGCTTAGGCAGATCATCCGCGATTGCTTCGAGTTGATGCGCCTTCATCGCCAGAACGATGATGTCCTGATGACCAGCCTCATCGTAGTTGTTGGTCGCCTTGACGTTGGAAGCAACATGTTCGGAACCATCGTGCATGATCAGCTTAGCGCCGTTCTTGCTAATGGCTTCGAGATTGGCACCGCGCACGATGAAGGTAACGTCTTCACCTGCCAATGCCAGTTTGACGCCGACGTAACCGCCGATTGCGCCTGCTCCGATTACAGCAATTTTCATAGCTTTCCTCAGCTTATTTATTTGAAATCGTTCGTGAGCTTGCCGATACCGACAATCTCGACCTCGACGACGCTGTCTGGCTTCATCGAGCCAACACCGACGGAGGTACCGCAGAGGATGATGTCACCAGGGAACAAGGTCAGTTCCTGCGAAATCATGCTGACCAGTTTCTGGGTCGAGAAACGCATGTCGCTGATTGGGTAATCCTGACGGACATCACCATTAAGAATGGTTTTAACGACCAGTGTGGTCGGATCCAGGTCGGTTGCAATGGCAGGACCAAATGGGCAGAACGTATCGAAACCTTTTGCACGCACCCATTGCGCGAACGATTCGTCGCGATTGAGGATGTTGGCAACGGTAACGTCGTTGGCTGCCGTGTAGCCGAAGACGTAGTCGAGCGCATCAGCTTCCGATACGTTTTTGGCTTTCTTGCCGATCACGATACCGAGTTCGCCTTCAAAGACGATCTTGTCGTCGGTTGGGGGCTTCTCGATCGTTTCGCCTGGATTGAGATACGAATTTGGTGCCTTGATCAGATACAGCGGTTCAGCTGGATCTGCGAGGTTCAGTTTTGCTGCCAGCGCGTGGAAGTTGTTCCACATCGCGATGACTTTGGTTGGCTCGCATGGCATCAACAGCTTCACGTCATTGACATTGACAACCGCGTCGGTCTTGACCGGATTGGAAAACATGTCGCCGCTGTAGACCTGAATGTTGTCGCCTTCAAGCGTGCCGAATTGTGTGTTGCCTGCGTGACTGAAACGAACCCAACGTTGTGACATGTTTTACTCTTTTCAAAAGTGCCGAAAGCATACCGCTTGCCTTCGAGCTATCGGACGAACGGTCGCGCAAAGGCGCGTAAATCGATCGTCGGATGATGTTTGGGACAGCATCTGCAGGCCAGGCCTGCAGATGCGCGCACCCTCAATGCAACCGAGGGTTGTTGATTACAGAACGGATTTCAGCAGACGACCCATTTCAGCCGGGTTCTTCGTCACTTTGATACCGCATGCTTCCATGACTGCCAGCTTCTCTTGCGCCGTACCTTTGCCGCCCGAGATGATCGCGCCAGCATGACCCATACGCTTGCCTGCAGGTGCAGTAACACCAGCGATGAAGCCAACAACTGGTTTCTTCATGTTGTCTTTGATCCAGCGTGCGCAGGTTTCTTCTGCCTCACCACCGATTTCACCAACCATGATGACGGCGTCGGTGTCAGGATCGTCGTTGAACATGCGCAGGATGTCGATGTGCTTCAGACCCGAAACTGGATCGCCACCGATACCGACCACGGTCGATTGACCGAGACCGAATTCAGCCAGCTGACCAGCTGCTTCATAGGTCAAAGTACCCGAACGCGAAACGACGCCGATGCGGCCTTTCTTGTGGATGTGACCTGGCATGATGCCGATCTTGATTTCGTCTGGCGTAATCAGGCCTGGGCAGTTCGGGCCGAGCAACAGGGTCTTGGAGTTTTCCAGACGTTGCTTGGTGCGGATCATGTCACGAACCGGAATGCCTTCGGTAATGCAGATCACCAGATCGACACCAGCGTCGACCGCTTCGTCGATGGCTGCAGCAGCGAATGGAGGCGGAACGTAGATGACCGAAACGGTTGCACCCGTTTCTGCCTTGGCTTCAGCGACCGATGCGTAAATAGGCACGCCTTCGAACGATTCGCCTGGTTTCTTCGGGTTCACACCAGCGACGAAACAGTTTTTACCGTTTGCGTACTCGAGACACATCTTGGTGTGGAACTGACCGGTTTTGCCGGTGATACCTTGGGTGATGACCTTGGTGTCTTTATTGATCAGGATAGACATTGATTATTTCCCCTGTGCTGCGTTGACGACTTTTTCAGCCGCTTCAGCCATGTTGTTAGCCGTGATGATCGGGAGACCGGATTCTGCCAGAATCTTCTTGCCCAGCTCTTCGTTGGTACCTGCCATACGAACAACCAGAGGCACTTTCAGATCGACCTGTTTTGCCGCTGCAATCACACCGTTTGCGATCACGTCGCAACGCATGATGCCGCCGAAGATGTTGACCAGAATCGCCTTGATGTCCGGGTTCTTCAACATGATCTTGAACGCTTCGGTCACTTTCTCGGTCGTGGCACCGCCGCCGACGTCGAGGAAGTTGGCTGGCTCGCCGCCGTACAGTTTGATGACGTCCATGGTGGCCATTGCCAGACCAGCGCCGTTCACCAGGCAGCCGATGTTGCCGTCGAGCGAGATGTAGGTCAGGTCGAATTTCGACGCTTCGATTTCAGCGGCATCTTCTTCGTCCAGATCGCGCATTTCCTGGATTTCAGGATGACGATACAGGGCGTTCGAGTCGAAGTTGAATTTCGCGTCGAGAGCAACGATGCGGTCGTCGCCGGTGACGATCAGCGGGTTGATTTCTGCCAGCGATGCGTCGGATTCGTCGAACGCTTTGTACAGGCCTTGCATAAAGCCGCGTGCTTGTGCGATCGAACCTTCTGGCACACCGATCTTGCGAGCGATGTCGTCTGCTTCGCTATCGAGCAAACCTTTGGTTGGATCGATGAATACCGTGTGGATTTTCTCAGGAGTATGTTCTGCGACGTGTTCGATATCCATGCCGCCTTCGCTCGAAGCCATCAGCGCAACGCGCTGGCTACCGCGATCAACGACCATACCGACGTACAGTTCTTTCTTGATATCTGCGCCTTCTTCGATCAGCAAACGCTTGACCAGACGACCTTCTGAGCCGGTCTGATGCGTGACCAGCGTCATGCCGAGGATGTCGTCGGCGTACTTGCGTACTTCGTCGAGCGACTTGGCAACTTTGACGCCGCCGCCTTTACCGCGACCACCAGCGTGGATCTGTGCTTTTACAACCCAAACCTTGCCGCCGAGTGTTTCAGCAGCTTTGACAGCCTCGTCTACGGAAAAACATGGAACGCCTTTTGGTGTCGTGACACCGTACTTGCGCAGTATTTCTTTTCCTTGATACTCGTGGATATTCATGATCGTCCTTATTGAAAACCAATTTTTTTGGCAGCGATTCGCTACGAATATATTTTTTGCATTGAATCCACGCAAAAACCGTCAGTGCCTCTTATGGGCCTCTTCCCAGCAAAAAGACTGCTATTTTAGCAATTTCCGACTCGAATTCAAACGGTGCCGCGATTGTCCGAGAAGCCCTAGGCGAACGCCTTGACCTCGGTTAAGTTTTTTTCACGCGTACATGCAAATCATGCATGCGGCAGCGCAACAATTCTTGCAAACAAGGGAAGGTGCCGACTTTCTTGCCACGTCTTGAGCAACAAGAAAAAACTGACTCTTCTGACAGCACGAGGCCGATAGGCACATGCAGCTTGAGACAATCACCCGACAACATCGCATCAGATCATGATGCGCATGGCTATCCGGCAATAATTAGACGCCGATCTACTAGACGCCGATTTGGTCGCGTTGAAATTCAGCCCAATTGACTGCCGGCTTGCGTGTACCGGCGGCACTCATGGTTTGAAAGCAACGCGCCTTGGCGCTTTGGATGGCATCGATCAGAAAATCCGCTTCATACACTTTCAGCAAATGGGCCTGGTCATTTTCCAGATAATTGCGCAGGCACTGCTTGCTGCCTTCGCGATCAGACAGATCATGACCGGTATCTGCATCCCAATGCCAGCGCAAACCCAACTCATAGAACGCAGCGTTATAGGCATTGCGATGAAGATCGGCAACATCGGATGCAAGGTGCTGTGCGTGAGCAAATTTGAACATGGCGACTTCCTGAAAGATTCTATTTATCCGGATATGTTCCAGAACGAGATGCATCTTATGAAAAAAAAATGATTACGCATAGTTAAAGTATTTAATAATAATGATTCATTAAACGTTATGTATAGCGAAAGCCATCATGAAGAACGCTACCCTGCGGCAACTTAAAGTCTTCGAAACCGTGGCGCGCCACCTGAGTTTTTCGCGCGCGGCGGAAGAATTGCATCTGACCCAGCCGGCGGTTTCGACCCAGATTAAAAAGCTGGAGGATCACGCCGGACTGCCGCTGTTCGAGCAACTCGGCAAAAAGATCTACCTGACACCCGCCGGTGCCGAACTGCTGCACCACTGCCGCAGCATCATCCAGCAGTTTCAGGAAGCGGAAGATGCGATGACCCAGTTCAAGGGCATCACAGGCGGCAAGCTGAACGTGGCCGTGATCAGTGCGGGCGATTACTTCTTCCCGCGATTGCTGGTGGAGTTTGCAAGCAGTAACCAGGGCGTGACCCTGAATCTGTCAGTACACAATCGTGACGGTCTGCTCAACCAGCTCGCCAACAATCTGACCGATATTGCGATCATGGTGCGACCGCCCGTCGACGTGGATACCGATGTCGAGCCGTTTGCACCGCATCCTTATGTGATCGTGGCCCCGCCTGACCATCACCTTGTATCGAAGAAAAATATCCCGCTCGATACGGTGCTGCGCGAGCCATTTGTGGTGCGCGAAAAAGGATCGGACACATGGAATTCGATGGAAGAAGGTTTTGGCGGGCGACTCGATGAGCTCAACATCGCGATGGAGATCCGCAGTACGGAGACCATCAAGCAGGCCGTGATCGCAGGTATGGGACTGGCTTTTCTTTCCGCACACACGATCAGTCTGGAGTTGCAGGCAGGCAGTCTGGCCGTGCTGGATGTGGAAGGATTTCCCGTGATGCTCAACTGGTATGTCGTGCATCGAAAGAACAAGCGCCTACCGCCTGTGGCGAAGGCATTCAAGACCTTCTTGCTGGAAGAAGGTCCATCGCTGATCGAAAAGCTGGTGCGCTACAACCCAAAGCCCGGACGCCAGCTCAGCAATCTGCCGGTCAAGCGTGCCAAGAAGCGCCAAGGCCTCTAAACAAAAAAGCCGGGATGATCCCGGCTTTTTTGCAGACGCGATCTGGATACTTAAATGACCTTCAACACGATCTTGCCGATATGCGTGCTGCTTTCCATCAACTCATGCGCCTTGACAGCCTCTTCCAGCGTAAATGTCTGATAGATCACCGGCTTGATCTTGCCAGACTCAATCAAAGGCCAGACGCGTTCGCGCAATTGCTGGGCAATCGCTGCCTTGAATGCAATCGGACGTGGGCGCAATGTCGAACCAGTCACAGTCAAACGACGCAACAAAATCTGTCCAAGACTGATCGTCGCCTTGTTGCCACCGAGTAGCGCGATGAACACCAGGCGACCGTCGTCTGCGAGACAACGAATTTCGCGATCCGTGTATTCACCACCGACCATGTCGAGAATCACATCGACGCCTTTACCGCCGGTTGCCTCCTTGACGACCAGTCCAAAATCTTCCGTTTTGTAATTAATCCCGCGTTCTGCACCCAGTACTTCGCATGCACGCGCCTTGTCGTCGCTGCCGGCTGTTGCAAAGACGCGATGACCGAGCGCTGCAGCAATCTGAATCGCCGTTACACCGATGCCAGATGTACCGCCCTGCACAAGAAAGGTTTCCTGATCCTTCAGGTTGCAACGATCAAAGACATTGCTCCAGACGGTGAAAAAAGTTTCCGGCAGCGATGCTGCTTCGACTGCACTCAAACCTTTTGGAATCGGCAGGCATTGTGGCGAAGGCACGGTGCAATATTCCGCATAGCCACCACCTTGTGCCAAGCCGCACACCATGTCGCCCAGCTCAAACCCACTTCCCACAAGATCGCCACCGACAACTTCGCCCGCCACTTCCAGTCCAGGCAAATCCGATGCACCTTTCGGCACGGGATAATTGCCGGTGCGCTGCAATACATCGGGCCGATTGATGCCAGCCGCATGCACCTTGATCAGCAGTTCGCCTGCCTTGGGTTCAGGCATCGGGCGTTCGCAGAGTTTCAAGACATCTGGAGGGCCGGGCTGGGTAATTTCAATCGCACGCATGGGAATCCTTTGTTGTATGACGCTCAAGCGACAAAGCATATTCGATTATCACAGGCTCTGCCAAACAGCGGCGATATCAACTGATCTGGCCGGTGAAGAAAGCACAAGCCAGGTTGTGCTCAGGCGAGCATCTCTTACACCACACGTCCAGCCATCGGCGACGATGGCGAGGCGGCAAACTTGCGTGGAATACGTCCGGCGAGGAACGCGTTGCGACCGGCATCGATACCGAGCTTCATCGCATGCGCCATGCGCACCGGATCTTTGGCACCCGCAATTGCGGTGTTCATCAATACGCCATCGCAACCGAGTTCCATCGCAATTGCTGCGTCGGATGCGGTACCAACACCTGCATCAACGATCACCGGGACTTTGGATTGCTCGATGATCAGCGACAGATTCCACGGATTGAGAATACCCATGCCGGAGCCAATCAGCGAAGCCAGCGGCATGATGGCGGCACAACCGATGTCTTCGAGCATGCGCGCCTGGATTGGATCGTCGCTGCAGTAGACCATCACATCAAAGCCATCCTTGACCAGCGTTTCAGCTGCTTTCAGGGTTTCGGGCATGTTGGGGAACAGGGTCTTTTCATCGCCCAAGACTTCGAGCTTGCAAAGCTTGTGGCCGCCGAGGATTTCACGACCGAGTTGCAAGGTATAGATGGCGTCCGCAGCGTTGTAGCAGCCTGCCGAGTTGGGCAGCAAAGTGAATTCCGATGGCGGCAGCACATCGAGCAGGCTCGGTGCATTTGGATCCTGGCCGATGTTGACGCGACGGATCGCGACGGTAACGATTTCTGCGCCGCTGGCCAGGCTGGCTTCACGGGTTTCGTTCAGGTCTTTGTATTTGCCGCTACCAACCAGCAAGCGCGATTTGTAAGCCTTGCCGGCGATGGTCAGTTGGGACTCTTCAAACGAGGACATGTTGTTTACTCCAGATATTGTTACTCCAAATAAAGAGGGCTGATGGATATCAGCCCTCTGCGTTCAACCGCCGCCGATCGGCCAGACGATGTCGACCCGTTCTCCTGCATGCAATTGACGATACTGCCATTGCGATCCAGGCACCACATCGCGATTGACGGCAACCGCAACTGCCTTGCCATTCAATTGCATGGACGACACCAGATTGCCAACCGTCTGACCATCAGCAATCTGATGCGCAGAACCGTTGAGTTCTATCGCAATCATCATTGCTTTTGATAGATCTCGGCGCCGCTTTTGACAAACTCGATCGCCTTGACTTCCATACCCTGCTTCAAGGCCTGGATCTCGCTGATGCCTTGCGTGGCGGCATACTCGCGCACTTCCTGCGTGATTTTCATCGAGCAGAAATGCGGGCCGCACATCGAACAGAAGTGCGCGACCTTGGCCGAATCCTTGGGCAGGGTTTCATCATGGAATTCACGCGCCTTGTCGGGATCAAGACCAATGTTGAACTGGTCTTCCCAACGGAATTCAAAACGCGCTTTTGACAAGGCATTGTCGCGAATCTGCGCACCCGGATGTCCCTTGGCCAGATCTGCGGCATGCGCCGCGATCTTGTACGTGATGATGCCGTCCTTGACGTCGGTCTTGTTAGGTAAGCCGAGATGCTCCTTGGGCGTAACGTAGCAGAGCATCGCGGTACCGTACCAGCCGATCTGGGCAGCGCCAATGCCGGAGGTGATGTGGTCGTAGCCGGGTGCAATATCGGTCGTCAGCGGGCCCAGCGTATAGAACGGCGCTTCATCGCAATGCTCGAGCTGCAGGTCCATGTTTTCCTTGATCAGGTTCATCGGAACATGGCCTGGCCCTTCAATCATCACCTGCACATCATGCTTCCATGCGATTTGTGTGAGTTCGCCAAGCGTCTTCAGCTCGCCGAGTTGCGCCTCGTCATTCGCATCGTAAATCGAGCCTGGACGCAAACCATCACCGAGACTGAACGACACATCGTAGGCCTTCATGATTTCGCAGATATCCTCGAAGTGTTCGTAGAGGAATGACTCCTTGTGATGCGCGAGGCACCACTTGGCCATGATCGAACCGCCACGTGACACGATGCCCGTCATGCGCTTGGCAGTCAGCGGCACGTACTGCAAACGTACGCCAGCATGGATCGTGAAGTAATCGACGCCCTGCTCGGCCTGTTCAATCAGCGTATCGCGGAAGATTTCCCACGTCAGGTCTTCGGCCTTGCCGTTGACCTTTTCCAGTGCCTGATAAATCGGCACCGTACCGATCGGGACTGGCGAGTTGCGGATGATCCATTCGCGCGTTTCATGAATGTGCTTCCCGGTCGACAGATCCATCACGTTGTCGCCACCCCAGCGGATTGCCCACGTCATTTTTTCCACTTCCTCGCCGATCGAGGAAGTGACGGCTGAGTTGCCGATGTTGGCGTTGATCTTCACCAGAAAGTTGCGGCCGATGATCATCGGCTCGATTTCCGGGTGATTGATGTTGGCGGGGATGATGGCGCGACCACGCGCGATTTCGCTGCGTACGAATTCCGGTGTGATCTCTTTCGGAATTGCCGCACCGAACGACTGTCCCGGATGTTGACGTCCCATCAGCTCGGCCAGCTTTTCGCCTTTCGGGCCGGACTGTTTGAGTTCTTCGAGATACGCCTTGCGATTCAGGTTCTCGCGAATCGCGACAAACTGCATTTCCGGCGTGATGATGCCGCGCCGCGCGTAATGCATCTGCGAGACGTTTTTTCCGGCAATCGCACGACGCGGTTTGCGATGCAGGTTGAAGCGCAACTCGGCCAATTTGGGATCGTTCAGCCGTTCGATGCCGTATTGCGAAGTCGGCCCTGCCAGCTCCTCCGTATCTTCACGTTCGAGAATCCACGGCAAACGTGGCGTTGGCAAGCCGGAGCGGATATCGATCTTGACGCTCGGATCGGTATAAGGCCCGGAGGTGTCATAGACATAGATCGGTGGGTTCTTTTCAAACCCGAACGAGGCAGGTGTATCGGCCTGTGAAATCTCGCGCATGGGCACGCGGATATCGGGTCGTGAACCTTCGATGTAAATTTTGCGGGAATTGGGCAGCGGCTGGATGGCTGCTTGGTCTACCGTGGCGGTAGCGGACAAAAACTTCGGATTGGCATTCATATTGGCTCCTTGGCTAACTACGGCTTGGAGCCAGCTAAGGAGTGGGAAGCAATGCCCGCGCATGCCGATCAGGCGCGAACGATCACTTCTTCAGCTTCCCTTCGCTGGCATTATCCAGATCAGGTTCAAGGGTTTTTCTCACCCGGCCGAACGAACTGCATTCGACCTAGGACCCCTAGCTATTTACTGCGACTGCTTTTACTGCTTTTACTGCTTTTACTGCTTTTACTGCTTTTACTGCTTTTACTGCTTTTTACTTCCGTTGCCATCTCTGCAGCAACGACCTCAGTCTAAGAACTGAGTCCGCTACTGACATTGACCGCGGTCAAACTTTGACATCTGACATCAATGGACTGCCGCAAATACTGCTTTGTTGCTTGCGCCGATCGCTTGCACATCGACAATCCATTGATATCAGTTCTGGGCCACGACTTGGTCGCACCCAGAACTGCCAACCTACAAATTACTTGATCGTTGCGATGTGCAACAGATTGGTCGTGCCGGATTCACCGAATGGCAGGCCAGCCGAGATCGCAATGTATTCGCCTTTTTTGGCGAAGCCTTCGCGTACTGCTGCGGTCGTTGCTTCCGCGACCATTTCGTCAACCGAATGCACGTCCTTGCCGACGATCGAGTGAATGCCCCAAACCCATGCCAGACGACGCGCCGTTTTGAGTTCTGGCGTGATGCTGAGGATCGAGGTGTTCGGACGAACACGTGCGGCGCTCATGCTGGTGCTGCCGGACTTGGTGTACGTCACGGTGCCTGCTGCGTTAAGCGAGGTGGTCGCGTCGAGCAAGGCATTGCAGATCGCATCTTCTGGCGTTGCACGTGGCGCAACTTGTTGTGCGTCCAGCAGATTGCGGTAGACCGGATCGCTTTCCACTTCCTTGATGATCGCGTCCATCATTTGCACAGCGCGCACTGGATTTTTACCGCTTGCCGATTCAGCCGACAACATGACTGCATCTGCACCTTCATAGATCGCATTGGCGACGTCAGAAGCTTCTGCACGCGTTGGCATTGGCGATTCGGTCATCGATTCCAGCATGTGCGTAGCGACGATGGTTGGACGGCCATATTTACGCGAAACACGGATGATTTCTTTTTGCGCACGTGGCACTTGCGAGATTGGCAGTTCCACACCCAGATCACCACGAGCAACCATCACGGAATCGGATGCTTTGCAGATTGCATCGATGTCGAGCATGGCTGCTGGCTTTTCGATCTTCGATTGAATCAGAGCGCGGTCACCGATGATCTTGCGTGCATCTTCGATGTCGGAAACTTGTTGCACGAACGACAGCGCAACCCAGTCAACGCCCAACGACAATGCGAATTCCAGATCGACCAGATCTTTTGGTGTCATTGCAGGAATCGGCAGGATCGCGTCAGGAACATTGACGCCTTTGCGGTTAGAAATCTTGCCGCCGGTGGTCACACGAGTGACGATGCGGTCACCCGAGTTGCTTTCAATCGAGACGCGAATTTTGCCGTCGTCGAACAACAGGTTCTGACCAGCTGCAACGGCAGCAAACAATTCAGGATGTGGCAGATAAACACGGGTTGCATCACCAGGCGTTTGGTCGCGGTCAAGGACGAATTGCGAACCTTCCGTCAACACAGCCGAATCGCCAGCGAACGTGCCCAGACGAATCTTCGGACCTTGCAGATCAGCGAGAATGGATACAGGACGCCCGTATGTTTTTTCCAGGCCACGAACGATTTCGTGACGTGCGCGGTGATCTTCATGCGAACCGTGGCTGAAGTTGAAGCGGAACATATCCACGCCTGCTTCGAACAGTGCGCTGATAGTTGCCACATCAGTACTTGCTGGGCCGAGGGTTGCAACGATTTTTGCTTTGCGATTACGTCTCATGACAGTCTTCTTCTTAAAAAATGAGGATAAAAAATAGCTTGCCCAATCCATCATCGGACCGGGCAATGTGATGCATCTTACAAAATCAGGATGGCGCGGAAGTCGTTAACGTTGGTACGCGTCGGGCCGCTGACGATCAGATCGTCGAGGCCACTGAAGAAACCATAACCATCGTTATTTTCCAGCATGGCTTTGGCATTCAGATTCTTCTCTGCTGCACGCGACCAGGAGTCCGGCGTGTAGATCGCGCCTGCATTGTCTTCCGAACCATCGATACCGTCGGTATCGCAAGCCAATGCGTAAATGCCAGGCGTGCCTTGCAGCGATACAGCCAGGCTCAACAGGAACTCTGCATTGCGACCGCCACGACCCTTGCCACGCACGGTCACCGTGGTTTCACCACCCGACAGGATCACGCAAGGTTTGGCGAACGGCTGACCAAATTTTGCAACCTGCTTGGCCAGTGCAGCATGCACCATGCCAACGTCGCGCGATTCGCCTTCGAGATCGTTCGACAGGATGTACGGCGTGATGCCGGCAGCGCGTGCTTTTTCAGCGGCGGCTTCCAGCGCATGCTGCGCGGTTGCCATGACGTGATGTTCGTTACGCGCAAAGCGTGCATCGCCCGGTTTTGGTGTCTCGCCGGCGCCCGACTCCAGATGCTGACGCACGTTGTCCGGCAACTCGATGTTGTACTTCTTCAGAATGGCCAGCGACTCAGCGCACGTGGTTGGGTCAGGCAGCGTCGGACCAGACGCGATCACGCCTGGATCGTCGCCCGGCACGTCGGAGATCAACAAGGTGATGACCTTGGCTGGCGCACAGGCCAATGCCAGACGACCACCTTTGATGGCCGACAAGTGCTTGCGCACGCAATTCATTTCGGAGATGGTGGCACCGCTCTTCAGCAGCGCCTTGTTCAATGCCTGCTTTTGCTCGAGCGTGATGCCTTCGCCTGGCAGGCTCAACAGCGCAGAGCCGCCACCGGTGATCAGGCACAGGACCAGATCATCTTCGGTCAGGCCTTTGACCAGCTCAAGCATGCGGCCGGCAGCTGCACGACCGGCTTCATCCGGTACCGGATGCGCCGCTTCGACAATTTCAATCTGTTTGCAATCAGCGCCGTGATCGTAACGCGTCACGATCAGGCCTTCGACCTTGCCTGGCCACGTATCTTCAACAACCTTTGCCATCGCCGCCGCACCTTTGCCGGCGCCGATCACCAGCGTGCGTCCCTTGGCAGATTGCTTGGGCAGGTAGGCGGGCATGCACTTGCGTGCGCTCACAGCCTCAACTGCAGTGTCATACAGGTCGTTCAAAAACTCGCGTGGATCAATCGACATGGGAACAAATACTTTTAATGGAATAACAAATCTGGAAAACAGAACCGGCACTGCCAACGTGCACAATGCCGGTCCGATAACGACAGCCGAAGCTGTCGTGGAACCGCTTTAACGAATTACGCCTTGGCGATTTCGTGGTTCGACATGATTTCGATCGCACGGCACAGTGCCGAGTGATCCATGCCGCTCAAACCGTTTGCTGCGCAAGCGTTCATCAGTTCCTGGGTTGTTGCAGTGTTCGGCAACGTGATGTTCATTGCTTTAGCACCTTGCAGAGCCAGGTTCAGATCTTTCTGATGCAGTTCGATACGGAAGCCTGGGTTGAACGTACGCTTGACGATACGCTCGCCGTGCACTTCCAGAATACGCGAGTTAGCGAAACCGCCCATCAGTGCCTGACGCACTTTGGCTGGATCAGCGCCAGCTTTCGATGCGAACAACAGGGCTTCAGATACAGCCTGAATGTTCAGAGCAACGATGATCTGGTTCGCAACTTTGGTGGTTTGACCGTCGCCGTTACCGCCGACCAGCGTGATGTTCTTGCCCATCAGTTCGAACAGTGGCTTGACGGTGTTGAATGCTGCTTCCGAACCACCAATCATGATGGTCAGCGATGCTGCTTTCGCGCCGACTTCGCCGCCGGACACTGGTGCGTCCAGGTATTCAGCGCCGAGTGCGTTGATTTTTTTAGCGAATTCTTTGGTTGCGATTGGCGAGATCGAGCTCATGTCGACCACGATTTTGCCTTTCGACAGGCCGGCAGCAACACCGTTTTCGCCGAACAGAACAGCTTCCACGTGCGGGGTATCCGGCACCATGGTGATGATGATGTCTGCGTTCTTGGCAACTTCAGCACCCGACGCGACAGCTTTTGCGCCGCCGTCGATCAGTTCTTGCGAAGGTGCTTTTTGATCGTGAACGTACAGTTCATGACCGCCCTTCAACAGGTTGAGCGCCATTGGTGCGCCCATGATGCCCAAACCGATAAATCCGACTTTTGCCATGTTATTGACTCCTGAGGTGTTTTAATGAAACGCGTATTGAAACGTGACTCGTGATGATACGCGCTATGGTGTATTGCTTATGTGACGAGAGCGTGAAAGTCCGATAAAAGCCATGGGCAGCCCGCGAGCCGCCCATGATTTTTTACTTACACGCCGTGCGCAGCGCGCCAGCCCAAACCTTCGACCGTGCCGGCTTTCGGTTTGTATTCACAACCGATCCAGCCCTGGTAACCGATTTCGTCCAGATACTTGAACAGGTAGGTGTAGTTGATTTCACCCGTACCTGGTTCAAAGCGGCCTGGATTATCAGCCAGTTGAAGATGAGGAATAACCGCGAGGTTGTTCTTGATCGTGTTCGCCAGTTCACCTTCCATGCGTTGCATGTGATAGATGTCGTACTGGAAGAACAGATTGTCCGAACCGACCTTGGCAATGATGTCCAGAGTCTGCTTGGTCCCGGTCAGGAAGAAGCCGGGGATATCGAACGTATTGATCGCTTCGATCAGCAACGGGATACCTGCTTCTTTCAATTTGGCAGCCGCATACTTCAAGTTGGCAACCAGGGTTGCTTCTGCTTGTTCATGCGTCACGCCAGCAGGCACGATACCGGACAGGATGTTGACTTGTTTGGTACCGAGTACTTTGACGTACTCGATCGCCTTGTCGACGCCTGCCTTGAATTCTTCAACACGATCAGGATGGCAAGCGATACCGCGCTCACCACCAGCCCAGTTACCGGCTGGCAGATTGTGCAAGACCATCTCCAGATTGTTTTCCTTCAATTTCGCAGCGACATCAGCCGCTGGGAAATCGTAAGGGAACAAAAATTCAACGCCTTTGAAGCCATTCTTTGCAGCTTGTTCAAAACGGTCCATGAATGGCACCTCGTTGAACAGCATCGTCAGATTAGCAGCAAGTTTCGTCATCTTAGGCTTCCTTCACATCCAGGATTTCTTCGAATTCATTGATCGCGTTGATCTCGGTACCCATCGCAATGTTGGTAACGCGTTCGAGGATGATCTCGACAACGACCGGCACTTTGAATTCCTTGATCCACTCTTGTGCTTTACGCAGAGCAGGCTGGATGTCGTCTGGGTTGTAGACGCGGATTGCTTTACAGCCGAGGCCTTCGGTAACTTTGACGTGATCAACACCGTACGAAGCGTTTTCGGTCGAGTTGATGTTGTCGAACGCCAGCGAAACGCAGTAGTCCATCGTGAACATACGCTGTGCTTGACGAATCAGGCCGAGGTACGAGTTGTTGACCAGCACGTGGATGTACGGCAGGTTGAACTGCGCACCCGCTGCCAATTCTTCGATCAGGAACTGGAAGTCGTAATCGCCGGTGATCGCAACGATTTCGCTGGTTGGATCAGCAGCCCGGACACCCAGAGCAGCTGGAACGGTCCAGCCCAATGGACCTGCTTGACCGCAGTTGATCCAGTTACGTTCTTTGTAAACGTGCAGGAATTGACCAGCAGCGATTTGCGACAGGCCGATGTTCGAAACGTAACGTGCGGTTTTGCCGAACACGGTGTTCATTTCTTGGTAAACACGTTGTGGCTTGATCGGGGTGACGTCGAAATCCGTTTTACGCAGCATCGTGCGTTTGCGTTGTTGGCACTCAGCCAGCCATGCATCACGGTTTTTCAGTTGGCCGGAAGCTTTCAATTCTTTCGCCACTTCGATCATCAATTTCAGTGCTGCGCCAGCATCGGAGGTAATGCCGAGGTCTGGGCCAAACACGCGACCGATTTGTGTCGGTTCGATGTCGATGTGAACGAATTTACGATCTTTGGTGAACACGTCGATTGAACCGGTGAAACGGTTAGCCCAACGGTTACCGATACCGAATGCAAAGTCCGAAGCCAGCATCGTGGCATTGCCGTAGCGATGCGACGTTTGCAGACCAACCATACCGACCATCAGTGGGTGATCATCAGGAACAGTGCCCCAGCCCATCAGGGTCGGAACGACAGGAACGTTAACCAGTTCAGCGAATTCGAGCATCAATGGCGTTGCGTTTGCATTGATCACGCCGCCGCCGGAAATCAGCAATGGACGTTCTGCAGCGTTCAACAGCTTGATCGCTGCTTCGATTTGTTTACGGGTCGCTGCTGGTTTGTAGACCGGCAATGGCTCGTACAGATCTGGATCGAATTCGATTTCAGCAACTTGCACGTCGAATGGCAGATCGATCAGCACTGGACCTGGACGGCCCGAACGCATGATGTGGAATGCTTGTTGGAACACTTGTGGAACCAGTGCTGGCTCGCGAACCATGACCGACCATTTGGTCACTGGTTTGGAGATCGATTCGATATCGACAGCCTGGAAGTCTTCTTTGTGCAAACGTGCACGTGGCGCCTGGCCAGTGATGCACAGAATTGGGATCGAATCAGCGATTGCCGAATACAGACCGGTCACCATATCGGTGCCGCCTGGACCCGAGGTCGCGAGGGCAACGCCGATGTTGCCAGCTGCTGCACGCGTGTAGCCTTCAGCCATGTGGGTCGCTGCTTCTACGTGACGAGCCAGAATGTGCTTGATCGTGCCATTTTTTTGCAGTGCCGAATAAAATGGGTTGATCGCTGCGCCCGGAACGCCGAACGCCTGATCGATACCCTCTTTCTGCATAACCCAAACTGCTGCCTGGGCTGCGGTCATCTTTGCCATCATTACCTCCAGTGATTAAATTTTTACTGATGCGAATTCTACAGCTACGTATACTAATTGCTATGCAATAATTTGAGAATAGAACATTTGTTTAACTAATTAAATACTTCAGGTATCGAATGGATAAGCTCAAACAGATCGAGGCTTTCACTACGGCGGTCGACCAGGGCAGCTTTGCAGCCGCTGCTTTGGCACTGCAGGTCACCCCTGTGATGGTCGGCCGCCGCATCGATACCCTGGAGAAACGTTTGGGTGTCCGTCTATTGCACCGCTCGACCCGTCGCCTGGCCCTGACCGAAGAGGGCTCGGTCTATCTCGAACATTGCAAGCGACTGGTCAGCGAACTCGATCTCGCGGAAAGCGCCATCTCGGCCGGTCGCCACAAGGTGACTGGCCATCTGATCGTATCCGCACCCGCTTCTTTCGGTCGCCAGCATGTGGCGCCTTATGCTCCGGAATTTCTTTTGCAGCATCCGGACTTGAAAATGTCGTTCAACCTGACCGACCGGGTCGTCGATCTGGTGCAGGAAGGCTATGACATGGGGATACGTATCGGCGGCAACATCGAGCCCAGCTTCGTTGCCGTCAAGCTGGCGTCCAATAAACGCGTCGTTTGCGGGACGCCTGCCTATTTCAAGCAGCACGGCAAACCCAAGACGCTGGACGACCTCTCCAAGCATAATTGTCTTGCGTTCAACTTGCAAGGCGGTCAGCAGCGTGGCTGGTACTTTCATCAGCGCGGCAAGACCGTTTCGGTCCGCGTCAACGGCAGCCTGGACTGCAATGACGGCGAATTGCTGCATCGCTGGATGACCGAGGGCCTTGGTATTGCGTGGCGTTCCGTCTGGGAAATTCAAAGCCAGCTGGAAAACGGCACACTGGAAACCGTGCTCGACGATTACGCCATTCCAGAATACGACATCATGGCGGTTTATCCGCAGCAGCGCAATGTTCCTGCCAAAGTTCGCCTCTTTATCGGGCATCTGCAGGCAATGTATGACCAGCCAGGCTACTGGAGCAGGTAGGCGCTCACTTTTCCCGACCACACGGTCGCCAAAAACAAAAAGCCCGCTTACGCGGGCTTTTTTGATCAAGCTGAAAACTTAAGCTTTGAGCGTTGCCAGGACTTCGTCCAGCATCTTCTTGGCATCGCCGAACAGCATGCGATTGTTTTCTTTGTAGAACAGTGGATTGTCGACGCCAGCGTAACCCGAAGCCATCGAGCGCTTCATGACGATGGTGGTTTCGGCTTTCCAGACTTCCAGAACCGGCATGCCGGCGATCGGGCTGTCCGGATCATCCTGCGCGTCCGGGTTCACGATGTCGTTGGCACCAATGACCATGACGACGTCGGTATCCGGGAAGTCTTCGTTGATTTCGTCCATTTCCAGCACGATGTCATACGGCACTTTTGCTTCAGCCAGCAACACGTTCATGTGGCCAGGCATACGTCCCGCAACCGGGTGAATCGCGAAACGCACGTTGACTTTCTTTTCACGCAGGAACTTGGTGATTTCGTTCACGGTGTGCTGTGCTTGCGCAACGGCCATGCCGTAGCCAGGAACGATGACAACGCTTTTCGCTTCGCGCAGCAGTTCGGCTGTTTCCTGTGCCGTGATCGGCGTCGCTTCACCAACCTGCTCCTTGACAGCACCACCGGCCTTCGGCGCACCGCCACCAAAACCACCGGCGATCACACTGAAGAAGTTACGGTTCATTGCCTTACACATGATGTACGACAGAATCGCGCCGGAAGAACCGACCAAAGCACCAGTCACGATCAGCAGATCGTTGCTGAGCATGAAGCCGGTTGCCGAAGCAGCCCAACCCGAGTAGCTGTTGAGCATCGACACCACGACCGGCATGTCGGCACCACCGATGGCCATGACCATGTGGATACCAAACAGGATCGCGATAAAGGTCATGATCAGCAATGGCGTCATGCCTTCGGCCACGCTATCTGCCTGGACGAACTGTGCACCGAAGTAAATGACCAGAATCAGCAGGCCAAGGTTAAGGAAGTGACGTGCAGGCAGCATCAGCGGCTTGCCGCCGATTTTGCCGTTCAGTTTGCCGAACGCGATCAGGGAGCCCGAGAAGGTCACCGCACCGATCAGGATGCCGACATAGATCTCGACGTCATGAATGGTTTTTTCCGTGCCTTCAAAGTGCAGCGATGGATCGACGTAGCTGGCGAAGCCAACCAGGCAGGCAGCCAGACCGACGAAGCTGTGCATCAATGCAACCAGCTCTGGCATTTCGGTCATCTTGACCTTCTTGGCGGCATACAGGCCGATCGCAGCACCGATAAGCAATGCGATGATGATCCAGGCGTAGCCATCCGCCGTGACGCGCGGACCGAACACGGTTGCCAGCACCGCGATACCCATACCGATCATGCCATACAGGTTGCCGCGACGCGAGGTTTCTGGATGCGACAAGCCACCCAGACTGAGAATAAAGAGAATTGTTGCTCCGATGTAGGAGACAGTAGCCAGATTTGCAGACATTGGGAGTCTCCTTCTTAGTTCTTACGGAACATGTCAAGCATGCGACGAGTTACGGCAAAGCCACCGAACATGTTGATGGCTGTCAGGACGATGCCCAGACCAGCCATAACCTTGATCAACATTTCAGGGCGCGTAATACCATCCGCCAGCGGAGGCGCTACCTGAACCAGCGCGCCGATCACGATGATCGACGAAATGGCGTTGGTCACGCTCATGAGCGGGGTATGCAGAGCCGGTGTCACATTCCAAACCACCATGTACCCGATGAAACAACCCAATACAAAAACCGTCAGATGGCCGAGGAACGCCGATGGCGCGCCATAACCGATCAAACCAAACAGCAGTGCAGCAACTGCAAACATGACAGCAACACGGGTAGGCGACGACACCGTGGTGCTTGGGCCGTGACCGTGCGACGGCGCAGGCGCTGCCGCAGCTGGCTTCGCTGCCGGCGCTGCGGACAGCTTCGGCGCTGGCGGCGGCCACGTCACATTACCTTGGTCGATCACGGTGGTACCGCGAACGACTTCGTCTTCCATGTTCATCTTGATGGAAGCAGCGCCCTCACCGGCTGGATCCACGCTCTTGGTCTTGATCAGATCTTCGCTGAGGCGGAACAGATTGGTCGAGTACAGCGTCGATGCCGTTTTTGCCAAACGCGTTGGCAGATCCTTGTAACCAACAATGGTCACGCCATGTACGACAGTAACTTCACCTGGAACGGTCAGTTCGCAGTTACCGCCTTGTTCTGCGGCCAGATCGACAATGACCGAACCCGGCTTCATCGATTGCACCATCTCGGCAGTGATCAGCTTCGGCGCTGGTTTGCCTGGAATCAGTGCGGTGGTAATGATGATGTCGACTTCCTTGGCCTGCTGTGCGAAGGTTTCGCGCTGGGCTTTCTGGAATGCATCCGACATGACTTTGGCGTAACCGCCAGTGCCAGCACCGTCTTCTTCGTAATCAACAGCGACAAACTCACCGCCCATCGAAACGATCTGATCTTCTACTTCTTTACGCGTGTCGTTGGCGCGAACGATTGCGCCCAGATTCGCAGCAGTACCGATGGCAGCCAGACCAGCCACACCCGCACCAATCACGAATACTTTCGCTGGAGGCACTTTACCCGCGGCAGTAATTTGACCGGTGAAGAAACGACCAAACGCATTGGCTGCTTCGATCACAGCGCGATAACCGGCGATATTGGCTTGCGAGGACAGCGCGTCCATCTTCTGTGCGCGCGAGATACGTGGCACCGAATCCATTGCCAGCACGGTCGCTTTTTTAGCGGCCAGCTTTTCCAGCAATTCAGGATTTTGTGCAGGCCAGATGTAGCTGACCAAGGTGCCGCCGTCTTTCAACAGACCGACTTCCTGTTCATTCGGGCCACGCAGTTTGAAAATGATGTCGCCCTTGGCCCAGACTTCTGCGGCCGAGCCGAGAACTTCTGCGCCAGCGGCACGATATTCGTCGTCGCTGATATTGGAAGCATCGCCTGCGCCGGTTTCAACAACGATGGCGTAGCCTTGCTTGATCAGTTTCTGCACAACCTCGGGAACGGTTGCGACACGTGTTTCACCGGGGAATGTTTCCCGCGGTACTCCTATCACTAAAGACATAACTTCTCTCTTAAGTTGTTTAAATTCTATTTTTTCTTACGCGACCGGCACATACATAAAAACCCGGTTCAAGCAGCTCAATAGCGCGACCGGGTTTTTCTGGTGCTGCAACTTATTACTGCTGCTTCAGTCCCGTAACGCGATTATGTTCATCAACAAAAACGATCTTGGGTACGTAGGTCTCGATTTCCTCGTCGGTCATCGGACCATAAGTACAAATGATGAGAAGGTCGCCCAGATGCGCGCGTCGTGCAGCAGCGCCATTCAACGAAATCTCGCCACTGCCCTTGACGCCCTTGATGGCGTAGGTGGAAAAGCGCTCGCCATTATTGACGTTGTACAACTCGATTTTTTCACCGACCTTGATGTCGGCCGCTATCAACAGGTCCTCGTCGATACCGCACGAGCCTTCATAATGCAGATCGGCCTGGGTCACCGTCGCCCGATGAATCTTGGCCCTGAGCATAATGCGCTGCATAGTCATTCCGTTTGCTTAAAATCGCGCCCGGCACCGTATTCCGGCACCAGACAAATCAAATTCGTGTTTTTTTGGCACAAACCTTTCTCATTTGGAAAGGTGCCACCGTCATCTCTTTTGCGGCCAACGAAGCGCGTTACACAGGTAAAGAAGCCTTGTTCCACTGCGCGGCAAATCGGCAATTCTGTAAGCTTCGCGTCAAGAATCGCCGAAGAAATGAACCGGCAAGGATAAGGCTAAATGCCGGACAAGCAAAGGATTTAAGACAATTTTTCGCAAAAAAACCTGTCACTTCCCTTCAAAAAGTTGCTTCAACCGGAACAAGAACGGCAATTTTTAGCCGCGCAAGCTAGAATAGCGGGCTATTCCGAAAGCCAATATGTCTGATATCTGGAAACCATCCGTTACCGTCGCCGCCGTCATGGAACGTGAAGGCCGCTTTTTGCTGGTCGAAGAGGAAACCAGTGAAGGCGTGCGATTCAACCAGCCAGCTGGACATCTGGACCCAAGCGAATCGCTGGAACAGGCCGTATCTCGCGAAGCGATGGAAGAAACCGCTCACGAATTTACACCGACCGGTCTGATCGGTATCTATATGTCGCGTTACGTTTCGGCGCGCACAGGCAAAGACATTACTTATTTAAGCTTCACCTTCTGCGGCGAAGTTGGCGCGCAGCACGATCAACCGCTGGACGTCGGCATTTTGCGCGCGGTCTGGATGACCTACGATGAAATGCTGGCTTGCCAGGATCGCCATCGTAGTCCGTCCGTGATGCAACGCGTCGACGATTATCTGGCTGGCAAACGTGTGCCGCTCTCTTATCTGATTACTCACGCCTCCGTCTACGACGTGGCCAACGAGGTTCTGAATGGCTAAAAAGCGCGTCGTCATCGGCATGTCCGGCGGTGTCGATTCGTCTGTTTCTGCCTGGCTGCTGAAGGAACAGGGTTATGAAGTCATCGGCCTGTTCATGAAGAACTGGGAAGACGATGACGATTCTGAATATTGCTCGACCCGCCAGGATTGGATCGATGCGGCCAGTGTTGCAGATGTGGTCGGCGTCGATATCGAAGCCGTCAATTTTGCTGCCGAATACAAGGATCGCGTCTTCGCCGAGTTCCTGCGCGAGTACGAAGCCGGCCGCACGCCCAACCCTGACGTGCTGTGCAATGCCGAGATCAAATTCAAGGCCTTTCTGGATCATGCCGTGTCACTTGGCGCGGATCTGATTGCCACCGGGCACTACGCACGCGTGCGCGAAGTCACCAGCGGCCCGAACGCCGGGCAGGTCGAGTTACTGAAAGCAGTCGACACCAGCAAGGACCAAAGTTATTTTCTGCATCGCCTGAATCAGGCGCAACTGGCAAAAACGCTGTTTCCGCTTGGCGAGATCAAAAAGACGGAAGTCCGCAAGATTGCCGAGCAGCTGCAATTGCCGAATGCTGCGAAAAAAGATTCGACTGGCATCTGTTTTATCGGCGAACGCCCGTTCCGTGAATTCCTGAACCGCTACTTGTCCTATCAGCCGGGCCCGATGAAAACGCCCGATGGCACCATCGTTGGCGAACATGTCGGCTTGAGCTTCTACACGCTGGGACAACGCAAGGGCATCGGCATCGGCGGCATGAAGACGCATCGCAATGCAGACGGCACCAGCGACGCTTGGTACGTGGCACGCAAAGATGTCGCGAACAACACTTTGTATGTCGTACAAGGGCACGATCATCCTTGGCTGCTGTCCTCCGAACTGCATGCCGGGCAAATGAGCTGGGTTGCCGGCACACCACCAACGGATGAGGCGCTGTTCGCCAAAACCCGCTACCGGCAGGCTGATGTGGATTGTCATCAGCAAACGGATGCAGATGGTTTTTCCCTGTCGTTCATGACGCCGCAATGGGCAGTCACGCCAGGCCAGTCGGCCGTGCTTTATCAGGGCGAGGTCTGTCTCGGCGGCGGCATTATCGACGCGAACAGTACTGCTTCTTGATGTTTGATCTTCCAACAAAAACAAAGCCGTCATCAGACGGCTTTGTTTTTTGAGTCTCCTGATCTTGCGGGAGCCAATCTAGCGGCTATCACTCGCAATACAGTTGCGACCGCGCTGCTTGGCTGCGTACAACCTGCGATCCACCGACTCGATAAAAGTCGGAATCGCATCTTGATGCGAAGGAATAATCGCGCCCACGCCCAAACTGATGGACAGAATCTGACTGACCGCCGACTGCGTATGCGTAATCTGTTCCTTGAAAATCAGATTGCGGCAACGCTCGGCAACCTTGACCGCCGAGGCCTCATCCGTCTCCGGCAAGACCAGCATGAATTCCTCACCACCAAAACGTGCAAAGAAATCACGCGATCGCGTCGCCGCCGTCGCCAACGTCTTTGCCACACGCTGCAGACATTGATCGCCCTGAATATGTCCGTAGCAATCGTTGTATTGCTTGAAGTAATCGATGTCGATCATGATCAGCGCAAGTGGCTGATTGTTGCGACGCGCATTGCTCCACTCCAGCTCCATCACGGAATCAAACATGCGGCGATTCGCTACGCCCGTCAGCCCATCATTGAATGACAGCGCTTCCAGCTCTTTTTGCAGATCGATCAGTTTCGCTTCGGTTTTCTTGCGCTCGCTGATATCGAACATGAAGCCAATCAGTGCCTCGACTTCGCCTGCCTCATCGCGCACGACATGCACCACGTCACGAATCCAGACGTAACCGCCATCCTTGGTCAGGGCGCGATAGTCGGCCTCGTGATCGACGCCTTCCTTCGATTGTGAAATACAGAAGTTAACGACCTGCTCACGATCTTCTTCATGAATGCGTTCAGCCCAGTCCTGCGCGCTGCCCCAGCTATCTACCGACCAGCCCAGCACGCCTTCAATCTGCGGGCCGATGTAGGCAAACTGCATTGTCTTCCAGTCGATCTTCCATGGAATCGCCTTGGTGGATTCCAGGAGTGTTTTATAAACCGAGCTATCCGCTTCCATCTGTAAAGCCCTTTTCTCATGCCTTGATCACGGTGCCTGCTACCAAACCGGATCGTCTTTTGTCGAAGGATACTCCGATCACGGCGGACGTTGCACGAGGTCAATATTTTTCACGTTGTACACTGTGGTTTTCCAGCGTCACTTCAGATGTCGCGTATTTCAGGAGATGCAATGCGTTTAGTGCCGGTCCGTTACATCGCCATGGCGATTGCTGTTGTTCTTTTTGTCGCATCGCTCGTCAGCGTTTTACTTTTCAATAGCGGATGGTGGCTGCTTGTTATTTCCGGTGCACTGACGTTACTCGGCATTGCGGATATGCGTCAGAAGAATCACGCCTTGCTGCGCAATTATCCGATCCTCGCGCACTTCCGCTATCTGTTTGAATCGGTTCGCCCCGAAATTCGCCAGTACTTCCTGGAAGAAGACACCGCGGCAAACCCCTTCTCTCGCAATCAGCGCTCGCTGGTGTATCAACGCGCCAAACAGGATGTCGACAAGCGGCCTTTCGGCACACAGTTCGATGTCTATCAGAGTGACTATGAATGGATCAATCACTCCATCATGCCGACCAAAGTCGGCTCGCACGATTTCCGCATCACGATTGGTGGCGAGCGCACACAACCGTATTCGGCCAGCATCTTCAACATCTCGGCCATGAGTTTTGGCTCTCTGTCTGCCAACGCGATCCGCGCGTTGAATCAGGGCGCGCAACTGGGACGCTTTATGCACGATACCGGCGAAGGCAGCATCAGCCGCTATCACCGCCCGGAAAACGCAAATGATCCCGGCGGCGATCTGGTGTGGGAGATTGGCTCTGGCTACTTTGGTTGCCGCGACGAGAAAGGAAAATTTTCGCCTGAACAGTTCACGCGTAACGCCTCGCTGCCGCAAGTGAAAATGATCGAGATCAAACTATCGCAAGGCGCCAAGCCGGGCCATGGCGGCATGCTGCCAGGCGCCAAGGTCACGACGGAGATTGCAGAAGCGCGCGGCATACCCGAAGGTGTCGATTGCATTTCGCCTTCATCGCACTCCGCCTTCGACTCACCGATCGGCTTGCTGCAGTTTGTCGAACAGCTGCGCACACTATCCGGCGGCAAGCCCACCGGTTTCAAACTGGCCATCGGGCATCCGTGGGAATTTTTTGGCATCGTCAAGGCGATGATGGAAACCGGCATCACGCCGGACTTCATCGTGATCGATGGCGGCGAAGGCGGCACGGGCGCTGCGCCGGTCGAATTTACCGATCACGTCGGCGTCCCATTGCAGGAAGCATTGCTGCTCGTGCATAACACGCTGGTTGGCGCAAAGTTGCGCGACAAGATCAAGCTCGGCGCATCCGGCAAGATCGTCAGTGCATTCGATATCGTGCGCACCATCGCCCTCGGTGCCGACTGGTGTAATTCAGCACGCGGCTTCATGTTTGCGCTGGGCTGCATTCAATCGCAGAGCTGTCACACCGATCGCTGCCCTACCGGAATTGCAACGCAGGATGCGTTACGTCAGCGTGCACTGGTGGTTCCCGACAAGGCAGAGCGCGTGGCTAATTTTCATCAAAATACGCTCAAGGCGCTGGCAGAGTTAATCGCCGCAGCCGGACTGACGCACCCGTCCGACCTGAAACCACATCATCTGGTGCGTCGTGTCTCCGCCAATCAGGTCAAGCTGGCATCTTCCCTGCTGCCTTATCTCGAGCCAGGTCAGCTGCTCAGCGAGGCAGAAGCGGGCTCCGCCAGCAATCTGCCCGAAGTCTTTGCACGTTACTGGCCGATTGCACAGGCCAATTCATTTACGCCGCTACACTAGGCCTCTCCCAGCTTACAAAACGCGCCAATTTGGCGCGTTTTTTCTTTCAAGCATCGCTTTAAAAGCTTTGTCTGGCAAGGTGTTGCGCCAAATCCATGTCCTTCACAATTTCTTACTAAGTACTAGCCACAAATCCATAAAAATCCTTGCATTCCTAAATTAGTTGGACAATAATCTAAACAAGAATTGTTCTCATTTAATAAAGAGGATATAATGACGATCACGGCCCAACGCACTATGCAGGAAAACCGGTTATCCGCCACGCGTGTTCGCACGCCAGCAGATCAGCCAATCGAGCGCATTAACAGTCGCGATTTGTTTCAGCAAATGCGCGAAGTGGAAATAGCGCATGAAGGACGGATTTATCGCCTTCGCTTGACGCAGTTGAACAAGCTGATTTTGACGGCTTAAGTTTTTACCAGCTTAAGCATCAGCCAAGCATCACGGCTTTAGTCATACCCGCGATTCCTGCAAGCCAGCCCGCACAACAATGATCTTGTTGCGCCAGCCAGCAGACCAACCTACTAGGAGAGTTTGATGGCAATCGAAAAGGCTTACCAGGCATTGCGAGAACCAAATACCGCTTCGGCACAACCGGAGTTGCTGGTGTCGGCAGTGTTGCATCTGATGTCGCAATACACCGCCAACAATCAGGAAAGCGCTGCTTGCATCAAGTTGGCATCGGTCATCGAGCGGCATTTGAAAGCGCTTGCAGACTTGCCCGATCTGGCACCGGTGTTGCGCGCAACCTGTCAGCAGTTGTCGGAACAGTGGGGAACAGTCGTTGAGCGGGCAATGCCGCCGCCGGAGAAATTCAGCATTCTGACCCGCCTGGTAGCAGGCGGTCGAATGAACTGAATACAGCAGGATTTTGTACAGCAGCAAATAGATGCCGGCCTCGATGCCGGCATCGCACATAAAAAGAACTACCATTTTTGGCTTTGTTAACCTAAAACGTAGACGGCAAGAGGCATCGAATGATTGTTTGTGTTTGCAGCAATGTTTCGGACAGGAAAATTCGCCAAGCGGTTGATAGCGGACTGACGCGGATGTCAGAATTACGCGATCAGCTCGAGGTCGGCACTTGTTGCGGGAAATGCAATTCCTGTGCAAAAAGCATTTTGCGTGAATGCCTGGCCAAAGCACAACCGAATGCCGTGCAGCCAATCGTGTTTCATCCTCAAGCCATGGCTGCATAAGCACTAATTTATGAATGCATTAGCAATGTCGTTGTCAGCACCGCCGCAAAATTCCCAATTCGCTCTGCAATTAAGAAGATACCTCCCTCTCCTGATTGTCATCGCACTGCACGTCGGCCTGTTTTATGCGCTGCGCAGCGGTCTCGTTCATCAAGTCGCCCAGACACTGCCGCGCGAAATCATCGCCAGCTTTGTCACGCTGGAACCACCACCAGAACCAAAACCGCAACCTGCTCCGCCGAAGACCGTACCTGTCGTGAAAAAACCGGTAGCGCAACCCAAACCGCGCCCGGTCATCAGCGAAAAGCCGGCGGAAAAAGCCATTACCGAAGAAGTCCCGCCAGAGGCACCGCAACAGGAATCAAAAGAACCCCCGTCCGTGTTCACGCCGCCGGCACCTGCTGCGCCCGCCGCACCGGCCATGCCGAAGACGATTTCCGGTGTTTCCTACATCAATGCGCCACGTCCGGTTTATCCTCCACTTGACGCACGGATGGGCAATGAAGGTACCGTTACACTACGCGTACTGATTAATGAAAAAGGCAAGGCTGAGCGCATCGAAATTCAAAAATCGTCTGGCTCGCTGCGTATGGATGATGCAGCTCGCGACGCCGTCATGCGCGCCTTGTTCAAACCCTATATCGAGGATGGCAGACCGACTCCTGCTTTTGCCATCGTACCGATTAATTTCACGTTAAATAGATAAAGAAGGAAACATCATGGAAGCAGTCAATCCGTACGGCCTAGAGAGTCTGTGGTCTCAAGGCGATATCATCATCAAGACGGTCGCCGTCCTGCTGGTCGCCATGTCGATCGCATCGTGGTACGTCATCATCAGCAAAGCCATTCAGCTGTTCCAGTATCGTCGCGCAGCCCACGCTGCCGGTCACGAATTCTGGGATGCGACCAGCCTGGAAGAAGGCAAGGCCACCCTCGGCAGCAACAATCCGTTTGCTGAAATCGCGGAATCGGGCACCACTGCCATGCGCCACCACGAAGCGCATAAAGGCCACCTGCACGATCAACTGTCGACCAGCGACTGGATCACGCTGTCGCTGCGTCAGGGCATCGATGAATCAGCAGCCAAATTGCAAACCGGCATGGCCGTACTGGCATCGGTCGGTTCGACTGCACCGTTCGTCGGCCTGTTCGGTACCGTATGGGGCATCTATCACGCTCTGGTCGCCATCGGTACCTCGGGTCAAGCCAGCATCGACAAGGTCGCTGGTCCGGTTGGTGAAGCACTGATCATGACCGCCATCGGTCTGGCTGTTGCGATTCCTGCGACGTTTGGCTACAACGCGCTGGTTCGCGGCAACAAGTCGCTAATCGCAAAAATGAACAAATTCGGTTTCGATCTGCACGCCCTGTTCGTCACCGGCGCTCGTGCAAATGACGCCGGTACGCCAAATGGTGCCGGAAAAAAGCTGGTGGCAGTCGGAGGTAAATAATGGCAATGGGCTCACTGTCCGAAGAGGACGACTTCAACCCCGAGATCAACACCACGCCGCTGGTCGACGTGATGCTGGTTCTGCTGATCATCTTCATCATCACCATTCCTGTAATGAACCATGCGGTCAAGCTGGATCTGCCGCGCGCAGCCAGCCAGCCGAATGACGTCAAACCGGAAACCATCAGTCTGTCGATTGATGCCGAAGGCACAGTGTTCTGGAATGGCGAAGCAATGAATGAAGCGGAATTGTCGACGCGCATCGCCGATGCCGCCAAGACCGAACCACAACCAGAACTGCATCTGCATGCCGCACGCACCACGCAATACGAAAAAGTTGCGCAAGTCATGTCGGCCGCTCAGGCAGGTGGTTTGACCAAGATGGGCTTTGTGACGGAAACACCGAAGTAATCGTCTCAACCCAGCTCGCAAAAAGAACGCGCTCCGGCATCTCGCCGCAGCGCGTTTTTTCATGCTCAAAACGGAAAGTGATATTTGGCACGGCTAGCCGCAACACCGCGCCAGTGCTCATTCGCAGCAATGGAAACACGAATGATTCCGTTCAACAAAATGCAGGCAAAACGATACAAAATCGCGCTTCTTCGACTATCATGTGCGCCTGAATCGATGCACGGACTTTTTCCTGCATCCAACGCTTTCTACCGAATCGAGGCTCCCCATGAAAGGCGATACCAACGTCCTTAAGCTGCTCAATGCGCAGCTCACCAATGAACTGACGGCGATCAATCAGTACTTCCTGCATGCGCGCATGTACAAGCACTGGGGCTTCGAAAAGATCGCGAAGAAAGAATACGAAGAGTCCATCGGCGAAATGAAGCACGCCGACAAGCTGATCGATCGCATCCTGATGCTGGACGGCCTGCCAAATCTGCAAGCCCTGCACAAATTGATGATCGGCGAAACCACACCGGAAATGCTGAACTGCGATCTGGGTCTGGAAAAAGCAGCGCAGAAAACTGTCAAGGAAGGCATTGCAGCATCCGAAGCAGCTGGCGATTACGTTTCGCGCGAACTGTTCCAGTTCATTCTCGATGACACCGAGGAGCACATCGACTGGCTGGAAACCCAACTCGACTTGATCGAAAAAATCGGCATCCAGAATTATCTGCAAGCGCAGATGATGGAAGGCGAATAATTTTTCTGATCGCCTAGCAGTTTTACGCAAAAAAATACGCGCTGTTATACGCCCCGCGATGGGCTGCCCTCAACAGGGGCAGGTACTCCTAGGCGGGGTGCTTTGAGTCAGTAGTAATTGCTCGACTGGCTACAGAAATTTCCAGTGTCTGAAACATCCCTCTTCAACGCGGGCCGACGTCGAAAACATCTAGGCATGTTGCTTAGTCACACCAGCTCGGCGTAGCACGACCACTGCATATTAGCGGTTAACCGCAATCCTATAAATTGCGAGCACGACAACTAGCGCGATGCACGCTAGTTAGCTAAAGCGACTGCACGCACCCACTGTCAGTGTCGTTATAGCCATACCTACTTAATTTTTTTAACTAAGTAGCCGTGATAGATATTGATCGCGAGATTCACCAAATCCACACGAAGTCGCACGTTCAAAAACTTCGAATGAAACATTGTTGAAATTTATTTTTTGACGAAATCATGCTTCGTCAAGATTGTCATAATTCACATCTACAATTGAACAAGATTTTCAAAAATCGTACCCACTCTGTCCTGTCGGCGATTTTTGGTTATCCTGTGCCATTCAAAAATTATTGATAGGCAAGCCACATGTCAGCTTCACCAGCGGTCACATCGACGCAACATAATCTACGCCGATCGATTTCAAACACACTCAAGGGCTCGGCCGGCAATTTGGTTGAGTGGTATGACGTTTACGTCTACTCCGTTTTTGCGGTCTATTTTGAAACTCAATTTTTTTCTCCTGATGATAAAAATGCCACCATGTACGTGTGGGCGATTTTTGCCATGACTTTCTTGATGCGGCCATTAGGAGCTTGGTACTTTGGTCGATTCGCCGATCGTTATGGTCGCCGTTTGGCACTGACAGTCTCTGTGACAATGATGGCCGCGTGCTCCTTTATCATTGCGATCACTCCCTCTGCTGCAACGATTGGCGCCGCGGCAGCCGTCATTTTATTGTTGGCTCGTTTGGTTCAAGGTTTTGCGACTGGTGGCGAATACGGTACCAGTGCCACTTATATGTCTGAGGCAGCAATTCCTGGTCGGCGAGGATTTCTTTCATCATTCCATTACGTCACGCTGGTGGGCGGGCATGTTTTGGCCCAAGCCGTATTACTGCTCATGCTGAGTTTTTTTGATAAAGGCGCAATTTCTGATTGGGGCTGGCGCGTGGCTTTTGGCTTGGGCGGGGTGGGTGCGATTGTGGTGTTCTGGTTGCGCCAAACCATGGATGAATCTCTTTCTCCTGAACAAATTGCCAAAGCGCGTGACGGCAAGGCCCAACAAACAGGCTCGCTGCGTGAGTTGTTCGTGAATCAATGGCGCCCCTTACTCCTGTGTTTCCTAATCACAGCCGGCGGGACCATCGCTTTTTATACTTACTCTGTGACTGGCCCGAAGATGATTCAAAGTGCCTTCTCTGGCGGCGATGTCATAACCGGCACCATTATCAATTTGGCTGCATTGATTGTGCTGATGGTAATGCAACCAGTAGGAGGATGGCTCTCTGATATCGTAGGCCGAAAATCATTGTTAGTCTTCTTTGGTATTGGGGGCGTCCTCTATACGTGGTATTTAGTGCAGTACTTGCCACAACAGACGCATTGGGCATCTGCCTTTTTGGTATTGACGGTTGGCTTTGTGATTTTGACGGGCTATACCTCGATCAATGCAGTGGTGAAAGCCGAACTCTTCCCAACCCATATCCGTGCTTTAGGGGTAGGTTTGGGCTACGCTCTGGCCAATTCCGCTTTTGGCGGTACAGCACCCTTGTTCTACCAAACAGCGCTTAAGAGTGGCCATGTCACAACATTTGTCATCTATGCGACCGGGATGATGTTTATCTCCCTGATTGTTTATGCCTTTTTCTTACCTAAGCAAGGCGACAACTGGCTCGATGACGAACAAGGCATGAAAAATAAAATGCGCTAACTTATCTCACAGCGTTTTGCTGTGCAGCCATTGCTCAGTAACGTGTCGCCATCGGGGGCATCTCATCGCGACATGCTGAAATAGAAAAGGACGCCTCGGCGTCCTTTTCTATTTTCATTGCGGAATTACTGCGGAATTGTTTCCTTGAAGGAAGGCCGCTCACTCAATCTTTCAAATAATTTTTCGAGATTTGGGTGATCGGCGCGCCAGTTGATTTCCGAGAAACGGAAATCCAGCCAACCCAATGCACAACCGACGGCAACATCTGCCAGGCTGTAATGCGTGCCTGCACAGAATGGTTTTTCCTTGAGTCCATCCGACATCGCTTGCAAGCCACTCGTGACCTTGGACATCTGACGATCAACCCATGCCTGGCTGCGCTGCTCTTCCTTGCGCAAGGTTTTTTCCAGTCGAATCAGCAAGCCAGCGTCCTGTACACCATCTGCCAGCGCTTCCCAGCATTTGATCTCCGCACGCTCACGTCCATTGGGAGGAATCAGTTTGCCAACCGGGGTCAGCGTATCGAGATACTCGACGATCACGCGCGAATCGAACATCGCACCGCCATCTTCCATCACCAGACACGGCACTTTACCCAGCGGGTTTGAATGCTGAATGGTGGTGTCTGGCGCCCAGACATTATCGAGTACCAGCTCGTAGTCAATCCGCTTTTCCTGCATCACGATGCGAACCTTGCGGACGAAAGGACTACCAAGGGAACCAATCAGTTTCATGATGT
>Ga0308164_10000645_pt1 | contig 51185 bp, 38 predicted proteins | sample PhyTR2_FD_201031 | JGI IMG/M metagenome (GOLD analysis project Ga0308164, IMG submission 201031) | Phyllosphere microbial communities from UC Gill Tract Community Farm, Albany, California, United States - DLSLT.R2 | ecosystem: Host-associated > Plants > Phyllosphere > Unclassified | place: USA...
CTTCGCGTTCGACCAGCAGCTGCTTGATGCGCGCCTTGAGCTGCGTGCGCTGGTCGGGCGTGGGCGTGGCGGGCGCGCGCGCCCACGCATGGGCTACACAGCTGGCGCCGTCTTGTGGATGCTCGTACTCGACGGGGGTGATGGCTAGCGTTGGCATGATTAGTCGATACCCTGGCTGGTCAGGTACTCCTCGTAGTTGCCGCGGAAATCGACAACTTCGTTTTCCTTGATTTCGATGATGCGGTTGGCCAGCGACGAGACGAATTCGCGGTCGTGCGACACGAAGATCAGGGTACCGGCATATTTGTCGAGCGCAATGTTGAGCGACTCGATCGATTCCATGTCCATGTGGTTGGTGGGCTCATCGAGCAGCAGCACGTTGTGGCGACCCAGCATCAGCTTGCCGTACATCATGCGGCCCTTCTCGCCACCGGACAGCACCTTGACCGATTTTTTCACTTCGTCGCCGCCAAACAGCAGGCGGCCGAGGATGGAACGGACGGCCTGGTCGTCGTCGCCCTCTTGCGTCCAGTTGCCCATCCAGTCGGTGAGCGTGGCGCCGCTGGCGAATTCCTCGGTCGGATCTTGTGGCATGTAACCGACGTTGGCGTTTTCCGCCCATTTCACCACGCCATGGTCGGCGTGCAAGCCGGCGATCTCGTCGCCGCCGATGCAACGCAGCATGGTGGTTTTACCGGCGCCGTTGGCGCCGATGATGGCAATCCGTTCACCCGCTTCCACCATGATGCTGAAGTTGTTGAACAGGTTGCGGTCGTAGGTCTTGGAAATGCTGTCCACTTCCACGGCCAGGCGGTGCAGTTTTTTCTCGCCATCGAACCGCACGAACGGATAGGCGCGCGACGACGGCTTGATGTCGTCGACCTTGATCTTGTCGATCTGCTTGGCGCGCGACGTGGCCTGGCGCGCTTTCGACTTGTTGGCGGCAAAACGGCGCACGAAGTCTTGCAGCTCGGCGACCTTCTCCTTGGCCTTGGCGTTGTTGGCCAGTTGCTGGTTGCGGGCCTGGGTGGACGCGAACATGTATTCGTCGTAGTTGCCCGGGTAGATTTTCAGCGTGCCGTAATCCATGTCGGCCACGTGGGTGCACACCTGGTTCAGGAAGTGGCGATCGTGGGAAATGATGATCATGGTGGAGTTGCGCTCGTTGAGCACATCTTCCAGCCAGCGGATCGTGTTGATGTCCAGGTTGTTGGTCGGTTCGTCGAGCAGCAGGATGTCCGGGTTCGAAAACAGTGCCTGCGCCAGCAGCACGCGCAGCTTCCAGCCTGGTGACACATTGCTCATCGGACCGTGGTGCAATTCGATGGCCACACCAGCGCCCAGCAGCAGTTCACCGGCGCGCGACTCGGCCGTGTAACCGTCGTACTCGGACACTTTGCCTTCCAGTTCGGCGGCTTTCATGTAGTCGTCGTCGGTGGCTTCGGGGTTGGCGTAGATGGCGTCGCGTTCCTGCATTGCCGCCCACATTTCGGTGTGGCCCATCATGACCACGTCGAGCACGCGCATGTCTTCAAAGGCAAACTGGTCCTGGCGCAGCTTGCCCAGGCGTTCGTTGGTATCGAGCATGACGTTGCCGCCCGACGGGTCGAGATCGCCGCCGAGGATTTTCATGAACGTCGATTTGCCGCAACCGTTGGCGCCGATCAGGCCGTAACGATTACCATCGCCGAACTTGACGGAGATGTTTTCAAACAACGGCTTGGCGCCGAACTGCATGGTGATGTTCGCTGTGGATAGCATGTCTGGATGGGGCTTTTTCTAATTAAATCAGGCCGTTAGGCGGAATCCCAATATTATACCTCACCAGCCGGCAACCACTGTATCGCGCCACGCATGCACCCGCGATGCCGGGTCATGCCTGTACGCACTGCAGCCACCGGATCGACGTGCGGATCCAGGCAAATCTGTAGCGCAAAAACAAAAATCCGAGCGCGTCATAAATATCAATTCTGCAATGTCATTTTTATATGTATATTCATCCGAGATCGTATTTTCGTTAATTTCCGGAGAAAAGACATGTTGCAATCGCTTTCACGACTACTGCTGGTGGCGCTGCTCGGTACCGGCGCGGGGCTCGTCATGGCCGCTGATGCGCAGGCCGCTCCCGCAGCAGCTTCCCTGAACACCGGCAGCGCACCCCGCGCTTTCGACGCACAAACCCAAACCGTTACGTATGATTTTTCGTACGACCAGCTATACGCCCCCGGGGCTCAAGGTGGCTCGCTGCTGTGGGTGGACAAGCAGCTGTTCGAAATGAACGCGCCGGAGCACACGGCGTTCACCGGCCGGATGAGTGCAACGCTGACCGCTTCCTATGACCTCGGAGGAGCAACGGAGGGCAACGCCGGCATCAGCCTGGTGTTCGACGTACTGGTGCCGCGCTGCGCCCAGTGCAGCATGTTCGACTCGGACCTGGTGGGCGCGGGGCACTTTGGCAGTCTCGACGATGACGGCAGCCACCTCACGTACACGACAGACACTTCCATCGCTTCCGGGCAGTACGGCCGCTTATTGATATATGAAATCATCACCGGGGAGCTAACCGACTACTCCGGTTACATTCACTTCCAGTCCATCACTTTCACGGCCGAGACAGTGGCAGTCAACTGGGAGCCCGGGGTGGTTCCGGAACTTCCGCCGGTCACCTTGTTTGCGCTAGGTCTGGCCCTGCTGGGCGCTGTGGCGCGCACCAGGGCGCCAGCGCAGCCCGATTCCCGGCGCGGACTTGCACAGCGCGCCGGCGACGGTCACGACGGTGCAAACAGCCTGCCCTTAGCCTGAATTCCGCATAAGGTTATTTGCTTTTCGGCAACAGTAAACGTATAACAAACGGTCCCCTTCTAATATTTTCACTTTAGCAATATTTCACTCGCTTTCAACATTAAACTCCCTGCACATATTGGTGTGGCCGACGACCGCCACACCTGACAACAGGCCGTCCGGCCACTCAGGGAGTAACCATGCAAACAGTTCATCATCATGGGCGGCGCAAGCCGCTCAGCGCCGCCGTCTCCATCGCCCTCGCCTCCTTGGTGGCAGGCAATCTGGCGATGGCGCAGGAAGCGCCGGCCGACGCGGCCGCCAGTGCCCCAGGCGCCGAAGACGTCAAACGGGTCGTCATCAACGGCACCCGGGCATCGCAGCAGTCAGGTATCGAACGCAAGAAAAATGCCGCCACCGCGATGGATTCGATCGTGGCCGAAGACGTCGGCGCTTTTCCGGACCGAAATATCGGTGAAGCGATTTCCCGCATCTCCGGCGTGGCGCTCGATCGCGGCGATTTCGGTGAAGGCATCAGCGTGGCCATCCGCGGCAATTCGGCCGACCTGACCCGCGTGGAAATCGACGGCCAGGGCGTGCAGTCGGCCGGCGGCACCGACATGAATGGTGGCGGCAACGGCCGGGGCACCGAGTTCCGGTCGCTGTCGGCCGACTTGATCAAAAGCGTGGACGTGGTCAAGGGATCGACGGCCGACATGACCGAAGGCTCGCTCGGCGGGGGCGTCATCATCAAGACCCGCACCAGCCTCGATTTCAAGGAACCGTTCGTGTCGCTGCGCGTGGCCGGCTCGCAAGGATCGCTGAACAAGGACTGGTCGCCCGATGCCAACCTGATCGCCACCAGAAAATTCTTCGACAACCGCCTGGGCGTGATGATCAACGCGTCGACCTCGCGCATGGTAAACGAATCGCATTCGTCCGAGATTGCCACGTCGCGCAACGCCGGTTATGCGCGCCTGATCGACTTCGACAACTCGCCGAACAAGACGTTTACATATTTGCCAAGCACGCTGTCCACCGACGACCCGGCGGTCAATACGCCGACCTTGCGCTCGCCCCTCAAGGCGGGCGGCACGTTCGATGCCGCCACCCCGTACGACATCCTGACCAAGTCGGCCGCCGCCAAGACCAAGGCCGACTGCTACGCTGCCTTCCCGGCCCTGACCGAAGCCCAGCGCAATGCCTTCAACGGCAACACTGCGCGCAACCAGGCCAGCAACGCCCGCAGCAATGAGCTGATCAGCTGCCTGAACCAGTGGAACGACTACACGCCGTCGCTGGTGCGCTTCATCGAACGCCGCCAGGAGGACAAGCGCAACAACCTCGACCTGCGTTTCGACTTCAAGGTCAACGACCAGCTGTCGCTGTTTGCCAAGGGCAGCTATGCGCGCCGCAAGGTGGACGATACCGTGATGACCCTGTCGCTGGGCGGCCTGAACGTGAACCCGGAGACATCGGTCAGTCCCACCTACCAGGGGCCGACCTTCACCGACAGTGCCAGCGGCATCCGCAGCGCCGTGCCCGGCTCCGGTTACTACCTGTACGACAACGCCAGCTACCGCGCCCAGGTGGCCACCGCGCGCGGCGCCGTAGCCAACGTCGATCCGCGCTCGGTCGTGGTCGATGCCAACCACCACGTCACGCAGTACACGATTACCGACGCCAATGCGAATACCGACCAGATCCACAACGTCATCCAGACCACCGACCGTTACTTCCAGACCGGCGGCACGTACAGGAACGGCGCCCTGGTGGCGGAATTTTTCGTGGGCGATGCCCGCTCCCGGTGGCAGCGCGGCGACAAGCGCGTGAGCTGGAGCTACGACTACGGTCCCACCACGCTCAAGGTGCTGCCCAACGGCCTGTGGACCTACGAGCAGCCGGCCGGTACATCCTTCAACCAGGCCGATCCGGCGCTGTACGCGATCGTGCGCAAGGCCGGCGCTGCCACCACCGCCGTGCCGGCCGGCGCCAATGTGCCGGTGGCGATCCCGGCCTATTCCGTGGAGCAGCAACCGCTGACCACCCAGGCGCCGCAGCTGCAGTTCTCGCCCAAGATGGCCGAGACCGAAGAGCGCACCGCCAAGGCCGATTTCAGCTATGCGCTGGGCGAACACATCCCGTTCTTCAAGCGCGTCAAGACCGGCTTCAACCTGCGCCAGACGTCAGGCAGCAGCTGGGGCGCCGGCGGCTACGAGGCCATCGGCGCGGTGGGCCAGTTCAGCCGTCCCGCCACGTACGTGCCGGCCGTGGTGGTGCCAACGGCCAACGTGCGCAGCAATTTCGTGGGTTGCACCGACACCGCCGGTTCGCTTGGCGCCAACGGCCGCCCGTGTGCGTACGGCTACGTGGCCAACGTCGCGCCTGCCACCGCGCAGTCCGGCACTGTGACGATGACGCCGCAACAGTTCCAGGACATCATTGCGCAATCGATGACGCAGAAAAACACCCAGTTCTTCAACGGCGCTCCGGACCGGCCAGCTGGACTGATCGATGGCTGGACCCAGATCGACGTCGAAAAAGTATTCGCGCTGTCCGGCATCCCGAATGTCAATTTCGACTGCGTCAAGGAGTGCACGGCCAATGACGGCAAGGTGTACCAGCAACCGGTCACGCGCTACAAGGAGCGCGTGACGTCGGGCTACCTGATGACTGATTTCGGCCTCGACACCATTCCGTTCACCAACCGCAGCCTGCCGTTCAACATGGAATTCGACGGCAACTTCGGCTACCGCATCGTCCGCACCAAGGTGCAGGCCACCGGCACCATGGGCCTGACATCGATCCTCACCACCGCCAACTACGATCCCGGCGCCCCCAACGCCGTGGGCGGCACGGTCACCGCCACCACGCGCCGCGCCACCAGCATGGAAGCGACCACCACTGACTACCTGCCGATCCTGAATCTGGCGCTGTGGCTGGTGCCGAACGAGGTGGTCGTGCGCTACAACCGCGCCAAGCAGGTGGCGCGGCCGCCGGTATCGGCACTGGTGCCGTCGGGCGATTGCACCTACGACCAGCGCAATGCCAACCCGGCCACCGGCGACGACGGCACGCAGACGTGCAGCGGCACCATCGGCAACCCCGAGCTGCGCGCGCAAACCAATCTGAACCAGAACCTGGGACTGGAATGGTATCCGAATGCCGACACGTCGTTCTCGCTGGGTGCGTTTCGCCAGGTGGGCAAAGTGGGCGGCAACATCGTTGTGGGGCGCACCGACCTGAATGTTTTCAACGGCACCGGCGTCACCGATCCGAATACCGGCCAGCCGGTGGACATCGGCTTCGACTACCGCACCTACGAAAACGGCCCGAACATCACGCGCACCGGCGTGGAGTTCGGCAGCAAGACCGCCTTCACGTTCCTGCCCTGGTACTTGCGCTACACGGGCGCGGACCTGAACTACACCAAGCTGCGCTCGTCGAACACGTCGCAGCGCATCGTCGACCTGCTGACCGGCGACGAACTGCCGCCGATCGGCGAGTCGAAATACACGTACAACGCGTCGCTGTGGTACGACGATGGCAAGCTGTCGGCGCGGGTGTCGCTGCAGGCGGTGGGCGTCAAGTTTACCTGCATTGCAGCATGCGGCAACAACTCGGTAAACAATTATCCGAACGCTGCTGGAGGTCGCACCACGGCGCTGGCCTACAACCCGGGCTCGCCCAATTTCAAGGACGCCACGCGTTATGTCGATGCAAAAATCTCCTACCGCATCAGCAAAAATCTTGATATCTTCGCCGAGGGCCGCAACCTGGGCCTCAAATCCACGTCGAACAGCCAGGGCCAGTATGCGCCATTTGCCGATGGCACGCCGAACCTGCTCGACGTCACCTACGCGGGCCGGCGCATCATGCTTGGCATGAACTACCGCAACTAACGCGCACGGCAAACGATCATCGAGTTGATCAAAGAGTAGCTGACCTTTCGGCCCGGCCCCTTGAGTGCCGGGCTTTTTTTTGCGATGCAAAAAAAGTGATAACAAAATGACGCGAGAAAGCGCCGATTTGCGTCAAAGCGACACAACTGATCACCTGTGTGATTCTTTTCCATGTTGCAATCCACGCACCGATTTTCGCCACTAGACTAGCACTGAAATATCAGCGGGCGAACACAGCCGCATATTAAAACAGGCCACACGGCCACTCAGGGAGATACACATGACGACCACCGATTACGGCACCCGCCGTAAGCCGCTCAGCTACGCCATTTCCATTGCACTCGCCTCTTTCGTCGCCAGCAATTTCGCGGCCGGCTACGCCATTGCACAGGAAACCCCGGCCGCTGAAGCTGCTGCCACCGCCAACGATGCCGAGATCAAGAAAGTCGTGGTGCAAGGCACCCGCGCTTCGCAGCAGTCCGGCATCGAACGCAAGAAAAATGCCGCCACCGCGATGGATTCGATTGTCGCCGAAGACGTCGGCTCCTTCCCCGACCGTAACATCGGCGAAGCGATTTCGCGCATCGCCGGCGTGGCGCTCGATCGCGGCGATTTCGGCGAAGGCGTCAGCGTCGCCATTCGCGGCAACTCGGCCGACCTGACCCGCGTCGAGATCGACGGCCAGGGCGTGCAGTCGGCCGGCGGCACCGACATGAACGGCGGCGGCGGCGGCCGTGGCACCGAGTTCCGTTCGCTGTCGGCAGACCTGATCAAGAGCGTGGACGTGGTCAAGGGTTCCACGCCCGACATGACCGAAGGCTCGCTGGGCGGCGGCGTGATCATCAAGACCCGCACCAGCCTCGATTTCAAGGAACCGTTCGTTTCGCTGCGCGTGGCCGGCTCGCAAGGCTCGCTGAACAAGGAATGGTCGCCGGACGCCAACCTGATCGCCACCAAGAAATTCATGGATAACCGGCTCGGTGTGATGATCAACGCGTCCACCTCGCGCGCCGTCAACGAGTCGCACTCGGCGCAAGTGGCCACGTCCGCCAATGCCGGTTACTCGCGCGCGCTCGACTTCGACAATTCGCCGAACAAGACCTTCAGCTACCTGCCCAGCACCTTGTCGAAAGACGATCCGTCGGTCAACCAGCCGACGCTGCAATCGGCAATGACCGGCGGCGGCTTCTTCAACGCCGCCACGCCGATGGAAATTCTGACCAAGTCGGCTGCGGCGCAGACCAAGGCCGATTGCTACGCGGCGTTCCCGAACCTGACCGACGCCCAGAAGACGTCGATCAACGGCGCCACTGCGCAAAACGCCGCCATCAATACCCGCGGCAACGAATTGATGTCGTGCCTGAACCAGTGGAACGACTACACGCCGTCGCTGGTGCGCTACGTGCAAAAGCGCCAGGAAGACAAGCGCAACAGCCTGGACCTGCGTTTCGACTTCAAGGTAAATAACGAGCTCAGCGTGTACGCCAAGGGCAATTATGCCAAGCGCAAGGTCGACGACACCTTCATGACCTATGGCCTCGGTGGCCTGAACGTCAATACCGCGACCGTCAACCGGCCCGGTTACCTGGGGCCGAGCTTCTCCGATACGACGGGCGTGCGTACTGCCGTGCCAGGTTCCGGTTACTACCTGTACGACAACATGAGCTTCCGCACCAGCGCGTTCCCGATCCAGGGCGCGGTGGCCAACGTCGATCCGCGCTCGGTGGTGGTGGACGCCAATCACCACGTCACGCAAATGACGATCACCGATGGCAGCGTGTTTATCGACCAGATTTTCAACGCCATGGAAACCACCAACAAGTACTTCCAGACCGGCGGCACCTACCGCAATGGCGGCCTGGTGGCAGAGTTTTTCTACGGTGACGGGCGCTCCAAGTGGCAGCGTGGCGACAAGCGCACCAGCTGGGGCGGCAACTACGGCACGGCCACCATGAAGGTGCTGCCCAACGGCCTGTGGACCTACGAGTTCCCGGCCGGCGGCGGCTTCGACCAGACCAATCCGGCCATTTATGCCGGTGTCTTCCCGGCGGGCGCGGCCACCACCAAGGTGGACGCCACCATCAACAATCCACTGATTCCGGCGTATTCCATCAACCAGCAACCGCTGACGTCGCAAGCGCCGCAGATCACGTTCTCGCCGAAGATGGCGGAAACCCAGGAGCGTACCGCCAAGGCCGACTTCAGCTACGCCTTGAGCGAGGCGATTCCGTTCTTCAAGCGCATCAAGACCGGCTTTAACCTGCGCGATACGTCCGGCAGCACCTGGGGCGCGGGCGGCAATACCATCCAGGCTGCGCAGGGCACCTTCGGCCAGCCTGGTTACGTGGCGCCGATCATCCTGCCAACGGCCAACGTGCGCAGCTTCTTCCAGGCCTGCCAGAATACTGCCGGCTCCCTGGGCGCCGGCGGCAAGCCGTGCCAGACCGGCTACGTGCAAAACACCAACCTCTCGGCCGCACTGTCGGGCACCACGTACATGAACCAGCAGCAGTTCCTGGACATCATTGCGCAATCGATGAAAGGTCCGAACTCGACCTTCTTCAACGGCCAGCCCGACCGTCCGGCCGAGTTGATCAACAGCTGGAACCAGATCGACGTGGAAAAAGTGTTTTCCCTGGTCGGTTCGCCGAACGTCAATTTCAACTGCGTCAAGGAATGCGTGGCCAGCGACGGCAAGGTGTACCAGCAACCGGTCAACCGGTTCAAGGAACGCGTGACTGCCGGCTACTTCATGACCGATTTCGGCTTCGAGCAAATCCCGTTCACCGACTGGAAGCTGCCGTTCAACATGGAGTTCGACGGTAACTTCGGCTACCGCGTGGTGCGCACCAAGGTCGAGGCCACCGGCACCATGGGCTTTACCTCGATCTACAAGACCGCAGCGTACAACGAACTGCGTCCGAACGACGCCGCCGGCATCGTTTCGTCCACGTTGCGCCGTCCGACCACGTTCCACGCCAACACCACCGACTACATGCCGATCCTGAACACGTCGCTGTGGCTGATGCCGGACCAGCTGGTGCTGCGCTATAACCGCGCCAAGCAGATCGCCCGTCCGCCGGTCGACCGCCTGGTGCCGGCCGGCGATTGCACCTACGATCAGCGCAGAGTCGCTTCCGACGGCGCCGAACTGGCCGACCAGACCTGCGGCAGCATCATTGGCAACCCTGCCCTGCGCGCCCAGGTCAACAACAACCAGAATCTGGCGCTGGAATGGTATCCGAACAATGACTCGTCGTTCTCGGTGGCCACGTTCCGCCAGGTGGGCAAGGTGGGCGCCAACGTCGTGGTGGGCCGCACCGATGTGAAAGTATTCGCCGGCAGCGATGTCACCGATCCGCAAACCGGCAACTCGGTGGCCGACCTGGACTTCGATTACCGCACCTACGAAAATGGCCCGACCATCAAGCGCACCGGTGTCGAGTTCAGCGGCAAGACCGCCTTCACCTTCCTGCCATGGAAGCTGCGTTACACCGGCGTGGACTTCAACTACACCAAGCTGAAGTCGAGCAATACCACGGTGCGCGTGGTCGACCTGCTGACCGGCGAAGAACTGCCGCCGATCGGCGAATCGAAGTACACGTACAACGCAGCGGTATGGTACGACGACGGCGCGCTGTCGGCACGCATCGCGCTGCAGGCGGTAGGCCAGAAGTTCAACTGCATCGCCGGTTGCGGCGCCAATTCGGTCAACAATTACCCGAATGCTGCCGGCGGCCGCATCACGGTGCTGCCGTATAACCCCGGTTCGCCGACGTTCAAGGATGCCACCCGTTATGTCGATGCCAAGATCTCGTACCGCATCAACAAGAACATGGAAATCTTTGCCGAAGGCCGCAACCTGAACCTGAGCTCGACCACCAACAGCCAGGCGCACTACGCTCCGTTTGCCGATGGCACGCCCAACATCCTCGACACCGCGTACGCCGGCCGTCGCATCATGATCGGTGTGAATCTGCGCAACTAAGTACCCTGCAACTCCAGTGAGGGTAGCGATACCCTCAATGTCCTTGGGCCCGGCTTGCATGCCGGGCTTTTTTTAACCGGCAGGGGCCGGGCCAGGCCGGGCCGGGCCAGGCCGGGCTCAGGTCGCTGACAGCGTAGGATAGTCGCGGATGGTCAGCGCCAGGTCGCGCGCGGTGGACGCCAGGTGCGCCGTGCCGCCGAACGGCAAGGTGGCGTGCCGCCTGACATGGCCGAACGGCAGGCCGGTGACCACCGGCAGCGGCAGCGTCGCGCGCAGGTATGCCAGCATCGCCGCGAAATCGTAACCGGTGTCGAAGGCGCCGAGCTTGTAGTCGTTAAATTCGCCGAGCACCACTGCCTGCTGGCGGCCGAGCACCCCCGCGTACAGCAGTTGCAGCAGCATGCGTTCCACCCGGTACGGATGCTCGCCCACGTCTTCCAGGAACAGGATGCCATTGTCGATAACAGGAAAATACGGCGTTCCCAGCAAACTGACCAGCATGGCCAGGTTGCCGCCCCACAGGATGCCCTCGAGGTCGAGCACCGGGTTGTCGGCCGCGCCGTCGGCAACCGCTCCCAGCACGCGGTGCTGCGGGCCCCGGATGCAGTCGAAAAATTGGGTGGTGGTGTAGTCGTCCGGCTCGGCGCGGGCAAAGTCGCTGCTGAACATCGGGCCGCCAAAACTGGCGCGACCGGTACGCTGCATCAACGCCAGCTGCAGCGCCGTAAAATCGCTGTAGCCCACGAATAGCTTGCCGCTGTCGGCCAGCAGCTGGTAATCGATATGCGGCAGCAGCCGGGTCATGCCGTACGAACCGCGCAGCGCCATCACCACCTGCACCTCGGGGTCGCGGGCGGCGGCGTGCATCTGCGCCAGGCGGGCGGCGTCGGTGCCGCCAAAGCGCTGGTGGCGCGCAGCGTGGTCGTAATAATTGTGGATCAAAAAGCCTTGCTGTTCCAGGCGGGTGATGCCGGTACGCAGGGCGTCGGCGTCGGGCGCGTAGCCGCCCGGGGCAATGATGGCGATGCCGATCGGTGATGTGTTCAAGATATGCGGTTCAGTGGTGGGTGTTGCTGCCGGCGCGCGGCGCCGCCAGCGCGGATGGTGGCGGCGTGATATTACCGCGCAGGTGCCCGTCGAGCAAGGCCAGCAGGCGCTCGGTCAGTTGCGGCGGGAAGTCGTGACCCATGCCTTCGATCAGGTGCAGCCGGGCGCCCGGAATGGCCCGCGCGGTGTCTTCGCCGCAGGCGGGCGGCAGCAGCGGATCGGCGGCGCCATGGATTACCAGCGTGGGACAGGCGATTTTGCGCAGCAGCGGCGTGCGGTCGCCGCCGGCCACCACGGCCACCATTTGCCGCGCCAGTCCGGCCGGACACACGCTGCGGTCGAGCGCGCGTTCGATATTGGCGCGCAGCAGCCGCTCGGGCGTGGGAAAGGCCGGGCTGCCGATGGTGCGAAACACCTGCACCGCGCGGTCCACCGCCTGCTGCCGGTGCTGCGGGCTGGCGGGCCTGCGCAGCAACACGCTGCGCGCGGCAGGTGTGGGACCGGGCAAGCCCCGGCGGCCGCTGCTGGACATGATGGAAGTGAGGCTGAGCACCCGGCGGCTGCTGCGCGCCGCCACCAGTTGCGCAATCATGCCGCCCATCGAGGCGCCCACGATATGGGCCTGCTCGATGCCGAGCGCGTCGAGCAGGCCCACCGTGTCGTCGGCCATGTCGGCCAGCGTGTAGGCCGGCGACTGCTTCCAGCCGACCAGCGATTTCAGATAGGCCAGCACCAGGCTGGGTGGCCGCAGGTGGTCGAACCGGGTGGACAGGCCGCTGTCGCGGTTGTCGAAGCGGATCACGTAGTAGCCGTGCTCCACCAGTCCCTGCACCAGGTCCTCCGGCCACGACACCAGCTGCATGCCCAGGCCCATGATCAACAGCACCGGCGGGTCGCGCGGGTCGCCGCTGGTTTCGTACGTGAGTGTGATGCCGTTTGCGGTTGCGGTAGCCAACGCGGTCTCCCGGGGTGCCTCGAGGTCAGGCGCCCAGCATACCATTTTTGCCGCCTTGGGGGCAGCCCGCCGCTATGCGCGCGATGGCCCGCTGTCATCGGCCGCAGCCGTGGCAGCCCGGCGGGCGGCACTGGCGGCGGCGCGGCGCGCCGCAAAGAAACGCCTGAGCAGGTCGGCGCAGGCATCGGCCAGCACGCCGCCGGTCACGGTGGCATGATGATTGAGCTGTTCCTGCCGGAACAGGTCGACCACCGAGCCGCAGGCGCCGGTCTTGGGATCGGGCGCGCCATAAACGATGGTGGCCACGCGCGCATGCATCATCGCGCCCGAGCACATCACGCACGGCTCCAGCGTCACGTACAGCTCGCAGCCGGGCAGGCGGTAGTTGCCCAGCACGGCGGCGGCGGCGCGCAGGGCCACGATTTCGGCGTGGGCGGTGGGGTCATGGCTGCCGATCGGCTGGTTGTAACCGGTGGCGATCACCACGCCATCCTTGACCACGACCGCGCCCACCGGCACTTCGCCGCGGTCCCACGCGTGCTGCGCTTCCTGCAAGGCCAGCCGCATGAACGCTTCACGCGCGCCGGCTGTGGCGGGCAGTGCCTCAGGCATCGGTAATCTCGGCCCAGCAGTTAGGGGTTTCGTGCAGTACCAGCTTGTGCAGGCGCAGGCCGGTGCCGAAGCGGTCGATGAACGCGGCCTTGAGGATGCCGAACGCCACGTGGGCCAGGTTTTCCACGGTGGGGATGCGGTCGATCACCACTGTTTTATGGTCGGGCAGGCTGGCCAGGAATTCGCGCACGGCCGTATCCTGCTCGTAGACGATAAACGCGTGGTCCCACACATCGACCAGGTGTTGCTTGGCCAGGGTTTTGACATCGGAAAAATCCATGATCATGCCGTTGTCGGAATTGCCTTCGGCCGTGATGATGTCGCCGGTGAGCGTGATTTCCAGCGTGTAGCGATGGCCATGCAGGTTGCGGCACTGGCTCTTGTGGTCGGGAATACGGTGGCCGGCGTCGAACTCCAGCTTGCGGGTAATGGTCAGCATTATGGTATCTGTAAAAGTTTATGGGTTTGCAAGCTCAACTTCCATTTCGGGTGGCGCTTGCAGGTCTCCACTGCCAGCGTGGTGTTGAAGGCGGCCAGCGGGCCGTCCATCGCCTGCACGTAGAAATGGTCGAAATCGAGGTGCTCGTAGGCGGCCAGGTCCTGGTTGGTCTGCGGAATCACGACCTTCAGTTCGCTCCCCTTGGTGACCACCAGCGTCGAGCCCATCTTGGGACTGACGCAAATCCAGTCCACGCCTTCAGGCACCGGCAGGGTGCCGTTGGTTTCGATGGCAATGGTAAAGCCCCGGGCATGCATGGCGGCGATCAGCGGACCATCCAGCTGTAACAGCGGTTCGCCGCCGGTAAACACCACGTATTTGCTGGCGGGATAGCTTGGCGGCCACAGCGCGTCGATGGTGGCGGCCAGCGCTTCGGGCGACTTGAACTTGCCGCCGCCCTCGCCGTCGGTACCGACAAAATCGGTGTCGCAGAACTGGCAGACGGCGCTGGCGCGGTCGCTTTCACGCCCGGTCCACAAGTTACAGCCGGAAAAGCGGCAGAACACTGCCGGACGGCCGGCATGTGCGCCCTCTCCCTGCAGCGTGTAAAAAATCTCTTTGATGCTGTAAGTCACGATAGTTCCTGATTGGACAACCCTCGATTATATCGCAAGCGTCGTATTTTCGTGCATTGCAGCATGCATTGATATAGCACAAAGCTGCATTTAGGCAAGGAATGTATTTTCATCCAAGGGTCACCCGCGATGCATTCCGACAAATTTGCCAAGGAGCACACCAGCATGCACCCAGCACCGCAACTCAATGAAATCGATCTCATCGTCGCGGGCGCGTGCGTCCTGGCCTGGCTGACCCTGGGATTACTGTGGCGCCAGCGGCGCCAGTATTCCACGCTGCACCGCCTGCAGGCGCGCCTCGGCCGCGAACGCGCCACCCGCGAGCAGGCCGAGCAGGCGCTGGCCGACACCCGGCGCCAGGTATGCCACCTGAGCGCCAGCCAGCAATCGCTGCGCGACGCCGAACGGCGCCGTATCGCGCGCGACCTGCACGACGACCTGGGCCAGCATTTGCTGACGCTGGGACTGGAATTGCGCGCACTGGGCGCCAGCGAGCCGGCACTGGTAGAAATAGTGGACCGGATCGGCGCCCATGTCCAGCTGACGCAACGCTCGCTGCGCACCGTGGTGCGCGACCTGCAACCGGAAGCGCTGGAAAACGGCCTGCAGCAGGCAGTGAACCAGCAACTGGCGCAGTTTTCCCGGTTAAGCGGCATCCCGTGCCAGCTCGACGCAAAGCCCGAGGCCTTCGACAGCCGCGACGCCGGCGTCGACAAGATGATCTACCGCGTCCTGCAAGAGTCGCTCAGCAATATTGCCCGCCACGCCCAGGCCTCGCAGGTGTCGGTGGCGATCGCGCGCGCTGCCGACCGCCTGAACCTGACGGTGCAGGACAACGGCGTGGGCCTGGACCAGCCCGTCGGCGCCGATGGCCCGCCCGGCACCCGCTTCGGCCTGCGCGGCATTGCCGAACGCGTGACCGAGGCCGGCGGCCGCTTCGATGTCGCCAGCGCGCCCGGCCAGGGCACCGCGCTGACCATGTCGTTCCCGGTCCACGCTGCGCACTGAAACGCTTTGAACCACGTACAACTAGGGTCGTCATGAACAGCACGCACAAGATTTCGCACTTGATGGAATTTTCTCAGGCCAATTTGCAACATGGCTTCGCCTTGAATCTGCTGCAATCGCTGGTGATCCCCACCTTCGTCGTCGATCTCCACGGCAAGGTGATCATCTGGAACGCGGCCTGCGAGCGGCTGACCGGGATGCTGGCCTGGGAAGTGCTGGGTACCGCCGACCACTGGAAAGCTTTTTACGAAGACCAGCGCCCCACCCTGGCCGACCTGGTGATTGCCGGCAGCACCGCCCGGCGTGACGTCAGCAGCCATGCCGGCCATGGCGACCACGTTGGACCGGCGCTGGTGGTGCGCGACGCCGACACCGGGCTGTGCGCGCAAAACTGGTGCGACATGCCGCGCGTGGGCCGGCGCCGCTACCTGGCGGCCGACGCCAGCCCGATCCTCGATCACCACGGCAAACTGCTGGCAGTGGTGGAAACCCTGCGCGACGTCACCGATGAAAAACGGGCGCAAGTGGCGCTGGAACAGCTGGCCACGCGCGACGGCCTGACCGGCCTGGCCAACCGCCGCTGCTTCGACGACACCTTGCACGGCGAATGGCAGCGCGCGCTGCGCCAGCAGCAACCGCTGTCGCTGCTGATGGTCGACGTGGACAATTTCAAGCAATACAACGATGCCTACGGCCACCTCGGCGGTGACGAGTGCCTGCAACGTATCGCGGCAGCAGTAGCCAACGAAATGCGCGCCAACGACCTGGTGGCGCGCTACGGCGGTGAGGAATTCGCCGTGATCCTGCCCAACCAGTCGTTGAAAGGCGCCGCCATCGTGGCGGAGCGGATCCGCTGCCGGGTGGAGCAGTTGCACCTGCCCAACCTGTGCAGCCAGCCGCACGTGGTCACGGTCAGTATCGGCGCCGCCACCGCGCTGGCGTCGCCCGATACCGACCCGAGCCAGCTGGTGGCCACGGCCGACTCGGCGCTGTACCGCGCCAAGCACATGGGCCGTAACCGCATCAGCCTGCCCAATACCGACCAGCTGACTTAAGCCTTGCCCGCGCTGCGCTCAGGCGAACGGATTGTCGACCGTCTGCACCGCCGGCGGCGGCAGTTGCGGCGGCAGGTCGGTGCGCGCTTCCAGCTGCGCCACGACGGCGGCCAGCAACTGCTGCAGCGCACGGGCGTCGGCCAGCCCGGACTGGTCCGCCGTCAGGTCGATATCGCCGCTGACGGTGATCCGGTCGAGCCGGTTTTCGATGGTCAGGCCGCCAATCTGCAGCACATCGGCCTCGTTGGCGTAGGGGATGAATTTTTCAGGCATTATTTACTCCGTTCCTTGCGTTGCCTAACATTGGGCAGGCGCAGCATGACTTGCTTGTCGTGCGGCGCCAGCGACGGTAACAGATCGATGCCGATCCGGCTTTCCAGTTGCGCGATGGTCAAGGTTTCGTAGGTGGCGCCCGCCCTGTTTTCGACAAAATACGCGCCGCCGGCGCGCTGGCGCGGGCTGTACACCACCTTGTACAGGTGGCTCGGCACCAGCACCTTGCCCACTTTCTGCAGGTTGGCGCCAATGAAGGCCGGGCCGGTCACCACGTACAGGTCGCCTTCCTTTTTGGCCAGGCCGCGCACCGCGCCTTCGATGCCGGCCCATAAGTGCCGGTTGATCTCGCCATCTTGCGGCACCATGTTCGCCAGGGTAAAGCTTTCGCGCTGGGTGCGGCGGTCGGGCATGTCGCCGTTGGGCGCCATGTGGCCGCGATCGTAGCCGCTGCGCGCATAATCGGCCAGTTCGGCGCGGTCATTCGCCGGCAAGCGCTGCTCGGCATGGAAAGAATTCTCGCGCGACAAGGTCTTGGCGGCGTCGAGGTTGCCGGCGGTGAGATGCTCGGCCGACCACAGCGGCGTGCGGGTAATCCCGGAATGCATGACGCCGAACACGCCGTAACACAGCTCGGTCGTGGCGGCGCCCATCTTGGGATTGCGGATTTCGGGCGCCCGGCCATCGACATAATGGATGGGACACTGACTGGCAGCTGCCAGGCCTGCGGCCAGCAGGCCGGCGACAACGGTGACGGCGGCGGCCGAACGCTGGATCAAATTCATTAGGTTTCAAGAAAGATTGTGAGGCGCGATTCTAGCAAAAACGGCGCCCTGCGGTGCGCCGGATTTACCTCTCAATCCTGGTGGGCGATGCTGCGTTACAGGTGGCGGTGCGGCAGGCGCCGCGACGCCCCGTGTCAAGCGACCCGCAAGCCTGCCGGCGTCGCCCGGTGGGGTTCGACCCCGGACGGGAGTTGCGGGTTGCCGTCACGACGCCTTGGCGCGCCGTACCGTGTTGCGGCGCCGGTAGCCGGTGCCGGTGCGCCCGCCCTCGGGCTCGCGGGTTTCCCCGGCCTCGGCCCGCTGCTGGTTAACGATGCGGGCTGCAACTTCCTGCTCGTGGCCCGGGTAGCGACCTTCGTCGCGGAATTTCTGTTCCAGTTCCTGATATTCGCGCTCGCGCTTGGGGTTGGCTGCTCTGGGCATGGTGTACTCCTGAAAACAATGGCATTGCCTATGCTAATGAATGCTGGCCGCCAGTGTCGCGCGCCTGCCGACGACATTGCCACAGTACACAATCGCTTGCTGGTCATACTCTGTCGGGTATGCAATACTGCGCTCAGCCCCCTACCTGAAAACTGCCATGGCCGTATCCGTAAGACTCGCCGGGAGCCTCAAGTTACGCATGACCGCCGTGGTGATCATGCTGGTGCTGGTGGCCGCCATGACCGTTACCTGGGTGGCACTGGTGCTGGCCGAGCGCGACATGAAGGCCATCATCGGCGATCAGCAGTTTGCGCTGCTGTCCTCGTCGGCGGCGCAGGTGGACGCCCACCTGACGGCCAAGAAAGTGCTGCTGGCCAGCCTGGCCGAATCGTTACCACCCACGGCCGGCGCCAGCGCCGCCGACATGCGGGCTTTCGTTGCCGCGCACGCGACAGTGCGGCGCGAGTTCAGCAACCTGGTGATTTTCAACCAGCAAGGCGACCTGCTGCACACCCAGGGCGAAGGCGCCGCCATGCTCGACGTCAGCGCGCCGCTGCGCGCCTACCTGTGCCAGGTGCTGGCCAACGGCAAGACCATCGTGTCGCCCCCTTACAAAAGCCTGCTGACCGGCGAACCGGCCGTGATCATCCTGCACCCGGTGCGCGATGCGGGCGGCCAGGGCGTGCTGCTGCTCGGCGGCAGCCTCGATCTGGCCAAGTCGGCCATCATGGATCACGTGGCCACGCAAAAGTCGGGACGCACCGGCTACTCCTTCATCATGACTGCCAAGGGCATCATGGTGCAGCACCCGGACCACCGCCTGCTGCTGCAGGACGTGGCCAGGCAGCCGGTGTTCAATCAGGGCACCGCCAAGGCGCTGGCCGGTTTCGAGGGCTGGACCGAAGCTGTCGGCCGCGACGGCCGCGACGGCATCTATTCGTATAAACGGTTGCAAAGCACGGACTGGATCATCGGCGCGCGCTACCCGGTGGAGGAAGCGTTCGCGCCGATGATCGCGATGCGGCGCCAGGGCATGCTGGCCGCCGCCGCGTTTGCCGCCGTCGCAGGCCTGATGGGCTGGCTCGCCATCAGCGTGATGCTGCGCCCGTTAAACCTGCTGCGCCGCCACATCGGCGACATCCGCAACGGCAGCGCCGACATCGGCGTGCTGCAACGCGGCCGTCCCGATGAAATCGGCGAGCTCAGCAGCGCCTTCCACGAGCTGATGGCCGAGCGCGAAGCAGCCCAGACCGCGATCCGCGACAACGAAGCGTTGATCAGCAGCATCCTGGAACGGGCGCCCGACGCCTTCGTCAGCTGCGCCGCCGACGGCGCCATCACCAACTGGAACGCTGCCGCCGAACGCACCTTCGGCTGGCGCCGCGCCGAAGCCGTGGGCCGCGACATTGCCGAGCTGATCGTACCACCGGCGCTGCGCGCCGCCCACGGCGCCGGCATGCGCGCATTCGGCGCCGGCCATGCCGGACGCCTGCTCAATGCCCGCACGCGCATTACCGCGCTGCACCGCGACGGCCACGAGGTGCCGATCGAACTGTCGCTGGCATCAGTGCGCCATGGCACGGAATTCTATGCCACCGCCTTCCTGCACGACATCACCGAACGGGTGCTGTACGAACAGCAGATTGCCGCCAGCGAAAAGCGCCTGCGCATGGTGGCCGACAGCATACCTGCCATGATCGCCTATCTCGACCGTGACCTGCGCTACCGGTTTACCAACGAACATATCCGCACCCTGATGGAAGTCGATCCACAAGCGATGCTGGGCAAAACCGTGGCCGAGGTGTTCGGCCCGGGCATGGTCGAGGCGCTGGCGCCGCTGCTGGCCAGGGCCGCGCAAACGCGGCGCGCCGTCCATTACGAACGCGAACACACGTGGATCGACGGTGGCCAGGTGCGGCGCCAGCTGATGGGCGACATCACGCCCGACATCGGTGCCGATGGCGATGTAGCCGGCTTTTACGTGATGACGCTCGACATCACCGAGCGCAAGAACGCCGAGCTGCGCCAGGCCGCCAGCGAAAAGCGCCTGAAGCTGCTGACCGACCACTTGCCGGTGCTGATCGCCTACTTCGACCGCCAGCGCCGGGTACAGTTTGCCAATGCCACGTTCGAGCGCTGGTTCGGCATTGCCCCGTCCAGCCTGATCGGACGCTCGCTGAGCGAGGGCATTGCCGAGAGCGACTACCACGTGGCGCTGCCCTATCTCGACCGCGCTTACCAGGGCGAGGTGTCCACCTACGAACAAAAGGCAACCGTCAACGGCGCCGAGCGGACCCTGGAAACCACGTTCGTGCCCGAACTGGACGAGGACCGCAACGTGGTCGGCATCTACGCCCTCACCCACGACACCACCCGCCTCAAGGACATCGAAGAGCGGCTGACGCAGCTGGCGCGCGTCGATCCGCTGACCGGCATAGCCAATCGCCTCAGGTTCGAGGAAATCCTGCAGGTGGCAGTGGTGCGGGCGCGGCGCCAGCGGGTGCCGCTGGCGCTGGCGTATCTCGACATCGACCATTTCAAGGCCATCAACGACAGCCTGGGCCACGGCGCCGGCGACGCCGTGCTGCACGAATTTGCCGCACGCCTGTGCGCCAACGTGCGCGCGGTGGACACCGTGGCGCGCATTGCCGGCGACGAATTCGTGATCATCTTCGAGCAGGTGGCGCAGGCCGACGAGGCGGCGCGGCTGGCGGAGAAAATTGTCGCCGCGATCCGCGCGCCGTTCACGGTGGCCGGCGCGCCGCTGCCGGTGACCACCAGCATCGGCATCGCCCTGCACGACGGCGACGCGCTGACACCGGCCGAGCTGGTGGCCCGCGCCGACGCCGCGCTGTACCAGGCCAAGCGCCAGGGCCGCGACGGTTACGCCCTGTCTGACTGACCGGTGACGGGGGCGGCCAGCGCCGGCGGCCCCGGCAAAATAAAGGCCATCCGTGCTATTCTTCGCCCTCGCAAAAAAACGCGGTCCGCCGCAGGAGTTACCGATGTCCCCCATTTCCCGATTCTTCCAGCTCCGCGAGCATGGCAGCAATGTGCGCACCGAAGTCGTGGCCGGCGTCACGACCTTCCTCACCATGGCGTACATCATTTTCGTCAATCCGTCCATTCTTGGCGACGCGGGCATGCCCAAGGACGCGGTGTTCGTGGCGACCTGCCTGGCGGCCGCCATCGGCAGCCTGATCATGGGGCTGTACGCGAATTACCCGATCGGCATGGCGCCCGGCATGGGCCTGAACGCGTACTTCGCGTATGCCGTGGTGCTGGGCATGGGCGTGCCGTGGCAGTCGGCGCTGGGCGCCGTGTTCATTTCCGGCTGCCTGTTCTTTTTGGTCAGCATCTTCAAGGTGCGCGAGCATATCGTCAACGGCATTCCCCATTCGCTGCGGGTGGCCATCACCGTGGGCCTGGGACTGTTCCTGGCGCTGATCGCCATGAAGAGCTCGGGCCTGGTGGTGGGCAGCCCGGCCACGCTGGTGACGGTGGGCGACATGCACAATCCACACACCATCATGGCGGTGTTCGGCTTCCTGCTGATCGTCACGCTCGACCGCCTGAAGGTTCCGGGCGCGCTGCTGATCGGCATCGTCGCGGTCACCGTGCTGAGCTTTTTCTTTGGCGGCAATACGTTCCACGGTTTCATGTCGCTGCCGCCATCGATCGCGCCCACCTTCTTCCACCTCGACCTCGGCGGCGCCATGTCGCTGGGCCTGTTCAACGTGGTGCTGGTGTTCTTTCTGGTGGAATTGTTCGACGCCACCGGCACCCTGATGGGCGTGGCCAGCCGCGCCGGCCTGCTGGTGGGTGGCAAGATGGCGCGCCTGAACAAGGCGCTGATGGCCGACAGCGGCGCCATCCTGGCCGGCTCGATGCTGGGCACGTCCAGCACCACCGCCTACCTGGAAAGCGCCTCGGGCGTGCAGGCGGGCGGCCGCACCGGCCTCACCGCCGTGGTGGTGGCCGGACTGTTCCTGGCGGCGCTGTTCTTCGCGCCGATCGCCGGCGTGGTGCCGGCCTACGCCACTGCACCGGCGCTGCTGTTCGTGGCCTGCCTGATGCTGCGCGACCTCGTGGAAGTGGACTGGACCGAAACCACCGAGAGCGTGCCGGCGGCCATTACCGCGCTGGTAATCCCGTTTACCTATTCGATTGCCCACGGCATCGCGTTCGGTTTCATCACCTATGCCGGCCTCAAGCTCCTTACCGGCCAGTACCGCCAGGTCAAGCCGGTCGTGTGGATTATCGCCGTGGTGTTCCTGGTCAAGTACAGCTATACCAGCTAAGCGGATTTCAGCTCGGTGCAGGGGGCGTGCTGCGCGCGTCCTGCGCGGGCAGGGCGCGGATCGGCAGCACGCCGACCACGTTATGCAGCCGCATCCGGCACAGCGTCAGCGGCGCGTCACCGGCAGCGGCCAGCCGCAACCGAACTTCCATCCCGCCCGGCGTCATGGTGGCGCGCACGCCGCGCAAGTCGATATCGAGCCGCCGCACGATGGCCAGCACCTGCTCCAGGGTGGCAATCGGCGCATCGGCTTCGAGGCAAAAACGGTAATTTTGTTCGGTGGTATTCATGGCTCCAGCATAGCGCTGCGCGCCCGGAATAGGCTTCCTGTTTTTCGCCATATTCGCCGATTTGCAGGAGCTTCCCCCAATAAGCATAAAATATCTGGAATATTCTTCCAACAAGGGCTATACCATGCACATCGACGACACCGACCGCCGCATCCTGCGCGAACTGCGCCGTGACGGGCGCCTGTCCAACACCAAGCTGGCCGAACGCGTGGGACTGTCCACCACGCCGTGCTGGAACCGGGTGCGGGCACTGGAAGACGCCGGCCTGATCGAAGGCTACACCGCGTTGCTGAGCCAGACTGGACTCGGCTACCCGGACACGGTAATCATCGAAGTCACACTCGACCGCCACGATGACGAAACGTTCGACACCTTTGGCCAGGCGCTGGCCGAGTTGCCCGAGGTGATGGAAGCCTACCTGCTGACCGGCGACTACGATTACCTGATCAAGGTGGCCGTTGCCGGCACGGCCGGCTACGAGGAATTCTTGCGCCGCAAGCTGTATAAACTCCCCGGGCTCAAGCACAGCCGCTCGACGTTCGTGCTGCGCTGCCTGAAAAAGACCCATTCGGTCGAACCTTGAGAATGCGTGCGCACGGGCGCAGCGCACCGTGCGCCACGGGCCGGACTGTTATTTGTTTGCCAAAGGTCATATACTAGAGCAATAACCTGTTGGTCTTGAATGCGTAAATTCCTGAAGTACACCTATTTTATTGGCGACCCCGGCCATCGCCACCAGTTCTTTTCCGAGGTTCATCACATCGTCACCCTGACCCAGGCCTTCGGCCTGGTGGCCTGGCTGGCCAGCGTCGCGCTGCTGCTGGCGGCCAATGGCAGCGGCTGCGCAGTGGTGCTATGGGGTTTGCCGGGCATCCTGGTGTGCCTGCTGCTGACGGTGCGCGCCGCCACCCTCACCCACCTGTTTGTCAGCGGCGCACTGGGCGCGCTGGCCACGGCCTGGGCCTACCGCCTGTTTCTTGACCATAGCGACCAGCCGCAACTGTGGGTACTGCCGATCGGCATCGCGATGGCGCTGGCTGCGGCGCCCGTGTTTTGCGCCCTGCTCAATTACCTTGCCACGGCCTGCGGCGTGTGGCTGATCCTGGCGGTGGGCCATTTTCCGGGCCAGCCCGGCTCGCTCGATTTCAACCTCGCCATGATTGCCGTACTCGGCAGCCTGTGCATCGGCGCTTATCTGAACGTGTATTTCCTCACGCTGCGCGTTCATAATTATCGCGCCCAGCATGAGTTGAGCATGCTGGCATTCAAGGACAGCGTGACGGGACTGAACAACCGCCGCAAGTTCAGCCTGGACGCGCGTCAGGCGCAGGCCAGCACCGATCCGGTGCCGCTGCAATTTCTGATGATCGATATCGACGATTTTAAAAGCATCAACGACACGCTGGGCCACGATGCCGGCGACGACGTGCTGCAACGCACCGCCGCCGCGATCGACCGCCTGGCGGCCGGCCACCTGTGCGGCCGTCTCGGTGGCGAGGAATTCGGCGTGGTATTTACCGGCAGCGCCGCCGCTGCGGAAGAATTTGCCGCACGCCTGCTGCAGGCAGTGCAGGAGGCCTGCCAGCCGCCGCGCACGGTCAGCATCGGCATTGCCGAGCTATGCCGGCGCAGCGACCTGGCGGTCAGCTACCGCGCGGCAGACCAGGCGCTGTACGCAGCCAAGCGCGCCGGCAAGAACCGCTACGTGGTGGCAGCACCGCCCGCACACGCCAGCGTGCCCGCCTGACCGCGCGCTTGCCGCCCGGAGCACGCTGCTGTAAAATTATTGAGAATAATTCCCATTCTCATAAAATACCCCCCGATGACCGCCGCTGCTCCGCATTCGCATTTCAACACCATGTACTGCGATCACCACGGCTGGTTACAGCGCTGGCTCGGCTTCAAGCTCGGCAACGCCAGCGATGCTGCCGACCTGGCGCACGATACCTTTCTGCGTCTGCTCGGCCGCAGCGACCTGCATACGGTGCGCGAACCACGGGCCCTGCTCACCACCGTGGCCAAGGGCTTGCTGGTCAACCACTACCAGCGCCAGGCACTGGAGCGCGCCTACCTGGAGGCGCTGGCGGCCCTGCCCGAACCGCTGGCAATCTGTCCCGCCCAGCGCCTGCTGATCCTGGAAACGCTGCACGAAATCGACGCCATGCTGGACGCCCTGCCGGCGCGGGTGCGGCAGGCGTTCCTGCTGGCCCAGCTCGACGGCCTGGCGTATGCCGACATTGCCGCCCGGCTTGGCGTATCGCTGATCACCGTCAAGCGCTACATAAAGCAGGCGTTTCTGCAATGCCTGCTGACGATGGACACGCCATGAGGGGCAAGGCGTGAGCACGTCCGTCTCGCCACGCGCGCTGGAACAGGCAGCCGACTGGCTGGAGCGCTTGCAGCACGGCGCTACCGCTGCCGACCGCGCTGCCTGCGAACAATGGCGCCTGAGCGACCCGCAGCACGCACTGGCCTGGGAGCGCGCCGAACGCCTGCTGGGCAAACTTGGCGGCCTGCCGTCGGAGCTGGCGCTGCCAGCGCTCATCCGTACCGATCACCGCAGCGATTCCCGGCCCGGCGCACGGGCGCTGCAGCGGCGCGCGGCCGTGGTGCGCATCGCCGCGCTGCTGGCAGCCGTACCGGCGGCGTGGGCCGGCTGGCGCTACGCGCAGTCGCAACCCTGGTCCGCTGCCTGGACCGGCGGCATCGGCACCGGCGTGGGCCAGCGCCGCAACGTGACGCTGGCCGATGGCACGGTCGTCACGCTCAACACGGCCAGCGCCATCGACGTCCGGTTCACGGCCACCGAACGCCGCATCGTCGTGCGCAGCGGCGAGATCCTGGTGCGCAGCGGCGCCCACGATGCGGCGCGCCCGCTGCTGGTGGCCACGGCGCACGGCGTACTGCGCCCGCTGGGCACCGTGTTCAACGTGCGCCAGCACGCGGACCACACGGCGCTGGCCGTGCTCGAAGGCGCGGTGGCCGCCGCGCCGGCCACGCCAGCCGCTGCCACCACAGGTGGCGCGGTGCTGGTGGTGCCGGCCGGCGGCCAGGCGCGCCTGTCGGGCAGCGCCGCCAGCATGATCCACGACGGCGCTCCGGCGCCCGCCGCCTGGACCCGTGGCATGCTGCTGGCTGACCACCTGCGCCTGCACACCCTGGCCGAGGAATTGTCGCGTTACCGGCACGGCGTGGTGCGGGTGGACCCGGCCGTGGCCAACGTGCGGGTATCGGGCGCGTTCCCGATTGCCGACACCGAACGCACGCTCGACATGATCGTGGCCACGTACCCGGTGGACGCCTGCCAGCGCCTGAACGGCCTGTGGATCACGCTGGCCGCCCGTCCCTGAAAATATTTTTGCGTGCCGGTGATACTTTTGCGCGACCTGGCTGGCAGATGCTGTGCAACCACCTTGTGGACCACCATCGCCAACCCTGAAGGATTTCCGCGTCATGTCACTGCCCCGCCCCACTGTTGCCGAACGCCGCCTCGCGCGCGCGGTCCGGCTTGCCGTCGTCAGCCTCGCCATCGGCACTGCCGTGGTCACTACCCCGGCGCTGGCCCAAACCACGGCTGCCGCGCCGCAGTCGTACCAGCTGGCCGCCGGCCCGCTGGGCCGCACCCTGTCCGCCGTGGCGGTGGGCGCCGGCCTGCCATTGTCGTTCGACCCGGCCCTCACGGCCGGCATCGACAGCCCTGCGCTGAGCGGCAGCTACACGCCGCGCGCCGCGCTCGAAACCCTGCTGGCCGGTTCCGGCCTGGCGCTGGTGCAGCGCACCGACGGCACCTGGACCCTGCAGCGCCAGGCGCCGGGCGCACCACCCGCCGCCACCCCAGCCACCCCCGCCACCCTGAAACAGGTGGAGGTGCGCGCCTTCCAGGATGCCGCCCCGGGCCGCACGGTGAGCACCGGCGCCACCGGCCTCGAACTGGCGCTGCGCGACACACCGCAATCGATCGGCGTGATGGACAACCGCCGCATCCAGGCCCAGCGCCTGGAAACGCTGCAGGACGTGGTGGCGCAAACCACCGGCATCACGCTCGACCGGGCGTCGGCCACGCGCGAGACGGACGTCATGTATTCGCGCGGCTTCGCCATCGACACCTATCTGTTCGACGGCATCCCGACCAGCAAGCTGGTGGAGCCGGCCAGCTTCGATGCGACCATCTATGAACGGGTGGAGGTCGTGCGCGGCGCGGCGGGCCTGATGGGCGGCACCGGCAGCCCGGCCGCTGCCGTCAACCTGGTGCGCAAGCGTCCCACGCGCGAGGTGCAGGCAGAATTCGAACTGCAAGCCGGGAGCTGGGACCGCTACCGCGCCCAGGCCGATGTCGCGGCGCCGCTGTCCGAGGATAAGACCGTGCGCGGCCGGGTGGTGGTGGCGCACCAGGACAGCGCCTCGTTCATCGAGCGTTTTCACCAGGACAAGGACCTGTTTTACGGCGTGGTGGAAGCGGACCTCGGCCCCGCCACCCTGCTCAGCGCCGGCCTGACGTACCAGAACGAACGACTCGACAGCGCCAGCCGCGGCTTTGCGCCGTTCTACAGCGACGGCACGCAGACCCACTTTGCCCGCTCGGTCAACGGCGCGTCGCGCTCGTCGTATTACGTGCGCAAGCAAAGCCTCGCCTTCGCCACGCTGGAACACGGCTTTGCCAACGGCTGGACCGCCCGGGCGGCCGTCCATTACGCCGCCAACCAGTACGACGCCGAACAGGGATACGCAATGCAGGGCCAGCTCGATCGCCAGACCGGCGCCGGCCTGTCGCTGTGGCAGACCAAGTGGTACAGCAAGCCGGAACAGGTGACGCTCGACGCCTACGCCAGCGGCCCGCTCACTGCCTTCGGCCGCCAGCACGAACTGGTGGTGGGCATCAGCGCGGCCGACATGGAAAACACGGGACCCAGCTATCCCGCCTGGTTCCTCGACGGCTACGACGCCACCGTGCCCAACTTCTTCACCTGGCATGGCAATTCGCCCACGCCGAATTACGTGGGAACGATCACCGGCAGTGACACGGAAAAGGAAAAACAGCTGGCCGCGTACGGCGCACTGCTCCTGCGGCCCACCGACGCGCTGTCGGTGATTGCCGGCGCCCGCGTCACGAACTGGAAGCGCGAGACCGAATCGGTGACGTATGGATCGCCCACCAGCACCGAAAGCCTGAGCAAGAACGGCCACATCACGCCGTACGCGGGCCTGGTGTACGCGGTCACGCCGCAGTGGTCGGCTTATGCCAGCTACACCAGCATCTTTTCGCCGCAGAGCTACCGCGACCGCAACAACCGCGTGATCGATCCGGTGGAAGGCAATAACGCCGAACTGGGCATCAAGGGCGAAGTGCTCGATGGTCTGCTCAGCACCAGCGTGTCGGTGTTCCGCATGCAGCAGGATAACCTGGCAGAGCAGGATCCGGCCATGATCCCGGTGACCAATGGCTATGCCTACCGCACCATCGAGGGCGCCAGGGCGCGCGGCGGCGAAGTGGAAGTTTCGGGCCAGCTGCAACCGGGCTGGCAGCTGACAGCCGGGTACGGCTACGCACTGGTGGAAGACAGCCGGGGCGCCCGCCTGCAAACCACGCAACCGAAGCACAGCGTGAAATTATGGAGCACCTATGAACTGCCCGGTGTGGCCGGGGGCTTGACCGTGGGCGGCGGCGTCAACTGGCAAAGCGCCATTTACCAGAACGGCGCCGGACCCAACGGCGAACGGTACACGCAACCGTCGTATGCGCTGGTCGCGCTGATGGCGCGCTATCGGCTGAGCAGGCAGCTGACCGCCACCATCAACGTCAACAACCTGCTCGACAAGAAATACGCCTCGTCAGGCAACGGCGGCTATTACGGCGATCCGCTCAACGTGATGGCGTCGCTCAATTACCGTTTCCGGTGACCGCTACCGGTGTGCCGGCGGTCAGCGGGTGGCGACGGTGCGGCCCTGGCGGCGCAATTCGTCGCGCATCAGCAGCGTGGTGCGTGCGGTTTGCAGGGTTTGGGCGTCGGTGCCGACGGTTTTGCGCACCAGCGGGCGCGGCAGGTCGGCCCAGCGGCTGCGCGGCAGCGGCGTGATGGTGGGTTCGAGACCGTCGCCGGTGCCGGCAATCATGGCGGCGCCGCTGGTCATGATCAGGCCGGCGCCGGCACTGTCGCTGACGTCGTCGTTGACGGCGCGACTGTTATGCGGGCACGCTTCCTCGGTAAGCGTCACGCGGCCGTCCACGTCCACGCAGCGGTTGATCTCCGCCTTGGCAACACTGGGCACCGCCGCCATGGCTGCCAGGGCCGCGCACAGCAGGACCGCCGCGGTGCTTCCGGAGATATGTTCGAGCGGTTTCATGGTGTACTCCTGCGCGTGGTGTGATGGCGCATCTTCGCCTGTCACACGGCAGGCATCTGTACGGGACCACACGCAAATGGCGGTCAGGTACAATACGGCTCATCCGCAAACCAACTCAAGCGTTGCCCGGCGCGTTGCGTCACGCATAGTCAGCCAACACCCGGCGCGCTCCCCATGCCTATGAAATCAGCCCTGTTCGTCAGTCCCCTCGCCTTGTCCCTGCTGTGCGGCCATGCCGCTGCGATCGACGCTCCGCCGCCGTATGGCTGGAGTACCTCGGCCGAACTGGGCGCCATTTCCACCTCCGGCAACACGGTCGGCACCTCGGTGACCGGCAAAATTGATGCCAAGCAAGAGCTGCCCGACTTCAGCAACGAATACATCGTGTCCGGCTATTTCAAGGACGAGCAGATCACTGAGGACGACGGCACCAAGTCGCGCCAGCGCTCGGCGCAGCGCTATTCGCTGTCGGGCAAGACCGCCTACAAGCTGATGGAAGACAACGACCGCCTGTTTGCACTGGCCACCCACGTCAACGATAAATTTGGTGCATACACCAAGTACTCCACCGTCGGCGTCGGTTACGGCACCCGCCTGTATGGCGCAGAAACCGTCACCCTCGACGGCGAGCTCGGTCCCGGCTACTTCCGCGGCGAACGCTCCACCGGCGAAACCGAGAACGGCCTGACCGTCCGTGGCGCCGCCAGCCTGAAATGGCGCCTCAGCGAATCGGCGCTGTTCAGCCAGATCGTGACCGTGGAACGCGGCACCGACAACACGCACTCGCAGGCCGAGACGTCGCTCAGCACCAAGATCAATACCACCATGCAGATGAAGGCGGCCTTCAGCGTCCGCAACGACACCAGCGTGCCGGACGACAAGAAGAAAACCGATACCCAGACCTCGGTCACGCTGGTCTACTCGTTCTGATTATCTTATTGTTACCGCCTACACCATGAATACTGCTCGCCTCATCGGCACCCCACTGTCGCCTTCCGCCACCCGTGTCATGCTGCTCGGCTCCGGCGAATTGGGCAAGGAAGTCATCATCGCCCTGCAGCGCCTGGGCGTGGAAGTCATTGCCGTCGACCGCTATCCGAACGCGCCGGGCCACCAGGTGGCGCACCGCGCCCACGTGATCAACATGACCGACGGCGCCGCGCTGGCAGCGCTGATCGAACAGGAGCAGCCGCACCTGATCGTGCCCGAAATCGAGGCCATCGCCACCGACACGCTGGCGCAACTGGAGGCGGCCGGCAAGATCACCTGCATTCCCACCGCGCGCGCCGCGCAGCTGACCATGAACCGCGAAGGCATCCGCGTGCTGGCTGCCGAAACGCTGGGGCTGGCGACGTCGCCGTACCGCTTCGCCAGCAGCCTGGCGGAACTCGAAGCGGCCACTGCCCACATCGGCTTCCCGTGCGTGATCAAGCCGGTCATGTCGTCCTCGGGCAAGGGCCAGTCGAAGATCGACAGCGCTGCCGAAGTCAAGGCGGCCTGGGACCACGCCGCCGCCGGCAGCCGCGTCGATTCCGGCCGCGTGATCGTGGAAGGCTTCATCGATTTCGACTACGAAATCACGCTGCTGACGGTGCGCTCGCTGGCGGCCGATGGCCAGGTGACCACCCAGTTCTGCGAGCCGATCGGCCACGTGCAGGTGCAGGGCGACTACGTGGAATCGTGGCAACCGTGCCGCATGCACCCGCTGGCGCTGCAACGCGCGCAGGATATTGCAGCCAAGGTGACGGGCGACCTCGGTGGCCTGGGCCTGTTCGGCGTGGAGCTGTTCGTCAAGGACGACATGGTGTGGTTCTCAGAAGTGAGTCCGCGCCCGCACGACACCGGCATGGTCACCATGGCCACCCAGGTGCAGAGCGAGTTCGAAATCCACGCGCGCGCCATCCTGGGCCTGCCGGTCGATGTAGCGCTGCGCGCGCCGGGTGCCTCGGCCGTGATCTACGGTCAGCACGAAGCGCCAGGCATTGCGTTCGAAGGCCTGGCCGACGCACTGCGGGTGCCGGGCGCCGACATCCGCCTGTTCGGCAAACCGGAGTCGTTTGCCCGCCGCCGCATGGGCGTGGCGCTCGCCACGGCCGCCGACACCGACACCGCGCGCGCCCGCGCCAAGCAGGCCGCAGCCACGGTCAAGCCGGTCATCGCCTGATCGCCGGCGCCCCCTGCACTCCGCACGGGGTACGGCTCCACGCGGCATGGCATGCGTAGCGCTGCCGGTTGAAAGGGGGGAGCTGGCATCGCTGGCCGGCTTACATCTGGCGGAACAAATCCACGTAGTTCCGGCTCACCACCAGCTGCTCGCTGCGGTCCTTCAACTGCACCATCAGCCTGCCGCGAAAATCGTGGCGGGTGCCGGCAATGTGGCGTGCCGCCACGATTACGCTGCGGTGGATTTGCCAGAACTGGCCGCCGTCGAGCTGTTCGCGCAGCTTGCTGATCGGCGTGCGGATCAGGCATTCGCCGTCCGCCAGCATCACGCTCGTGTATTTGTCGTTACTCTGGAAATACACCACCTCGTCCACCGCGATCAGCCGCACCTGCTCGCCTTGCGACGCGCGCAGCCATTGCAGCGGCGCTTCGGCCGGCGCCGGCGCGGCAACGGCTGCGGGCGCGACGGCCAGTTGCGCCAGCAATGCCTGCAAGGCCGCCACCGTCACGCCATCGGCGCCGGGCGCCGGCGCGGGGCCCGTGCTTTGCACGGTCTTCAACCGGACCACGGTTTTGCGCAGGCGCTCCAGCGTGGCCGGTTTCAGCAGGTAGTCAACGGCCGCATGGTCGAACGCCTGCACCGCGTACTGGTCGAACGCGGTAACGAACACGATGTGCGGCGGGTGCGGCGTGTCCAGCAGGCGCGCAGCCACGTCGAGTCCCGTCATGCCGGGCATGCGGATATCGAGAAACACCACGTCGGGCGCCTGCTCGTCGATCAGGCGCAATGCTTCCAGGCCGTTGGCGGCGCGCGCGACCACGCGCAGCTCGGGCCACACGTCGCGCAGTTGCTGTTCCAGGTAGTCGCGCAGGTGCGCTTCGTCGTCGGCGATCAAAGCCCGCCAGGCTGTGGTTGCGGTCATCAGGATGGGTACACGGTTAAGGAAGACAAGGGGATGGCGATGCGCACCAGCATCCCGCACGGTTGATTTTCAAGCAGGGACACGCTGGCGCCGGCGCCGTACAGGCTGCGCAGGCGCTCGCGCAGATTGCCCAGCCCCACGCCGCCACCGGGCTTGCGCGACCGGGTTCCGGCGGCCAGGTCGAGCCCCACGCCGGTGTCGCCGACCACCAGGTGCAGCACCCCGTCGCCCAGGCTGGCGCTGATGGTCACCTCGCCGCCTTCCACCTTCGGCTCCAGGCCGTGGGAGATGGCATTTTCCACCACCGGTTGCAACAGCATCGGTGCGATCGCGACGTGGCGCAGCGCGTCCGGCACGTCGATCCGGTAGCGCAGCCGCGCCCCCATGCGCACGGTCAGCACGTCGAGGTAGGCGGCCAGCAGTCGGGCTTCGTCGCCGAGCGTGGTGGCGTCGCTGCGGCTGGTATCGAGACTGGCGCGCAGGTAATCGATGAAGCGCTCGAGCATGTGGCGCGCCTGGTCCGGGTGGGGACCGATCAGCCCCATGACATTGGCCAGCGTGTTATACAAAAAATGCGGTTCAATCTGCGCCTGCAGCGCCCGCAGCCGCGCTTCGGCCAGCAGCCGCGCAGTGGCCGCTTCCAGTTCGGTCTGGCGGGCGGCATCGAGGGCGGCCTGGATGCGCCGGTCGGCATTGCGCCGCACGACCAGCATGAACACCGCGATCACGGCCGCGATCAGCGTGCACTGCACGATGGCGGCCGGCGTGGCCAGCAGGTGCAGCGCCGCGCTGCCACTGAGCAGTACATTGCTGACCGCCACGCCGGCCACCACGCTGACCACGCTGACGGCAATGTGCAGCAGCACGCGCGGCAGGCCGCGCGCGCGCTGCGGCCAGCCGCCGAACAGGAAGTTCAGCAGCGTCATGCCGCCGTGGATGAACAGGCCGCACAGGTTCGACACCAGCAGCATGACTGCAAGATAACCGCCCAGCGGCCGGCTGGCGTCCGATACCATGGCCTGGATCGCCACCAGCACCAGCGCAATCAGGCTGCTGAAGATGACGGTGTACAGCGCGTCGCGGCGCGGCGACGCGGGCCAGCGCCCGAACCCGGGCAGCAGCTCGAGCGGATGGGCGGTGCGCCGCGCCGGCGCAGCGGCAGTGTGGTGTGAGGGGGAAGTATTCATGCGGACAGGAAGTTACCATGAAAGCATGCCGGAGCGCGATAGCCCAATCGGGCTAGCGCCACCGGGCCGTGCTGGACGTTGCGCGCGTCAAACACCGTCAGCACGGTGTGCCCGCGCCGCGTGTCCTGCGCCACGCCCACCAGGTAGCCGTCAATTTCGGTGCGGGCGCCGGCGCGCGGCACCAGCACATGTTCTTCCACCTGCCAGCCGGCGCCGAAACTGTAGGTGTCCGCCCGGCCGGTGTCGGTGTCGACCAGGTTCACGGTATCGAGCACTTGCGCCCCGCTGGCTGCGGAGGTGCCCAGCACCGCCAGCCTGCGGTGGCGGCGCGCCACCACCTGCGGCGCCACGCCGGGAAACTCGCTGACGCCGAACAGTCGCGCCTCGCGCGCCTGCCCATTTGTCAGATCGAGCGTGATCTGCACCGTGCTGCTGCGCCCCGCCTCGTACGGCCGCATCTCGCCGCGCATCGGCAGCGCCGGCTCGGGCAGGATGTCGCCTTCGTGCAGCACGGCGTCGAGGCGGATACTGTCGCCGTCATCCCACGCATTGCCGAGATGGAACACGGAACGCGCGGGCAGCTCGAACACCCGGTGCAGCGTGAGCGTCTGCTTGTCCACCACCACGGCGCGCAGCGGCCGCTCTCCGCCCTGCCAGCGCAGGCGTTCGGCCAGGCTGGCGTTGCGACGGGCGGCCAGCGCATACGGCGGCACCAGGAACACGAGGTACTTCGCGCTGACCACGAAGTCATGCACCATGTTGAACTGCGGGACCGGGATCAACGCCGTGCGCACCAGCGCGCCGGCAGCGTCGAGCCGGTACACGACCAGGCGGTCGGTTCCCGGCATGTTACCGAAGTTCCATAGCCCGCCGTCGGGGTCGCGCTTGGGATGGGCGGAAAACGGCATTGCCTTCATGTCCGGGCGCCAGGTCTTGACGCCGCGCGTGGCCAGCGTTTCGGGATCGAGTTCGATGGCGGAGCCCCCCTCCCACAGCGCGTACACGCTGCCGTTGAACGGCAGCAGGTTGGTGTTGGCGACGTTGATCACATCGTTGCCGCGCACCGGCGCACGGTCGATCCAGGTACCGAAGGCGGGATACAGAAAGCGCCCGGCCGCACTCTCCTGCGTGAATTTGGCCGTGGCGACAAAGCGCCCGCGATGATGGACCCGGCCCTGCGCGATGGACCAGCGCTGGGCAAAGCCGTCGCCATCGAACCAGTGGTGATACCGCTCGCCACCGAGCTCGAAACGCCCCGGCCCATTGCGGAAAAACACGCCCTGCAGGTCGGCTGGCAGCCGTCCGGATACGGTGGCCTGGCCGGCCAGGTCGCCCACGGTGTCGGCATAGACGCTCAGGCGCGCATCGGTATCGAGCGCCGCGTGAAAACGCTGGTGCGTGCCGGTGTCGGCCAGCGCATGGCGGCTGGCGCCCAATGCTGCCAGTCCGGCCAGGTCCCGGCAGCGTTCGAGAAATTTTCGGCGTGATGGCATGGTGCGGTTCCTTTCAGCGCAGGTGGACGGTGGCGAGCAGGCCGGCGGCCGGCAGCGCGAAGCGGGCCGCGTCGCACCCGGGCGCGCTGCCCTGCCCCATGGCGTTGTTACTGAACACGAAGTCCTCGACCGGGATGCCCACCGGGTTCATGTCGAGCGTGTTGTTGGCGTTGCTGTCGTGGTACAGCACGAACGCATAGTCGCCGGGCGCCAGGTCCCTGATCGCGATGGTCATGGTCCCTGCCGCTGCCGGCGCGGCCACCGCGCGCGCCGGCTTGCGCCGGAACGTCGCGGCGGAATCGAACAGCGCCACCAGCACCTGGCCGTCGGCGCTAGCCACGCCTTCGACCTTGATCGTCAGGTCGGCGGCGCCCGACGGCGCACTGGCGGCGGTTGCGATCAGCAAGGCGGCGCCGGTCAGGATGCGGCGCGAAACTGGGGTGAGGTAAGCCATGGTGTGCTCCGTGTGGTGGGAATGACCACACTGTAGCGAGCGCGGACTGCCGCCGGGCGCCAGTGCGACGAAGCGCCGGGCGCCGGCGCCAGTTGCGTCAGAGTAGCGCCAGTTGCAGGAATTCGTTATAGTGGTTCAAACAGAGACATCCAAGAGAGCTGCCATGCCCGCAGTCCCAGATCCGGTCGCCACCTCCTCGGACTACGATCCATTGCCGCGCCAGCAGCCGGACCAACACCCGCGCCCAAACTCGGGGCGACACTTGCGCACGCCCGCCGGCATGGCCACCCTGCTGCTGCTGGCCATCGGTTATGCCGCCGTGGCGGGCGCCAGCCTCCAGCTCAGCTTTGCCCACACCAATGCCACGCCGCTGTGGCCGCCGTCGGGCATCGCCCTCGCGGCTATCATCCTGATTGGCTACCGCGCCTGGCCAGCCATCGCGCTGGGCGCCTTCCTCGCCAACCTGTTCACCTTTTACCTCAACGGCCAGCCATTGAGCGCGACGATGGTGCTGGCATCGGCCGCCATTTCGGCGGGCAATGCGCTCGAAGCCTTGTGCGGCGCCTGGATGATACGGCGCTTTTCCGATCCCGCGCAGCCGCTCGGCCAGCTGCAAAACGTTTATAAATTCGCGCTGGTGGCGATGCTGATGTGCTTTGTCAGCGCTGGCATTGGCGCGGCCACGCTGGTGGTGGCCGGCCTGGCGCCGGCAGCGGCCTTCGGCACCGTGCTGCTCACCTGGTGGGTGGGCGATACGGCCGGCGTGCTGCTGGTGGCGCCCGCCATCGTGATCTGGCGCTTGCAGCCGCCATCGGGCTGGCGCGAGCGCGGCGCAGTCAGAACCATGGCCGAAGCGGGGCTGTCGCTGGTGCTGCTGGGCGCGATGAGCGCGGCGATTTTCTTCCGCAGCTACGCCGGCCAGGACGGGCTGGGCTGGCTGCCATACTTGTTCGTGCCGTGCGTGGCGTGGGCTGCCCACCGCCATGGCCTGCGCGGCGCCAGCACCACCTGCCTGCTGGCCGCCGGCGCCGCCGTACTGGCCACCATCAACGGCCTGGGGCCGTTCGTGGCCGGCACCCTCAACGATGCGCTGATCGCACTCGATACGTTTGTCGTGTTGTGCAGCCTGATCGGCATGGTGCTGAGCGCCGACGCGGCCGAACGACGACGCGTGCAGGCCAGCGTGCTGCAGCACAGCGCCGCGCAATGGGCCACGCTGCTGCTGGGCATTGCCCTCACGGTGCTGGTATGGCACCTGGTGGCGGTGGGCACCGAGCGCCGCGCGCGCGAGCACTTCGACGCCGACAGCCGCGACATCGCCGAGCGCATCGTGCGCCGGATTTCGCTGTACGAATCGGGGTTGCGGGCGGCGCAGGCCCTGTTCCAGGCCGAACAGGAACCAAGCCGCGCCCAGTGGCGCGGGTTCGCCGCCGGCATGGATTTGCAGCGCAACTTCCCCGGCGTGATGGGACTCGGTTACGGCGCCTTCGTGCGCAGCGACCAGCGCGCCGCGCTCGAACAACAGGTGCGGCGCGAAGGCTTCGACGAGTTCCGCATCTGGTCGCGCCAGGCCGCCCCCGACAACGGCATGCACGTTCCGGTGTACTACCTGGAGCCATTTGTCGGCCGCAACCTGATCGCGTTCGGCTACGACATGATGTCCGAACCGGTCCGGCGCGTGGCGCTCCTCAATGCGGCCCGCAACGGCCAGCCGGCGCTCACCGACCGCGTGGTGCTGATCCAGGATGCGCAAGGCAACAGCCAGCCCGGCTTCCTGATGTACTTCCCCGTATACCGCAAGCATGCGGCGCTGGCGCCTGACGCCACCCCGGCGCAGCGCATGGCCGCGTTGCAAGGGTACGCCTATAGCCCGATCCGCGCGGCCGACCTGATGGACGGCCTGCTGGGCACCGGTGTACACAACGTACGGCTCGAAGTATTCGATGGCGACAGCACCGCACCGGCCAGGCGCCTGTATGCGAGCGCGCCGGACCGCAGCGACGCCGACCGCCTGCAATACCCCAATCCGTACCAGAACGTGGACACGCTCGATTTGCTGCAGCACCGCTGGACCTTGCGTTTCACTTCGCTGCCGGCCTTCGAGCGCGCCATCGACCGCCAGAAATCGCACATCGTGCTGCTGGCCGGGATGATCATCAGCCTGCTGTTCTTCGGCGTGGTGCGGGCGCTCACGGCGCGCCACATCTATGCCACCGGCCTGGCGCGGCAGATGACGGGCGCCCTGCGCGAGTCGCAGGCGTCGCTGATCGAGGCGCGCGACCAGGCCGAAGCGGCCAGCCGCGCCAAGAGCGAGTTCGTGGCCAACATGAGCCACGAAATCCGCACCCCGCTCAACGCGGTGCTGGGCATGGCGCACCTGCTGGACCAGACCGCGCTGGCGCCGGCCCAGCGCCAGTACGTGGAAATGATACGGGCGTCGGGCAACTCGCTGCTGGCCATCCTCAACGACGTGCTCGACTTTTCCAAGATCGAGGCCGGCCGCATGGAGCTCGAGCCGTCCACGTTCGAGCTGGCGCACGTGCTCGAGGCCGTGGCCACCATCATGACCGTCAACTCCGGCGAAAAAGACCTGGAGCTGGCCATCGGCGTCGATGCGGGCGTGCCGCCGCTGCTGGTGGGCGACTGCCATCGCCTGCAGCAAATCCTGGTCAACCTGGCCGGCAACGCCATCAAGTTTACGGAACAGGGTTCGGTGGCGCTGCTGGTGCAGCGGGTGCAGCCGGGGCAAGCGGACAGCGCGCGTCCCGGGCCGGCCCCTGCGGACAACGACCTGCTGTTGCGCTTTACGGTGCGCGATACCGGCATCGGCATTGCACCCGAACGCCTGGCGCAATTGTTCGCGCCGTTCGCCCAGGCCGATGCCTCGATGACGCGCCGCTTCGGCGGCACCGGGCTCGGATTGACCATTTCGCGCCGCATCGCCGACCTGATGGGCGGCACCATCGCGGTACGCAGCACGCCCGGCGCCGGCAGCGACTTCGTGCTGACGGTGCCGCTGCGCGCCGCCGACCACGCCACGGCAGCCAGCACACCGGCAGCCCCCGACCTGCAGCTGCTGGTGGTGGACGAACACGTGGCAAGCGCCGAACTGCTGGCCATGACCATCCGCGCCTGCGGCTGGCGCGCCGCCCTGGCGCACAGCGGCGGGCAGGCGCTGGCGCTACTGGACCAGCACCCGGACCGCTACCACGCCGTGCTGCTGGACTGGAACATGCCGGGGGTGGACGGAGTGCCCACGCTGACGGCGATCCGCGCCGACGCCCGCTTTGCGCGGCTGCCGCTGGTTTTAATGGTCAACGCGTTCGGCCAGGGCTCGATGCTGCTGGCCGACGGCGCCCGGCATGCCAATGGCGTCTTGCTCAAACCCGTCACCAGCGGGCGCCTGCGCGACGCCATCAAGACCGCGCGCACCGCAGCGGCCGCGGTGCAGGCATCGAGCGCCGCGCCCACTGCTGCCGACACGCCGGCGGCAGTGGCCCCCGCCGTGCGGCTCGACGGCGCCCGGCTGCTGCTGGTGGAAGACAACCCGATCAACCAGCTGGTGGCCAAGAGCATGCTGGAGCACGCGGGCGCCGTCATCGACGCGGTCGACCATGGCCGCGCCGCCGTCGAACTGCTCGCTACCGGCGCAATTTACGACCTGGTGCTGATGGATGTGCAGATGCCGGAGATGGACGGCTTCACCGCCACCGGCCTGATTCGTTCCAAACTCGGTTTGACGCTGCCGGTGCTGGCCATGACGGCCGGCGTGATGGCATCCGAACGCGAACAGTGCATCGCGTCGGGCATGAACGATTTCATCGCCAAGCCCATCGATGTCGAGGAGATGCTGCGCGTGATTGCGCGCCACCTGCCGCCACCGGCATCGGCAACGCCGCCTGCCTGACCGCCGGGCGCGCGCGGGCCGCCAGCGCCGGGGCGGCGCCTTCGATGCGGAACGAACCCACCAGCGCCGCCAGCGCACGCGCCTGCGCCTGCATGGCGTCGGCGGCCGCTGCCGCTTCCTCCACCAGCGCGGCGTTCTGCTGGGTGACGCCGTCCATCTCGCCGATGGCGCGGCCCACCTGTTCGATGCCGGCTTCCTGCTCGTTGCCGGCAGCGGTAATGGCGCCGATCATGGCGGTAACCTGCTCCACGCTGGCGACGATATCGTCCATGGTGCTGCCGGCCGCCTGCGCCAGCGCGCTGCCGCTGGCGATGCGGGCCGCCGCATCGTTGATCAGGGTTTTAATTTCACGCGCCGCCGCTGCCGAGCGCTGGGCCAGCGTGCGTACTTCCGAGGCCACCACCGCGAAACCGCGCCCCTGCTCGCCGGCCCGCGCCGCTTCCACGGCCGCGTTCAGCGCCAGGATGTTGGTCTGGAAGGCGATGCTGTCGATCACGCCGATGATGTCGACGATCTTGCGGGCATCGCCGTGGATGCCGTCCATGGTGCGCACCACCTCGCACACCACCTGCCCGCCTTTGCCCGCCACCTGCGACGCCGATACCGCCAGCGCATTGGCCTGGCGCGCATGGCCGCTGTTCTGTTTGACGGCCGCCGTCAGCGCCAGCATGGCCGACGCGGTTTCCTGCAGGGCGCCTGCCTGGTGCTCGGTGCGGCGCGACAGATCGAGGTTGCCGGTGGCGATTTCACGGGCGGCGGTGTCGATCGCCACGGCGCCGTCGCGTACCCGTCCCACAGTATCGGCCAGGCGCCGCGTCATGTGGCTCAGGGCGTCGAACAGCTGGCCGATTTCATCGCGCCGGCCATGCACGATGGCCGCGTGCAGTTCGCCGGCGGCCACCTGCCCGGCCAGCGCCACCGCCTGTTGCAGCGGCAGCACCACGCTGCGGGTGAGCATCCACGCCAGCACCACGCCGGCCGCCAGCGCCGCCGCACCAATCGCTGCCAGCAGTACGCGGCTGCCATGGAACTGACGGTCCGACTCCGCCGCCAGCGCGTTGGCGGCGCGGGTGTGCCACGCCAGCAGCTGGTCGAGCGCACCGGTATAGGTCTTGAACGACTGCGCCAGGCCGTTGTCGAGCAGCTGCTCCACGTCCTGGATCCGGCCCATGTCCTTGAACTTGAACAACTCTGCGCGCTGCGCCAGGTAAGCGGCCTGGCTGGCGCCCACGGCAGCCAGCAGCGCGGCCTCCTCCCCTACGGCCGGCAATGCCGCCAGCTTGCGCGCCATGGCAGCGGCCTGGCGGTCGCCGGCCACCAGCTGCGCCATGAACAGGTCGGACACTTCCAGGCTGTCGCTGCGGGCAATCGAAATCGCCCGCAGGCCATTGAGTTCGGCGGCGCCGAGCAGCTCGGACGTGAGCTGCTCCTTGGCCAGCTTGTCGTGCACCAGGTTGGCCGTGGTGTGGTTGGCCGATTGCAGGCGCCACAGCGAGACGGCCGACATGCACGCCATCAGGAACAGCAGGGCTGCGAACGACGTCACCACGCGCATGCCGGTAGTCAGGGGAGGCAGTTTCATATGCATTCTATAAGGTAATTACTGTTGCTCGTAAAACAGCAGTAATGTACCCGGCGAATGTGACGCGCCGATGACCTGCGCTCAGTCCACCGGTGTCAGCAGCGGCGTGCCGGCGAAGTGCGCCAGCAGGTTGTCCACCACCAGCTGGCCCATGGCGTGGCGCGTTTCCACCGTGAGGCTGCCCACGTGCGGCGTCAGGATCACGTTGTCCAGCGCGCGCAGCGCCGCCGGCACCCGCGGTTCGTCGGCGAACACGTCGAGCGCCGCCATGCCCAGCGTGCCGTCACCCAGGGCCGCAATCAGCGCCGGCTCGTCCACCAGCGCGCCGCGCGAGATGTTGACCAGCGTACCGTCCGCGCCCAGCGCCGCCATCACCTCGGCATTGATGGCATGGCGGGTCGCCGGATTGCCCGGTGCGCACACCACCAGGTACTCGCTGGCGCGCGCCAGGGCCAGCAGCGAGTCCGCGCGCGCAGTGGCAACGCCGTCGATGGCGCGCGGCTGGAAGTACAGCGTGTGCATGCCGAACGCCGTGGCGCGCGCGGCCACCGCCTGGCCGATGCGCCCGAACCCGAACACGCCGCAGGTTTTACCGCGCAAGGCGCGGGTCGGTTTCAAGGCTGTCCCTGCCTCCCATTCGCCGGCGCGCACGTAACGGTCGAGGGCCGGCAGCCGGCGCGCGGCCGCCAGCAGCAGCGTGATGGCCTGGTCGGCCACGTCGTCGGTGAGCACGCCCGGCGTGTTGCTGACCGCCAGGCCACGGGCGCGGGTCAGGTCCAGCGGAATGGCATCGAGGCCGATGCCGTTGATCGCCACCATTTCCAGCTGCGGCAACCGGTCGAGCAGGGCCTGGTCCACGCCCATGGCGGCGGTGGTGAGTACCGCGCGCACGCCGGGCGCCACGGCGGCAATGTAGTCGGCGCGCGCCGGCTGCGGCTGGCGCCACACGTGATGACAATCGAAATGCCGGTCCAGTTGTTCCATGACCGCGGCGGAGGGGCTGGCGGCAAGCACCAAGACTTCGGGTTTCATATAGCTTCCATGTGTTGTAAAGACTGATATCGATTGTACTTGCTCGATTAATTTCCCGCTGGTACTCATGGACTTTCACCCGGCTATTCCGTATGCTCGGAATAGTTGTTTCGCCTGCCGGGGAGTGTGTGCTCAGTTGAATATCCAGCTAAGGTCACCGCATGTCGCCCACGCCGTTCTGCGCCGGCTGCTTCGCTGCGCGCCGGTGCTGTCCTGGGCGCTGCAAACGTTGATGGCGCTGGCCCTGCTGTACGTGGCGCCGGCGCAGGCGGGCCAGGACCGCTGGGATAAACTGGCCACGCCGCTGTTCGACCACCTGGGACTGGAACAGGGGCTGCCGCACCCGGTGGCCATGGCGCTGGCCCAGGATGGCGAAGGCTATATCTGGGTGGGCACGCAAAGCGGCCTGGCACGCTGGAACGGTTACCAGGTACGCAGTTTCATCCACAGCACCACCGACGCGGGCTCGCTGCCCGGCGATTTCGTCCAGGTGCTGCACGTCGATGCCGGCGGCCGCCTGTGGGTAGGCACCGCTGCTGCCGGCCTGGCGCTGTACGATGGCCGCAAGGAACAATTCATCCGTCCCAACGAAGAACTGAGCGCAGGCGCCATCAACGCCATCGCCAGCGACGCGCGCGGCAACCTGTGGGTGGGGACGCCCGGCGCCCTCAAATTCTACGACGTTGCCAAGGGTACGGTGCACAGCTACACCCACGAAAATACCCCCGGACTGCCCGACAGCCAGATCCGCGCGCTGCTCATGGACCGTGCCGGCACCCTGTGGATCGGCACCGGCGCCGGACTGGCGCGCCTGGCGCCGGGCGGTACGATTACCACCGTGCCGGTGAAGGTGGAAGGACTGGGGCTGTGGCAGGACGCGGTGCTGGCGCTCGGCGAAAGCCGCCAGGGTGACATCGCGTTCGGCACCATGACGAGCGGGATCGGCGCGATCGCACCGCAAACCGGCATCGCCACGCTGGTCAGGCCTGCCGGCGTGCGCGATCTCGACGCGAACATGGTGCTGGCCCTGGTGGAAATTACCCCCGGGCGCTGGTGGGCCACCACGTACGGCGACGGCATCGTCGAATACCGTGCCGACCACCGCGCCAGCACCCGCATCCTGCACCAGCCGGCCGTGCCGGCCAGCCTCAGTCACGACCGCACGACGGCCATGCTGCGCGACCGCAGCGGCATGATCTGGGTGGGCACCGAACGCGGCGTGGACAGCTACAATCCGCACACCGAGGCAATCGATTCCATCTTCGGTGCCGTGGACCATCTGGAGGCCGGGGTAACGGCCCTGCTCAACGATGTGCACAACGACGTGTGGATCGCGCTGGCCGACCGCGGACTCGATATCGTGGCCCCCGACGGCAAGCGCCGCGCCGCGCTGCGGCCCGATCCGCGCCAGCCCGACACCGCCCTGCCCAACCGCATGATCCTGGCGCTGGCCGAAGCGGCGCCCGGCGAAGCATGGATCGGCACCCAGGCCGGGCTGTACCTGACCAGCCACCATGGCGGCCAGGTCCGGCGAGTGCCGCTGCCGCAGACCAACCCGTATCCGCGCATCGGCGCCATCCTGCCGCAGGACGGCAAGCTATGGCTGGCCACCTCCGACGGCCTGCTGCGCTATGACGACGCCACCGGCGTCCTGCGGCGCTATACGCAAGGCGCACCGGGCGGCAGCGCCCTCACCGACAACCGCATCCACGCGATGGTGGCCGACGCCGGGGGCAAGCTGTGGATCGGCACCCGCAACGGCCTCAATCATCTCGATCCGGAAACCGGCGCGGTCGAACAGATTCCCGCCACGCCCAATATTTCCACAGCGCTGTCCGAGCCGGTGGTCAGTGCGCTGGTATTCGACGGGCGCGGACGGCTGTGGGTGGGCACCTACGGCGGCGGCATCTGCGTGCTCACCGGCCGCGACTCCCAGGGCAAACCGGTGTTCGAACGCGTGGGCGCCGCCGACGGGTTGGCCAGCGGCACCATCATGACGCTGCAGGCCGACCCCGCCGGCCGCATCTGGGCCGCCACCGGCGACAGCATCGTCGTGATCGACGCCAACACCCTGAAGGTGCGTACCCTGAGCCGCGCCGACGGCCTGGCGTTTCGCACCTTCTTCATCGGCGCCAGTGCCGTCACCTCGGACCGCGACCTGATCTTCGGCGCCACCACCGGCATGGCCGTCATCTACCCCGGCCAGCTCGCCGACTGGAACCACCGGCCAGCGGTGGTGGTGAGCGCCGTGCGCATCGGCCAGCAGCAACTGACCGCCGCCCAGCTCAATGCCGAGGGCAGCGCGGGAATCAGCCTGCGGGCCGACAGCCAGGGCTTCGACGTGGAACTGGCGGCGCTCGACTATTCGGCGCCGCAGCGCAACCGCTATGCGTACCTGCTCGAAGGTTTCGACCGCCAGTGGATCGAGGTGGACGCGAGCCGCCGCATCGCCAGCTATACCCACCTGCCTGCCGGCGATTACACGCTGCGCATGCGCGGCAGCAACCGCGATGGCGTGTGGAACCCGGAAGAGCTGACCATGCGGGTGCAGGTGCTGCCGCCCTGGCACCAGACCTGGTGGGCGTGGTTCGCGTATTTCCTGGTGATCTGCGCGCTGGCGTGGGCCGCGGTGCGCTGGCGCCTCACCCAGCTGCACAACAAGGGCGAAACGCTGCAGGCGCTGGTGTACTCGCGCACCCGGCACCTGGAAAAGCTCAATGCCATCGTCCGGTCGATCAACGAACAACTCGATTTCGACGCCCTGCTGCACACCATCCTGCACGAATCCACCGTCATCCAGGGCATCGACTCGGCGCTGGCGCTGGTGCGCGAGGACGGTTCCGACATGCTGGGCCTGCGCGCCGCGTGGGGCCGCATCGACGCCGCCGCCGACGCCTACCGCATCGACCTGCGCCAGGCCGAGGCCCGTTACGCGCCGGCCGCCGGCATGATCGCGCCCGACATTTTCGAAATCCACCACCAGCACGCTCTGCCCGGCGACGTGTGCGCCATGCTGGCGGTGCGGGTGGTGATCGACGGCCGGGTCGAAGGGTACCTGATTTTCGAAAATTTCCAGTACCAGGCCCGGTTCGAGGCCAGCGATATCGACCTGCTCAAGGCCCTCAAGGAGCCGTTCGTCTCGGCGTACCAGAAAGCGCTGGCGCTGCGCATGATCGAACGGGCGCGCATCAACGCCGAGGCGGCCACCCGCGCCAAGAGCGAATTCCTGGCCAATATCAGCCACGAAATCCGCACCCCGATGAACGCCATCCTCGGCTTCGCCGGGCTCGGCACGCACCTCGATATCGGCCCGCAGCCGCTCGACTACTTCCGCAAGATCGGCCGCGCCGGCCAGAGCCTGCTGGAAATCATCAACGACGTGCTCGATTTCTCCAAGATCGAATCGGGCAAGCTGGAACTGGAAGCGCTGCCGTTCGACCTGCCCGATACCCTGAACCAGCTGGCCGACCTGTTTTCCTGGCGCGCGTCCGAGCGCGGGCTGGAGCTGATGATCTGGGCCACGCCCGAGGTGCCGGCCAACCTGCTGGGCGATCCGCTGCGCCTGTCCCAGATCCTGGTCAACCTGGTGGGCAATGCACTCAAGTTTACCGCCAGCGGCCAGATCGAAGTGCGGGTGGAACTGGCCGCCGACCAGGGCAGCGCTGCGCCCGGTACGGCAGCGCTGCGCTTCGCGGTCGAGGACAGTGGCCTCGGCATCAGCCCCGAGCAGCAGGCGCGCCTGTTCCAGGCGTTTTCGCAGGCCGACGCCAGCACCACGCGGCTGTACGGCGGCACCGGCCTGGGCCTGGCGATTTCGCAGCAACTGGTGCGCAAGATGGGCGGCGTGATCACCGTCGACAGCGAACCGAATATGGGCAGCAGTTTCAGTTTCACGGTGCACCTGCAACTGGCGGCCGAGCAGACCCCGCGCCTGCAGCCGGTGCCCGAAGCGGTGCGCGGCAAACGCGTGCTGATCGTGGACGACAACCTGTCGGTACGCCACATGCTCAAGGTGCAGCTGGCGGCGCTGGGCCTGAACCCCGCCGCCGTCGCCTCGGGTGCGGCGGCAGTGGCGGCCATGCAGCTGACGCCATTCGACATGCTGCTGATTGATGCCGAGATGCCCGACATCGACGGCGTGGAAACCTTGCAACGCATAGCCGACGACCGCGAGCTGGCCGCCGTGCCGCCGGTGCTGATGGTCACCGCGTATGCGCGCGAACACCGGTTCCAGGCGGCGGAACTGCTGCGCACCACGCCGTTCATCGACAAGCCGGTCAACCCCTACCTGCTGCGCAGCGCGGTGCTGGTGGCGCTCGGGCTGGAGGCGGGGCACACCGCTGCCAAGCTGGCGCCGCCACCGTCGTTTGCGGTCCAGCGCATTCGCGGCGCCCACGTGCTGGTGGTGGACGATAACAACATCAATTTGCAGGTGGCCAGCGAAATCCTGCAGCGCGCGGGCGTGCGGTCCGACCTGGCAGGCAGCGGCGACGAGGCCGCGCGCATGATCAACGAACGCCGCTACGACGCGGTGCTGATGGATATCCAGATGCCCGACATGGACGGCTACCAGGCCACGGCCCTGATCCGCGCCGACGAGCGCCACGCCAGCCTGCCCATCATCGCCATGACCGCGCACGCGGTGGCCGGCTACCGCGAACGGTGCCTGAACATGGACATGAACGACTACGTGACCAAGCCCATCAACCCGGAGACCCTGTACACGGTATTGGCAGCCTGGGTGGCGCCCGACCAGTCGAACGCGCCCGATGCGGCCGCATTGCAGCCGTCGCCCACGCCGCCAACGACGGCGCCGGTGCCGCTGGCCGCGCTGCCGGCCGCGGCGCCGGGCATACCCGCGCTGCCCGGGATCGACATGGCGGCCGCACTGGAACGGCTGGGCGGCCACACCGCGCTGCTCAAGCGGCTGCTGACCATGTTTGCCAAGGACTTCGATGCGTCGGAACGGCTGATCCAGGCTGCCGTGGACGCCGAACGGTGGCTCGAAGCCGCCGAACTGGTACACAAGGTACGGGGCGCCGCCGGCAACCTCTCGGCCACCGAGCTGTACGAATCGGCCACCGCGCTCGAAGACCGCCTGCGCGCCGAGCACCAGGACATCCAGGGGCTGCTGGCTGCTTTCCGGCACGCGCTGGCCATCGTGATGGACAGCGCGCGCCAGGAAATCACGCGCCAGTCGAACGCCGCCTGACCCGACCTGCAGCGCCGCCCGCCCAGAACTGCGCGGATCCGGGCCGGCGCCGGCCGGGCAGCTGTGCTACTTGACGCGCTGCTTTTCCAGCTTGCGCGCCAGCGTGCGGCGGTGCATGCCGAGCCGGCGCGCCGCTTCCGAGATATTGAAGTCGGTCTCGGCCAGCACGGTGTGAATGTGCTCCCATTCGAGCGTCTTGATCGATGTCGAGCGGTTGGTCAGTTCCAGTTCGGCGGTGCCGGCCACGTGCTGGAATGCGGCCTCGATATCGTCGGTGTTCGACGGTTTGGCCAGGTACTGGCACGCGCCCAGCTTGATCGCCTCCACCGCCGTGTTGATGCTGGCAAAGCCGGTGAGTACGACGATCAGCATCTCGGGGTCGTGCTGGTGCAGCATCTGCACGCACGCCAGGCCCGACGAATTGCCCTTGAGTTTCAGGTCGACGACGGCATAGCCGGGCGTGTGGTCCATCAGCACGGCGCTCGCCTCATCAACGTTTTCCGCCGTTAACACTTTATAGCCGCGCCGCTCGAACGAGCGGCACAAGGTGCGTGCAAATGCCGCGTCGTCTTCGACCAGCAACAGTACGCGTTCAGTAGTCATGGGTTGATTCCGGTTGTATTTCGATGGCCGACAACGGCAGACTGAGCTTTACCACTGCCCCGCCCTGCTCCAGGTTGCTGGCCGTGACGACGCCACCAAGAGTGCGCGCCACGTTCACGACCAGGAACAGGCCGAGGCCGCCGCCGGGGCGTCCTTTGCTCGAATTATACGGTTTCCCGAACTGCGCCATGATGGCCTCGGCAAATCCGGGGCCGGCGTCGGTCACCGTCAGCACTAACGCGCTATCGGCGATGTCCGCTTCCAGGCGCAGCCAGCGCGGCGACGCTTCCAGTGCATTGTCGAGCACGTTGGAGATCATCTGCTTCAGGGTGGAGTCCGACACCACCGGCACGTCGGCCGTGATGCGGTTGTCGAATTCGAATTCCTGTACCGGCCGTCCGAACCGCCACTCGGCCACCACTTCGTCGAGAAAGGTGTTGATGGTGGTGGCGGCCGACGATTCGCCGCGCGTTTCACCGGCCGACAGCAGGATGCCGCTGACGATGGCCTTGCAGCGCTTGAGCTGGGTTTGCATCTCGGCGATTTCCTCGAGCAGCATCGGGTTGCCCTTGAATTCGGGCATGTGCTTCCAGTCGCCCAGGATCACGGCCAGCGTGGCCAGCGGCGTACCGAGCTCGTGGGCGGCGCCCGAGGCCAGCAGGCCCATGCGCACGATATGCTCCTCTTCCGCTGCGCGCTGGCGCAGATCGGCCAGCTTGCTGGCGGTCGTGCGCATATTGCGCATGATGCGGTTGATGAACACGACCAGCAGCGCCGCCACGATGATAAAGCACAGCAGCATGCCCTGGACGTACAGGCTCATGATGCCGCGCTCCTGGTCCAGCGGCAGCCGCAACGGTTCCGAGAACAGCGCCAGGCTGGCAATGCACACGCCGGTGACGCCGGCAATGGTCCAGGTGGACCAGGCTTCCAGCAGCACCGCGCCGAGGATCACGTGCAGCAGGTACAGGAACACGAACGGATTGGTGGCGCCGCCGGAGAGGTACAGCTGGGCGGTCAGGCTGGCCACGTCCACCGTCAGCGCCAGCAGCAACTCGCTGTTCGACACCACCTGGTTTTCCTGCCAGCGCAAGGTGCTGGCGATGTTGAACGCGATCAGGCAGGCCAGCACGTTGAGCATGGCAGGCATGGGCAGCGGCACGTCGAGCAGCATCGACGCCGCGGCAATGGTGGCGATCTGGCCCACCACGGCGATCCAGCGCAGCTGGATCAGCTGCTGCATGTTTTTATGGCCGGCGGCATGGGTGATGGAATTGGCCGCCGCCAGCGGTTCGATCACCGGCGGGGGCCGGCTGCCATGATCGTACGGATTCTTGTTTGCTTTCGCCATCAGGTGGGTGCGCCTTCCGGCGTTTTCCGGCGCGCATCGCGCACCACCCAGAATGCCGCGCCCGCCACCATTGCCGCCAGCGCAAACCAGGTCAGCGCGTACACCAGGTGGTTGTTCACGAAGGACACCACGGTCAGGCCGCCCACCGGCTGCGCCGTCTCCCCGGGCACCGCCAGCTTGACGGCCGCGGCCGACGCAGCGTCGGCATCGATGAAGTATGGCGCCACGGCCGGCAGGCCGCGCGCGACAGCAATGGCCTGGGTATCGCGGGTGAACCAGTAATTGCGCGCCGGCTCGTTCTGGCGCAGCGAACTGGCTTTTTCACTCACGCGCAGGAGGCCCGCCACGATTGCCGGCGGCGCGTTGCCAGCCGCCGCCACGGCTGCTCCGCAGGCATCGGCTGCCGCCTGCGGTGGTGCCGGTTGCGCGCGCCAACCGCCGGCGCCGGCCGGGACAAAGCCGCGATTGACCAGGACAATGCCGCCGTCCGCCGTGCACAGCGGCGTCATGACCCAGTAGCCGATGCCGCGTTCGAGCGAGGCCAGCGTCAGCGTATCGACGCCGGCCAGGTACACGCCCTCGATCCGTACGTGGCGGTATTCATCCGCTTCGGCACTGACCTGCGGCCACTGGGCCACCGTGGGCGCCAGCGTGGCCGGCGCGTGCACGCGCTGATCGACACGTTCGATCAGCGCCAGTTTCCATTGCAGTCGATAGACTTGCCAGGTTCCCAAAGCAAAAAACCCTGCAAACATCAACCCGGCCAAAATGGCCAGGCTGATGCGCAGGGTGCGGGAACGTTGGCGCTGTTCAGCGCCGCCCGTCATTTCATCTCATGCATGTTGTGCACGTCATTGCCCATGGAAGGCATCATGTTGACGTTCATGTGGTACATGACCCAGATCGAGCCGGCCATGATAATCACCAACAACACCAGGGTAAACAGCGTGGACAGCAAGGTCCAGCCGCCCTCGATCTTGCCGTTCATGTGCAGGAAATAGACCATGTGGACGATCACTTGCACGGCGGCAAAGCCAAGGATCACCATGGCGGTGGTGCTCGATTTGTCGAACACCTTGGCCATGACCAGCCAGAACGGAATCGCGGTCAGGATCACGGACAGCACGAAGCCGATCGCGTATTCCTTCAACGTGCCGTGGTTGCCGTCATCCTGTTCGTGATGACCGTGATCGTCATGGCCGTGGTGGTCGTGGCCAGCGTGGTTATGTGGCGCGCTCAAGGCAGAACTCCCATCAGGTAAACAAAGGTAAAGACACCGATCCAGATCACGTCCAGGAAGTGCCAGAACATCGACAGGCACATCAGGCGGCGACGGTTTTCAACGGTCAGGCCATGCTTCTTGACCTGGAAGATCAGCGTGATCAGCCAGATGGTACCGAAGGTCACGTGCAGACCGTGGGTGCCCACCAGGGCAAAGAACGAGGTCAGGAACGCGCTGCGCTGCGGACCGGCACCCAGGTGGATCAGGTGCATGAACTCTTCGATTTCCAGGAACAGGAAGGCGGCGCCAAACAGGCCGGTCACCACGAGCCAGCCGATCACGGCGTTCACGTTGCGGCGCTGGGCGGCGATCATGGCGAAGCCATAGGTGATCGACGACATCAGCAGGAACGCGGTGTTCAGCAGGATGGTCGGCAGTTCGAACAGCTCGGCGCCGGTCGGGCCGCCCGCATAGTTGCGGCCCAGCACGGCGTAAGCTGCGAACAGGCCGGCAAACAGCAGGCAGTCGCTCATCAGGTACAACCAGAAGCCCAGCAGCGTGCTGTTCTCCGGGTGGTGGTCGCGCGTCCAGTAACGCGCGCTTGGTTCGGCGCTCGCGGCGCCGTTAGCGGTAATTTCAGACATGGCGTTCCAGCAGACGAGTATGGGCTTCTTCGGTACGAACTACTTCTTCCGCAGGGATGTAGTAGTCGCGCTTGTAGTTAAAGGTGTGGATGATGATGGCAGCCATCATGGCCACGAAGCTGATACCGGCCAGCAGGAACATATGCCAGATCAGGGCGAAGCCGAGCACGAAAGAAATCGCGGCGATGATGAAGCCCATCTCCGTGTTCTTCGGCATGTGGATCGCCACGAAACCGCTCTTCGGACGCTGATAGTTGTTCTCTTTCATGTCCGCCCAGCTGTCGCTGTCGTGCACGACTGGCGTGAACGCGAAGTTGTAGTCCGGCGGTGGCGACGAAGTGGCCCACTCCAGCGTGCGGCCGCCCCATGGGTCGCCGGTCACGTCGCGCAGTTTTTCGCGGTTCATGAAGCTGACGAACAGCTGCACCAGGAAGGCGCCGATACCGGCTGCGATGATCAAGGCGCCAATGGCGGCGATGATGAACCATTTTTGCAGCGAAGGATCGTCGAAGTGGTTCATGCGGCGGGTAACGCCCATGAAGCCCATCACGTACAGCGGCGTGAAGGCAACCCAGAA